>Ga0307436_1000172_pt1 | contig 27963 bp, 25 predicted proteins | sample SalMarWE160440MG_FD_202513 | JGI IMG/M metagenome (GOLD analysis project Ga0307436, IMG submission 202513) | Salt marsh sediment microbial communities from the Plum Island Ecosystem LTER, Massachusetts, United States - WE1604-40 | ecosystem: Environmental > Aquatic > Marine > Intertidal zone >...
TGTGTTCAAGGCGCGCGTCAGCGCCCCTGTTATTGGCGGCGCGGGGTACGCCGTCTTCCTTTTTCCGCCTCCGCCCTTCGGGCTTCGGCGCGACGAGCCGCCCGCCCCAAGAGAACCGAGGGCGCGCGGGACGCTTCAGGTCCGATGAGGACCCGCGGGCCTCGACGCCTCGCGACGTCGAGGCTTGTCGAAGTCCGTAATGCCGCAAGTCCGCCCAGTCCCAAGGCGTCCCGCGCGCGGTGTTTATAGGCTTGCTCCGCAGCGCCCCCGGTGGACTGACCTTTCAGGCCTCCCGCATTGCTGCAGGACGCCTATCCACCGCTGTGAGCCCAAACGGTGCCCAACACGTCTGACCGTGCCGGTTCACCGCCATCACGGGGCCTCGTGGCGCGCGGCTGGCGCGCCGGGACGAAGCAGCTTGGGCTGCCGGGTCTCAGACGCCGCATCTCCGACGCTGAGGGGGTACACCCCCGGCCACCGCTCCCCGCCCCGCGTCTGGAGACGCTGATCAGACACCCCTCGGTAACGGGGCGGGATGGATAGGACAATATTCCAGCGTAGGATTAAAGTCAAGGCAGACCGGCAAAGAGCTTTATCCGTCACCCTGAGGTGCGAGCGCAGCGAGCCTCGAAGGGCGACGGCCAAGGCCGTGCCGCAATTCCGGGGGCGCTCATCATTCGAGGCTCGCCGCTACACGGCTCGCACCTCAGGATGACGGGGTTGGCCTGCGGGCTCGTGGCCGCTTGGCAAAATTGCGCAGAGCTGCCCAGTTGTGGCCAATCAAGGCCTCTTTCTTCGCCCTGCTCCAGCCTTTGATTTGGCGCTCTGCCGCAATCGCATCGGTGATCCGTTCAAAATGTTCGGACCAAACGAGTTCAACTGGACGCCGCAACATAGTATAGCCTGGGAAGACGCCTGACTGGTGCTGCGACATGCGGCTCGTCAAATCGTCACCCGTAGCACTGCCCACGTAATACGAGCCATCGCGGCATCGCAGTATGTAAACAAAAGCGCCCATTGCGCTACTATAAACCGAGCCAATAGCCCAGACACGGGCCGTTCAGCCTTCGAGGCCCGGCTTCGCCGGGCACCTCAGGATGACGGATCGAGAAGGAGGAAACACCATGGACGAGAGAACACGCGAGCCGATCAAGATCACCGCCGAGGACATCAATCCGCGCTACAACTGGGGCCGCCATCTGCCGGTGCTCGGCACCATGGGCGTCGATTTCGAGGAGCGCGTCGACTACCGGCGCCTGCACCGCTACCGGCTCGGCCGGGCGCAGGCCGCGCTCGAGGCGTCCGATCTCGGCGCGCTGCTGCTGTTCGACGACAACAACATCCGCTACGTCACCTCGACCAAGATCGGCGAGTGGGCGCGCGATAAGCTGTCGCGCTGGGCGCTGCTGCCGCGCGGCGGCGATCCGATCCTGTGGGACTTCGGCTCGGCCGCCGTGCATCACCGGCTCTATTCGCCGTGGCTGAAGCCGGAAAACTGCAAGGCCGGCCTGGTGGGCCTGCGCGGCACCGTCGATCCGGCCTTCGGCCTGATGAAGCACCATGCCGAGGAGATGGCCTCGATCCTCAAAGCGGCCGGCGTCGCCAAGATGCCGATCGGCGTCGACATCATCGAGCCGCCGATGATGTTCGAACTGGAAAAGGCCGGCCTCAAGGTCGCGGACTGCCAGCAGGTCATGCTGGAGGCGCGCGAGGTGAAGTCGGCCGACGAGATCGCGCTGCTCAACCGCGCCGCCGCCATGGTGGACGGCGCCTACGATCTGATCAACGAGAAGCTGCGGCCGGGCGTGCAGGAAAACGACGTCGTCGGCATGGTCAACGATTTCCTCTACCGGCACGGTTCCGACGACGTGGAGGCGATCAACGCGATCTCCGGTGAACGGTGCAACCCGCATCCGCATAATTTCACCGACCGCATGATCCGCCCGGGCGACCAGGTGTTCTTCGATATCCTGCAGGCGTTCATGGGCTACCGCACCTGCTACTACCGCACCTTCAATGTCGGCCGCGCCACGCCCTCGCAGCATGACGCCTACAAGAAGTGCCGCGAATGGCTGGACATGGCGATCGACCTGATCAAGCCGGGCGTGCGCACCGACGAGGTGTGCGGCGTGTGGCCGAAGGCGCAGGAATTCGGCTTCCCGGACGAATTGTCGGCCTTCGGCCTGCAGTTCGGCCACGGGCTCGGCTTGAACCTGCACGAGCGGCCGATCATTTCGCGCGTGGTCTCGATGGAGCACCCGACGGTGATCAAGGAAGGCATGGTGTTCGCGCTGGAGACCTATTGCCCGGCGAGCGACGGCTATTCGGCCGCCCGCATCGAGGAGGAGGTGGTGGTCACCGACAAGGGCCACACCGTGATCTCGCTGTTCCCGGCGGAGGAATTGCCGATCAGCGCGAAGTATTGAGGCCGGTTACCTCTCCCCGCTTGCGGGGAGCGGTCGACCGCTGCGCCCTCTCGCCACCTCGGTCATTGCCGGGCTTGACCCGGCAATCCATGATGCCTGTCGACAATCGCGGCTTTCATAAGCTTGCATATGTGGACGCTCATCATGGATGCCCGGGTCAAGCCCGGGCATGACGACGGAGAGGTGATATAACAATGCTCGCCGCGCTCGCGACGCTTCTGGTCTGCCAGCTCGCCGGCGAGGTGATCGTGCGCACTTTAAGCCTGCCGCTGCCCGGGCCGGTCATCGGCATGGCGCTCTTGTTCTTCGCGCTGCTGGCGCGCGCACCGATCACCAAAGCGATGGACGCCACCGCCGACACGCTGCTCAAGCACCTCTCGCTGTTGTTCGTGCCGGCCGGCGTCGGCGTGGTGCAAAACCTCGCCGTGCTCGGCCACGAGGGCCTCGGGCTGATCCTGGTGGTGGTGCTGGCGACCGTGATCACGCTTGTCGTGACCGCGCTGACCTTCGAATATCTCGCGCGTTTCATGGGCGTTGACGAAGCAGCCGCCGATCACGACGGGACGGCCGAGCCATGAGCGATTTCGTCAAGCTGTGGGTCTATCTCTCCGGCTCGCCGCTGCTGTGGCTGACCGCCACCCTGGTGGCCTATGTGATCGCCGACGCCATCGCCGTCGCCTGCAAGCGCCATCCGCTGGCCAATCCGGTGCTGATGGCGGTGATCCTGGTGGCGGCGATCCTGCTGGCGACCGGCACGCAATACCCGGCCTATTTCGCCGGCGCCCAGTTCGTCCATTTCCTGCTCGGGCCCGCCACCGTGGCGCTGGCGGTGCCGCTCATCCGCTATCTGCCGCACGTCAAGCGCACGGCGCTGCCGATGGCGGTGGCGCTGGTGGTCGGCTCGTTCACGGCGGTCGTCTCCGCGGTGCTGCTGGCGAAAGGCTTCGGCCTCGACCACGCCTCGACCCTGGCGCTGGCGCCGAAATCCTCCACCGCGGCAATCGCCATGGGCATCGCCGACAAGATCGGCGCCGATCCGGCGCTCACCGCCGTGCTGGTGATCCTCACCGGCATCACCGGCGCCATCGTGGTGACGCCGCTGATGAATGTGCTGCGCTTGAAGAACTACGCCGCGCGCGGCTTCGCGGCCGGCTTAGCCTCGCATGGCATCGGCACCGCGCGCGCGTTCCAGGTATCGCCGATCGCCGGCACCTTCGCCGGCATCGCGCTCGGGCTGAACGGGCTGTTGACGGCGCTCTTGGTGCCGGTTGTGATCCACTGGCTGGTGCAGTGATGGCGCCCAAGAAACCGCCCGCGAAACCGCTGAAAAATCCCCACTCGCCTCGCTACGTCTCGCCCAAGGAGCGGGCGGAAAACCGCGCGCGCTGGCGCCGGTTCTTCTACTGGACGGCGGTCGCGCTGCCGCTCGCGGTGACGCTGATGCTGTTCGGCTATTCCGACCAGGCCCCGGCCTGGCTGCGCGCGGCCACCGAGAATGTCGATGCGGTATTCGGCTATCCGGTCTTGCGGCTGATCGCGCTGATCGCGGGCTAGCGCGGGTCTCGCATGACGACAAAACCGAAGATCGCGGTCCTGGGCGCCGGCATGGGCGGGCTGACCATGGCCGCCCTGCTGCATCGCGCCGGCTGCGACGTGACGGTATACGAGCAAGCCAAGGGTTTCGCGCGGGTCGGCGCCGGCATCCAGATGAGCCCGAACGCGGTGCGGGTGCTGCGCGCGCTCGATCTCGAAGAACACATCCGCAGCGTGGCGTTTCAGCCGCGTTACTGGCGCAACCGCGCCTGGGACACAGGCGAGATGCAGTTCGAATTGCCGCTCGGCAGCGAAGCCGAGCAACGCCATGGCGCGCCCTATCTGCTCGGACACCGCGCCGACCTGCACGCGGCGCTGCTATCGCGCGTGCCGCCCGCGTCGATCGTGCTGGACAAGCGGCTGACCGATCTCAGCCAGAGCGAAGCGAGCGTCACGCTTGCATTCGCCGATGGCAGTTCCGCCGCCGCCGATATCCTGATCGCCACCGACGGCCTGCATTCGCGCGTGCGCGAAATCCTGTTCGGCGCGGGAGAGCCGCGCTTCACCGGCAACGTGGCCTACCGCACGGTGTTTGCCGCCTCGCGCCTCGGCGGCCTTACGCTCGACGACAACTGCAAATGGTGGGGCCCGGACCGCCACATCGTCATCTATTACGTCAACCCGCGCAAAGACGAGCTCTATTTCGTCACCAGCATGCCGGATCCGGAATGGAAACTGGATTCCTGGTCGGCGATGGGCGATCTCGACGACCTGCGCGCCGCGTTCGAAGGCTTCCACCCGGACGTCACGCGCGTGCTCGCGGCCTGCCCCGCCGTGCACAAATGGGCGCTCGCCGATCGCGATCCGATGCCGCGCTGGAGCGCGGGACGCATCATGCTGATGGGCGATGCCGCGCATCCGATGACGCCGACCATGGCGCAGGGCGCGGCGCAGTCGCTGGAGGACGCCATGGTCATGGCGCGCTGCCTGGCGCGCTTCGGGTTCGAGGACGTCGCTTCCGCCTTCCGCACCTTCGAGGCGCACCGGCGCGCGCGCGCGGCGCAAATCCAGGTCACCTCGCACCGCAACGTGTGGATGCGCGGACGCACCGATGGCGGCTGGCTCTACGATTACGACGCCTGCAGCGCGCCGCTCGATGAAGCAGCCCCCGACGCGGCGGAGTAGCTAAATCCCCATCGCCTGCTCGAAGGCGCGGCGCACTGCGGGCGGCTGGCCATAATGGTGGCGGAAGCCGGCGAGGCGTTCTTTCAACAGCGGATGCTTCTCGTAGTCGGCGAGCGGCACGCCGTCGACATTGTATTTGCGCATGACGTCGGGCAGCTTAACGCAGGCGGCCTTGGCCGGATCGCGCAGGATGCCGGATGGGTCTTCACCCTTGGCGACCTTGTCGAGGTCGGCGAAGAAGCGCTTGCGCATCTCCATGATGCCGATGTCGCTCGAGCGCAGGTTTTCCTTGGTGCGGTCGGCGATGCGGCCCTGCCCGACCCAACCGATGATGTCCTGGTTGATGACGTGGCTGTCGATGAAGCGACCAGCTTCATCGCGCACCGGGCTGACCCAGGTCGGGATTTCGACCTGCACGTAAGGCTCGCGGCCCTTCGGCACGCGCATGAAGAACCAGGCAATGCTGAGCGTGTTCTCGTCGTCCACCGGCACGCGCCATTCGAAATGCATGCCGAGATAGAAGCCGTTCGGCCACAGCGCCACGCGGCCGACCGACCAGTTGGGATCGCGCTCGGCCTGGCCCTCGCGGATGCGGCGGTAGACGAAGCCGTGCTCGAATTCGTCATAGGCGATCTTGAGGTGGCGGGCGGCGCGTGCGTCTTGGCCGCGCAGATGCGCGCTCCAGTTCTCGTGCATCCATTCGAAATGCACCGGGTCGATGGAGTTTTCCTGGCACTGGAACCAGTTGCAGGGAACGTCCGCCTTAACGATCTCGCGGAAGCCGTTCTGGAACGTGAACGGCTCCCACACCGGCAATTCGGGCGCCGGCTGCGGACCCATATAGGCCCATAACAGGCCGGCCAGTTCGCGCACCGGATAGGCGGTGATGGTGCAGCCGTCTTTGGATTTCGGATTGGGATTGGCGACGTCCTCGTAAGGCTGTTCGATGCAAGCACCGCGCTCGTCGAATTTCCACCCGTGATAGAAGCAGCGCAGGCCGCTCTCTTCCACCGTGCCACAACTCAGATCGGCGCCGCGGTGCGAGCAGTAGCGCGCGATCAGGCCGAAGCGGCCGCCGCGATCCTTGTAGAGCGTGAGATCTTCGCCCATCAGGCGCAGCGGCTTGACCGGCTTGTCGGCGCTGAACTCGCTGGCGCCAGCGATCGGCATCCAGTAGCGCCGCAGCAGCTCGCCCATGGGCGTGCCCGGCCCGACGCGGGTAAGCATGTCATTGCGCGTGGCGGTGAGCATAGTGAAGGCCTACGCGCTCATTTTGCTGAAGGCGTGCTTACGCACTTTTGGCCCGCGTCTCGCGCAGGTGCGGGAATTTCTCGGAGAGCAGCGAGCCGAAATAGTAGGTCGGCTTGAAGGCCGGCTGGGCGCGGATATTGTCGAACCAGGTCACAACGCGCGGCAGGTCGGCCCAGTCGGCCAGCTTGAGATCATCCATACGCACCAGCGCCGGCATCACCGCCACGTCGGCGAGCGTGATGTCCTTGCCGAGCAGCCAGGGGCCGCCGCTCGCTTCGATCTCGGCCTCCATGCGCTCATAGCTGCGGCGCAGGCGGCGAAGTGCCGCGTCCACCTCCGCCTGCGGGAAGCCGGTCTGGCCCATCGCCAGCATGAACTCGCGGCGCAACGGCTTGCTCTCGGCCATCGCCACGAAGTCCTCGCGGCTCATCTTCTGGAAGCCCGGCAGGAAGGCGAGGTTGAAGGTCGGGAAGCGCACCGCGGCGGCCGGCATCTCGTCGATGTAGTGCATGAGCGCGCGCATGCGGGCGCGCTTGACCGGATCCTCCGGCGTGAAGCTTTTCGCGGGCGCGACCTCGTCGAGATATTCGGTGATGACGGTGGAATCGATGACGATCTCGCCGTCGTGGTCGAGGGTGGGCACCACGCCGTTGGGATTGAGCTTGAGATAGTCGGGCTTGAGCTGGTCGCCGGCCGACAGGTTGAGCTCGACCCGCTCGAAGGGCAGCTGCTTGCTGTTGAGCACGAAGCGCACGCGCTGGCTGCAGGTCGACTGCGGCGCGTTGTAGAGCTTGAAGGCCATGGCGTTTTCTCCCTTGCCGCAGTCTCTCATTATTGGGCGCGACCCGGCAACCGCCGATCCGCCGCCGGGCGCCATGATCACTCGTCTTTGACCAGGGCCTTGCGCCGCTCGACAAGCCGCTCCTGATAACCCTCGCCATCGCCATAATCGTCGAACGTCGCATAGCGCGCATGCGTGCCGATGACGCGCCGCGCGTGCTTGATCGGGCACCAGTATTGTTCGGTGCGGGCGGCGATCTCGCGGGTAAAAGCGATGATGCCGTTGGCATAGGTGCAGTAGGCGCAGTTGAGCCTTTCCAGCGCGTTGAGATAGGCGAGATGGTGGCGGTCGAACACCAGATAGTCGGCACGCCGGACCTTGGCGATGTTGTAGATCGGAAAGCACACCGCCTGATAAAGGCTGACGAAAAAGTCGAGCAGCACAAACGGCAGGATACCGGCATAAATCACCGGCGCGGTCAGCAGCACCAGCGGGTTGGCTCCGAGCAGGTAGGGCAGCAGCTTGCGCCGCAATTCGCGATGACGGCGCAGCAGCTCTTGCTCGAAAGCGATGCGCCCGTGCTCCAGGCCGATGCGCAGTTCGGCGCGGCGCTTGGCAAGCTCGGCGTCGAGCTCGGCTTCCAGCGCGCGGATCTTTTCGCTCAGCGCGGCAATCTGCGGCGTCATCGTATCGCTCCCTGGTGGCGAGCCTCGTGGGGGGTGAAGCATAGCCTGACCCGCCGCTTAATTTATGGCCAATTTACTTGTGAGCGGCCGTGCGACCGCTTTGAGTGGCGCGTGTGCAGAGCCGCCGTTGCTTCCCTTCCGGCCAAAGCGGTGGCATAAACTCCCCTCAACCCTTTGCACGCAATGGGGCCGCGCGAAGCGGCCCCTTTTTTTGGCCGGCGCAGCAGCGAATATTCCCGCGCGAAGAAAAAATTTCTCTCCGCAGGCGCGGAATAGGTCCTGCGCTGCGGGGATTTATCCTTGTGGGCAACCCCCAATCAGCAGCAACAGGAGGACGTTGGCATGAAAAAATTTCTCGTTCCCGCCGTGACCATTGTGGCACTGGCATTTGCCGCCAGCGCGCTGGCCGCGCCCGCCAAGGTCGGCAACAGCGCCAAGGGCAAGGTGCTCACCGACGCGCACGGCATGACGCTCTACACTTTCGCCAAGGATGCGGGCGGCAAATCGGCCTGCAACGGCAAATGCGCCGCCAACTGGCCGCCGCTGATGGCCGCGGCGGGCGAGAAGGGCGGCGACGGCTACAGCACGATCAAGCGCGACGACGGCAAGATGCAATGGGCCTATAAGGGCAAGCCGCTTTACACCTGGGTCAAGGACAAGAAGCCGGGCGACATCACCGGCGACGGCGTCCTCAAGGGGGCGTGGCACATCGCCAAGCCGTAAGAGAATTTCCGTAAAACAGCGAGGCCTGCTCGATAACCCCGCAGAACTCGGGTTTACCCGAGTTCTGCCAATTCTTAAGCGGCCGAAGTCGGAAACAGCCGACTTCGGCTGTGGGAGAGGGTGCCGAACGAACGAAGTGAGCGAGGCGGGTGAAGGGGCCGGCTAACCTCCTCACCCGGCGCACGCTCGCATTCGCTCCGCGCGAGCACCCTCTCCCAAGTTTTCTCTTGGCTCGGTCCGAAAAGGGGCAGGTCACAGTCGGGATCTGCTGCCTTTGCCAGCGACTCGGTCTTTTCCGTCAGGCTTTTCGGTAAAGCAGGCAATACCCGTGTGGACTAATTTTGCCGGCTACTTTCTGGCATTGATCCGGCGCCACAAATAGCTTGCAGTTGCTGCATTCACGATCGCCTTTCGGCGTTGGCTGATATCCAACCGATTTTTGTGGCAACTTGGCTGCCTTTGCAGAATCCACGTTCGTGGCGAGGATTGTTGCGACACCCGCGGCGCACAGCGCCCCCTGCAGCAGCAATGAACGTCGAGATACTTTGGCCGACAAGTTTTTCGATTGATCAGTCATCATAGAACTCTCCTTGCAAGAAACCCCCAAACAAATATTTCCCCAATTCGGGCGCCTCAGATTTGAGAAAAATCAAGTAAATGCAATTTTTCTTGAAGAAGAAAATCACGCGCTTGGTCGTAGACGATCTCGAATACCGATTTCCATGCGCTCTCGGATGATCTGTTTACTTTATAAAACTGAGATACGACGCCAGCGCTGCAACTTGATTAGGCGACAATTTGCTTGCGACATGCGGCATCGGATGCCTTGCAGCCGCATCGTATCCTTCGTGCCACTGCTCAAGTCTCTCCTGCAAGTAGGTGTACGACAACCCTCCCAAGCGGGGAATTTCAGCAAAGCCCTGAGCGCGCGGGCCATGGCAAGCAACGCAGGCTACAATATTGGAATCCGGAATTCCTTCTTGATATATCGCTCGTCCCATAGCGACGAGCTCCCGATTTCCGTCGTCGGCCGCCTTAGGAGATAGCGCGGAAAGACGACTTGCCAAATAGCGCGCCGCATAAGGACCGACATTTGCTGCGGCAGGCCACATGTACATTCGCGAAAATGGATTGTCCCGGCCGTGCGCGCGAAAGCTTCTGAGCTGTTTCACGAGATACTGATATTTCTGTCCGGCCAATCGCGGCGCCGGCAGATAGCCCTGCGCCGACGGCCCATGGCACCAAGTGCAGTTCCGGACGTTGACGTTCCCCAGCTCACCCGCCAGCGCCGGCGCAGCAAAGAAAACAATTACCAAGACCGTTATTTTTAGCTTGTTGAGTTTCATGATCTGAGCCTTCGCATCTTGGCGCACTACCTCAAATTACTGACAAAGGCTGCGACGGCTTCGATTTGGCGCTTGTTCAAGCTGTGCGCAACCGGCTTCATGATCAATGAGGTATCAGGATTCGCCGGATTTTGACCGCGTTCCTTGGGCCAGTTGACCAGTTCCTTCACGACATAGGGAAAAAGCTGCCCCGCTAGCCGGGGAATTTCGCCATGGCCGGTAGCGTTCGGGCCGTGACAGGCGGCACAGGCGGCGACATTAGCTTCCGGGACTCCGTTTTCGAAAATGTTTCGGCCCGCGGCCACCAGCCTTTTTGGGCCGCCAAGGGCAGGTCTCGGATGGAGGCTCTGAAAGCGCGCCGCAATGGCATTTATCATGGCGGGCCTCAGCACATGTGCCACGTTGGACATAATGGGGTTCGGGCGATTTCGTTCGGCGAACGCCCGCAATTGATTCTTCAAATATTGCGGTTGTTGGCCGGCGAGCCGGGGTATGGGGTAATAGCCACGAAAACCCTGCGCCGATAGCCCGTGGCAGTCTTCGCAGTACCTTATCTTGGCCGCGACGCTGTGCCTCGAAGCACCGACGTGCGAATCTTTTGCACGGCTTGTCGCTGAGAAGGCAAGCGTCACGACTGCCAACGACAATGCCAATTGCAATCCGACGCGCCTCATAAGCGGACGCCTGCGTGCTTCGTCACGCAACATCGTCCCGGTACGGCGAAGACCCAAGTTCATCATGATTTGCACCAAAGAATAAGGCCTACTCCAGATAACTGACATAGGCCGCGACCGCATCGATTTGCGATTCGGTCAGACCGTGTGCGATCGGCGCCATGATGTCCGAATTTTGTTCCTGGCGCTCGTGGCTCCAATTCGTCAATTGTTTCACGACATAAGGATAAAGCTGACCTGCTAAACGAGGAATTTGCCCGTTACCTTTAGCGTCTTCACCATGACAAGATGCGCAGGCAGGAACCTTGGCGCTGGGAATTCCCTCGTGAAAGATTTTCTTTCCCGTAGCCAAGTCTTGCTTTGGAGCACCCCCAAAGGGTTTGGGATTGAGATCGTGAAAACTCGTGGCAAGGGCCTTTATCATCGCCGGGCTCAGGACATGGCCCACGTTGAACATGACATTCGTTGCCGTCGGCGATGCCGTATTCATTCGCTTGCGGTCAACAAAGCCCTTTAATTCATTCTGGATATACTCGACCTGCTGTCCTGCGAGTCGGGGTATGGGGTAATATCCAATGAAACCTTGCGCCGACACGCCATGGCAGACTTCGCAATAGTCGAGCTTGGCGTGCAGGGCTTGCGGCGAAACCTCGGCCGCGGCCGCATTATTTACGTGGCCTGCAGCGGAGAAGACAAATGCCAGGGCTGCCGCTTGCAAGGCCAACTTCACGCTGGCGCCTTTTATCGTCCGGTGTCCGCGGCCTTCATTCAGCGTTAGAGCCATTGTCTCACCACCTTGAAGCGCTCCCGCAATTTCGCAACCTTCGATGCGCGACCTCTACTGCGCGCGTTACAGCGCTGTTCGGCTACATCGCAAACCACGCGTAAAGGAACAGCGAATTGTTGTCGTGGGCATTGACCGTCGTGCCATTGAACTTGTTGTAGTAGGTGTACTGCAATCCGACGCGCACGTTGGCCCATGGCCAAATCGGGGCCATGCTGCTGATGAACGGAATGTAAGCGATCTCAGCAACCCAGCCGTTCGTATTCGGACTGCCAATTGGATTGTCATCCGACGCATACAAGCCCATGTCCGGTGAGCCCCAGTAGTCGAAATACTGGCCGCTGAGCACGATCCTATTGTCGTTGCCATAGGCCAGCGAAGCGTACGCTTTGAGCGAATTCAAAGTGTCCGTTGGATTGCTGGGGCCAGCACCATTGGCGAAACTGGCAGCGAAATTCTGACTCTCATGAATGTAAGTGCCGCGCAACGTGATCCAGTAATTGTCGCCCTGGTACTGGTACTGGGAATCGAAGGCGATGTCGGTGTAGCGATCCGTTTGCGGGAACATCTGATCTATCTGAATGCCGTTCGAATCCGCCATCCCTGTCCAGGGGTGGACTTTCGCGGACATTCCGAATGTGCCGAACTCAAACCAGTTTCTGCCCCAATGCGGCTCGACCGCCGCCCGCCAATAAGGCGCCACCCCCGAGAATGGCCCCGGCGTGTCGAATGGATTGACCCCGATTTTGGGTAACGTCTTGGCGTCGAGCGTCCGGTAAGCGGTCAGCTCCAAATACACGAGATTGTCGATGAAGGCATAAGCGCCGGCGCCACCGACTTGCATCTCGTAGGCACCTTCGAGCAGGGTGCCGGGCGGCCCACAGCAATCATCCGCAATGTTTGAGACCATATAGGGGAAGCCCCAGGCCGGCACCGTGTTCCACGGATCCTGGACGCCCGGATTGTTGTTGGCCGTGATGCCGTAAATGAAATCCAAACCACCTTGGGGCGATTTCCCGCCGAGACTACCGGTGTTCGCATAACGCAAGTCGGTATTGTCCCATCCCCACTCGCAATTCCAGCAGGGAGAGTCGGGAGCCACGGGCTCTCCCGTGTCGGGGTCTATCGCGGAATGGCCAATCGGTGTTTCCATCGTGACTTGCGAAAACAGGCCGACATGATCGGTGATTGCACCACCATAGAAAAAACTGAATTCCACATTATGGGCATTGTCGTTCGCATGGTAAGGTGAGCTCGCCGGCTGATCTTTTCCCATATGCGTAAAGCCGTAAACCTCCATCAGCGCGATGGGCGGCACCCAGATGTTGCTCGTATCCGGTTGGCCACTCAATGTGGTGTTTTGATCATTGGTTTTTTTCGCGTAAGCGGCCAACGCACGATCGGGATCGCCCCACGATGGGAAAAGCGTGGTGCGGAATTTGCCGCCACCCGTCGTATAGCCGTTCAGCTTGAAAAGACGCCCGTACGGCGTAAGGCCCGGGAAATCGACATGGCAGGTGCCGCAGGGCTGGCCCGTCTGGCGCGCAAAACTCGGTAACGCATGCGCGGGCTGGCTCAGGCCGATGGCTGCCCCCGCAATCGTCGCCGTAGCTAGCACGACGCCGAAAAACGTTGGCGCGACGCAAAGTATTTCCGACTTTAGATACTCAAAACCCCGCGAGAGATTGATATATTGTTCTTTTTCCTTCCACAACATGACACCCCCAGCCACTGCAATTTTTCTTTCAAGGACGTTCGTTAGTACTTGGTAAGCACTGTTCCTGACAAAATCCTGACAAGCGCAACATATTATTTCACGAATAACTTTTCCCCGTGATATTCCGAAACTCGAGCCACCTGACAAACATAGGAAGTAAGCGATATTCCGCCGAACGTTTGCACGGCGCGAAAAATAAATTCGATTTCGATCGATAGTTAAGGCCTAGCTTTCGGAGAAGTTATGAACTCAACCGTCCGGCGCCGTGGGAGGCGCTCAATATCTTCGCCATCGACAGCGGAGCGAAACCCAATTGATTGGATGGGCTCGGCGACGCTATTCGCGCGCGCCGAAAAAAAATTTCGCAGAGGACCAACCTTTCAATCAAATCCGTATCGCGCATTCGCGCGACTTAAAAAGATGTCCGCTATCTCTTTTTCAACGCCCCGCCGCATTAAAGTTCGTGTTCGCAAAAATTTGGCGGCATAGTGAGCGCAAGGCGCGCGCATCTGCCCGCTGTGCGGTCGAGGGCTTCAAGGCCGAACGCGATCATAGCATAAAGGTTGGTTGGAGGCAGCCCCTTCAAGCCATTCGAAGCCGCAGCGCACGCTTCAATCATTACATATCTGAATTCTCGGCATTATTTAGCTGCAATTGATCTATATCAATACGCCGCCGGTTGTTGAAATTGAAATGTTAACGGAAAAATCAATTCGCGATTTTCCATGCGGATTCTGCTTGTCGAAGATCATCAGCGGCTCGCCGAGTCGATCAGCAAGGGCTTGGCGCGTTCTGGATTCGGAGTCGATGCATTTTCGACAGCAGCCGACGGCATTAATGCCTTTAAGTCGATGAGCTATGACGCAATCCTCCTTGATCTCGGGTTGCCAGACCGCGATGGCCTCGCGGTCCTGCGAGAATTGCGGCAAATCAACTCGGCGATGCCGATTCTTATCCTGACCGCACGTGATAGCATTGAAGATCGCGTGATAGGGCTTAATACCGGCGCTGACGATTATGTCGTCAAACCATTCGCAATGGTTGAGCTAGCCGCGCGCCTAAGAGCTCTCCTACGGCGTCCTAACCGCTTAATTGGCACTGTTCTCACGATTGGTAATTTGCGCCTTGACGTTAACGCCCGACAAGTCACTGTGAACGGCTTAACCTTGCGGTTCTCAGCGCGTGAAATTGAGGTGCTGGAAATGCTGATGCGTCGCGAAGGCCTGGTAATTTCTAAAAGCGGCCTGGAAGACGGGCTTTATGGCTTGCACAGGAATGTAAGTCCTAACAGTATTGAGGCTTTAATTTCCCGGTTGCGTCGCCGCTTGAAGGCGACCAAAGCCGCCTGCGCGATCCACACCCTGCACGGCATTGGGTATTTGCTGAAGGAAGAGATCCTTTGAAGCCCTATTCCCTGTTGCTGCGGATAACGATCGTCCTGTCAGTTACGATAGTGGTCGCGGGCGTTTGCGCTTTTGGTTGGCTGTATTTCAAAACGAAATGGGTAGACGCTACTCTGCATCAGGAGACGCTGCTCGATCAGGCGCGCGTGATTGCCGGCTATCTGGTCGTAAACGAAAATGGTTCTGTCGAGCTCAACCTGCCACCGCGTTTGGCGGAAGCCTATACCGGGCCGGACGATTCCTACCGTTACGCCGTGCGCGACGCGAGTGGCCGATTTCTTTTTGTTGCAGGACCGTTAGTCGGCCCGCTGCCGGTCTTTTCGAAGCACAAATACAAGGTTTACAACTACGACCCCGATGGAGCTGGCCCGTTTAGTGTTTCCGGCGCGGCCTTGCAAGCAATCGTCAATCACCGAACTTTTTTCATTCAGGTGGAGGAGAATACGCAATCCAATCAGGTCGGAGCTGCAACAATCGACGAATTTCTGACCGACGGCGGATGGGTCGGAATCGTGTTCATGCTCTTATTGCTCGGCGCCAGCGTCTGGGTCGTCAAGAATGCCATAGCCCCGTTGAACCGGATTTCGCAGTTGGCAGAAACGATTGGACCGGCCAAGCCGAACGTCCGTCTTCCGACCGAAAACATCCCGCTCGAGATCTTACCGCTCGTTCGGGCGACGAACTCAGCCCTCGATCGGCTTGCGCAAGCCTTGCAGCACCAGTGCGAATTCAATGCAAACGCAGCACATCAACTGCGCACGCCGCTTGCAGTATTGAGGGCCAATATAGATACAGTAGAGAATCCGCAGCTCGTTAATCGAATACGTGTCGACGTGGAGCATATGAGTCGTATCGTCTCGCAGCTCTTGCTGGACGCCCGGCTGGACACGGCTCCCCTCGATCTCGACGAGGTCATCGATTTAAATGCCATAGCGGCCGACATTGCAGCGGGCTTTGCGCCGCTGGCACTCGCTTCCAACAAAACGATCGAACTGTTGCGCAGCGATGCTCCGGTGGCCGTGCGGACCAACTCCTTCGCGCTGCGAGATGCCCTTGGGAATCTCATCGAAAATGCGATCACTTATACACCGGCAGGATCATCTGTGCGCATCCGGGTAACGAATCGTCCGGCCATTGAAGTCATAGATTCAGGACCGGGCATTCCTGTGGAACAACGCGCGCTCGTATTCGAGAGATTCTGGCGGGCCGACCAAAACACAAGCGGTGCTGGGCTAGGGCTCAACATTGTCGATCGGATAATGAAGGCGTTCAATGGATCCGTCTGCGTCGACGATGCCCCGGGCGGGGGCGCGCGGTTCATACTCGTTTTCCCAGCCGTTGCCGCAGTCGTCGCCGAGCAACCGAGCGCGCTGGCGCTGACCTAGGTTAGTGCGACGGGAATAAACCGTTAGCGCGATTGCGTGATATTGTGGGGAAGCTTGTTACTTCAGGGGTCCTTATGCCGCTTTGACAGTTTTCGGCCGCGCCCTCCTATGGCCGGTCGAAAATCGATTGATCAAGATTGCGCCGTAAATCCACTATGACGCAAGCGATCGCCATGATTAGCACCGCGATGTAGATTTTAACGCCGATACGTTCGGTGTTGTCGGCGGTGCCCGTCGGGCAGCTTACTTTTGCAGCTATCGCTATACCCCCTCCCGCAAGGGGAGCGGGAAAGAGTGCAAACGGCGCCGCTTAACTCTCCAACCCGGTCGGTACGTTCTTGTTTTCCGGCGTGAGCTGCATGCCGGCGGCAAGCGCCATGGTCTCGGCCAGCGCGGCGAAATCCTTCTGAATGTATTCTTGCGGATTTTTCTGCAGCATGGCGTGGCCGAAATGTCCTTGCAGCACCTCACGCGTGGCCGCCGTCACCGGCATCGGCACGTCCATCTCGCGGCCGAGCTCGAGGCCGAGATCGAGGTCCTTGCGCAGCAGCTCCGGCGTGAATGTCGTGGTCCAGTCGAGATTGACCAGCGCCGGCGACTTGTAGGCGGTGAACATCGAGCCCATCACCGAATTGTTGAGGAAGGCGAGGAAGGCGTGGCGCGGCACGCCCATCTTGTTGGTCAGCAGCATGATCTCGATCAGGTTCTCGATCACCACGCCGAGCATGACGTTATGCGCGATCTTGCACACGCGCGCGAGCTCGCCCTCGCCGGCCAGCGCCACGCCGCGCGGCGCGATCGCCTGCATCAGCGGCATCACGGTTTTGCAGGCGGCTTCCGGGCCGGACAGGATGGCCGACAATTTGCCGGCCTTGATCACCTTGGCGTTGCCGGACACCGGCGCCGCGACGTAATCGGCGCCGCGCTCCTTCAGCCGCTGGCGGATGGCAGCGGACTCCTCGACCGAGATGGTGGAGCAATCGACGAACACCTTGGGCAGCTTACCGCCGCCCGACGCGACACCGTTGCTGCCGAGCAAGATCTCTTCCAGGTCCTTGCCGGTGGAGACGATGGAGAACACCACGTCGCAAGAAGCCAGGTCGGAGAGCTTGTCGACGATGGTCGCGCCTTTGGCGGCCAACGGCTCGGCCTTGGCGCGGGTGCGGTTCCAGACCGACACAGCATGACCGGCCTTGAGCAGGCGCTCCGCCATGGGCGTCCCCATGCGGCCGGCGCCGATCCAGCCAATCTTCAGGGTATTGTTCGACATCACGAAACTCTCCCGTTGCAGGTCGCCGCGGCTTTAGCCGTTCCCCGCGCAATTCGCCAGCGCCAAAAGCCGGTGCCGCGGCCGGCATCTTGCGAGCGGCCAAGCAGCACCGCCCTTGCTTGAGGTTGGCACTGCCGGGGCATTATCCTGTCCGCCGAGCAGGAACAAGGCGGGGGCCGGTGTAATGAGTGCAGAACGCGCGAGCGGCCCGGTTCTCTGGCGGGTGGACGAGCGCGGCGTCGCGCGCGTCACGCTCAACCGGCCGGAGGTCTACAACGCCTATAATGGCGAAATGATCGAGGCGCTGCTGGCGGCCTATGACGATCTCGCCGGGCGCGCTTTACGTGCCGTGGTGATCACCGGCGAGGGGCGCAATTTCCAGGCCGGCGCCGACATCAACTGGCTCGACGCCGTGCGCCGCTCCTCGCCGCCGGAGAATTTGCGTGCCTCGCGCATGACCGCGGAGGCAGTGCAGCGGCTGAACCTGCTGCCGGTGCCGACGGTGGCGCTGGTGCAGGGCGCCTGCTTCGGCGGCGGCACCGGCATCGTCTCGGCCTGCGACATCGTGATCGCCGCCGACAATGCCAGCTTCTCGATCGCGGAGGTGCGCGTGGGCGTGGCCGGCACTATCATCGTGCCGCAGCTCAACGACGCCATCGGCCTGCGCCAGGTGCGGCGCTACGCGCTCACTGGCGAGCGCTTCGACGCCGCCGAGGCGCGCCGCATCGGCCTGGTGCACGAGGTGGTGCCGCTTTCCGAGCTGGCGGTCGCCGGCGAGCGCATCATCGGGCATCTGCTGGCGAGCGGGCCGGAAGCGGTGGCGCAGACCAAGATAGCCGCGCTGCGCTTTGCCTGGAGCGATCTCGACGCCAAGACCTTCAGCGGGTTGATCGACAGTCATTCCGCCCGGCGTCAGAGCGACGAGGCCGCCGAGGGCCTAGGCGCCTTCCGCGAGAAACGGGTGCCGCGCTGGGCGCCGCGCAAGAGCAAGGCTTGAGCGCCGCGCCGGAGAGCGGTAAGCCAACGCCCGGCGCGGTCCCGCGTCGGCCTTCTATTTCAAATCGATCGGAGACGTAAATGTCCGCCGCCAACACACCGCTCGGCAAGAGCGGGGAGCCCGTGAGCTGGAATTTCAAGCTGCTGGCGCAAAATGATCTCGGCGGCTTCGGCGGCATGGGCGAAGGCATGTCGGTGACGATCGCCAAGGACGGCCGCCGCATCATCTGGCTGGCGCACGAGAGCGCGCCGAAGAATTTCACCGGCGTCGACGTCTCCGATCCGCGCCAGCCGAAAGTGGTGGTGCAGACCGAGCTGCCGCAGGCTCATATGCGCTCGAACTCGCTGGAGTGCTCGGGCAACATCATGGCGGTGGCCTATCAGACGCAGAAGAAGGGGCTGCAGCCGGCCGGTCTCGAGCTGTTCGACGTGTCGGTGCCGGAAAAGCCGCGCTCGATCTCGTTCTTCGACTGCTCGGGCGCCACCTCGCGCGGCGTGCACCAGCTGTGGTTCTGCGACGGCGAATATGTGCACATGGCCTCGGGTGCCGCCGACTTCACGCCCAGCTATCCGCTCGACGACCAGTTCTACCGCTGCATCGACGTGCGCAATCCGTCGAAGCCGGTGGAGGCCGGGCGCTGGTGGATGCCGGGCACGCGCGCCGGCGACAAGGAGCCGCCGCCGCCGCGCCACAAGCTCGACAAGGGCTATCGCGCCCACAACACCAATGTCTACAAGCAGCGGCCTGACCGGCTCTATCTCGCCTATATCGACGGCGGCATGTTCATCATGGACATCGCCGACAAGGCGCAGCCGAAGCCGATCTCGCACTGGACCAATTCGCCGCCCTATACCGGCTTCATGCACACGGTGCTGCCGCTGTTCGAACGCAACCTCTTGATCGTCACCGACGAGTCGACCGAGAACAGCGCCAAGGATTGGCCCAAGCTGGTGTGGATTTTGGACGCGCGCGACGAGACGCACCTGGTCTCGATCGCCACCTGCCCGCTGCCGCCGGTCGACGCCTACAAGGACCGCGGCGGCCGCTTCGGCGCCCATAATCTGCATGAGAACCCGCCGGTGCCGACCGCCTGGAACTCGGACCAGATCGTGCTCGGCACCTTCTTCAACGGCGGCCTGCGCGCCTACGACATTTCCAATCCCTATCAGCCGAAGGAAGTCGCAACCTTCGTGCCGCCGCCGCCCAAGGGCACGCCGGTCGGCGCGATCCAGCTCAACGACGTGTTCGTTGACGAGCGCGGCATCGTCTACACCATGGATCGCTTCAGCGGCGGGCTCTATGTGCTGGAGATGGATTTTTAGCTGCTCCCTCTCCCCGCTTGCGGGGAAAGGGTCGGGGTGAGGGGGCCTTGAGGCGCGCTTATACTCGCGGTTAAGCCCCCTCACCCGATTTCCTCGCGGAGCCTGTGCCCGGACGGCGCGAAGCGCCGATCCGGGTGCTCGGAAACCGACCTCTCCCCGCAAGCGGGGAGAGGTTAAGATAGGTGCATGAACTCACTCTTCCCCTCCCCGGCCGCGGGACGCTTCGGGCGCAAGCTCAAGCGCGCGCGCGGGCCGCGGGTTCCCGTCACCGTGGTCACGGGCTTTCTCGGCGCCGGCAAGACCACGCTGCTGCGCCGGTTTCTCGCCACGCCGGAGGGCCAAGGCACCGCGGTGGTGGTCAACGAATTCGGCGCGGCGGCAATCGACGACGCGCTGGTGCGGGACAGCGCCGACGAGACCGTGCTGCTTGGCAACGGCTGCCTGTGCTGCATCACCCGCAGCGATCTGCAGCAGGCCTTGCGTCGCATGGTGATCGAGCGCGCGCGCGGCGAAGTGCCGGATTTCAAGCGCATCATGATCGAGACCTCGGGGCTCGCCGATCCGAGCCCGATCTTGCAGACCTTCGCCACCGACCGCGCGCTCGGCGAAGTGTTCGCCGTCGAGGCGGTGGTGACGGTGGTGGACGCCGAGACCGGCGCCGACACGCTTGCCTGGTCGGCGGAGGCGCGCAAGCAAGTGATCCTGGCCGACCGGCTGGTGGTGACCAAGACCGACATTGCCGGCGAAGGCGCAGGCGATGCGCTCGCCGCGCGCCTGCGCGCGCTCAACCCGGGCGCGGAGGTCCTGCAGGCCGTCAACGGCGCGCTCGATCCGAGCCGGCTGACCGAGCCGGCCGCCGACCAGCGCAACGCCTACGTCGCGGAAGCAACCCACAGCGACGGCATCGTGAGCTTCGTTCTGAGCGACGCGGCGCCGATGCCGTGGCCGGTATTCGCGCGCGCCATGGAGACGCTGATGGCGATGCGCGGGCCCGACCTGTTGCGGGTGAAGGGCTTGCTCAACGTGGAAGGCTGCCGCGGGCCGGTGGTGGTGCAATTCGTGCAGCACCTGGCACATCCGCCGGTCGAGCTTGAAACGTGGCCGGACGACAATAGCGCGAGCCGCGTGGTGTTCATCACCCGTAATATTTCGGAAAGCCAGGTGCGCGATCTGTTTAAGGCAGTTCGGGGATTACTCTAGCGGTGCGGCGTTCGCACTTCCCCTCTCCCACAAGCGGAGAAGGGAAGAGAGCATGTCGCTCCGCTCCTGCCTCACACTGGCGCTAAGCGCGAAATATTGTCACGCGCGGCGGCGATGATGTCGCGCACCGCGGCGTCGTTGCCCGGCGCCATGACGTGGCAGCCGGCGACGTGCGGGATATCGGCAAGCGCGGCGACCATGTCGAGGCAAATGCGGCGGCCCTCCGCTGCCGGATCGCTCGCCCGCTCCATGCGATCGACGATGGCGTCGGGGATGACGGCGCCGTAGAGCTTGTCCCTGATCCAGCGCGCCGACTTGGCTGAACGCAGCGGCACGATGCCGATCAGAACGAAAAGCTTGCCGGCGATGCCGCGTTCGGAAAGCCGCGCCATGTAGCGGCGCACTACGCCAGCGTCCATGCAGAATTGCGTTTGGATGAATTGCGCGCCGGCGGCGAGCTTGGCTTCGAGGCCTTCGGGCACCCAGCCCGGCGGCGGATCGACCGGATTGTCGGCGGCGCCGAGAAAGAAGGAGGCGGTGCCGGAAACCTTGCGGCCGGACGGCAATTCGCCGGCGTCGCGCAAGGTGCGCGCGGTTTCCAGCAACCGGCGCGCATCGAGATCGAATACCGGCTTGGCGTCGGGCTGGTCGCCGGCGCTCGGATCGTCGCCGCGCAGGATCAGCAGGTTGCGCACGCCCGTCGCGGCCGCGCTGATGAGGTCGCTCTGCAAGGCGATGCGGTTGCGGTCGCGGCAGGTGAGCTGGAGCACCGGCTCGATGCCGTTCTCCACCAGCATTGCCGCCGCCGTCACCGCGCCCAGATGCGGGCGCGCGCCGGCGCCGTCGGTGATGTTGACCGCGTCGGCCAGGTCTTTGAGCGGCATGGCTTTGGCGAGCAACGCGCCGCGCTCGGTGGACACCGGCGGCGTCACTTCGGCGGTGATCACAAAGCGGCCGGCGCGCAGCTTGTCTTGCAGGGTCATGCCCATCGAACCCAACTCGCAAAATCCAGTGGACCTTGCAAGCACAACAATGAGACATTGGCGGGGAACGGCAAAATGCCTCTACAGGCGGCGCGTTATGTTTCAACCGGCGAAATCCATCGACGAAGCGCTTAGCTACGTTGCCGACGGCTCAATGCTGGTGGTGCCGCGCGAGGTGTCGGGCGTGCCGATGGCGGCGACGCGGGCGCTGATCAGGCGCGGCGTCAAGCAGCTGCATCTGGTGGCGCTGCCGACCTCGAGCCTGCAAGCCGATCTGCTGATCGGCGCCGGTTGCATCGCGACGCTGGAGACGAGCGCGGTCAGCCTGGGCGAGTTCGGTCCGGCGCCGCGTTTTTGCGCCGCGATCACGGGCGGCACCATCGCGATGAAGGACGCCACCTGTCCGGCGCTGCACGCCGCGTTGCAGGCGGCGGAGAAGGGCGTGCCGTTCATGCCGCTGCGCGGGCTGATCGGCTCCGACGTTTTGAAATACCGCGACGACTGGAAGGTGATCGACAGCCCGTTCGGCAACAACGACCCCATCGTGCTGCTCCCGGCGATCAAGCCGGACGTGGCACTGCTGCACGCACCGATGGCTGACCGCTTCGGCAATGTCTGGATCGGGCGGCAGCGCGAACTGGCGACGATGGCGCATGCGGCTGCGAAGACCGTCGCGACGGTCGAGAAGATGCACGACGGCAATCTACTCGACGACCCGGTGCTGGCGGCGGGCACGCTGCCGGGTTTCTATGTGGAAGCAATCGCCGTCGCCGAACGCGGCGCCTGGCCGCTGCCGCTGCCCGACCATTACGGCGCCGATGCCGCGCATCTCGCGCTCTATGCGCGCATGGCGGCGACGCCGGAAGGGTTCGCCGAATATCTGGACAAGTATGTGTATGAGAAACGCGCGGCGTAAAGCTTTGCCACAAGCACAACGGGCTCCCTCTCCCCTCCGGGGAGAGGGTTGCGGTGAGGGGGCAAGTGACTCTCGATAGGCCCTTGCCCCCTCACCCGGCTCGCTGCGCTCGCCGACCTCTCCCCCCAGGGGAGAGGTGAAGCGGAGAGGCCAGCGTATGGCATCAAAGAACTTCCGCTCTGAAGAACTGCTCGCCGACGTCATCGCGCGGCTGATCGGCGACGTGCGCCACGTGGCGGTCGGCAATGCCTCGCCGATTCCAGCGACCGCCGCGCTGCTGGCGCGCGAGCGCGGCAAGTTACAAGGTTTGGGACGGCCTTACGTGTCGCTGCTGCAAAGCCGCAAGCACAATTTCTTCACCGACGGCGCGCGCGAACTGTTCGACTGCGCCGGCCAGGGCCGCATCGACGTGTTCTTCTTGTCGGGCGGCCAGATCGACGGCCAGGGCAACGTCAATCTGGTGTCGACCGGCGACTACGCGCATCCGAAGGTGCGCTTCCCCGGCTCGTTCGGCTCGGCCTATCTCTACTACGTGGTGCCGAAGGTGATCCTGTTCCGCACCGAGCATTCGCGCCGCACGCTGGTGCCCAAGGTCGACTTCATAAGCGCGCCGGGCACCAGCGAGGCCAACGTCTATCGCCCCGGCGGGCCGGTCGCGCTGGTCACCAACCGCTGCCTGTTCACCTTCGGCGACGGGCATTTCACGCTTCGTAGCGTGCATCCCGGCCATACGGTGACGGAAGTGAGCGAGAACACTGGTTTCGATTTCGAACGGCCGGCCACCGTGCCGGAAACGGCGCCACCCTCGCCCGAGACGCTTAAGCTGTTGCGCGAAACGGTGGCGCCGCAACTGGTCGAGGTCTATCCGCAATTCGCGGCGCAGGTCTTTAGGACGGGCACGCCGGCTTTCGCCCGCTGAAAGCCGTACGTGTCCCCTTTCGGCAATTGCGCGGCTGAGATAGTGTCCGCCCGCGCGGCCGACCAGCGGTGCTGGCTTGAACCAAATCGCGAGGGGGGAAACGACCGGTGGAACGAGTGGAAGTGGCGGTGATCGGCACCGGCTGGTGCGGCGGCATACGATCGGAGACGTTGTCGCGCTCGGCGCTGGTGGACAAGTTGCACATCTGCGAAATCCGGCCCGACCGGCTCAAGGAGGTGGCGGCGCTCACCAAGCCGGCGACGGCGACGCTCGATTACCAGGACATCGTCAAGAACGACAACATCGCGGTGATCTATATCTCGACCACGCCGGAATCGAACCATTATCCGATCGCCCGCGATTGCCTGAAGGCCGGCAAGCACGTGCTGCTGGAAAAGCCGATCGCGCTCGAATTGTGGGAAGCCGACGAACTGATCGAGATTTCCAAGCGCAACAAGGTGAAATTCACCATCGGCTATTCACAGCGGTTCAACACCAAGTTCGCTTACGCCAAGAAGAAGATCGTGGACGGCACGCTCGGCAACGTGGTGTCGGTGATGGTGAGCCGGCATCTGTCGCGCAGCTTAGGGAAAAAAATCGCCAGCCGCGTGCGGCTGTCGCCGGTGGCGATGGAATCCACCCACGATCTTGATTTCGTATTCTGGCTGTTGGAGCCGGCGAAACCGGTGCGCGTCTATTCACAAGGATCGTACGGCTACATGAAGCCGGTGAACGGATCCTTCGACGTGATGTTCTCAATCGTCACCTTCGATAATGGGCTGGTGGCAACCATCGCCGGCGGCTGGAACCTGCCGCCGAGCTATCCGAACTATTGCGCCACCTGGGTGGAAGTGCTCGGCACCGAGGGCTCGCTCGTCCTCGACGACACTCACCGCGACAACTGGCTCAACACCGTGCAGGGCGGCCAGCAGTTTCCAATGTCCACCATGCCGGGCGAGCAGGTCGACCACGTGTTCGCCGGCCAGATGGGGCCGGAGACCATCCACTTCCTGGAAGCCTGCATCCTCGACAAGCCGCCGATGGTGACGCCGGAATCGGCACGCATGGTGATGGAGACCTATACGGCCGCCGACCTTTCGGCCGAGCTGGGCGAACCGGTTGATCTGCCATTGTCGAATCAGGCGATGGCGCAGGTGGCCGATCTGAAAAAGAAGAATATGGCAGGAGCACATCCATGAAGAAATCAGCCAAAGGCATCGGGCTGGCCGTCATCGGCGGCGGGCGCGTCGGCCTGTTCCGCGGCGAGGTGGCGGCGCGCCATCCGGCGGTCGAATGGATTGGCCTGGCCGAAAAGAACCCCAACCGCGCCGGCGAAGTGGCGCCGAAGATCAACGCCGATTTTGTCACCCAGGATCACCGCGAACTGCTGAAGCGGCCGGAGGTGACCGCGGCCATCATCGCCACCGACGAGCATCTGCACGTCGATCCAATCATGGCGGCGATCGAGCGCGGCGTGCCGATGCTGATCGAAAAACCGCTCGCCACCAACCTGGCCGAATCCGCGCGGGTGCTGAAGGCGATCAAGGACGCCAAATTGGATGCGATCGTCGGCTATACCCAGCGCTTCCGCCGTCGCTGGCTGGCCGCCAAGGAGAAGTGCCGCACCGGCGCGCTCGGCGACGTCACGCTGGTGACCTCGCGCGCCTTCATGAACCGGCTGGTGGCGATCGACAATTACAAGCGCACCGACGATCCCTCGAGCATTTCGCCGATGGTGATCTCCGGCACCCACGCGCTCGACATCTGCATGTGGTGTCTCGACCCGAAGCAGCCGGTCGAATGCTATGCGCGCTCGATCGACAAGGTGCTGGGGCCGCTTTACAAGGGCATCGACGCCACCGCCGGCATGATCAATTTCAGCGACGGCACCGTCTATCACCTCAACATTTCCTGGGCGCTGCCGGTGACCTGGCCGGGCGCGGTGTACTCGCTTGAGGTCGGCATTGTCGGCACCACCGGCGTGCTCACCATCGACGACACCCACCGCGACATCGTGCTGGCTGTGTCGAAGCCGCAAAGCGAGGGCTACAACCCGGACGCCACGCGGCTGGTGGATTTCATGGGCAGCTATCCGCCCGGCGACATGGCGCTGGGCGAATTGCGCGGGCCGATGGCGGAGGAAACCGATAGCTGGCTCAACCGCGTCGCGCTTGGGTTACCCACGGCGGCGGCGACGGTGGAGGAAGCGCACCGCAATCTGATGCTGACCAAGGCTTTGGATTTGTCGGCCAAGCGCAAGCAGCCGGTGAAATTGCCGCTCGATCCGGACGAGGTGAAGGCGGCGGCGTAGCTCTGCTCCGAAATCAGGCGGCGGATCGACCGAATCGCGAACCGCTCGAGCGTCTGCCCTGGAATTCGATGACCTGGCGGGCAGTCGCCGGTTTCAGCCGGGAGAATGTGGTGTGGCACTGTTCCAGTTCGCCGGGTGAAATGCCACGCGCGCCCGCACACATCCGCAGGATAGCCTTGACCGTTTGCCAGGACATTCCGATCGCCTTACCCATGACCAGCACGGCGTCCGGCCGGTCCTGAATCATCGCCCGATCGACCGCCTCGATCGGAAGACCGCAAAGAACCGCGAGCGCGACCGCGGTCTCCTCAAATTGGTTGGCCGCCGCAAAGACTGCCACTTGGTTTTCGCCGAGCCGACCAGCGGAATGCAGCGCTTCAACATGCGCACGCGCCGCAACATAATCCCGCGATGGGGCGCTGGCCTCGTCCAAGATCATGGTCGCGGCTTCGGCGACTGCGGATTGGATCATGTTCGCGATCGACGGATGCGCGGCCTCAAGCTTGACCTGAACCGCATGCGAAGCCCTTACGAGCAGCCGCAAGAGGTGTTCACGGGGAATATCGGGCCGCAAGGCAACGCGCGTGGTGAGCTCGTCGTCGCCCGCCGACCGTTTGACCAGAATCGTATAACCCTTGTCGGAAAACCGCGCCGCCGGGTTGGAGGCCGTGCTGAGCACCACCGGCTGGTCACCGCGTTCGACCAGAACATCGGTGACGGCTTCATCGAGCGAGCTTCGCCGCGAGATGGCGAGCAGGTGCTTTTGGCTTTTGGTACGCGCGGTCGTGACGAGGGTTTCGTTGTCGAGCCGCTGGCACTGTTCGAGCACCGGGCCGGCGACGTCAATTTCGCCGTCGGAGGCCAGAATGCGGCTGATCATGGCAGGCGCGCGCGGCATTTTTGCCAAGCGCTTCGCCAGCGTGGCCCGCGCCGACAGCTCGATAACAGCGGCGATGCGGACGAAGACATCATCGAAAAGCTCGATCTGGTTGGTGGAATAGCGGTCGGATCCGGCCACAAAAACATCGGTGATGCGCGTGAGAATCTCGGCGCGCCGTGCCGGCGTGACGTTAGCGACGGCATTATCGAGTTCTTGAATCAACGCGGGGAACATCATGCTGCGCAAGAAATTACTCGAATAAAATGGGTGGCCTCTTAAGACAAAATGCGACAGCAGAATAAATTTTAAAAGAATTCATTAATCACAATCCAAGCGTCTAGCCCGCGGCATCGGAGCGGGCTCAACGCACCATCCAAAGGCGTGTTTGCGACTTCGCACGCTAGCGCGCAGCCAGCGGTTTGATCGCTAATTCCTTCGCCAACTTGTCGAGCTCGGTCAGCAGCTCCGGCGCCAGCGCAAGTCCGTTCGCCAGGCGGTCGGCGCGGCGCTTGGCGCGCTGTTCGCCCGGCAACCGCACGCTCTCGCCCGGCAGCGCCTTGGATGCGCGCAGCTCGCGGCTGTGGCGGTCGACTTCCGATCTGAACTGTTCGAGCGGCTGGAAGCGCGCCGGATCGAGCGCCACCATGAACTGGCCGGTATTGGTGACCTTGCCGGGCTCGGCGTTGAAATCGACGCAATCGCGGCCGAACAGCGCGCCGTTGAGCGTGCCGGCGAGCAGCCCCAGCATCAACGCCAGCCCCGCGCCCTTATAGCCGCCCATGGGCAGCAGCAGCGCCGCGGCGCTCTTCTGCGGATCGGTGACGGCGGTGCCGGTCGCGGGGTCCACCATCCAGTCCGGCGGCAGCGGAATGTTTTGCAAACGGTGGTTCTTGATGGTGCCGTAGGACACGATCGAGGTGGCGATGTCGAGCACCAGCGGCGGCTCGCTGCCTGCCGGAATCGCGATCGCCAGCGGATTGGTGCCGAGCAGATTTTCGGCGCCGCCGGCGAGCGGCATGTGGTTGGCGTTGGCGACGGCGGCATAGATGCCGATCATATTGGCTTTGAGCATGAGCGCGGCATAGGTGCCGGCGGCACCGGCATGGTTTGACATGCGCATGCCGACCCAGGCGACACCGCATTCGCGCGCCAGCGCGATTGCCGTTTCAGCCGCGCGCGCGACCACCAGATGGCCCATGCCGTTGTCGCCGTCGACCAAAGCGGTCGCCGGCGCCGAACGCTCGACCTTGATGGCGGGGCGCGGATTGGTG
>Ga0307436_1000173_pt1 | contig 27937 bp, 28 predicted proteins | sample SalMarWE160440MG_FD_202513 | JGI IMG/M metagenome (GOLD analysis project Ga0307436, IMG submission 202513) | Salt marsh sediment microbial communities from the Plum Island Ecosystem LTER, Massachusetts, United States - WE1604-40 | ecosystem: Environmental > Aquatic > Marine > Intertidal zone >...
AGGCGGTCGCCGGCGGCGTCGACCTTCTCTGCGTCGGCGAGATGGGCATCGGCAACACGACCGTCGCCGCCGCGATCCTGCTCGCTCTCTTCGGCGGCGAGGCGTCCGACTGGGTGGGGCAGGGGACCGGTGTCGATGCCGCCGGCCTCGCGCGCAAGCGGGCGGCGGTGGCGGCGGCGGTCGCTCACCATGGCCGCCACCTCGAAGACCCGCTCGCCGTGCTGCGCCGTCTCGGCGGCCGCGAGATTGCGGCGATGACGGGTGCCATCCTTGCCGGCCGGCTCACGCGCGTGCCGGTGATCGTCGACGGGTTCGTCGCGACCGCGGCCGCGGCGGTGCTGTTCGCGCTCGACCAGGGATCGCTCGATCACTGTCTTTTCGGCCACGTATCGACCGAACACGGCCACCGCCGCGCGCTCGACCGTATGGGCAAGACCGCCGTGCTCGATCTGGCCATGCGCCTCGGCGAGGCGACCGGGGCCGCGCTCGCCGCCGCCATCGTCAGGACGGCGGCGCGTGTGCACGCCGGCATGGCGACCTTCGGCGAGGCCGGCGTCTCCGACCGTGACGGCTAGCCGACCCGCAGCCAGCCGCGCCGCGGCTCGCTCTTCATTGGCGGCAGCGCCTCCATCACCCGCGACTGCGGAAATATGGCGATCGCCTCGGTGCCCTCACGCAGCTTCGATTTCAGCTCGAACCAGCCGTCGTGGGTGCGCATCAGCGCCTGCACGATCGGCAGGCCGAGACCGGCGCCGCGCTCGGCGCTCTTGATGGCGATCGAGCCCTGGCCGAACGACGACATGACGATCGGGATCTCCTCCGGCGGAATCCCGGGACCGTTGTCGCGAATCGACAGGAACTGGCCGCGATCCTGAATCGTCCCGACGGTGATGGCGACCTCGCCGCTGAGCGGCGCGAACTTGATGGCGTTGGACAGCAGATTGAGGGTGATCTGGCGCACGGCGCGATCATCGGCCCACAGCCGCGGCATGCCGTAGGTGTAGTGCTCGGTGATGATGATGCCTTTCGACTTGGCCTTCAGCTGCATCAGGTGCTGGCATTCTTCGACCACCTCGACGAGGTTGACCGCCTCTTCGTTGAGCTTGTAGCGGCCGGCCTCGATGCGGGTCAGATCGAGAATCTCGTTGATCAGGTTCAGCAGGTGCTGGCCGCTGCTGTGGATGTCGTTGAGATAATCCTTGTAGGACTCGTTGCCGACCGGCCCGAGCACCTCGTTCTTGATGATTTCGGAAAAGCCGAGGATGGCGTTGAGCGGCGTCCTCAGTTCGTGGCTCATGGTCGCCAGGAAACGCGACTTGGCGAGGTTGGCCTCCTCGGCGCGCCGCCGTGACTCGTCCGAGATCGATTTGGCGGTTTCGAGCTCGGCGATGAGCAGGTCCTTCTCGGCGCGGTAGCCGAGCATGGCGAGCGTCGCCGAATAGAGCCGCGATGCCAGGATGAGGAAGAAGAACTCGGCACCGAGCGCCATGATCGACAGGACGAAGAAAAGGAATTCGCCGCGACTGACGTAAAGCGCGGCGAGCGTCAGCGTGAACGGCACGGTGCCGGCCACCGCCGCCGACGGTACCGTCGAGGCAAGCGAAGTGGTCACCGAGACCACGATCAGCATGGTGGTGAACTGGAACAGCTCGAGCCCGGCGTTGGCGCTCAAGGCCGGCAGCAGCAGCACCGTGGCCCAGGCAACGCTACCGATGAACTCGGCGACGACGAAGCGTCTCGTCCACGCCCTGCCGACGATTTGCGCGGCCGTCAGCGTGACGTACTTGCGGCAGAGCGCGATCATGCCGACGTGGGTGGCGAGGACCGCTGCCGCCCATGCGACCAGGACCAGCGGCTTCACCCACAACAGCCCGGCGGCGGCGACGATGAGGACCAACAGTGGCAGCGCATAGGTGGCGCTGATGCGGTTGCGCGCGAACGTCAGTGCCAGCTCATGATCGAATTCGGGACGGGTTCCCGAAATGGAGGTCAGCCGCTCACGCTGCTCGCGCACGGCACGCAGCACGGACCGGCGCCGATCCGCCCGCTCGCGACTGGCCGTCGTCTTGTCGCTCTCGGCAGTAATCGGAACAACACCCAAGCCCCGGTCACCCTTCCTGATCGGTGTCGATTGGCGGGAATCGCTGGCAGCCCCTAACATAGAACGTCGCGTCAAATGCTTAATCGGCCACTCAGGAACATGGTTAACGGAGCCGCACCGGCGAGGCGGCGCACGCCGCGGCGCCAGCCGACGACCGAGCTCGACCGGCTTGTTCGGGCAATCCGCGCGTGCCGCATTTGTCGCGACGCGCCGTGGCGAACCCGATTGCCGCACGAGCCGCGTCCGGTACTGCGGGTGTCGGCGAGCGCGACCGTCTGCGTCGTCGGCCAGGCACCGGGCGTGCGCGTGCACGCATCGGGCATCCCGTTCAGCGATCCGTCCGGCGAGCGCCTGCGCGCCTGGATGGGGGTCGACGCCGCCACCTTCTACGACGCCGACCGCATCGCCATCGTTCCCGTGGGCTTCTGCTTTCCGGGGCAGGACCGCCACGGCGGCGACCTGCCGCCGCGTCGCGAGTGTGCCGACACGTGGCGCGCCCCGCTGTTCGCGGCGCTGCCGCAGATCGAGCTGGTGCTGGCAGTGGGCTCGTACGCCCACGCCTGGCACCTTGGTCGGCTGGCGCGGCGGACGTTGACGGAAACCGTCGCCGCCTGGCGCGAGATCTTCGCGGCGTCGGGCAAACCGGCCGTCCTGCCGCTGCCGCATCCGTCCTGGCGCAACAACGCCTGGCTGAAGAAGAACCCGTGGTTCGAGGCCGAGCTGGTACCGACGCTGCGCACCGAGATCGGCCGGCGGCTGACCCGGCCGGCTTGACAAAGGCGGAAATATTTTCCACAAGACGGCCACATCATGGTGATGTGCGGCAAATTGATGCTACATATCGCTCGCATTCGGAATCGCTTCGCCAAGAGGGCCCGCCGATGATCGACCGCCTCGACCGCAAGATCCTGCAAATCCTTCAGGAAGATGCCACCATTCCCGTCGCCGAGATCGGCCGCCGCGTCGGTCTGTCGACCACGCCGTGCTGGCGCCGCATCCAGCGGCTGGAGGAAGACGGCGTCATCACCGGCCGCGTCGCCGTGCTCGACCCCAGGAAGGTCAACACCAAGGTCACGGCCTTCGTCGCCATCACCACCGATCAGCATAACGACGAATGGCTGAGGCGCTTCGCCGAAGTAATCCGCGAATTCCCCGAGGTGGTCGAGTTCTACCGCATGGCCGGACAGGTGGACTATCTTCTGCGCGTCGTGGTCCCTGACATCGAGGCCTACGACGCCCTCTACAAGCGGCTGATCGCCAGGATAAACATCTCCGACGTGTCGACCACCTTCGCCATGGAGCAGATCAAGAACACGACCGCGCTGCCGCTCAACTACATTGTCATCGACAAGGACAAGTCGCGCGCGGCCGCCTAGCGAGGATCGGTCCGACCACGTGAACGCGCGGCGATGCGGCGCACCTGCACCGGGTCGGTGAGTTCCCTCACCGCGTCTTTGCCGATCCAGCGGGCATTGCGGTCGTCGGAGGCCGCCAGCCGCCTGGCGAGCGCCAGGGCAGGGCGGCGAAGCGCCTGCGAGCGCTTGCCGATCTGACGCAGCGCCCAGTTCACCGCCTTCTTGACGAAGTTGCGCGGATCGGTGGCGCGGCGTTCGATCAGGTCGAGGTATGGCAGGAAGCGTTCATCCGGCACCTGCTTGCCGTGCACGGTGTAGCAGGCGATCAGCGAAAAGGCGGCGCGGCGAACGAACTCCCGCTCGTCGTTGGCCCATTTCTCGATCTTCTCTTGCACGAACGGCGTCTTGACGAACAGGTGCAGACAGGCACCGTCGCACACCGCCCAGTTGTCGAAGGCGCCGGCCCAGGCGTCCATCTGTCGCGAAGTGACCTTGTCCGGCTCGTCGAGATCGCATGCCATGATGCGTGCTTCGTGGAGACCGGTGCGCCACAACGCGGCGGCGAACGCATGATCACGGCGATAGCGTCGCTGGATCGGCCTCATCGCCGCGAGCGTGACGCCGGCAACCTCGCCGGTGATACCGAAGCGGGCCATGCCGCTTCGGTTCCGTGCCGTTCCCGCCGCCTTGAGCGCCTTGACCACGGCGGCGGCTTCCGCCGCGGGGTCGGCGACGGTCTCTTTTTTCGGCGCGGGCGCGCGCCGCGATCGCGCCAGCGGCGTCAATCCCGCTCCAGCCGCGCGATCAAACTCGAGGTGTCCCAGCGGCTGCCGCCCATTGCCTGGACCTCGGCGTAGAACTGGTCGACGAGCGCCGCGACCGGCAGCTTGGCGCCGTTGCGGCGGGCCTCGGCGAGGCTGATCGCGAGATCCTTGCGCATCCAGTCGACGGCAAAGCCGTGATTGAACTCGCCCGCGTTCATCGTCTTCCAGCGGTTCTCCATCTGCCACGATTGCGCGGCGCCCTTGCAGATGACGCCGATGACATCGGCGACGTCGAGACCGGCGTGCCTGGCGAAATGAATGCCTTCCGACAGTCCCTGGACGAGGCCGGCGATGCAGATCTGGTTGACCATCTTGGTGAGCTGGCCGGCACCGGACGGCCCCATCAACCCGACCATCTTGGCGTAGCAGTCGATCACCGGCCTGGCGGCCTCGAAGACGTCGCGGTCGCCACCGACCATGACGGTGAGCTGGCCGTTCTCGGCGCCCGCCTGCCCGCCCGAAATCGGAGCATCGAGGAAACCCGCGCCCTTGGCCTTGGCCGCGGCGTAGATTTCGCGGGCGACCGTGGCCGAGGCGGTGGTGTTGTCGACGAGGGTGGCACCGCCGTGCATGCCGGCAAGCGCGCCGTCGTCGCCGTAGATCACCGAGCGCAGGTCGTCGTCGTTGCCGACACATGAGAAGACGAAGTCGGCACCCTCGGCCGCCTCGCGTGGTGTCGGTGCTGCGCGGCCGTCATGCTGGTCCACCCACTTGTCGGCCCTGGCGGCGGTGCGGTTATAGACCGTCACCTGGTGGCCGCCGCGCTTGGCCAAATGCCCGGCCATGGGATACCCCATGATTCCCAGCCCGATGAAAGCGACTTTTGCCATTCGACTTCAAACTCCATTGGCCGATTGCGACACGGGCGGGATCGGCGGGAGCGGCCCCGCGACCCGCGACCGAGAGGAAGATGCGCCCGATCTTCCCATCAAAATCGCCGTAGGCGCAACGTGGCGGCAAAGTTGACCCGGTCGGTGGGCGGGCTAAATTCCGTTCGTCGCAGCGCAGACCAAACACGCCGGTGCCGATCAATGACTGACGTCGACAAGCAGGCGGTTCTCGACACGCTCAGCCGCATTCGCGGCCCCGATGACGATCGCGACATCGTGCGCCGCGGCATGGTCTCGGACGTGATCATCTCCAACGGCAAGGTGATGTTTTCGATCACCGTGCCGGCGGAGCGGGCCGAAGCGTACGAACCCATGCGGGCGGCCGCCGAAACGGCCGTGCGCGCCATCCCCGGCGTCACCGGCGCGATGGTGGCGCTGACCGCCGAGAAAAAGGGCGGCGCGCAGCCGGCCGCTCAGCGTCGTCCGCCGCCGTCCGCCCCGCGCCGGGCGCCGCCGCCACCTGCGGCCATCGGCGTCCCCGGCATCGACGCCATCGTGGCGGTGGCGAGCGGCAAGGGCGGCGTCGGCAAGTCGACGACGGCGGTCAATCTTGCCCTGGCCCTCAAGGCCAACGGGCTCCGCGTCGGCATCCTCGACGCCGACATCTACGGGCCGTCGCTGCCGCGCCTCCTCCACCTGTCCGAGCGGCCCGAGGTGGTCGATGGCCGTACCCTGCGTCCGCTCGACGCCTACGGCGTCAAGGTGATGTCGATGGGCTTCCTGGTCGAGGAAGAGACGCCGATGGTGTGGCGCGGGCCGATGGTGGTCTCGGCACTGTCGCAGATGCTGCGCGAGGTCGCCTGGGGCGAGCTCGACGTGCTGGTGGTCGACATGCCGCCCGGCACCGGCGACGCCCAGCTGACCATGGCGCAGCAGGTGCCGCTTGCCGGCGCCATCATCGTGTCGACGCCGCAGGACCTTGCCCTCGTCGACGCGCGCAAGGGCCTCAACATGTTCCGCCGGGTCAACGTGCCGGTGCTCGGCATCGTCGAGAACATGAGCTATTTCGTCTGCCCCCATTGCGGCGAGCGCACGGACATCTTCGCCCATGGCGGCGCCCGCCACGAGGCGGAGCGCTTGCGTGTGCCGTTCCTCGGCGAGGTGCCGCTCGACCTGCAGATCCGCCTCACCTCCGACGCCGGCAAGCCGATCGTGGTCGCCGAACCGCAGAGCGAACACGCCAAGGTCTATCGCGACATCGCGGCGGCGGCCTGGGCGGGCGTCACCCGCGAGCGCGCCGAGGGCGGGCGGCCGCCGCCCAAGATCGTGGTGGAGTAGGGCGCCCTAGTCCTCCACCCACATCCTGAGCAGATTGGCGCTCGTTTTCGACAACAGGTCGAACTCGGCGGTCTTGCCCTCGCGCACGAACAGGTTCTGGCGTGCCGTGTCGAGGTCGAACAGGAGTTCGCGTTTTGCCGGGTCGCGAATGAAGCTCCGCGCCCAGCCGACAGCCGCCAGGCGCGCACCTTGGGTCACCGGCGCGACCCGGTGGAGCGCCGTCGACGGATAGGCGACCAGCGACCCCGCCGGCAGCTTGACGTCTTCCTCGCCGGCCGACGTCTCGATGACCAGCGCCCCGCCGTCGTAGCTATCCGGTTCGCTGAGGAACAGGGTGAACGATACGTCCGTCCGCATGCCCTGCATCAACGCGTCGTCGACGTGGCTGCCGTATTCCATGCCCGGCTCGTAGCGCGACAGGATAAGCGGGCTCAGCGACTTCGGCCGGGCGATCAACCGGAACACGGCGTTCTTGCCGATTGCCTCGGCGATCCGTTCGCGCAGTGCAACGACCGCACCTTCGCCCGAATCCGCCTGCAGGTTCTTCTTGACCAGCTTGGCGTGCCAGCCGGCCGTGGCGCGGCCGTCGGCGAAGGCGGCCTTGGCCAGTACCGCCCGTGCCGCGGTGACGGCGGCGGCATCGATCACATCCGAGATGACGTAGTACATCCATGGCTGTCCTTAGTTTTTAGTTGTTCTAACTTCAGACAATACATTTGAGTATTTCCAATATGAAGTCACACACGATATTGCTCTTTTGTAAGACTGGACAGGCCAGAAACAAACTGGCATTGCTCGCCGTCTATGCATGCGGCGCGCGCAACGGTGCGATCGCGACGCGAGGGAGACTGAAATGACGACCAGACGCAAGACCTGGCTCGGCGTCGGCTTGTTCGCGCTTGCCGGCACCACCGTTCCCGCTCTCGGTTCTCCGCCGGCGATCGATGCCGGCGCTCATCAACCGGCCGCCATGGTCGCCGGCACAGCGACCGACCGCCTGACGCTGCTCGCCCAGGCAGCCGCCGGCGGCGGCGGCGAGGGGGGCGAACAAGGGACGGTGCCGGAAAGCTACGCGCTGCCGTCGGCCGACCCCGGCGACTACAAGTACGACGCCAGGGACGAGATCAACGCTTATGCCTCCGGCGTCTATGAGAGCTACGTCGCCTCGGCGGCCGAGGTCGCCAAGCTGCAAAAGGCGGTGGCGGCGCTGCTCGCCAATCCCAACGCGGGAACGCTGGCGGCGGCGCGGGCGGTGTGGACGGCGGCGCGCCCGGCGTACCTGGTCACCGAGGCCTATCGCTTCTACGACGGTCCGATCGACGCGATCGAAGGCGAGATCAATGCCTGGCCGGTCAACGAGGCGTTCATCGACTACGTCGTCGGCGCCCCCAATTCCGGCATCATCAATCATCCCGACAGCCCGATCTCGATCGCCAGCCTGATCGTCAACAACCAGGCCACGGACGAATCCGACGTGACCCTCGGCTGGCACGCGATCGAATTCCTGCTGTGGGGACAGGATCTGAGTGCGACCGGCCCCGGCAACCGTCCGGCCAGCGATTACATCGCCGGCCAGGGCAACAACGACCGCCGCCGTCTCTATCTCAAGCTCGCCACCGACCGGCTCGCCGAGGACATCGGCAAGCTGCTCCGGGCATGGGCGCCGGACGTGCCCGACAACTATGCCGCGGTCTTCAGGACGTTGCCCGAGCGTGAGGCGGTCGGCCGCATCATCAACGGGATGGCGGTGCTCGCCGGCTCGGAGCTGATGTCCCAGCGCATGGCCGTCGGCCTCGACTCGGGTGATCAGGAGGACGAGCACTCGTGCTTCTCCGATACCACCCATCAGGATTTCGTCTACGACATGGAAGGCATCGCCGACATCTGGTCCGGCCGCTATTCGGGTTACGCCGGTCCCGGCATGCGCGACCTGCTGACCACAGTCGATCCCGACCTTGCCGCCGAAGTGGACGGCCTCATGGCCGACGCCGCCGCCAAGATCGCCGTCCTCGGCGACCCGTGGGACCAGGTGCTCGCCTCGCCGCCCGGCAGCCCGGAGCGGGTCAAGGCGGAAGCGGCGGTCGGCGCGCTCGGCGATCTCGCCCAGGGCCTCAAGCGCGCCGGCGGAAAGCTCGGTGTGCTGGTACAGATTCCGTCGGGCTGAGCGGCGGGTGGAATGAGGCGGGTTTTGCTTGCGGCGGCGGTCCTCGTCGCCGCGGTCGCTGCTGCAACGACGCTGGCCACCGGATCCGGCACGAGCGACCTGCGAGCCGCGCTGCTCGCCATGCCGCTGACCCGTCAGCTTGGCGGCGACACCACCCGCGTCATCATGAGCGACGACAGCTTCACCTTCCTCGCCAGCAACGCCCCCGCCAAACGCCAGCGGGTGTTCGACTTCGGCAACCGCGTGTTCAACACCAAGTGGGCGCAATACCCGTCCTCGACCACGTCGTTCGACGGGCTGGGGCCGACCTTCAACCGCAACTCCTGCTCGGGCTGCCACGTGCGTGACGGTCGCGGCCGTCCGCCAGACAAGCCCGGCGACCCGATGGAATCGATGCTGGTCCGCCTGTCGGCGCCCGACGGCAGCCCGTTACCGGCCTACGGCGACCAGCTCGAAGACCGCGCCATCCTCGCCGTCAAGCCGGAAGGACGCGCCATCATCGACTATCAGCAAATCGCCGGAACCTACGGCGACGGCACGCCCTACACACTGCTCGATCCGCATGTCCATTTCGTCGACACGGCCTTCGGGTCGCTCGACGACGCTCTGGTCAGCGCGCGGGTGGCCCCGGCGGTCATCGGTCTCGGCCTGCTCGAGGCGGTGCCGTTGTCGACGCTGCAGGCGCTTGCCGACCCGGACGATGCCGACGGCGACGGGATTTCCGGCCGCATCAACTGGCTGACCGACGCACAAGGCAACCGGGTTCCCGGCCGGTTCGGGTGGAAGGCCAACGTGGCAACCCTTGCCGACCAGTCGGCCGTCGCCGCGGTCGAGGACATCGGCATCACCACCGCCATGCAGCCGCACCAGAACTGTCCGCCGGTGCAGCAGGCCTGCCGCGACGCGCCCGCCCAGGCCGATCCCGAGATGAAGGACAGCTTCTTCGCCAGGTTGCTGGTCTACGTGCACACTCTGGCCGTGCCCGAGGCGCGCAGCCTCGATCGCCCCGAGGTCCGGCGCGGCGAGCAGCTGTTCCGGCGTTTCGGCTGCGCCGCCTGCCACATGCCGACCCTGCAAAGCGGCCCCGAAGCCGCCCTGCCCGAGCTTGCCAACCAGACGTTCCACCCGTTCACCGATCTCCTCATCCACGACATGGGCGAGGGGCTCGCCGACCACCGTCCCGACCGCTCGGCGAGCGGTCGCGAATGGCGCACGGCGCCGTTGTGGGGGCTCGGACTCATCCTGCGCGTCAACGGCCACGACCGTCTGCTGCACGACGGCCGCGCCCGCGGCCCCGCCGAGGCGATCCTGTGGCACGGCGGCGAGGCGGAGAAGGCGCGCGAAGCCTTTCGCACCGCGCCCGCCGACGAGCGCGCCGCGCTGATCGCGTTCCTCAACGCGCTGTGACTCTAGATCCGCACCAGGCGTGCGATCGGAGGCGTGACGGTTTCGGACGCGGGCCGCGCGAAATAGAACTCGGCGTGGTACCAGCCCTCGCTCTCGCGACCGGCCGGATCGATGCCGAGTTGGGCGAGATTGGCGAGGACTTCACTGGCCTCCTTGCGGCTGGCGAAGCGCCGCTGGCGGAAGGTCTGTCCGGTCAGGCGGAAGACCTCGTAGCCGGCGTCCTTGAGGACATCGGCGATGGCATTGATCGGAAACATGCGCAGCGCGAACAGCGCGAACCATGGCGCCCGGCCGGCGTGGTCGAGAATGTGGGCGAAGGTCGGTGCGCCGACGTAGCCGATGGCGCCGGTGGAGATAGCAAGGTCGATGTCGGTGATGAGCTCGGCCTCCGGTTCGGCCGGCGGCTGCACCTCGAGGTCGGCCACGATGCCCGCGTCCATGACCCCGGCCGCGCACGCATAGGCGACCGCGTTCTCCGCCGTGTCGAGGCCGACGACCCTGAGGTCGGGATCGCTGAGGCGCTTGGTGAAGAAGTCCCGGTCGCGCGACAGAAGCTCCCGCCGCGGAAGCGAGGCGGTGGTGCGCGCGCTGTAGAATGCGGTGAGGTCGGCGAGGTCGCAGCCGTGCTTCAGGATCGCAGCGTTGACGCCGTACGAGCAGCCGATGTCGAGGACCGTCAGTTCGCGCCGTTTGCGCTCGGCGCGCTCGGCCGCGATGACCGCGCGGAGAACCGGCTCGGCCGCCGCCGGGACGCGGTAGTCGAGAGTGGCGAGAGTCTGGTAGTAGTCGTGCGGGTCGGGCCGATCGTAGATACCGCTGAGGTCGATCTTGCCGGTGTCGTCGAGCTCGAAATCCGATTGCACTGACATTCCAGTCTCCCAAATATGATGAAACTGCGCGGTTGGCAGGCCGCGCGCGAACCTCCCGAAGGTGGGTGATCGGGGCAAACTAGACCGATCCGCGCCGAGAACCAAATCACGGACCGCAATCGGCCGGAACTCCCGACAAACCAATGGCTATGGTGGCCGCGGGCTGACCGCGGTACCGACTCAGGCGTCACCGCGGGCCCGGCGTCAAAACCGGTCCAGGCGAAACAGGGAAAGGTCAAAGCGGCTTTGCCCGGCGGTCGCCAGATCGGCAATGATCTCGCCGATGACGCCGGCGAACTTGTAGCCATGACCGGAGCAGGGCGAGGCGACGATGACCTCGGGGTTGCCCGGCAGCGTGTCGAGGACGAAGTGCTCGTCGGGTGTGACGGTGAACAGACACGTAGACAGCGCCATGGTCGCTCCGTTGGCGTCCGGCAAGTAGCGCCTCAGACAGCGGCGCAGCGCCTGCTCGTCGGCGTCGGTGATCTCGCGGGAAAGCGCATCGGCGTGGCCGCGCTCGCCGAAGTGATGGTAGAGGCCGATCTTCAGCCCCGGCACGCCGTAAATCGGCAGGAGATAGTAGAAGCCTTCCTCCACATCGAGGAGCGACACCGGGAAGGCGTCCGGAGTGAAGCGTGCCGGCGCGGCCGGCTGGAACCAGCCGAGCACCTGCCGCTCGGCGACGGCGACGGAGGCAAGCGCCGGCACCAGGTCGGACACCCAGGCACCGGGTGACAGCACCAGGCGGCCGGCTTCGTAGCGGCCGCGCGTCGTCGTGACCCGGACGCCGCCACCGGCGATCGGCGACCACCCGGTCACGGCTTCACGGGCGTGAATTTCGGCGCCGGCGGCCTGCGCCAGGGTGACGTGGGCGACGATGGCGCGCTCCGACAGCACGAAGCCGGCGTCCGGCTGGAACACGGCCTCATGGTCCTCCGCCAGGCGATAGCCGGGAAAGCGGCGACTGACTTCTGCCGGGCCGAGAACTTCGTGCGGCAGATCCCACGTCGCGCACGCGCGCAGCGATCCGGCAACGATCCGGCCCGAGCGCGGCCCGGCGTCGATTCCGCCGGTGGTGATCAGCAGACGTTCGCCGAAACGCTCGCCGAGTTCCCGCCACAAGGTGAAGGCGCGCCGCACCATCGGCACGTAGGCGGGGCTCTCGAAATAGGCGAGACGGATGATGCGGGTGACGCCGTGTGAAGAGCCGCGCGCGTGCGGGATGTCGTAGCGCTCCAGGCCGAGCACGCGCTGGCCGCGGCCGGCGAGATGGTAGCAGGCAGCGGCGCCCATGCCGCCCACCCCGACCACGATCACGTCATAGGCATGCCCGGCCACCTGCGTCGCCTCCCGCCCCGTGCTCACCATCGTGGTCCCGTCGGCAAACCGCAAGCGTCCGCGCAAAGGAACGCCGACGCGTCCAGCCTACGGTCCGCCGGCGTGCTAAGATCGGCTCCGGCAGCGGCCGGAGTCGGCCGTGCATCGGGAACCGCCGGCGCAATGACCGCATCCAATCCGTGGCCGACCGAGATCAGGCTTGCCAAAGACCGCAAGGAGCTGACCGTGCGCTTCGACGACGGTGTCGAGCACGTTCTGGCGGCCGAGCTGTTGCGTGTGCTGAGCCCGTCGGCCGAAGTCCAGGGCCACAGCCGCGACCAGCGCAAAACCGTCCCCGGCAAGCGCGACGTGACGATCACCGCCGTCGATCCGGTCGGCAATTATGCCGTGCGCCTGACCTTCGATGACGGCCACGACACCGGCCTGTTCAGCTGGAGCTATCTGCGCAAGCTCGGCGACGAGCACGCGCAACTGTGGGCAGAGTACGTCGACGAGCTCGCCGCAAAAGGGCTTAGCCGCGATCGTTGAATCGCAATGTCAATTGGCAAGCCGGCGCCGAGGAGCATCGGCGCGGCTAGTCGATGCGCACGCCGCCCGATCCGCGATCGCCGGCCTGCAAGCAGAGATCGAGAACACGTTGGATTTTGGTAGCGCGCCGAAAATCGGGTTCGCCGTTGCGACCGGCTTGCAGCGCCTCGGCGAACCGATAGTAGACCGACGGCGTCGGCGGCAGCGCCACCTCGCGCCAGATGAGGTTGTCGACGTCAGGACCGACGCAGCGCCCAAGCCACGATTTCTTGCCGTCGGTGATCATCTGCAGGCTGCCGCGGCTGGCGAAGATGTCGAGTCGCAACGTGTTGGCATAGCCGCTGCCCCAGCGGGTGGCGTGGATAACGCCGAGTGCGCCGTTCGCCAGCTCCACCGACATGGCGAACGAATCGTTGGCATCGAGGACGTAGTCGCCGATGCGGCCGCCATCGGTCTTGTGGAAGGTTTTGGCGCGGCTTTCCATCCACACGATGTCGTTGCCGGCGGCATAGGTGGCGAAGTCGACGATGTGGATGCCGATGTCGCCGATGACGCCGCGGCTGCCGTGGCCGGACGACAGGCGCCACAGCCAGCGGTCCTCGGTCTGCCAGTCGCCCCAGTGGCGCCCGACCAGCCAGCTCTGCAGGTACGATGCCTCGAAATGGCGGATTTCGCCGATCTCGCCCGACAACACGATGTCGCGGGCGCGGTCGAGCGCCGGCGAGGCCCGGTAGGTCAGGTTGACCATGTTGATGACGCCGCGCGCCTCGGCCGCCTCGGTCATCTCCAGCGCCAGCGGATAGGTGGTCGCCAGCGGCTTCTCGCAGAACACGTGCTTGCCGGCCCCGATCAGCCGCATGGTGGTGGGGTGATGGACCACGTCGGGTGTCACGTTGGCGGCGGCGTCGAATCCGTCCCAGGCGAGCGCGTCGTCGAGGCTGCGGAACTGGTGGGGAATGTGATGCTGGGCGGCGAACTGGGCGAGACGGTCCTCCAGCGGATCGACCGCGGCCACCACCTGGATGCCTTCGATCTGCCGGAACGCGACCGCGTGTTGGCGGGCCATGTGACCGGTTCCCAGGATGAGAAGCCTGCTCATGAACGACTACCGGTAGCCCGCCTCGCCCGGCGCGTGCAGGCGCGGGCCCTGTTGCTTGATCGGCTCGGGCGCCTGGTCGGCCGGGACGTTGGGCGCCTTGTTGACGTCGGCCCAGGCAGGAGCCGGGTTGGCCGCCCATCTGACCGCGTTGCGCAGCACCGCCTGGACGTTGGCATCGTGATAGATGGGATAAACCTCGTGACCGGGCGCGAAGTAGAAGATGCGCCCGCCGCCGCGCTTGAAGGTCACCCCGGAACGGAACACTTCGCCACCGTCGTACCAGCTGATGAACACCGTCTCCAGCGGCTCGGGGATGGTAAACGGCTCGCCGTACATCTCGGTTTGCCCGATCACGAACGACGCGCCGAGGCCTTGCGCGATCGGGTGGCTGCGGTTGATCACCCACACCCGTTCCTTCTCGCCCGCCTCGCGCCACCTGAGCGAGCAGGGCGCCCCCATCAGCTTCTTGAAGATTTTGGAGAAGTGTCCCGAATGGAGAACGATCAGTCCCATGCCCTGCCAGACGCGGTCGGCGACCCGCTCGACCACCGCCTCTGCCACCGCGCCATGCGCCTTGTGTCCCCACCAGGTGAGCACGTCGGCCTCGGCCAGCCGCGCCTGGCTCAAGCCGTGCTCGGGCTGGTCCAGGGTGGCAGTCGTGGCGCTGATGGCCGGATCGGCGTTGAGCGCGGCGGCGATGCAGCCGTGCATGCCGGTGGGATAGATCGACCGCACGACCTCGTTCTCGCGGTCGTGCACGTTCTCTCCCCAGACAACGGCGCGAATCGTCATACCGCGTTCCCGGGCCACCGTCTCTCGGTGGATGGAGGGACTGCAAGGACTGGACCACGCCCGGTCAACCTCGCGCCGGGCAACCGCGATTCGGCGCGGAGATATACAAAAGTCGCCTGCCCGATGCACGGGCTTTGTCCGCCGCAGCGCAGCATCGCAACCGAGGCAAACCGCCGCGTCGCCGCCTTCCGATGACGGTGACCGCCGTCACCGCAACCGGTCGTTAATTGATTTACGTATATTTCGAGGGCGCCACTGGGGACGGGATCAGATCATGTTGAGTTTGTCGCTTCGCGTCGTCGCGTTTTTTGCCTTGAGCGCGGCCTCGACCGCCATCATCGCGCTGCCCTATCTGACTATCCACTAGCGCCGGCACCGGCCCGGGCAGGCGCCGGGATCGATCTCTCCGGCGGCACCCTGAAGTCGATCTGTACGCCCGGGCCGAGATTATGGAACGGACAGGCGGCATCCTGACGCAGGCCTGGGAAGCCGGATTGCCTTGCCGGTCAAGCCGAAACGATCCAGTCTCAGGACCGATATCCGGCTGAGCGCGGACGAACAGTCGGCAAGCGCTTTGCCTGCGCAGTGGGGGAAATCATGAAATACACATTCGCCAAGCTTGATCGGACACTGCTGATGGTGGTGCTTTCCACAGCGACGTTGGCGCTGTTGTCGAGCGGCCCGGTCGCCGCTGCTTCCGGTAATGTGCAAAATGGCAGGAAGCTGTTCGCAACTGATTGTGCGCTCTGCCACAAGTTGGACGGTTCGGGTGGTGTGAGGGTGGGATTTGTCACCGCGGCCAACCTGCAGGCACCCGCGCTTGAAAAGATGTATCACAACAGCGACGCGCTACTGAGCCGCGCCATTCTCGAAGGCAAGGATGAAGACGGCGAAGAGATGGACCCGGTCATGCCTCACTGGCAAGGACACCTGACCCATCAGGAGCTGACCGACATCATCGCGTTCCTGAAAACGCTTAAGCCGCAGTAGATCGGTTCGGACGGGGCGGACACCGACACCCGCCCACCTGTCAGGCGAGCCGACACAAAGGCGTCCGATTTCAGAAGCAATGAACGGGATACCGAGGCCTGTCCCTTTCGTCGAATCTGAACCTCGTACTTACCCCCTCTTTTGCGGATGGTGGCCATGATCGAACCTCTGCTGCTGTGACGTATGCGTGGCGGCTGAGGGATCGAACGATCTTTGCCTGAGGTGTCCGTTCTGTATTACTAGTGACACTTCAGGAAGTTAGCGATGGTGGGCGCGACAGGGATTGAACCTGTGACCCCTCCCGTGTGAAGGGAGTGCTCTCCCGCTGAGCTACGCGCCCGTTCGCCGGCTGGCTGGAAACGGCGCGATTTAAGGGGCCGCCGGAATCGGAGTCAAGGCGAAGCGGCCGGCGCGGCAAGCCCCGCCACCGCGTCCCACAGCTCGTCAAAGTGGTCGATCACCCGGTCGGCGCCGAGTTCACGCGCCGGAATCGTGCTGTAGCCGAACGCGACGGCAATGACCGGCACGTTGGCGGCGACCGCCGTGTTCACGTCGGTCGGCGAGTCGCCGACCATGACGGCGCGGGTCGCCTCGCCGCCGGCGAGCCGGATGGTTTCGGTGAGGTGGCGCGGATCAGGCTTGCTGAAACCGAAGGTGTCCTGGCCCGTGACGGCGGCGAAGCGGTCGAGGAGGCCGAGGCAGGCAAGCAGCTTGCGCGCCGGCGCCTCGTACTTGTTGGTGCACACCGCCAGCCGCCAGCCGGCCGCGGCGAAGCGATCGAGCGTCGCCTCGGCGCCGGGGAACGGCCGGCTGGTGTCGACGATGTGCCGGTCGTAGTGGGCGAGGAGCCGCCGGGTGAGGTCGTCGAGCTCGGCGGGGGCGAGCTTGCGGCCGTTGGCGGCGAACGCGGATTCGAGCAGCACACGCGAGCCGCGCCCGACCATTGCCACGGCGGCGTCGAAGGCGACCGGCGGCAGTCCTTCCGCGCGCACGATCGCGTTGAGCGTCGCCACAATATCGCCTGCGGTGTCGACGAGCGTGCCGTCGAGGTCGAAGACGAGGGCAGGGGGGTGCGGCATGCCGACGCGCTACAGGGCGCCATAGCCGCGCGCCATCAGCGCGGCGAAGATCGGGATGAGAACGAACACCACCGCCTCCCAGTGCATGTAGCTCCGCACCGTCCTGATCTCGGCGGACTCGGGGCGAAAATCGGGGTTGCTGCGCCCCGCTGCCCGCCAGCCGACGATCCTCAGCGTCGGCGGCACCGACAGCAGAGCGACGACGACGAAGGCGGCGATCTTGGCCCAGAAGAAGACGTTGGTGAGGTAATACTGCGGGCCCTTGAGCCCGAAGAATACACGACCGAAGCCGACCACCAGGATCAGCCCCGCCACCGCGCCGTAGGCGATATCGAGCCGCCCGACGCGACCGACGTGGGCGCTCGTCATTTCCGGACGGATCAGCATCATCTCCATGATCAGCAGCGCGAGCAGGGCGAACATCAACAGATGGTGGCCGATGGCCAGCACGAGATCGGTTGTCATGGCTCTCCCCAGAGAATCGCTTTGGCCTAGATAACCGGCAAATCCGCCTTTGTCGCCAGCGTGGCGTCCCGCCGCCGCAGGTGCTAACAAACCGGCTCCAGACCAGGGCAAACGGCATGGACCTCAAGGATCCGACCCTGCTTCGCCAGCAGTGCTATGTGGGCGGCGAGTGGCTTGGCGAGCCGCAAACCGCCGTTACCGATCCGGCGACCGGCGCCGTCATCGCCAAGGTGCCCAGCTTCGCCGCGGACGAGACGCGTGCCGCCATCGACAAGGCCGCCGCCGCTTTCCGCGACTGGGCCAAGCGCACCGGCAAGGACCGCGCTCGCGTGCTGCGCGCCTGGTTCGATCTGATCGTGGCCAACCGCGAGGACGTCGCCCTGATCATGACGAGCGAGCAGGGCAAGCCGCTCACCGAGGCGCTCGGCGAAGTGGACTACGCCGCCTCCTTCGTCGAGTTCAACGCCGAGGAAGCCAAGCGCGTTTACGGCGAGACCAGCCTCAGTCATCGTCCCGATGCCCGTATCGTCAACATCAAGCAGCCGATCGGCGTGGTCGGCGCCATCACGCCGTGGAACTTCCCGGCCGCGATGATCACGCGCAAGTGCGCCCCCGCGCTGGCGGCCGGCTGCGCGGTGGTGTGCAAACCGGCAGGTGAAACGCCGTTGACGGCGCTGGCGCTGGCGGTCCTGGCTGAACGCGCCGGCATCCCCGCCGGGGTGTTCAACGTGATCACCGGCAAGGCATCGGCCATCGGTGGGGAACTGACCAGCAATCCGGCCGTGCGCTGCATCGCCTTCACCGGTTCCACCGAGATTGGCAAGGTTCTGATGCGCCAGGCGGCCGGCAGCGTAAAGAGGGTGGCCCTCGAACTCGGCGGCAATGCCCCGTTCATCGTCTTCGACGACGCCGACCTCGATCAGGCGGTTGCCGGCGCGATGTTCTCGAAGTTCCGCAACATGGGCCAGACCTGTGTCTGCGCCAACCGCATATTCGTGCAGGAAGCGGTGTTCGACGCGTTCTCGCAGAAGCTGGCGAGCGCGGTCATGGACCTCAAGGTCGGCCGCGGCACCGAGGTGGGCGTCGTGCAGGGTCCGCTGATCAACCAGGCGGCGGTCGAGAAGGTCGAGCACCACATCAAGGACGCCGTCGCCGGCGGCGCCAGGATCATCGTCGGCGGTCACCGCCACAGACTTGGCGGCACCTTCTTCGAACCGACCGTGCTCAGCGGCGTCACTACGCGCATGTTGATCAGCCGCGAGGAGACCTTCGGGCCGGTCGCGCCGCTTTATCGTTTCGCCGACGAGGCCGAGGCGATCGCGCTGGCCAACGCCACCGAGTATGGTCTCGCCGCCTATTTCTACGCCCGCGACATCGGGCGCGTGTGGCGGATCGCCGAAGCCCTCGAGTACGGCATGATCGGCATCAACACCGGCGCCATCTCGACCGAGCTTGCCCCGTTCGGCGGCGTCAAGGAGTCGGGCCTTGGTCGCGAAGGCTCCCACTACGGTATCGAAGAGTTCGTCGAGGTGAAGTACATGTTGATGGGCGGTCTCGACCAGTGATGCTGGATGAAGCACCGGCCGGCGACGAACTGCGCCGTCGCGCCGCCGAAGCGGCGCTGGCGGACGTTCGGGCGGGCATGAAGCTCGGCCTCGGCAGCGGGCGAACGGCCGAGCATTTTGTGCGCGCTCTCGCAAAACGCGTTCGCGACGGCCTTGCCGTGGTCGGCGTGGCAACCTCCCAGCGTACCGCTGCCCTGGCGGCCGCCGAGGGCATTGTCCTGACCTCGCTCGACCGTGAGCCGGCCCTCGACCTCGTCGTCGACGGAGCCGACGAGATCGACCCCGGTCTGCGGTTGATCAAGGGCGGCGGCGGCGCCCTGCTGCGGGAGAAGATCATCGCCACCGCCGCCGAGCGCATGATCGTCGTTGCCGACGCCAGCAAGCTGGTCGATCAGCTCGGCGCCTTCCCGCTGCCGGTCGAGATCGTCGAGTTCGGCGCCGCCGCCACGCTCGCCGCCATCAAGCGGGCACTCGCCGGAATCGGTCTCGACGCGCCGATGCAGCTGCGTCTACGCGACGGACAGCCGTTGGTGACCGACGGCGGCAATCGTATTGTCGATATTGCCTGCGGACGAATTCCCGATCCCGACCAACTGGCACGCACGCTTGACGGCGTGCCCGGCGTGGTCGAGCACGGCCTTTTCGTCGCATTGGCGTCCGCGGCCATCGTCGCCGGCGTCGACGGCGTCAGACGGTTATCGGGATGAAGTCGGTTATCTAAAACGGAGTGCCTCCATGTCGATCGGTAAAGCCATGCTCATCGCGCTGTTCAGCACCGCCCTGCTCGCGGCGCCGCTCACCCCCGTTGCCGCCGAGGAAATCAGCCCGTCGCAGCTGCAGGCGGCGCAGGCTGTCGCCAAGAGCGCGCCCGCCCTCGGCGACTTCGACCTGATCCTGCCGCAGATCGCGGCACGGACGAAGGATCAGTTGATCAGCCAGCGCCCCGATCTCTACCAGGACATCGGCAAAGTGGTTGACGCGGCCGCCCTCAAACTCGCTTCGCGCCGGGCCGAACTCGATAACGATATTGCCCGCGTCTGGGCGAAGAACTTCACCGAGAACGAGTTGCAGGCGATCAATGCCTTCTTCTCAAGCGACGTGGGCAAGAAATACAAGGAAGTCGCCGCCGCCACCGTCGGCCCGGACATCCTCAAGGCGGTCAAGAACTGGTCCAACCGCGTCGGCAGCGAACTGCTCGACTCCTCCAAGCAAGATCTCAAGAAGATGGGCTACGACTTTTGAGCGGCACGCCCGTGCCTCGCTACGACTACGACCTCTTCGTCATCGGTGCCGGCTCCGCCGGCGTTCGCGCGGCGCGCAAGGCGGCCGAGCTCGGCAAACGCGTCGCGGTCGCCGAGGAGGACCGGGTCGGAGGCACTTGCGTGCTGCGCGGTTGCGTCCCCAAGAAGCTATTCGTCCACGCCTCCCACTACGCCGAGCACTTCGAGGACGCGGTCGGATTCGGCTGGCGGGTCGAGGGTTTGCGTTTCGACTGGCCGACCCTGGTGCACAATGTCGCCGGCGACGTTTCGTGGCTGAGCGGCGTTTATGTCCGCAACCTCGAGAAAGCTGGGGCCGAGATCATCCGCAGCCGCGCCGTGCTCGCCGACGCCCACACCGTGCGCCTGCTCGCTGAAGACCGGTCGGTTACCGCTGATTTCATCCTGATTGCGACCGGCGGCGAGCCCAACCGCGATCTGCCCATTGCCGGCCTCGAGCATGCCATCACGTCCAACGAGTTTTTCAATCTCGCCCATCAACCGCGGCGCGTGCTGGTGGTTGGCGGCAGCTATGTGGCGGTGGAGCTGGCTTCCGTCTTCGCGGCGCTCGCCACGGAGACGACGCTGATCTACAGGGGCGACCAGATCCTGCGCGGTTTCGACGACGAAGTGCGTCAGACCCTGCGCGCCGGCATGGAGCACCGCGGCGTCACCGTGCTGACAGGCGAACAGCCCGTCAGCATCGCCAAGGCGGTTGACTGCCTGACCGTCGTCACCGAATCCGGCAGACGCATCGCCGTCGACGAGGTTCTCCTCGCCATCGGCCGCCGCCCGAATACGAGGGATCTCGGCCTTGCCGAGGCCGGGGTGCGCTGCGACGCGACCGGCGCGGTCGTCGTCGACGCCTTTTCAAAGTCGAGCGTCGACAGTATCTACGCCGTCGGCGACGTCACCCACCGTTTGCAGTTCACCCCGGTGGCCATCCGCGAAGCCGCGGCGTTCGTCGAGACCGTCTTTGCCGATCGGCCGACCGCGGTCGACTACGACATGGTTCCCAACGCCGTCTTCAGTACCCCCGAGGTTGGCGTGGTGGGCCTGAGCGAGGAGAGCGCGCGTGCGCGTTTCGCCGCCCTCGACATCTACCGCACTCACGTCAAGCCGTTACCCAACCGGGTGGCCGGCCGCGACGAGCGCGTTCTGATCAAGCTGATCGTCGACGGCGACTCCGACCGGGTTCTCGGCTGCCATATTGTCGGGCCTTTCGCCAGCGAGCTCATTCAGCTGGTGGCCGTGGCCGTCAAGATGGGTGCCACCAAGGCGGATTTCGATGCCGTCACCGCCCTGCATCCCACGCTCGCCGAAGAGATCGTTACTCTCAATCGTCCGGCCGAACGGATCCGGCGCGCGGCGGCGGAATAGCACCCCGCGCGGGGCGGCGGGGCCTGGTTTGGCAAGCCGGCCCGGCCTCATGTATAACCCGCGCCGCCGGGCTCCCCCGGCGGAGTCCGCGCGTGATGAAGAACAACTGGGCGCCTGACAGCTGGCGGTCCAAACCGGTCTCGCAGTTGCCGGTCTATCCCGATCCGGCGGCCCTCGCCGCCGTCGAGGCACGCATCGCCTCCTATCCGCCGCTGGTCTTCGCCGGCGAGGCGCGCAAGCTCAAGGCGGGCCTGGCCAAGGTCGCCGCCGGCAAGGCTTTCCTGTTGCAGGGCGGCGACTGCGCCGAAAGCTTCGCCGAGCACGGCCCCGACACCATTCGCGATTTCTTTCGCGTATTTCTGCAGATGGCGGTGGTCCTCACCTTTGCCGGCGCCATGCCGGTGATCAAGGTCGGGCGCATCGCCGGCCAGTTCGCCAAGCCCCGTTCGCAGCCGACCGAGCGGCAGGGCGACGTTGAACTGCCCAGTTACCGCGGTGACATCGTCAACGACATCGAGTTCACACCCGCCGCCCGCGTTCCCGATCCCGGCCGCATCGAGATGGCCTACCGGCAATCGGCGGCCACGCTCAATCTTCTGCGCGCCTTTGCGACCGGCGGCTATGCCAACCTCGAGAACGCGCACCGCTGGATGCTCGGCTTCATCAAGGACAGCCCGCAATCGCACCGCTATCAGGAAATCGCCGACCGCATCACCGAGACGCTCGACTTCATGCGCGCCTGCGGAATCGACCCGGAATCCCATCCGGAGATGCGCAGCACCGATTTCTACACCAGCCACGAGGCTCTCCTGCTCGGCTTCGAACAGGCGATGACCCGCATCGATTCGACCACCGGCGACTGGTACACCACTTCCGGTCACATGGTGTGGATCGGCGACCGCACCCGCCAGCCCGACCACGCCCACGTCGAATTCTGTCGTGGCATCACCAATCCGATCGGCCTGAAATGCGGCCCGTTGCTCACCCCGGACGAACTGCTGGAGCTGATGGACATCCTCAGCCCGGACAACGAACCAGGCCGGCTGACCCTCATTTGCCGCTTCGGCGCCGACAAGGTTGCCGAACACCTTCCCAAACTGATCCGCGCCGTCGAGCGCGAGGGCCGCATGGTGGCGTGGTCATGCGATCCCATGCACGGCAACACCATCACGCTCAACCACTACAAGACGCGCACGTTCGACACCATCCTCAAGGAGGTTGAGGCGTTCTTCGCCGTTCACCGTGGCGAGGGTACCCACGCCGGCGGCATCCACATCGAGATGACCGGCAAGAACGTCACCGAATGCACCGGCGGCGCGCGGGCCATTTCGGCCGCGGACTTGTCCGACCGCTACCACACCCATTGCGACCCGCGCCTCAATGCCGACCAGGCACTCGAGCTCGCCTTTCTGATCGCCGAGCTGCTCAAGCGCGACCGGCTGGAGCAGGCACGCCAGTCGGCGATCGCCGCCGGCTAATCGGCGTTGTTCGCCCGCGGTGGAGAATTCCACCTTACCAAGGTTTAATGTCGCAGCCGCCATCTCGCCAGATTCTTGCCGCATTTGCTTCCGATTGCTAATACCGTCTTCTTCTCGCGAGCATCCGGAGCCCCCGCGCGGAAAGCTTCGGGCTTATTGCTCTATGATCGTAAATAGGAGAACGAACCATGCATAGCGCACGCGCTATTCTTGGATCGATGGTGCTTGCCGGCGGCCTGGCCTTTGCCAACTTTGCCGGCGCACAAACGACCGATTCCCAACAAAACGCCCTCAGCGGCCTGTGGCTTACCACGGCTTATCCGTCGCTGACCGAGCGGGTGGGCGAGGACATCTCCCTCGACCTGACTTTGCGCAACATGAAGATGCCGCCGGAGCGCGTGGCGCTGTCGGTCGGCGGTTTGCCCGACGGCTGGTCATACGAGATCGACGGCGGCGGCAAGCCGGTGACCGAGGCGATGGTCGGGCCGGATTCGAGCCGTTCGCTGACCCTCAAGGTCACGCCGCCGAAGGACGTCAAGACCGGCACGTACAAGTTCACCGTGACCGGCCAGTCCGCCGCCAACGACCTCACCCTGCCGGTGACGCTGGTGCTGGCAAAGGCGAAGCCCGCATCGGTCAAGGTCGAGGCCAAGCTGCCGGCGTTGCGCGGCACGCCCAAGTCCAACTTCGACTTCGACGTGACCGTCAAGAATGAGAGCACGGACGATCAGACCTACAACCTCGTCGCCGACGGACCGCCCGGCTTCGAGACGACCTTCAAGGAGCAATACGGTTCGCAGGAGCTGACCAGCATCCCGATCAAGGCCGGCCAGTCCAAGGATCTCAAGGTCAGCGTCAAGCTTCCCCAGAACGTGGCGGCCGGCCAGTACCAGGTCGCCGTGCAGGCGGCCAGTCCGGCCGCCTCCGGCGCAACGCCACTGCTGCTCGACGTGACCGGGCAGCCGGAGCTGTCTCTCGCCGGTCCCCAGGATCGTCTGTCTGGCGACGCCACCGCCGGCCAATCGCGCACGTTCAAATTCACCCTCACCAACAACGGCACTGCGCCGGCGAAGAACGTCAAGCTTGCTTCCTCGGAGCCTTCCGGCTGGAAGGTCGAGTTCGATCCCAAACAGATCGATGCCATCGCCCCCGGCGACAACCAGCCGGTCTCGGTGTCGATTACCCCTGCCGCCCAGGCGATCGCCGGTGATTTCGTGGTCACCGTCCGCGCCAACGGCGATGGCGCCTCCGACAGCGCCAATTTCCGGGTGACGGTGCTCACCTCGACCATGTGGGGCATCGCCGGTCTCGGCATCATCGGCGCCGCCGTGGTCGCTCTTGCCTTCGCCGTTACCAGGTACGGCCGGCGATGAGTGAGACTGTCATCGAGGCCCGCGACCTGACCAAGCGCTACGGACGGACGGTCGCGGTCGATCATCTCGACCTTGCCGTCAACAAGGGCGAGGTGTTCGGTGTGCTCGGGCCGAACGGGTCGGGCAAGACCACCACCATCCTCATGCTGCTCGGTCTGACCGAGCCGACCGCTGGCAGCGTCAGGGTTCTCGGCTTCGACCCGCTCCGCCAGCCGCTCGAGGTCAAGCGTCGGGTCGGCTATCTGCCCGACATGGTTGGCTTCTACGACCAGCTCACCGCGCAGGAAAACATCGCCTACACGGCCCGGCTGGCGGGAATGACGACGACCGAAAGCGCGGCACCCATCAAGGATGCCCTTGCCCGCGTCGGCCTGGCCGATGTCGCCGATCACCGCGTCGGCACCTATTCCCACGGCATGCGCCAGCGCCTCGGCGTGGCCGAGGTCCTGGTCAAGCGGGCCGAGGTCGCCATCCTCGATGAGCCGACTAACGGGCTTGACCCGCAGGCCACGCAGGAGCTGCTCGACCTCATCGGCGAGCTGAGCCGCGAGGGCATGACCATCCTGTTGTCGTCGCATCTGCTCGGCCTCGTCCAGAGCGTTTGCGACCGGGTGGCGCTGTTTCGCCGCGGCCGGGTCGGGCTGATCGGCGAGGTCTCCGATCTCGCCCGCCAGGTGCTGGGCGGCGCCTACGTGGTCGAGGTCGAGGCCGACGGGGTCGATCTCGCCCAGACGCTTGCCGGACTGGAAGGGATCGGATCGGTAACGCCGGTCCGCGCCGAGGTGAGCCGGGTCGACGCCGACCGTGACGTCAGGCCGGAGATTGCCGCCCGCGTGGTGGCCGCCGGCGGCGCCCTGCGCAACATGGCAATCCGGCGCAGCGGCCTCGATGAGGTCTACGTTCGCTACTTCGAGCAGGCGCAGGAGACGGCCGATGCGGCGTGAAGGCTCACCGTTTACCGGCCTGTCGACGATCGCCCTCAAGGAGGCTGCCGACCACATGAGCAGCCTGCGCATGCACCTGGTCATGCTGCTGGTACTGCTCACCGCGATCGGCGCGATCTATGGGGCGATCAGCCAGATCAAGCAGACGATCGGCCAGGATCCGTTCCTGTTCCTGCGTCTGTTCACCACCTCGCAGGCCCCGCTGCCATCGTTCGTCACGTTCCTCGGTTTCCTGCTGCCACTGGTCGCCATCGCGCTCGGCTTCGACGCGATCAACGGCGAATACAGCCGCCGCACCATGAGCCGTATCCTCGCCCAGCCCATCTATCGGGACGCGGTGCTGACCGGCAAGTTCATCGGCGGCCTGTTGGTGCTGGCGATCTGCCTGGTGACGCTATGGCTGCTGATGACCGGCCTCGGCATCCTTCTCCTCGGCCTGCCGCCGAGCGGCGAGGAGGTACTGCGCGGCATCGCTTTCCTGATCGCGTCGCTGGCATACGGCGGCGTCTGGCTGGCGGTCGCCTTGCTGTTTTCGACGCTGTTCCGGGCGCCCGCCACGTCGGCCCTGGCCGCGCTCACCCTGTGGCTGCTGTTCACCATCTTCTGGCCGATGATCGCGCCCTTGCTGGCCAATCTCATCGCCCCGGTCGACCCGCTCGATCCGATGACGACATTGGCCAATGCGTCGTGGCAGTCGGGCATCGCCCGCATCTCGCCGAACACGCTTTACAACGAGATGACGCTGGCGCTGCTCGACCCGTCGACCAGAGCCTTCGGCCTGTTGTTCCTGAGCCAGCTCCAGGGGGCCCTGCTCGGCTCGCCGTTGCCGTTTTCGCAAAGCGCCCTGCTGGTGTGGCCGCAGCTCGCCGGCCTCGTCGCCGCGATGGTGGTCGTCTTCACGGTCGCTTACGTGTCCTTTCAGAGGCAGGAGATCAGGGCCTGAGAACGGCGGCTGGCCGCCCGCTCGCCGCACAACGGCCTGCGAACGATTGCGCGCTCCCTCTCCACTAGCGCAGCCTGAGCCGCCCGCCACCCTGGTGACGGGCGGCCTTTTGTCCGTCACCCCGCGTTGCTACAGCTGTGGCGGCGCCCGGTTCGGAAGATCTGTGCCAACGGATGCAGGATCGTCGCGGCCGCAACAACACCACAAGCGCGAAGGGAGACAGTGAAGATGGGCGCGAAACTGATGCTGACCGCTAAGGACGGGCATTCGCTCTCGGCCTACGAAGCCAAGCCGACGGGCGCTGCCCGCGGCGGCCTCGTCGTCATTCAGGAAATCTTCGGCGTCAACGCTCACATCCGCAAGGTCGCCGACGGCTATGCCGCCGCCGGCTATCACGTGATCGCGCCGGCGATCTTCGACCGCGGCGAGCGCGACACAGAGCTCGACCCCAATGTTCCCGACGAGCGCGACAAAGGCATCGCGCTGCGCCAAACGACCGGCGTCGATGAGGCGCTGCTCGACGTCGCGGCAGCGGTCGCTGCACTCGGCGGCAGCGGCGGGGTGGGCGTGGTCGGTTATTGCTTTGGCGGTTCGCTGGCGTGGTTGTCGGCGACGCGGCTGGAGGGTGTCGCCGCCGCCGTCGGCTACTACGGCAGCATGGTCGCCGGGCATCTGTCCGAGAAGCCGCGCTGCCCGGTCATGCTCCATTTCGGCGAAAAGGACCCGAGCATCCCGATGGCCGACGTCGACAAGGTCAGGGCGACGGTCGACCCGGCCATGGTTCAGGTTTTTGTCTATCCCGGTGCCGGCCACGCCTTCAACCGCGACGGCAGCGCCGCCTGGCACGAAGCCTCCGCCAAGCTGGCCCTGGAGCGAACGCTCGCGTTCTTCGGCGAGCACGTGGGATAAGCCGCGTTTGCCGGTCGCGCGACGGCGGGCTAAACCGGCGGTATGGCAGCAATCCTGACCGATACCGTTCGCATCGCCGTCGCCCAGCTCGATTCGGTCGTCGGCGACATCGACGGCAACCTTGCCAAGGCGCGCAGCGCCCGCGCCGCGGCCGCCGCGGCGAACGCCGATCTGCTGGTGCTGCCCGAGCTGTTCATCGGCGGCTACCCGCCCGAAGACCTGCTCCTCAAGCCGGCTTTTCCGGACGCCTGCCGCCACGCGGTCGAACGGTTGGCGCAAGACACCACCGATGGCGGCCCGGGCGTCGTCATCGGTGTGCCATGGCCCGAGGACGGCAAGGTCTACAACGCCGTCGCGCTGCTCGATGCCGGCACCGTGACCGGCCTTCGTTACAAGGTCGAGTTGCCCAACTACGGGGTCTTCGATGAGCTGCGGGTGTTCGCGGTGGGACCGCTTCCCGGACCGATCGGCTTCCGCGGTCTGCGGCTCGGCCTGCCGATCTGCGAGGACATCTGGTTCGAGCAGGTCTGCGAGTGCCTCATGGAAACGGGCGCCGAGATGCTCATCGTGCCCAACGGCTCGCCCTATTGGCAGGGCAAGGCCGACGTCCGCCAGCAGGTGGCGCTCGCCCGCGTCGTCGAGACCGGCCTGCCCATGGTCTACGTCAACCAGTGTGGCGGTCAGGACGAGCTAGTTTTCGACGGCGGCTCGTTCGGGCTGCATGGCGATCGTTCGCTCGCGTTCCAAATGCCGCAGTTCAGCGAGGCGATTGCCACCGTTACCTGGCAGAAGCAGGCGAGCGGCTGGCGCTGCCTCGATGGGCCCGTGGCGGCGCTGCCCGCACTGGACGAGGCCAACTGGCGGACCTGCATGCTCGGTCTGCGCGATTATGTCGACAAGAACGGCT
>Ga0307436_1000174_pt1 | contig 27904 bp, 23 predicted proteins | sample SalMarWE160440MG_FD_202513 | JGI IMG/M metagenome (GOLD analysis project Ga0307436, IMG submission 202513) | Salt marsh sediment microbial communities from the Plum Island Ecosystem LTER, Massachusetts, United States - WE1604-40 | ecosystem: Environmental > Aquatic > Marine > Intertidal zone >...
TGGCGAGGATGCAGGCGAAGGTGCCGAGCGTCATCGCCATGTAGACCAGGAGATAGATGACGACCCCCTGAACGCCCGCCTGGGTGCCGGCGGCGAGGCCGACCAATGCGTAGCCCATGTGGCCGATCGACGAATAGGCCATCAGCCGCTTGATGTTGGACTGGCCGATCGCGGCGAAGGCGCCCAGCACCATCGATGCGATGGCAATGAACGTCACGATTTCCCGCCAGTCGGGCGTGACCGCGGCGAATGGCCCCACCATGACGCGGACGAACAGCGCCATTGCCGCGACCTTGGGAGCCGCGGCGAAGAAGGCCGTTACCGGCGTCGGCGCCCCCTCGTAGACGTCCGGCGTCCACATGTGGAACGGCACCGCCGACACTTTGAAAGCGAAGCCCGTGATCAGAAAGACCAGCCCGAAGGTCAGGCCGAGTGACGCCGGCCCGGCGGCGAGCGCCGCCGCAATGCCGGCGAAGGAGGTGTGACCGGTGAAGCCGTAGGTGAGTGAAGCGCCGTAGAGCAGCATTCCGGAGGACAGCGCGCCCAGCACGAAGTATTTGAGGCCGGCCTCGGTCGAGCGCACCGAATCACGGTTGATTGCGGCCACCACGTACAGCGATAGCGACTGCAGCTCGAGACCGAGATAGACGGCGATGAGGTCATTGGCCGAGATCATCATCAGCATGCCGAGGGTCGCGATGACCACCAGCACCGGATACTCGAACCGCTCGAACTTGAGGGCGCGGGCATAGCCGCTCGACATGACGATGGCCGTGCCGGAGCCGATCAGTGCCACCACCTTCAACAGACGGGCGAACGGATCGAGCACGAAGGCGCCGGCCAGGCCGCTGCCGCCCGGCACGACGATGACGATGGCGATGGCAATGACGATCAATGCTACGGACAACGACGTCACCGGGGCGACGGCGCGCTCGCCGCCGAACACGCCGACCATGAGCAACGCAAGGGCGCCGATCGCCAGGACGATCTCGGGCAGCGCGAGCCAGATATCGGCCGGCATCATCACATGGCTCCCTGCGGCACCACGGCCGCGAGCTGTCCGGCCGCCGACAAGGCCGCCTGGTAGTTGGCCACCAGCTGATCGACCGCCGCCGCCGTCACCGTCATCACCGGCGCCGGATAGAATCCGAAGAAGATCGCCGCCACCACCAGCGGCGCGAAGATCGCCACCTCACGCCGCGAAAGGTCGAGGATCGACCGCAGGCTTTCCTTCTCGATCTCGCCGAAGATCACCCGCCGGTAGAGCCATAACGCGTACGCCGCCGACAGAATCACCCCGGTTGCCGCCAGCGTGGCCGCCCAGGTGTTGACCCGGAACGTGCCCAGCAGCGTGAGGAATTCGCCGACAAAGCCGGTGGTCCCCGGCAGGCCGACGTTGGCAAGGGTGAACACCATGAACACCGCCGCATAGAGCGGCATGCGGTTGACCAATCCGCCGTAGGCGGCGATCTCGCGCGTATGCATGCGGTCGTAGATGACACCGACGCAGAGGAACAGCGCCGCCGAAACGATGCCGTGCGACAGCATCTGGAAGATGCCGCCCTGCACGCCCTGCACGTTGGCGGCGAACAGTCCCATGGTGACGAAGCCCATGTGGGCGACCGAGGAGTAGGCGATCAGCTTCTTGACGTCCTCCTGCATCAGCGCCACCAGCGAGGTGTAGACCACCGCGAAGACCGACAGCGTGAACACGAAGGGTGCAAGGTCGGCCGAGGCGAGCGGGAACATTGGCAGCGAGAAGCGCAGGAAGCCGTAGCCGCCCATCTTCAGCAGGATGGCGGCCAGGATCACCGAGCCGGCAGTCGGCGCCTCGACGTGGGCGTCGGGCAGCCAGGTGTGCACCGGCCACATCGGCAGCTTGACCGCGAAAGAGGCGAAAAAGGCGAACCACAGCCACGTCTGCATCGAGGCCGGGAATCGATGGGTAAGCAGCGTCGGTATGTCGGTTGTGCCTGCCTGCCAGTACATGGCCATGATGGCGAGCAGCATCAGCACCGAGCCGGTGAGCGTGTAGAGGAAGAACTTGAAGCTGGCATAGACGCGACGCTTGCCGCCCCAGATGCCGATGATCAGGAACATCGGGATGAGGCCGCCCTCGAAGAACACGTAGAAGAGGACGAGGTCGAGGGCGCAGAAGACGCCGATCATCAGCGTCTCCAGCACCAGGAAAGCCACCATGTACGCCTTGAAGTATTTGTGGACCGTCAGCTTGCTCGCCAGGATGCACAGCGGCATCAGGAAGGTGGTCAGGATGACGAACAGCATCGAAATGCCATCGACGCCCATCTTGTAGGCGATGGTGCCGCCGAGCCATTCGCTGCGCTCGACCAGCTGGAAGTTGGGATTGGACGGGTCGAAATTCACCCACACCAGCAGCGATAACAGGAAGGTTACCGAGGTCGTCCACAGCGCCACGTGATACATGTTGCGGCGCGCGATCTCGTCGTCCCCCCGGATGACCAGCACCAGCAACGCCCCCACCGCAGGCAGGAAGGTCACCGTGGACAGGATCGGCCAGTCGAGCATGTGCGTCCTCAGGTGGCGAAGATCAGCCACGTGATCAGCGCCGCGACGCCGATCAGCATGGCGAAGGCGTAGTGGTAGAGATATCCCGACTGCAGCCGCACCACGCGGGCGGTGACGTCAAGTACGCGCGCCGACACACCGTCGGGGCCGAACCCGTCGATCAGCCAGCCGTCGCCCTTCTGCCACAGGAAGCGGCCGAGCCATTTGGCCGAGCGCACGAACAACAGGTCATAGAGCTCGTCGAAGTACCACTTGTTGAGCAGGAACCGGTAGAGCCACTCGTTGCTCTGGGCGAGCCGGCGCGCCGTCTCCGGCGAATACAGGTAGAAGTAGACGGCGATGCCGGCTCCGATCAGCATCATCACGGTAGGCAGCGAACGCATCAGCAAAGACGGTGCCCGGCCTTCGCCGTTGAGAACCACCGCCGTCTGCCAGAACGCTTCGGCCCCGCTGCCGATGAAAGTGCGGGAGAATATGAGCCCCGCCAGCAGCGAACCCGCCGCCAGTACGTAGAGCGGCACCATCATCACCGCCGGCGCCTCGTGGATGTGCTTCATCACGTCGGCGGGCGCGCGGACGCGACCGTGGAAGGTCATGAAGATCAGCCGCCACGAGTAGAACGCCGTCATCGCCGCAGCGATCACCGTCAGCCAATAGGCGTAGGCGGCGAGCGGGTTGCTGCCGCCGAAGGCGGCTTCGATGATGGCGTCCTTGGAAAAGTAGCCGGCCGTCAGCGGGAAACCGGTGAGCGCCAGCGTCCCGATCACCATCATCCAGTACGTCACCGGGATATGGGTCCTGAGGCCACCCATCTTGCGCATGTCCTGTTCGTCGGCGACGGCGTGGATGACCGAACCGGCGCCGAGGAAGAGCAGCGCCTTGAAGAAGGCGTGGGTGAACAGGTGGAAGATGCCGATACCGTAGGCGCCGACGCCCATGGCGACGAACATGTAACCGAGCTGCGAGCAGGTCGAATAGGCGATCACCCGCTTGATGTCGTTCTGGACCAGGCCGACGCTGGCGGCGAAGAAAGCGGTGGTCGCCCCGAAGAAGGTGACGACGGTGAGCGCCACCGGCGCCAGCGTGAACAGCGGCGACAGCCGTGCGACCATGAACACTCCGGCGGTCACCATGGTCGCGGCGTGGATCAGCGCGGAGACCGGCGTCGGCCCTTCCATGGCGTCGGGCAGCCAGGTGTGCAGCAGGAACTGCGCCGACTTGCCCATGGCGCCCATGAACAGGAGCAGGCACACCACGGTCAGCGCGTCGACATCCCACGACAGGAAGTGCATGGTCTTGCCGGCAACGTCGGGCGCGTTGGCGAAGATGGTTTCGTAGTCGACCGAGTTGAACAGCAGGAAGACGCCGAAGATGCCGAGCGCGAATCCGAAGTCGCCGACCCGGTTGACGATGAACGCCTTGATCGCCGCGGCATTGGCGGCAGGTCGCTTGAACCAGAATCCGATCAGCAGGTACGAGGCGAGACCCACCCCTTCCCAGCCGAAATAGAGCTGGACGAGGTTGTCGGCGGTCACCAGCGCCAGCATGGCGAAGGTGAACATCGACAGGTAGGCGAAAAACCGGGGTCGGTCCGGGTCATGCGCCATGTAGCCGACCGAGTATACGTGCACGAGCGCCGACACCGTGGTCACCACCACCAGCATCACCAGGGTCAGCGTGTCGACGCGCAACGCCCAGTCGACCACGAGCGCTCCCGACGAGAACCAGTTGAGCACCGGCACACGCTCGGTCGGTGCGCCGCCAAGCCCGGCCGACAGGAATGCCACCCAGGCCAGCACGGCGGCGACGATCAGCAACCCGGAGGTGATCACCTCGGCCGCCCGCGAGCCTTCCGCAGCGTGCCCGTGCTCGCCGTCGTCCGCCGTCTCGTCCGCGTGATGCGGGATCGCGCGTCCGTGACGGCCTCCCTCGTGGGCCTCCTCCCCGGCCTCGCCGCCACGATGACGCGCCCGTGCCGCACCGATGGCGATCGCTCCGGCGATGATTGCGCCCAACAGCGGCAGGAACACGATCGCCTGATACATGCCGCCTCAGCCCTTCATCATGTTGACGTCTTCGACCGCGATCGACCCGCGGTTGCGGTAGAAGGCGACGAGGATGGCCAGCCCGATCGAGGTCTCGGCCGCCGCTACGGTAAGCACCAGCAGCGCGTACACCTGACCGACGAGATCACCGAGAAAGGCGGAGAACGCGACGAGGTTGATATTGACGGCGAGCAGGATCAGCTCGATCGACATCAGAATGACGATCACATTCTTGCGGTTGATGAAAATGCCGAAGACGCCGATGGTCAGCAGGATCGCCGCAACCGTCAGGTAGTGTGAGAGGCCGATGGTCACGACAGGCCCTTGCCCGATTCGACCTTGCGAATTTCGATCGTCGAGCTGCGCGCTACCTGATCGGCGATCGATTGACGCCGAACGTTGGGCTTGTGGCGCAGCGTGAGCACAATCGCACCGACCATGGCCACAAGCAGGATAAGGCCCGCCGCCTGGAAGAAGTAGGCGTAGCGGGTGTAGAGGATGGCACCAAGGGCGGCGGTATTGGAGACGTTCGCCGCCGGAATCGGCGCCGCCACCGTCATCGCCGATGGTGCGAGCACCGTGCCGCCGACCACGACCACCAGCTCGGCGAGCACCACCACGGCGACGAGAGCGCCGACCGGCAGGTAGCTGAGGAAGCCCTGACGCAACTCGACGAAATCGACGTCGAGCATCATCACCACGAACAGGAACAGGACGGCGACGGCGCCGACGTAGACGATCACCAGGATCATCGCCAGGAACTCGGCGCCGAGGATGACGAACAGCCCGGCTGCGTTGAAGAAGGTGAGGATCAGAAAAAGCACTGAATGAACCGGATTGCGCGCGCCGATGACCATCACCGCCGCGCCGATCGCAACCGCAGAGAACAGATAGAAGAAGAGGGCGTGCAGGATCATCTGTAGGGCGCATCCAGTTCGAGGTTGCGCGCGATCTCTCGCTCCCAACGGTCGCCGTTGGCCAGCAGCTTCTCCTTGTTGAAGTAAAGCTCCTCGCGGGTCTCGGTGGCGTATTCGAAGTTCGGCCCCTCGACGATGGCATCGACCGGGCAGGCTTCCTGACAGAAGCCGCAATAGATGCACTTGACCATGTCGATGTCGTAGCGAGTGGTACGGCGCGTGCCGTCGTTACGGCGCGGTCCCGCCTCGATGGTGATCGCCTGGGCGGGGCAGATCGCCTCGCACAGCTTGCAGGCGATGCAGCGCTCCTCGCCGTTCGGGTAGCGGCGCAAGGCGTGCTCGCCGCGGAAGCGCGGGCTCACCTCGCCCTTCTCGAACGGATAGTTGATCGTAGCCTTCTTGCCGAAGAAGTAGCGCAACGACAACCACAGAGCCGCCCCGAACTCGGCCAGCAACAGGGCTTTCGCGGATCGGTCGATATGCATTGTCACGCCCATCCTGTTGCCTCAAGGAAGGCCGCCACCACGACGACCATGAGCAGAGAGATCGGCAGGAACACTTTCCATCCGAGACGCATGAGCTGGTCGTAGCGGTAACGCGGCACGAACGCCTTGACCATGGCGAACATGAAGAACACCAGGCAAACCTTGAGCATGAACCAGACGATGCCCGGAATCCACGTGAATGGCGCCACGGCCAGCGGCGGCAGCCAGCCGCCGAGGAAGAGAATCGTGGCCAGCGCGCACATCGTTATTGCCGCCACGTACTCGCCGAGGAAGAACAACAGGAACGGGGTCGAGGAGTATTCGACGGCGTAGCCGGCGACCAGCTCCGACTCGGCTTCGACCAGATCGAACGGCGGCCGGTTGGTCTCGGCGAGCGCCGAGACGAAGAAGATGACGAACATCGGCAGCAGCGGCAGCCAATGCCAATCGAGCAGGCTGCTCGGCAGTCCGAGGCGGGTGCCCAGCCCGTCCTTCTGTGCCAGCACGATATCGCTGAGATTCAACGATCCCGCTGCCAGCAGTACAGTGACCAGGACGAAGCCGATGGAGACCTCGTAGGAGACCATCTGGGCGGCGGACCTCAACGCCGACAGGAAGGGATACTTCGAGTTCGAAGCCCATCCGCCCATGATGATGCCGTAGACCCCAAGCGATGAGATCGCAAACAGGTAGAGGACGCCGACGTTGATGTTGGCGATCACCCAGCCGGCATCGAGCGGCACCACCGCCCATGCCGACATTGCCAGCGTGGCGGTGACCAGCGGCGCCAGGATGAACACACCCTTGTTCGCACCGGAAGGGATGACCGGTTCCTTGAAGACGAACTTGAGGAGATCGGCAAAGCTTTGCAGCAGCCCCCACGGGCCGACGACGTTGGGGCCGCGCCGCATCTGCACCGCCGCCCAGATCTTGCGGTCGGCATAAAGGACGTAGGCGATGAAAAGCAGCAGCGTCACCAGCAGCAGGAGGCTCTCGCCGATCATCACCGCGCCGGGAACCACGTAGGAATGGAAGAATCCGTCCATCGCGCGCCTACTCCGCCGCCGGCGCGAGCGCGGCGCCCGCCGGCCGCAGTGCCGAGCATTCGGCCATTACCGCCGATGCCCGTGCCACCGGATTGGTCAGATAGAAGTCGGCGACCGGGTTGCGGAACGCCTCGCCAAGCGTCTTGCCGGCCCGGCCGGCGAGCGCCCGCACCTCGTCGAGGGACCCTGCCGCGATGGCGTCGACGCGCATGAAATGCGGGTGGGCCGAATAGAGCCTGGCCCGCAGCTCGGCCAGCGAATCAAACGGCAGCCGGTGGCCAAGCACATCCGACAGCGCCCTCAGGATTGCCCAGTCTTCCCGCGCCTGGCCGGGCGGGAAGGCCGCTCGTGCCGCCACCTGCACCCGCCCTTCGGTGTTGACGTAGGTCGCCGACTTCTCGGTGTAAGCAGCGCCCGGCAGAACGACGTCCGCGCGGTGCGCACCGGCATCGCCATGGCTCCCGAGGTAGACGACGAAGGCGTCACCGAGCGCGTTGAGGTTGATCTCGTCGGCGCCAAGCAGGAACAAGACATCGAGCTCGCCGGTCGCCGCCGCAGCGATCATGCCGATGGTGTCGAGTCCGCCGGCGCCCGGCACAAAGCCGAGATCGAGGGAACCGACCCGGCCCGCCGCGGTGTGGAGCACGGCGAGCCCGTTCCAATCCGCCGCCCCCTCGCCGCCCGTGGCGATGGTCGCCGCCAGCGACAGCACCTCGGGGCCGTCGGGCCGCGTGAGCGCGCCCTGTCCGACCAGGATCAGCGGCCGTTTGGCGGCCGCCAGCACTTTGGCAAAACCGGCGTTGCCGCTGGCCACCTCGGCCAGCGTGTCGGGGCCGGCGCCGAGGTGGTCGTAGGGATAGGTCAGGTCGGCCGGCTCGCCGACAACAGCGATCGGGAAATCACCCTGCCGCCAGCGCTTGCGGATGCGGGCGTTGAGGACCGCCGCCTCGTGGCGCGGGTTCGAGCCGACCACCAGCAGCGCATCGGCCTCGTCGATTCCGGCAATGGTCGGGTTGAAGATGTAGCTGGCGCGGCCGCGGGCAGGATCAAGCTTGCCGCCCTCCTCCCGGCAATCGAGGTTCGTGACCCCCATTGCCAACATCAGTTCGCGCAACGCGAAGGTTTCCTCGACACCGGCGAGGTCGCCGACAACGGCGCCGATGCGGGAAGGTTCACGACCCTTCGCCCTTTCGGCAATCGCCGCGAACGCCTCGGCCCAGCTCGCCGGCCGCAGTCTGCCGTCGCGACGCACGTACGGCCGGTCGAGCCGTTGCGTCCTCAGGCCGTCCCAGACGAACCGGGTCTTGTCGGAAATCCACTCCTCATTCACCGCCTCGTTCAGGCGGGGCATGATGCGCAGCACCTCGCGGTCACGCGTGTCGACCCTGATGGCCGCGCCGACCGCATCCATCACGTCGATGGTCTCGGTCTTGATGAGCTCCCACGGCCGCGCCTGAAATGCGTACGGCTTCGAGGTGAGCGCTCCGACCGGGCACAGGTCGATGACGTTGCCCTGCAACTCGGACGCCATGGCATGCTCGAGGTAGGTGGTGATCTCCATGTCCTCGCCGCGCCCGATGGCGCCGAGCTCGGGCACTCCGGCGACCTCGGCCAAGAAGCGCACGCAGCGGGTACACTGTATGCACCGAGTCATGACCGTCTTGACCAGCGGCCCGATGTACTTGTCCTCCACCGCCCGCTTGTTCTCGTGGAAGCGGCTGCCGTCGACGCCGTAGGCCATCGCCTGGTCCTGCAGGTCGCACTCGCCGCCCTGGTCGCAGATCGGGCAATCGAGCGGGTGGTTGATGAGCAGGAACTCCATCACCCCTTCGCGCGCGCGCCGTACCATCTTCGACCGGGTAATCACCTCCGGCGGTTCGCCGTTCGGTCCCGGTCGGCAGTCGCGCACCCCCCAGGCACAGGAGGCGATCGGCTTGGGGGCACCTTTCAGCTCGACCAGACACATGCGGCAGTTGCCGGCGATCGACAGGCGCTGGTGGAAGCAGAAGCGGGGGATCTCGGCGCCGGCCGCCTCGCACGCCTGCATCAGCGTGAACTCGGCCGGGACCTCGATCTCTTTGCCGTCGACCTTGATCTTGGGCATCGCCCTACTCCGCCGCCGCCATGACCGGGACCGTCGCCTGCCCGCCGTGGTAGGCCTCGATCCGCCGTTCGATCTCGTCGCGGAAGTGGCGGATCAGTCCCTGCACCGGCCACGCCGCCGCGTCGCCCAGCGCGCAGATCGTGTGACCCTCGACCTGACGGGTGACCTCGAGCAGCATGTCGATCTCGCGCTTCTCGGCGTGGCCGCCGGCCATGCGCTCCAGCACCCGCCACATCCAGCCGGTGCCCTCGCGACACGGCGTGCACTGGCCACAGCTCTCATGCATGTAGAATTTCGACAGACGGGCGATGGCACGGACGATATCGGTCGACTTGTCCATGACGATCACCGCGGCGGTGCCGAGGCCGGACTGGACGTCCTTGAGCGCGTCGAAATCCATGATCAGGTCGTCGCACAGCGAGGCCGGCAGGCACGGCACCGACGCACCGCCCGGAATGACGGCATAGAGGTTGTCCCAGCCGCCGCGCACGCCGCCGGCATGACGCTCGACGAGTTCGCGCAGCGTGATGCCCATCTCCTCCTCGACCGTGCACGGCTTCTCGACGTGACCGGAGATGCAAAACAGCTTGGTGCCGGTGTTGTTGGGGCGACCGATGCCGGCGAACCAGGCGGCGCCGCGCCTCAGGATCGTCGGGGCGACCGCGATCGATTCGACGTTGTTGACCGTCGTCGGGCAGCCGTAGACGCCAACCGCCGCAGGGAACGGCGGCTTCAGGCGCGGCAGTCCTTTCTTGCCCTCGAGGCTTTCGAGCAGCCCTGTTTCCTCGCCGCAGATGTAGGCACCGGCGCCGTGGTGCACGACGATATCGAAATCCCAGCCGTTCTTGTTGTTCTTGCCGATCAGCCCGGCTTCCAGCGCTTCATCGACCGCGGCCTGCAGACGCTCGCGTTCGCGCACGAACTCGCCGCGTACGTAGACGAAGGCGGTGTGGGCGCCCATGGCAAAGCCGGCAACCAGGCAGCCCTCGACCAGGGCGTGCGGGTCGTGGCGCATGATTTCGCGGTCCTTGCAGGTGCCGGGCTCCGACTCGTCGGCGTTGACCACGAGGTAATGCGGCCGATCGCCGATCTCCTTGGGCATGAACGACCACTTCAGCCCGGTCGGAAAGCCCGCGCCGCCGCGTCCGCGCAGTCCCGACGCTTTGATCTCGTTGACGATGCCGTCGCGGCCTTTCTCCACAAGTGCCTTGGTGCCGTCCCAGGCGCCCCGGGACATGGCACCTTTGAGACGCCAGTCGTGCAGACCGTAGAGGTTGGTGAAGATGCGGTCGCTGTCGGCGAGCATGGCGTCTATTTCTTCTTCTTTGCCTTGGCCGCGGCCGCGCCGGCACCGCTTGCACGGATATCCGTCAGCGTCGTCGGCCCGCCAACGGGAGCCGAAAGCTGGCGATCGATCTGCGGGCCGGGCTTGACCGGCCTTCCAGCGGCCATGTCGTCAAGGACCCTTGCGAAGCTCTCCGCCGTCAGGTCCTCGTAGGTATCGGCGCCGACCTGCACCATCGGCGCGTTGACGCAGGCGCCGAGGCACTCAACCTCCTCCCACGAAAAGCGACCGTCGGCGGACAGGCGATGCTGTGGCCCGATCTGCCGTCTGCACACCGCCTTGATGTCGTCGGCGCCCCTGAGCCAGCACGGCGTCGTGCCGCACACCTGGACGTGGGCGACGCTGCCGACCGGTTCCAGATTGAACATGGTGTAGAACGTGGCGACCTCGAGGACGCGGATGGGCGCCATGCCGAGCATGTCGGCGACGGTCCGGATCGCCGGCTCCGTGACCCAGCCCTCCTGCTCCTGCGCGCGCCACAACAGCGACAGCACCGCCGAGGCCTGACGACCCGGTGGATATTTGGCGATCTCCCGCTCCGCCCAAACGACATTGTCGGGCGTGAACGCAAAGCTCTCGGGCTGCGTCTCGGCAAGGCGACTGACAGCCATCAGCGATCCACCTCCCCGAACACAATGTCGAGCGAGCCGAGGACGGCGGTGACGTCGGCCAGCATGTGGCCGCGGGCGAGATGGTCCATAGCGGCAAGGTGGGCGAACCCCGGCGCTCTGATTTTGCACCGGTAAGGCTTGTTGGTCCCGTCGGCGATGAGATAGACGCCGAACTCGCCCTTGGGCGCCTCGACGGCGGCATACACCTCGCCGGCCGGCACATGGTAACCCTCGGTGTACAGTTTGAAATGGTGGATGAGCGCCTCCATCGAGCGCTTCATCTCGGCGCGCCTCGGCGGGACGATCTTGCCGTCGTCGGACGTCACCGGCCCGCGCCCCGATTCAGAGTTAAGCAGCTCGATACACTGTTTCATGATGCGCACCGATTGGCGCATCTCCTCCATCCGCACCAGGTAGCGGTCGTAACAGTCGCCGTTCTTACCGACGGGAATGTCGAAGTCGAGTTCGCCATAGCATTCGTACGGCTGCGCCTTGCGCAGATCCCACCCGGCGCCCGAGCCGCGCACCATCACCCCCGAGAAGCCGAGCTTCCAGGCGTCCTCCAGGCTGACCACGCCGATGTCGACGTTGCGCTGCTTGAAGATGCGGTTCTCGGTCAACAGGGTACCGATGTCGTCGACCACGCTGAGGAAGGGATCACAGAACGCGCCGATGTCATCGATGAGCTTCTGCGGCAGGTCCTGATGCACGCCGCCCGGGCGGAAATAGGCGGCATGCATGCGGGCACCGGAAGCGCGCTCGTAGAAGATCATCAGCTTCTCGCGCTCCTCGAAGCCCCACAACGGCGGCGTCAGCGCGCCCACGTCGAGCGCGTGGGTAGTGATGTTGAGGAGGTGATTGAGCAGCCGTCCGATCTCGCAATAAAGCACGCGGATGATCTGGCCCCGCCTCGGCACGGCGATGCCGAGGAGCTTTTCCACCGCCAGCGCGAAAGCATGCTCCTGGTTCATCGGCGCGACGTAGTCGAGCCGGTCGAAATAGGGAACCGCCTGCAGGTAGGTCTTGTACTCGATCAGTTTCTCGGTGCCGCGGTGGAGCAGACCGACGTGCGGATCGACCCGCTCGATCAGCTCGCCGTTGAGCTCGAGCACCAGCCGCAGAACGCCGTGCGCCGCCGGATGCACCGGTCCGAAGTTGATGTTGAATGTGCGGACGTCGGTTTCGCTCACGACTTGGCCTTCTCGTCACCGGGCAGCGTGTATTCGGTCCCCTCCCACGGGCTGAGGAAGTCGAAATCGCGAAACTCCTGGCCGAGCCGCACCGGCTCGTACACCACCCGCTTTTGCTCGTCGTCATAGCGGACTTCGACAAAGCCGGTCAGCGGAAAATCCTTCCTCAATGGATGGCCCTCGAAGCCGTAGTCGGTGAGGATCCGACGCAGGTCGGGATGACCGGTAAACAGAATGCCATACAGGTCGTAAGCCTCGCGCTCGAACCAGTCGGCGCCCGGATAAACCGCGGTGATCGACGGCACCGGGGTCGCTTCGTCGGTCATCACCTTGACCCGGATGCGCACGTTCTGCCGCGGGCTGAGCAGGTGATAGACGACATCGAAGCGCTGCTCGCGCTCGGGCCAGTCGACACCGGCGATATCGGTGAGGTTGATGAAGGCCAGCCGCGGCTCGTCGCGCAGGAACCGGACCAACGCCACCAGCGCGCTCGCCGGCACCATCACGGTCAATTCGCCGAAGGCGACGTGCCATTCGCTGACCGCGTCGGCCCGGGCCGCGATGAATTCGCCGAGTTCCTTGAGTGTCTCGTCCAAGCAGCTCCACCCCGCCGTTCAGCGCTCGATCGTTCCGGTGCGGCGAATCTTTTTCTGCAACAGCAGCACGCCGTAGAGCAGCGCCTCGGCAGTCGGCGGGCAGCCCGGCACGTAGATATCGACCGGTACGACGCGGTCGCAGCCCCGCACGACCGAATATGAATAATGGTAATAGCCACCGCCGTTGGCGCACGAACCCATCGAGATGACGTAGCGCGGCTCGGGCATCTGGTCGTAGACCTTGCGCAGCGCCGGCGCCATCTTGTTGGTCAGCGTGCCCGCCACGATCATTACGTCCGACTGACGCGGACTCGCCCGCGGCGCGAAGCCGAACCGCTCGCAGTCGTAGCGCGGCATCGACATCTGCATCATTTCGACGGCACAGCAGGCGAGCCCGAAAGTGATCCACATCAGCGAGCCGGTCCGCGCCCAGTTGATCAAGTCGTCGGTGGTCGTGACCAGGAAGCCCTTGTCGGCGAGCTCGTTGTTGACCTCTAGGAAAAAGCGGTCGTCGGCGGCGGAACGAGACTGCCCCGACGGCGCCGCGAGATCGGTGTCCGGGGGAGCGCTCAATCCCATTCCAACGCCCCTTTGCGCCATTCGTAGATATAGCCGACGGTGAGCACGGCGAGGAACACCATCATCGACCAGAAGCCGTACCAGCCGAGCTTGCCGAACGAGATGGCCCACGGAAACAGGAACGCCACCTCCAGGTCGAAGATGATGAACAGGATGGCGACCAGATAGTACCGCACGTCAAACTTCATGCGCGCATCGTCGAACGCGTTGAAACCGCATTCGTAGGCAGACAGCTTTTCCGGATCCGGGTTCTTGTAGGCGACGATGAACGGCGCCACCAGAAGCGCCAGCCCGATCGCCGCTGCAATCGCCATGAACACCACGAGCGGCAGATAGGCGGTCAGAAGATCGTGCATCTCGTTCCCCCAGACTTTCGCGACGAAGGTGACCTCGCCGTGTTATGTGTTGCAACGCAATGTCGCGGCAAGCCCTTCACGTTGCAAACGTTGCGGCAGGGTCGGCGAAACCGGCGGTGATGCTGGAATCCGTGGTCTTGCGCCCGCGTCGAGGCTTAAACGAGCCGACCGAAACTGGCAAGCCTCCGCCACTTGGCGACAAGCGCCAAGTCAAACCGGAGAAGCGGGTGGCGGGAGTGACGGGGCTCGAACCCGCGACCTCCGGCGTGACAGGCCGGCGCTCTAGACCAACTGAGCTACACCCCCGCGGGTGTCGCTGCGCGGATTTCGCCGCGGGTGGCGGTGAGTTAAGCGACGGCCGATGGCGAGTCAAGGATGGCCGGCGGCCCCTCAGCCGCCGCCCCAGCGCCGTCAAGACCTGCCCGGCCATGGCGCAGGAACACGCGAAGGCTGGTGGGCGGTGAGAGACTCGAACTCCCGACATCCACGGTGTAAACGTGGCGCTCTACCGGCTGAGCTAACCGCCCAACGTTTGTCGCGGGCGCCGATCGATAACGCACCGCCAGCCCCCCGACAACCAGCGACCCGCTAGCCGCCGGCGATCGCCGTCCACAGACCCGCCAACATCGCCCCCAGCCCGCCCGGGCGCGACAGAATCCGGTGCGTTGCGTTCATGCGCGGCGTGATGAGGCCGGACGGACCGAACCTGAAGCCGATGCCGGCCGAGGCCGCCCACGCGACCACCAGGTAAGCGACCGTGCCCCCGAGAAGAAGGCCGGCGGCGACGTCGCTGACGTAATGGACGCCGAGGAAGACCCGGCTGATAGCCACAATCATGGCGGCGGCGACGATCGGCAGCGACCGCGCTCCGAGAGCGAGGATGGCCACCACCGCCAGCGCCGCCATGGTGTTGGCGTGACCCGAGGGGAAGCTGGCGTGGGCGTATCCGAACGTGAACGGCGAAAAGGCGACCGCGTCCGCTGGCGCGTTAGGCCGGCTGCGGCCGACCAGCGGCTTGAAGACATCGTTGACGATACCGGACAGCGCGATCGCCACGAAGAATACACCGGCGAACGCTCCAATCTCCTGCCACGCCGACGCTACCAGCCGGGGCGGCCGCCGCCAGTCGCCGACGCCGACCAGCACTATCAGCACCGCCGTCGGGATCAACAACCAATCCGATTTTCCGAACCGAGTGGCAAACCGGAAGAAGGCCGTCACCGCAGCCGGTAGCGCGTGGGTCCGTGCCGCCACCGGTGCATCGAAAATCAAGCCGTCCACCACGATCAGCGCCAGCGCCGCCAGCGCCATGACGGTGACGCGCTGCCAGGACAACCGCGGCGGCGAGGCCCGCCGCAGGGCCCGCGACAAGCCCCGCCAGTTATTCTGAAACCGGCCGAGGTTTGGCTGAGGCGACGGTTGTTGCGACCGTTCTTCGAACCCCATGGGCTCCGTGACAGGTTTGGTTTGTCGCCGTTGCTCCATCTCGACGTCCGGGCCCGTTGTGGACTGGTTTCTTGCACGCTCCGTGCGACCATACAGGATATCAAGGTGACCACGGCAGATTGCTGACAGGGCGCACCGCCCACGCGGCCGCACGAGCCGCGTCCGACGCATGAGCCTCGTTCGTCGCACGATGGGACCGTGCTAAACGGTGGTGCGCGACGGCACTCGCCCGCTCGTCAGCCGATCCCTGAGCCATCGCGCTCAAGCACACCCGTGCGGCGCTTGGCCTGCCACTGATGCTGGCCATCGTGGCACCCCCTGAGCTGACTGATGGCGTTGCCGGAGATAGGCTGAGGGCCTCTGGTTCTGATCCTCGCGCGGCCGGACACCGCCCGCCGCGCTTCCCCCGGCCCTTTCAGCAAGAACCCCGGGTCGTGCCCGGGGTCCTGAAACCAATGGCTGCGGACGGCGTCCTAGCGGTTGACGGCGTCCTTCAAACCCTTGCCGGCTTTGAACTTGGGCGTCTTCGAGGCCGCGATGCTGATCGCCTCGCCGGTGCGCGGATTGCGGCCCATGCTGGCGGCACGTTTGGCCACCGCGAAATTGCCGAAGCCGATCACCTTCACCTCCTGGCCAGACTTCAGGGCGTCGGTGATGGCATCGAATGTCGCGTCGACAGCCTGGCCAGCGCCCGCCTTGGACATGCCGGTGCGCTCGGCGACAGACGCGATGAGATCATTCTTGTTCATGAGACATCCCTTTCCCGGATCACAGCCGAAAGCGAATCGCGCCCCCGACTTCGCCTTTGAGAGTCCTGCGAAATATGACCGCTGGCAAGCGAAAACGGCGGATTCCCGCGATTTTGATCGGAATTGCGACCTGTCAGTAACGATGATGCCCGACCGGTGGTCGGGCACCATTTCACCATGTAGTTCAGTAGGTTAGTGAGCAGTGAAGCCGGTCGCGGCCTCGTCCTCGGCGACTGCCGGCGTAACCGGCCCCTTCGCCTCGTCCCATTCGATCGGCTGCGGTTGGCGAACGAGCGCACGCCTGATCACGTCGTCCATCCGCGCCACCGGGATTATTTCGAGGCCGCTCTTCACGTTATCGGGGATTTCCGCCAGGTCCTTGGCATTGTCCTCCGGGATGAGGACAACCTTGACCCCGCCCCTCAGCGCCGCCAGCAACTTCTCCTTCAGGCCGCCGATCGGCAGCACCCGGCCCCTGAGCGTGATCTCTCCGGTCATCGCCACGTCCTTGCGCACCGGAATTCCGGTCATCACTGACACGATCGCCGCCACCATCGCGACGCCGGCCGATGGTCCGTCCTTGGGGGTAGCCCCCTCCGGAACGTGGACGTGGATGTCCTTCTTGTCGAACAGGGGTGGCTCGATGCCGAAATCGATTGCCCGCGAGCGCACGTAGGACGCCGCCGCGGATATCGATTCCTTCATGACGTCGCGCAGGTTGCCGGTAACCGTCATCCTGCCCTTGCCGGGCATCATGACGCCCTCGACCGTAAGCAGCTCGCCGCCGACCTCGGTCCAGGCCAGGCCGGTCACCACGCCGACCAGGTCCTCAAGCTCGGCCTCGCCGTAGCGGAAGCGCGGCACGCCGAGGAAGTCCTCGATGACCTTGTTGTTGACCTTGATCGCCTTCTTCTTCGACAGCATCAGTTCCTTGACGCTCTTGCGTGCCAAGGTGGCGATCTCGCGCTCGAGATTGCGCACGCCCGCCTCGCGCGTGTAGCGCCGGATGATGGTCTTGAGCGCTTCATTGTCGACGCTGAATTCCTTGGCCTGGAGGGCGTGCTCCTTGAGAATCTTGGGCATCAGGTGACGGCGGGCGATCTCGATCTTCTCGTCCTCGGTGTAGCCCGCGATGCGGATAATCTCCATGCGATCCATCAGCGCCGGCGGAATGTTAAGCGTGTTCGCCGTGGTGATGAACAACACGTTCGACAGGTCGTAGTCGACCTCCAGGTAGTGGTCGTTGAAGGTCGAGTTCTGCTCCGGGTCGAGCACCTCGAGCAGCGCCGATGATGGATCACCGCGGAAATCCATGCCGATTTTGTCGACTTCGTCGAGCAGGAACAGCGGGTTGATCTTCTTGGCCTTGCGCATCGACTGGATGACCTTGCCGGGCATGGAGCCGATGTAGGTCCGCCGGTGGCCACGGATTTCGGCCTCGTCGCGCACACCCCCGAGCGACATGCGCACGAACTCGCGGCCCGTCGCCCGGGCGATCGACTTGCCGAGCGAGGTCTTGCCGACGCCGGGAGGCCCGACCAGGCAAAGAATCGGCCCGCGCAGCTTGCTCGACCGGCTCTGCACGGCCAGGTATTCGACGATGCGGTCCTTGACCTTCTCGAGGCCGTAGTGATCGGCGTCGAGCACCGTCTGGGCGTAGTTGAGATCGTTTTTGACCTTCGACTTCTTGCCCCACGGAATCCCGAGCAGCCAGTCAAGGTAGTTGCGCACCACCGTCGCCTCGGCCGACATCGGGCTCATCTGACGCAGCTTCTTCAGCTCGTTGGTGGCCTTTTCGCGCGCTTCCTTGGACAGACGCGTCTTGGCGATGCGCTCCTCGAGCTCCTGCAGCTCGTCGCGACCGTCCTCGCTGTCGCCGAGCTCCTTCTGGATCGCCTTCATCTGCTCGTTCAGGTAGTATTCGCGCTGGGTCTTCTCCATCTGGCGCTTGACCCGCGAGCGGATGCGTTTCTCGACCTGGAGAACGGAGATTTCGCTCTCCATCAGGCTGAGCACGCGCTCCAGCCGCGCCCCCACCGACGGCAGCGCCAGGATCGCCTGCTTCTCGGGTATTTTCACCGCCAGGTGCGAGGCCACCGTGTCGGCGACCTTGGCGTAGTCGTCGATATGTGAAACGGCGCCCACCACCTCCGGCGAAATCTTCTTGTTCAACTTGACGTAGTTCTCGAACTCAGACATCACCGAGCGGGCGAGTGCCTCGGCCTCGACTTCGTCGCCGACGACCTCGGGCATCTTCACCGCGTGTGCCTCGTAGTACGACTGGTTGTCGGTGTAGCGCAGGATCTCCGCGCGCGAGACTCCCTCGACCAGCACCTTGACGGTGCCATCCGGCAGCTTGAGCAGCTGCAGCACCGAGGCAAGCGTGCCGACGTTGAAAATAGTCTCCGGGGTCGGCTCGTCCTCACTGGGATTCTGCTGCGTCGCCAGCAGAATCTGCTTGTCGGCGCGCATCACCTCTTCCAGGGCACGGATCGATTTTTCGCGGCCGACGAAAAGCGGCACGATCATGTGCGGAAAGACGACGATATCGCGCAGTGGTAGCACCGGATGGATGTTGTCGCCATCGCCAGCAGGAAGTCCGATCGCGCCCGATTGTTCAGTCGTCATCTAGTCTGTGTCCTCTCTGCGGCCGCCGTGGCAAGCGACCCTTCCGGCCAGTCGCAAATCTGCACGAAAAACCCGTGACTCACCCGATATTTGCACCCGGCGCGACGCCTCATAGGTGGCGTCGGCGGCCGGGGGTGTCAAGGTACGCACGCAACCTGGCAAATCGGCGGCAGCATCCGATCCGGACTGACGGTGCCGCTCGTGTCGTTGTCGCCTCCGCCGCTCAAGCGGTCGAGCCGACGTCTTCCCTGCGGTCGGAATAGATGTAGAGCGGCCGCGCCTTGCCCTCGACCACCTCGCTCGAGATGACGACTTCCTGCACCCCGTCGAGGCCGGGCAGGTCGAACATGGTCTCGAGCAGGATCGCCTCCATGATCGAACGCAATCCGCGCGCGCCGGTCTTGCGCTCGATCGCCCGTTTGGCGATGGCGATCAGCGCATCCGGGTGGATAGCAAGTTCGACGTTTTCCATGTCGAACAGCCGTTGATACTGCTTGACCAGGGCGTTCTTCGGCTCGGTCAGGATGCGGATCAGCGCTTCCTCGTCGAGGTCCTCCAGCGTCGCCAGCACGGGTACCCGTCCGACGAATTCGGGAATGAGACCGAACTTTAGCAGGTCCTCCGGCTCGACACGGCGGAACAGCTCGCCGGTCTTGCGGTCCTCGGGCGAGGAAACGTTCGCCGCAAACCCGATCGACGTCTTGCGCCCGCGGTCGGAGATGATTTTCTCCAGTCCCGAGAACGCCCCGCCGCAGATGAACAGGATGTTGGTCGTGTCGACCTGCAGAAACTCCTGCTGCGGATGCTTGCGACCACCTTGCGGCGGCACGCTGGCGATCGTCCCTTCCATGATCTTGAGCAACGCCTGCTGCACGCCTTCGCCCGACACGTCGCGGGTGATCGACGGGTTGTCGGATTTGCGGCTGATCTTGTCGACTTCATCGATGTAGACGATGCCGCGCTGTGCCCGTTCGACGTTGTAGTCGGCCGCCTGCAGCAGCTTGAGGATGATGTTCTCGACGTCCTCGCCGACGTAGCCAGCCTCGGTCAGCGTGGTCGCGTCCGCCATGGTGAACGGCACGTCGAGGATACGTGCCAGGGTCTGGGCAAGCAGCGTCTTGCCGCAGCCGGTCGGGCCAATCAGCAGGATGTTCGACTTGGCGAGCTCCACATCGTTGTTCTTGGTCGCGTGATTGAGCCGCTTGTAATGGTTGTGGACCGCCACCGACAGCACGCGCTTGGCGTAGTTCTGGCCAATGACGTAGTCGTCGAGGACCGAACAAATCTCCGTCGGCGTCGGCACACCGTCGCGCGACTTGACCAGCGAGGATTTGTTCTCCTCGCGAATGATGTCCATGCACAGCTCGACGCACTCGTCGCAGATGAACACCGTCGGGCCGGCGATGAGCTTGCGGACCTCATGCTGGCTCTTTCCGCAGAACGAGCAATAGAGCGTGTTCTTGGTGTCGCTACCGCTGACCTTGCTCATTCCTCAACCCCATTCTACGCCGGCAAGGGAGCCGGCGGCCTTTCGTCTCGCCTCGCGGCCCCCCAGCCTCCGACCGTCCTCGCCTCACTCTCGACGCCCGCCGTCGCGGAGGCAACCCGTCCCGAGCCGACTCAAACATGCTAGGCGTGATTTGTTCAAGAGATACTTAACGGGCCTGGCCACCGCCGGCCACATGTTCGCCCCGTCAGGCGCCTTCCTTCTTCTCGGCCGCGTCGAGTGCAGCTCGGTCGGTAAGCACCTGATCGATGATCCCGAACTCGCGTGCCTCGTCAGCGCTCATGAAGTAGTCGCGGTCGAGCGTACGCTCGATCGTGTCGTAATCCTTGCCGGTATGCTTGACGTAGATCTCGTTCAGCCGGCGTTTCATCTTGATGATGTCCTCGGCGTGCCTTGCGATATCGGAGGCCTGCCCCTGGAATCCGCCGGAGGGCTGATGGACAAGGATACGTGCATTGGGCAGCGCGAAGCGCATGTCCTTCTCTCCCGCCGACAGCAGCAGCGACCCCATCGACGCGGCCATGCCGATGCACAACGTCGACACCGCCGGTTTCACGAACTGGATGGTATCGTAGATCGCCATGCCGGAAGTCACCACGCCACCCGGCGAATTGATGTACATGGCGATCTCTTTCTTCGGATTCTCCGCCTCGAGGTAGAGCAGTTGCGCCGTCACCAGCGAGGCCATGTGATCCTCGATCGGGCCGGTGATGAAGATCACGCGCTCCTTGAGCAGTCGCGAATAGATGTCAAAGGCACGTTCGCCGCGGTTGGTCTGCTCGACCACCATCGGCACGAGCTGCTGCATGTAGGTTTCAGCGGGATCTTTCATGGGTATCCTTCGGCGGGGCCGGCGAGCGTGGTGCGATGACCTCCCGCGCGGCACCAGACGGGGCGAATCCATCGTCGGGGCCATAGATAGGACATGGGACACCGCGGCGGAAGAGGAGGCTGCCAACCGGCTGCCGCTCACACTGCGACGTCGTCCTCGTCCTCGCGCATCAGCTCGTCTGGCGTGGTCGGTTTGTCGGTGATCTTGACCAGCTCGAGCAGGTAGTCGACGACCTTCTCCTCGAAAATCGGCGCGCGCAGTCCGGCGACGGCATCGGGATTGTTGCGGTAGAAGTCGACCACCGATTGCTCCTGTCCGGGGAACTGGCGGATCTGGGCGGTCAACGCCCGCTGCACCTCCTCGTCGGTGACCTCGATCCGGGCACGTTCGCCGATTTCCGCCATGACCAGGCCGAGCCTTACGCGCCGCTCCGCGATGTTGCGGTAATCCGCCCGCGCCTTCTCCTCGCTCGTCCCTTCATCCTCGAACGTGCGTCCGGCGCCGGTCAGTTCGGAGGCGATCTGCCGCCAGATCGTGTCGAACTCCTGCTCGACCATGCGCGGGGGCAGTTCGATCTTGTGGACCTCGTCGAGCTGGTCGAGCAGCTGGCGCTTGATACGCTGGCGGCTCGCCTGATCGTATTGCGACCGCAGTCGCTGGCGAAGTGTTTCGCGCAGGCTGTCCAGCGACTCGACGCCGAGCCTGATCGCGAGCGCGTCGTCGATCTCCACCGGCTCGCCCTCGGCAACGCCCTTGACGCTCACGTCGAAGGTTGCCGCCTTCCCGGCCAGCTGCTTCACCCGGTAGTCGGCCGGGAAGGTGACGTTGATCGTCTTGCTGTCGCCTGCCGCCAGACCGATCAACTGCTCGTCGAACCCGGGAACGAATTGCCCGCTCCCGATGGTCACCGAGGCGTTGTCGTCGCTACCGCCGGCGAAAGGTTCACCGTCGATCTTGCCAACGTACGACATCGTCAGCCGATCGCCGCTTTCCGCCTTGCCTTTCTTGCTAGTGAAGGCACGGGCGCCCTCGGCGAGCATGCGCAGCTCTTCCTCGACTGTCGCGTCCGACACCTCGACCACCGGCCGCTCGACCGAGATCGTCTTGAAATCGGCGAGATCAAACTTGGGCAGCACGTCGTAGACCATGGTGTAGGCGAGGTCCGCGCCACCGGTGAGGACCTTGTCGGTCTCGGCGTCGTCCTCGGGCAGGCGGTAGTCCGGCGGCGATGCGGCTTTCTCGCCGCGCTCGCTCAGCACCTGGCGGGCGACCTCGGAGAGCACCGATTGTACGATCTCCGCCATGGCCGAGCGTCCGAACATGCGCTTGAGGTGCACCATCGGAACCTTGCCGGGGCGAAATCCCTTGATGCGTACGTCCTTCTTGAGCGAGCTCAGCCGCTCGACCAGGCGTGCGTCGAGCTCGGCGGCCGGGACGACCACCTTGAACTCCCGCGTCAGTCCTTCGCTGCTGGTTTCGGTTACCTGCATTCGGCCGCTTCCGTTGCGCTCGTCGACACGTGATTACCGGCCACGAACCTTGCCCGCCCTACCCTCGGATTGGGAGATGACATCACCCGCCGTACCACCATCCCTCGCGCGGGCGAACATGAGCGGATGGTGCGGGCGGAGGGATTTGAACCCCCACGACTTTCGTCACGGGAACCTAAATCCCGCGCGTCTACCAGTTCCGCCACGCCCGCTTCGCGCATGGTTCCGCAAAACTGGGTCTTCCCTTCGCCGGCATGGGTTTTTGCCCGGCTTCGGACGGCGCGGCCCGGCGCGCCAGCCAAGCGGCGCCTCTATACCATCGTGCCTGCCGCCATAAAAGGGAAAATGGCGGCACCGGCCACCCTCACCTAGGTGGTGCGCAACATCGACAGAACAAAGGCGGCGAGCCCGACGAACAGGATCATCGGAGTCGGCACACCCCACAGCGTGGCAGGCACCATGCTTTCTCCGGAATGTGTGGTAGCGAGAAGGATGGCGCCAAGGCCAACCAGGGGCAAAAGGAACACGCGACGCATCTTGCCAGCACTCCCGACAACCCGCCTCGTCCCAAATCGGGACGACCAAGCGGATCCTGGCTTGGAGGTGGCAAGATCGTGGCCGAGCTAGGTCGGCGTGCCGCCTAACTGGCGAGTTCGGTAAACACCGCCGGCAGGGCTTCGGGCAGGTCCTCGGCGATCAGCCCCCGTCCGCACGTCCGGGCGGCAGCCCCGTGCAGCCACACCGCCGCTGCCGCCGCCTCAAATGGCGGCATGCCCTGCGCCAGCAGCCCTGCGACCATGCCGGCAAGTACGTCGCCGCTGCCTGCGGTGGCGAGCGTTGGGGGGCCGTTGTCGGCGATGGCCGCACGCCCGTCGGGGGCGGCAATCACCGTGTCGGGCCCCTTGAGGACGAACACGGCGCCGGTCATCGCCGCCGCCTCGCGCGCCCGGTCAATCTTGCTGCCGCGCTCGGCCAGTTGCGGCAGGAGGCGGGCAAACTCCCCCTCATGCGGCGTGCAGACGGTTTGTTTGCCGGGGCGGACCAGCGCCGCCAGCCGGTCCGTAGCGCCTGCGAACGAGGTCAGCGCGTCGGCATCGAGCACCACCGCCGCAGGCGAAGCTAGCGCCGCCTCGACCAGAGCGATGGTGGCCGCCCCCACGCCCAGCGCCGGTCCGAGCACGACCGCATTGCGGCGCGGATCGGCCAGGATCTCGGCAAGTCCGCTCGCCCCGTCCATCGCGGCGAGCATGATTGCGGTCAGATGAGCGGCATTGGCCGTCAGCGCGTCGGGTGGCGAGGCGACGGTGACGAGGCCGGCACCGACGCGAAGCGCGCCGCGCGCCGCAAGTCGTGCCGCTCCGGTGCGTGTGGCGGGACCGGAAACGACGACGGCATGACCGCGACTGTATTTGTGGCCGTCGGCCTTGAGCGGCGGCAATGTCCACAGACCGGGCAGGTCGTGGAACAGTTGCGGCGCGATGATGGCGAGACAGGTCGGGTCGATGCCGATGTCGGCGATGGTCAGTCGCCCGGCGTGAAGGCGCCCGGGGTGAAGCAGGTGACCGGGCTTCAAACGGAAGAAAGTGACCGATTCGACCGCCTGGATCGCCGTACCGAGAAGCCGGCCGTCGCGTCCACTGATCCCGCTCGGCAAGTCGACCGCGACCACCGGAATTCCCAACGCGTTGATGCGGTCGATGACGGCGGCTGCAACCCCGACGATCGGCCGGTCGAGCCCGGCGCCGAACAGCGCGTCGACCACGAGATGGGCCTCGTCGGCGACCCCCTGCGACATCGGGACACTGGCCCCGTGCCAGGACATTGCCGCCAGCGCCGCGTCACCGGACAGCTTGTCGAGCGGCGACAGGAGGGCGGCGGTCACCTGGCAGCCGGCCTCGGCGAGCAGGCGCGCAGCGACGAGGCCGTCACCACCGTTGTTGCCCGGCCCGATCAGCACGGTGACCCGCCCCGGACCATCGAGCCGTCGGCGCACGGCGGCGGCGACTGCCGCCCCAGCGGCTTCCATCAGCCGGATGCCGGGTACGCCGCCAGCGATGGTCAACTCGTCAGCCCGGCCCATTTCGCCTGGCGTCAGCACCTCGATCGGACCGACAATCGACCGCGTCGTGGCGTCTTGCGTCTCGACCCCCCCTGCCTGCGGCTCGTCGAGCAGATTGGCAAAGCGTTCTGCCCATTCGGTGCCGATTGATTTTTTTTTGGTCATTTGCTCAATCCTTCATCGACAGTTGGCGGCCGGCCAAGCATCGGGGCCACTGAAACGGGCGCCGTGCGCCGATTTCCTGTTCCGCCAGGTCATCGCCTTGACTGGCATGGAGCCTGCAGAACGGCATCCGACCGGGAAAACCGTGCGATTACCCACTTGATTGGGGAAGCGGAGGCAATGAAGAAGATCGAAGCGATCATCAAGCCATTCAAGCTGGACGAGGTGAAGGAAGCCCTCCAGGAAGTCGGGCTGCAGGGGATTACCGTAACGGAGGCCAAGGGATTTGGCCGCCAGAAAGGTCACACCGAACTCTACCGCGGTGCCGAATACGTTGTCGATTTCCTGCCCAAAGTGAAGCTCGAAATTGTCTTGGGCGATGACATGGTCGATCGCGCCGTCGACGCCATCCGCGCCGCGGCGCAAACCGGACGCATTGGCGACGGCAAGATCTTCATTTCCAATGTTGAAGAAGCTGTCCGCATCCGCACCGGCGAGAGCGGCATGGACGCGATCTGACGGCACGGGCGACAACTGCGATAGCAACTGCCCCTCCCCGCCGTGCATCGTCGCCCGGCGGTTGCCGCGCAAGGCACACACCTCCGGGGATTGAGAGAAAAGGAAAAGTCATATGACGACCGCCAAAGACGTCCTCTCCATGATGAAGGCCAAAGAGGTCAAATTCGTCGACATGCGTTTCACCGACCCGCGCGGCAAGTGGCAGCACGTCACCTTTGACGCCGGCCTGATCGACGCCGACACCTTCGTCGAGGGCGTCATGTTCGACGGCTCGTCGATCGCCGGCTGGAAAGTGATCAATGAATCCGACATGAAGCTCATGCCCGACCCGGTGACCGCGGCGATCGACCCGTTCTTCGCCCAGACCACATTGTCGATCGTTTGCGATGTGCTCGAGCCGCTGACCGACGAACCTTACGGACGCGACCCGCGCTCGGTCGCCAGGAAGGCCGAGGCCTACCTCAAGCAGACCAAGGTCGGCGACGAGGCGTTCTTCGGCCCCGAGGCGGAGTTCTTCGTGTTCGACGACGTCAGGTTCGCCGCCGAGCCCTACAACACCGGGTTCCGCATCGACGACATCGAGCTGCCCGTCAATTCCGACACCGACTACGAGATGGGCAACCTCGGTCACCGCATGCGCACCAAGGGCGGCTATTTCCCGGTGCCGCCCCAGGACACCATGCAGGACATGCGCTCCGAGATGCTGTCGTCGATGGCGGCGATGGGGGTCCAAACCGAGAAGCATCACCACGAGGTCGGCGCCGCCCAGCATGAGCTCGGCATGCGCTTCGACAAGATGACTCTGATGGCCGACCGCCTGCAGGTCTACAAGTACTGCATCCAGATGGTCGCCAACGCCTACGGCAAGACCGCCACCTTCATGCCCAAGCCGATCTTCGGCGACAACGGCTCCGGGATGCACGTTCACCAGTCGATCTGGAAGGGCGGCAAGCCCGTGTTCGGTGGCAAGCTCTATGCCGATCTCTCGCAGGAATGCCTCTACTACATCGCCGGCATCATCAAGCACGCCCGCGCCATCAACGCCTTCACCAATCCGACGACCAACTCCTACAAGCGGCTGGTGCCGGGCTTCGAGGCGCCGGTGCTGCTCGCCTATTCCTCGCGCAACCGCTCGGCCTCGTGCCGCATCCCGGTGGCGTCCTCGCCCAAGGCCAAGCGCGTCGAAGTCCGCTTCCCTGATCCCGCCGCCAATCCCTACCTTGCTTTCGCCGCCATGCTGATGGCCGGGCTCGACGGCATCAACAACAAGCTCGATCCGGGCGATCCCGTCGACAAGAACCTCTACGATCTGCCGCCGCGCGAGATGAAGAAGATTCCGACGGTCTGCTCGTCGCTGCGCGAGGCGCTCATGAACCTCGACAAGGATCGGGCGTTCCTGACTGCCGGCGACGTCTTCACCAATGACATGATCGACGCCTACATCGAATTGAAGATGGAGGAAGTGATCCGCTTCGAGCAGACCCCCCATCCGGTCGAATTCGACATGTACTATTCCGTCTGACCTCCCCGGCTTCACCGCGAATGAACGAGGGGCGCCCTGCGGGCGCCCCTCGTTTCTTGAGCCGGTCCGGTCGGAGCCGCTAGCTCGCCAGCCGCGCCAGCGCCGCTTCCGTCTTGGCCCGCACGGCCGAGGCCTCGGCCAGCCGCTCGCGCTGCTCCTCGACGACCTCTTCCGGCGCCTTGGCCATGAATTGCCGGTTGGCGAGCTTGGCCTCGATCCTGGCGATATCCTTGCCGATGCGATCGAGCTCCTTGGCGAGGCGTCCGCGCTCGGCCTCAATGTCGACGATACCGGCAAGCGGCATCGATACCGTCGCTTCGCCGACGATGATTTGCACTGCGCCTTTCAGCGGTTCCGGCGCCAGATTGATCACCTCGACGCGCGCAAGCCGTTTGATCGCCACCTCGTGGGCTCGCAGCCGCGCGGCGGTGGTGAACGCGGCGCCCGTCACCGACAACCGCACCATCGCAGCCGCCGGCACGTTCATTTCCGAACGCACCGAGCGGATGGCGGAGATCAGGTCGACCAGCCAGTTGATCTCCGCCGCCGCCGCGGCGTCCTCGAATGACAACGCCGGCCACGGACTGAGTGCCAGCAGTGCGCGCCCGTCGCCGCCCTGCCCCCACATCTCCTCGGTGACGAACGGCATGAACGGATGCAGCAGGGTGACGATACGATCGAGCACCCACGCGACCGTTGCCCTGGTCTCGGCCTTGGCAGGTTCGTCGTCGCCGGCAAGCACCGGCTTGGCCAGCTCCAGGTACCAGTCGCAGGTGAGGTTCCAGATGAAGCGGTAGAGTGCCGCTGCCGCATCGTTGAACTTGTAGGCCTCGATCGCGGCGGTCACCGCCCGCGCCGTCCGCGTCGTCTCGGTGGCGATCCAGCGGTTGAGGGTTTGCGTGGCCGCCGACGGATCGAACCCGGCAACGGGACGACAACTGTAGTGATCGGCGAAGCGGCCCGCGTTCCACAGCTTGGTGGCAAAGTTGCGGTGGCCCTCGACGCGCGATGCCGCGAGCTTGATGTCGCGTCCCTGCGCCGCTAGGGCCGCCAGCGTGAAGCGCAGCGCGTCGGCGCCGTAGTCGTCGATCAAGCCCAGCGGATCGATGACGTTGCCCTTCGACTTCGACATCTTGGCGCCCCTCTCGTCGCGGACGAGGGCGTGGATG
>Ga0307436_1000175_pt1 | contig 27887 bp, 22 predicted proteins | sample SalMarWE160440MG_FD_202513 | JGI IMG/M metagenome (GOLD analysis project Ga0307436, IMG submission 202513) | Salt marsh sediment microbial communities from the Plum Island Ecosystem LTER, Massachusetts, United States - WE1604-40 | ecosystem: Environmental > Aquatic > Marine > Intertidal zone >...
GGGTAAGGTCCCACGGCCCGATACTAGCGCCTCTGCTGAAGTTTGCTGTAGCGCGACGGACACAGCCTCAACAAGAAACGGCCCCAAGGCGGAAGGTTTTAAGGCCGTTTCTACTTGCCGCCTACCCGCTTTCACGAAAGTCCTTGCAAAACTCTCAAAAGATGGAGTTACGGGCGATTAGCCTACAAAACACCTCACACGGTTAGCTGAAGCTGCCAGCTCAGACACCCCATTTAACGTTTCGATAACGGTAGTCACGACCACTCGCAGGCGTCGCCACAATTTTCATCCTTTTCGCTCCAGCATCATGCCGATGCGTCTGCGATCACCTTATTGCACCCTGGCCATGTTAGCTCTCCTTTGGCTTGGCGGCTGCACCAACTTGACGACGACTCCGCCGATGAGAATGGCTGGTGCACCAGCCGACGAGCCAACGCCAACGGCACCCAAGAGCTACGCCGAACATCTCAAAGATTTTGACCGAACCCTGACGGAAGCTGAGAGGAAAGCTGTCATCGCTGCGCTACAGAAAGACAGAGAACGTCAGCAAGAGGCAAGACCGCGCTAGACGCACAGCGAAAAGAGAACGCCGACGCCTTCGACGGAGAGACCGTCCGTAGAAGAGCCTTCAATGGATGAGAATTCGCCCCCTGCGGACCAGGCCACAATAGGTGTCCGAGTGCGCGGAAAGCTTGACTGAGGGGCGTCGGCTTCGGCCGGCGCCCTCACGTTCTGTGCTGTAGCGGCGAGCAGGAAACTCCATCTCCCGTACCCTACGTGGTCCCCGCAACGGCGACCCGGTCGAAGAGTACCTTGCCGCCCTCGACGAGGCCGCGGACCGCGTTCCGCTTCGCCGTCCCTATCTTTTCTTCCTGTTGTTCTTTTTCTTCTTTTTGTTTTGCTTACCCGATGACGCCTTCTTCCCGCCACCGCTCTTCTTGCCTCTCGTCTGAGGTGGAGCCTTCCGCTTGGGTCCGGCCTTTTTGGCTCCCGGTTTGCGCTTAGATGAAGCCTTCTTGCCCGACTGGCTCCGCTTCCCTTGTTGCGCTTGGGGAACGTTTTGCTTTTTGGGCTGAGCCTTCCGCTTTGGCGAGGCCTTCTTGACCGCCGGCTCGCGCTTAGATGAAGCCTTCTTTTCCGAGCCGCTCCGCTTCCTTTGCTGCGCTTGGGGAGCCTTTTGCTCTTTAGGCTCGACCTTCCGCTTTATCGGAGCCCTGTTCGCTGGGGGGCTGCGATCCGATGGACCCCGCAACTCCTCTGGCTTTCCCTTGGGAGATGCTTTCCGCTGGCGTGGTTGACCCCTCTGCCCTCCCTTCACGCCCTGGTCGGAAGTGGGCTCGGTTCGGGTCCCACCCTCGGCGCCTTTTTGGGGACTCGGACGCTGCGGCTCGGTGCGGCGGCGGCGCTCCTTTGCTGCCTCAGCCGGTGCACCCGCAGGCGCCTTGACCCTTGATCCTGTCGTTCCCGCGCTCGGTGGCACTTTCTTCCTATCCGGTGACGAGATTGCCTTTTCGCCACCCGCGGCGGGGCCCCTTTGCCTGGGAAGCTTCCCCTTAGAACCTCCCGGAGAGCGCCCGAGGTCTTGTGCCGGAACTGGCTGGACCTTTGCTCTTTTGGCGGCGGGCGGTGGTCCTTCTGCATCTCTGCCCCTCGGCAAGCGGCGATCAAACTTCGGCCCTCCGGTCTCGCCCCGGGATAATTCGCCGCTAACTCTGCCGCCCTTTCGCTTTTTGATAGCGTCCCGCACCTCTGGCGGAGCGAGCATCTCTTCCGTCGTCGCCTCGCCTCTGGCCTCGCCCTTGGTCTTGCTCAGTCTTGCGACTTCATCGAGTTGCCGTGGATTTTCAGGCGCGCGGCGACCGCGGCCTTCTCGCAGTCCTGGGCGATACACCTCGTAGGCATCGCCGCGGACCTTACCGGCGCTGTCCCAATCTCGTGTGCGTCTGACCTTCCGCTCCGCAACCTTCTCGTTGGTGTGTCGCTCAACGTAACCGACGTTGACGACCTTGTTCACAACCGTCTTGTTGACAATGGTCGTGTGGCCGATCAGCCGCGTGCGATCGTAAGCGTTGCGCCATCGCGCGCGATCGCGGACGTAATAGCGCGGCAGGTCGTCTGCTAGGAAGTAGCGCGACGGGACAACCGACCAGTAATACCCAGGAATAGCCCCAAACGAGATGTTGATGCTGAGGCCGCCTCGATCATAGGCCGGCGGTAGCGGCGCCCAGGCGAGGTAATCGTCGGATTGCCGCCAAGAAACCCAGGCTGGTCCCCACCGGTTGCCGGGAACCCAGAACCATCCGATCCGGCTTGAGAAGCCCCAGCGGCCGTAGTGAAATGTCGCCCAGCCGAAAGGCTCGTAAGACTCCCATGTCCAGCCATAATCGGTATAGACCCAGCGCCCACGCGTATAAGGACGCCAACCAGCGTCAACGCCCGCGGGAACCCAAACATACTGTCCTTCAGTCCAGGTCCAGGAGCCGTAAGGAGACAGACGATCATAAAAAACGCCATCGTCGACCCAGTCCTCCCCACGTGCCTCGGTCACCCGATACTGATCGTTGTAGAACGGTTCATCCCGGTAGTAGGCATCCCAGTAGGCGGCGATATCGAAGGTGACGGTCTGGTATCCGAGATCCGGGGCGTAGTCGCTGAGCAGGTAATACTGGCCATCGTAGTAGCCGGCGAGATAGATTGAGCGCATCCAGCCGCGATGCTGCTCGAAAATGGTGTCGCACCAGGTGTAGTCTTCAAGGCAGCCCAGGATAGTGATCGGTGCGTCACTCTGGACCGTCACGAGAATCGGGTACTGGGTCCCTGGCCCAGCGCGGAGGTTCACATCAGTGATGGGATAGCCATTTGGCTCCTGAGCCACAGCCGGTGTTGCAAGCACGCCAACGGCGACTAGGACCGTGGCGACATGTTTCAGGTAATGCAGCATCTTGCTAAGTCTTCCCTGTCTTCAGCCAGGTGGGTAACGCAACTGTCTGAGGGTTCGCTCAGACGGATAGGTAGCCAATTCAAATGCAGGTTGCCTTGGCATAGCTGAACACATCGCAACAGGCCGTTCATCGGCAGTTCATCCTGACCTTGGGCACCTGCTGGAACGACGCCGCAAGGGCTGACTTTGACCAGATACCGAGAGCTGTGACTACAGCCGGCAACTTCCGCAACAGCTCAAAAAGGCGAGCACGGGTCTGGCTTCATTTTGACTTCGCCGCAACGGTCGAAGGAGGCGTGGTCTCGTCGGCACCGAAAAGGACATAAGGTCGCTCAGTCGCTGCATTCAATGCAGTTTCCGCCCTTTGTCGGCAATTCTCAAAGCCATCATTTTCAGCCTCTGGCGCTACGAAGATAAGGTCTCCCATGATATCGAGGAATGGAGGAGCTTTGTCCGCTGACTTCGGCCTATTCCGGTGCTGCCTAAGGTTTAGGCTTGCCAGTCGAGCCACTTTGGTTCAAACCACAAGTTGAAGGGAAGCCCTTCACAGTCCCTGATTCCCTTGGCCCCGATAACGCTGTCGGGGCTTTTTCTTTGGGCTGCCAACCGCTCCTATCCCGGCCCCCAACCCAATGCGGATTCCTCAAGCGATTTGTGAGGCGAATAACAGGGGATCCATCGGAGGTGCTCGGTTCACGCTTTCCCAACAACGACTCCTCGGTCCTTGAAGCCAAAACATGGCCCAGGGAACTAATACACGCGCGGCAATATGAACTCCTGCAGAACTCCGCCGAGATCGCCGAGCTATTTAGCAATTGGAGGGGGGCTCCGCTTTCACCGAGGCAATCTCGGTCCCCTTGAGATTATCGACGCCTGTATCACCTTCACGTAAGGCTCTACGGCATCTTTGGCCTGGTCCACGGTTCTAGATTTTTTGAGTGCCGCCCCTATGCGCTCATATGTGTGGCAAAGCTCATGAGCAACGAACTCCAGTTGCCCGTCAATCGTCGTCCAGTCCTCATCGTGGGCGGAGCACCAATTCCTTAGCTTTTCTAGGTACCCTGGCTCCCAATCCGGTATGCCGCCCTCAAGGCCGAGGCGATCGAGTAACGCCGCGGCCTGCTCTTCCGTCCAGTTGATATCGAGAAGACTCATTGCTTTGTTCTGCCGATGCTGGTTCAGGTTCCGAAACCGAGATCCAAACGTCGTGGCGGTTTTTCGCGGCGCCACGGCAGCCATGCCCACTAGTCGCTCTTTGGCCTTTAGCTTGCCACGACACGCAAAAGTTGCGAAGATATAACTCTAATGTTGGTCCCCTAGACGGCCCCGCCATGTCCTCGGCGGGGCTTTCTTCATTTTGTGTCTGCACCCCATCGCTGCGTGACTGCTTTCGTCTAACCGCTTCTTAATAATTGGATACTAGATATTTAGCCGAGTCCGCACACATGGGTCTTCAGCCTGTGCTGCGTATAAGAGACGGCCCCGACGAGCGAGCGGGGCCGTTTCCTTCTCAACTCTGCCCCTTAGGCTACAGCCGAGATGATCCCGACGCGCTAGCGTCAAGTCCGCAGTCTGATCCGCGGTCTATCCCATGACTTGGCCCCCCTACTAGAGCCCCACGGTGCGGGGCTTTCTTATGTGTCGCCCGGCACGGCCGCGACGGTGTCGTTGACCATGGCGACAATTAGGACCATCAAAAGCTTTCGACGGAGAGAGTACCCGTCAGTCGCGAAGGCCAACTCCAGTTCCTCTGGGGTGATCTCGAGGGTAACGGTTAGGGGGTCCTTCGGCGGAACTACGTCTATCCCACCCAAGTCGTACCGGTTGATCATTTCGTGGCACCTCTTTGTGGAGGAGCCAATCTTCGGATAGAGACGGTAACCAAGGCTATCGAAGACCCAGACAATTCTAACCACCGGTCACTCGACTTATCGAAACGGAAAAGCCAGCACTGGATGCGGCGGTGTGCCTGAAGGAAGTAAGGCAACCAGCTTAACCACATTCAGGAAAAGCAGTTGTTGCTAACAATGAGGAAAGGCGGCGTCGATACGTTTTGCTGACGCGGAGGCAAAGACGCCATGGAGCGCAAGGCCATATGCAGAGCTGCGTTGCTTGCCCTCACTGGATGGGGAGCGACCCTGCTCATCGCGGGCTGCGCTATAGAGGTGCCGAAGTCCGCCCTACCAGCATTCAGGCTGACCCCGGCAGCGGCGGCCTCGGGCGTGCCCGAAAGCGGCGCAAACAAGCGCATCGAGACGCCTGCTTCATGAGCGGGGCGCGAACTGGAGGCTGACGATCTATGTGAGGCCCGCATGCCCCACCTCATCTTCTGTCACTGGACACCGAAGGCATAGACCCCGCGGATGCCGCCCGGTAAGGCCGCCAAACACAAAATCTAGCTCTTGGCTTGCTCACGCATTAGGGGTGAGGTCCGGACTTATCACCGTTGTGCCATCAGGTTTGAGGCCGCGGCCGATATCGCCCCACTGGTGATCTCATCGGCGGAAAATAGCACCGCCGCCCTGCTCCGTTACTTAACAAGTTGGCCAGCAACCGTGCTAATAAGCTCTAGTTAGAGCCTGGGGCCGAGCGATGTTCTTACCCGCCCCGGCGAAGTTGAAATTCGCTACTGAACTTGAGGCCACGAAATAGCTTTTCAGGCAAGCTGGCATCAGGGGATTCTCATCCATTGAGATAAAACATAACTGAGCTAATCGAAAAGCATTCTTCTAATCGGTAGCTGGAGTATTCTGGCATGGGCTCAGAAACCGATGATCTCGAACGGCAACTTCGCCAAAACTTGAAGTTGAGACGCCAACTCGGTGTTGCCGCCGCCCCGGCGAAAAATAGCGGAGGTTGGTTCGACGCACCGGCACCGCAGGCTGGCGCAGACGACGATGATCTCGGAAAGCTTCGGCTCGAACTCAAGCTCAGACTCGCAATGGAAGCGACGACCCCGCCAAAGGAATCGGACTTTCAGAGTGAAAATCGTTCAGCACGCAGGAGAAGATCAGAGCATTGGGGGCGAGGCGTGTACTGGAAGGTGGCTATCGTCGGCCTTGTGAGCCTGGCGCTAGTCGCACTCGCAATCCTCTGGCTGATCTACGGATGATGCGGCTCAGCCGTTGTGTCCAGCGCGAAAGCCCCGCAAGCTCTCTTAGAATATTGACCGAGAAATGCGATTGAGGCCGCCTCTACGCGACTACATCAGAGGCGGCCTCCAACCCCGAAATAGGCCACGGGGCCTGGCTTATTGGACGCGGAATTCGGCCGGAATGAGGTGAAGGGTGAGGCGTAACGCCTCACCGTTCTAGTGCCTTGGGAAGCGAGCTCGTTTTGGGCCGCCGCCTAGCCTCTCAGAGATCATAACAAATAACGCGAGAGAGCACCCCTATCGGTGAGCGCTGGCCTTGACGATGCGTGCGTCGCCTCGAGGGCGTAGCGCTCCGAAAGCTTGACGAGCCAGGGCTCGCACAGATAACACCCGTTGCCTAATGGATCGAAGCTGATACCACGGCAAATTCTCCAAGAAGGCGAACTCCCCGCGGTCAAAAGGTAGAGCAGACATGAGAATCTTGGTTACTGGCGCCGCCGGCTTCATCGGATTTCACACGGCTAGTGCCCTGCTCGACCGCGGCGATGAAGTTGTGGGCCTCGACAATCTCAATTCTTATTACGATGTGACATTGAAAGAGGCGCGACTCGCACTGCTTAGTCCGCGCAACCGATTCATTTTCGTCAAGGCTGACGTATCAGACAAGGCAGCCATCGATAAGTTGTTTAGTGAGTATCGACCAGAGCGGGTGATCCATCTCGCCGCCCAAGCGGGTGTCCGCCATTCCATTGAACACCCTGAGCAATATGTGGAGTCTAACATAGTGGGGTTCCTCAATATCCTCGAGGCCTGTCGCCGCGGATCTGTGGACCATCTCGTGTTTGCCTCCTCGAGCTCGGTCTACGGCGCGAACACACGAGTGCCCTTTAGCGTGCAGGACAACGTCGACCATCCCGTCAGCTTCTACGCGGCGAGCAAAAAATCTAACGAGCTTATGGCGCACGTATATGCACATCTCTATCGGTTGCCGACCACGGGCTTGCGCTTTTTTACAGTCTACGGCCCATGGGGTCGCCCTGACATGGCGCTGTTCAAATTTGTCGATCGCATCCTGGCGGACGAGCCCATTGACGTTTTCAATAACGGCCATCACGCGCGCGACTTCACTTATGTTGGCGACGTCGTCGAAGCCTTGCTTCGCATCGTTGATCGGCTGCCTGAACCCAACTCAAACTGGTCGGGGGACAGGCCAGACCCGAGCACCTCATCTGCGCCTTACCGGCTTTACAACATCGGCAACCACAACCCCATCCAGTTGATGGACTTTATTGGTCTGATTGAGAAGGCACTCGGGCAGGAAGCCAAGAAGAATTTCCTACCTATGCAGCCTGGCGACGTTCCAACAACCTATGCCGATGTTACCAACCTCGCTGCGGATATCGGCTTTGAGCCAAGCACCCCCATCTCGGAAGGTATAGATCGGTTTGTGAAGTGGTATCGGAGCTATTACGGCGTCTAACCGACAACACTAAGTGGCCTGACACCCGGAGGTCGCCAGCAGGCCGGCTGTGAGCAGCTTCCCCTCCCCCTTGGCGCCAATTTCCGGCCTGTGGAAACAGTGGAAAACACTCGAATACAACACCAGCGGATGGCCCCTCGAGCGAGAAGATAACCCCTTGGCCGGCAATGAAGAGTGGGCGTATTGCCGAAACGGGGAGGCCAAGACATGACCCACTCGAACCTAAAGGTCGAAGTGCGAGGCCCTGACATTCTCGTTGGGCTGCGAGGCACCTGCTTTAGGGCAACTTACCGAAAACAAGAAGCGCCTTGGCTGGCTACGGTTGGGTACGGGCCAGACGACCCAGAGGCGACGATCACCTTCTCCGAGTTCCGAAACCTCGCTTGGATGGCCGCCAATGAAGCAGCCCGTCGGCTAGGGTGGGTCAGGGACTGCCGCGAGGTGCATAACACCGCGAGCCAATCCACTCGTGACCCTAGCAACCTCAGCACTTCACGAAGTTCGAGCTGGATACCGAAGCCACTTTAGATCTGGCAAGCGTATTGATGAGCCAGCCCGACCTCATTCCCTCGGACAATATCTTGCCGTTCCCGCAAGCGCGGGTCCACAAGGCAGAAGTAGAAGCTCACAAAGATTCAAGAGCCAATCGGCAGGCCTTGAAGGTCGTTGATCTTCCACCTGGGTTTACGCTGGACGGTCATGGACCGGTCAGAGGATATTTGGTCGCTCGTCTGTACAGCGATGAAAAGGAGCCAACGGCAAATCTTTATCGCGGTCGCGCGCGCCGACGTCTTTCCGACGAGGGACATTCTCGCGCCTCGAAAGCACCCAATTCATCCGCCCCCGTTTTGCGCTCGGGGCTTCGCGCTTTCGGCATCCTCAGTCTTGCGGTTCTCTTGCCCATTCTAGTTCTCGGAGCGCTTCTCTGGCTTGGCCAAACCAACGATACGTCATCGCGGCCAGTCATGCCTTTAACCGGCCCCGCACAGGCAGCACAGGCTACGATCCTTCTTCCCGTGCTCTCCGCGCCCACGACGCTCAAAGCTTTTGCTGGTCAGCGCACGCGGTTTCCAATTGCGATCAAAGGCTCCAAACCGGTTACCGGCGATACAATCCTCATTAGCCGACTTCCTCCAGGTAGTGCGTTTTCTGCCGGCGCCGCTCAGGGGCAAACAAGCTGGCGATTGAAGCCGGGTGAGGTCGACGATTTGCTCCTCGTGCTTCCTAGAGGCATACATAACGAAGTCGCGCTCATGATCCAACTCCTCGCCCCCGGCGGTCACGTAATTTCGGACACTGCCACCATCGTCGACGTCACCGGTGCGCCCGAGGAGAAAATCCTCGTTCATCGTGTCAAGACCGAAGTGATCCCAGGTCGAACTTGGGAACAACCGCGCGAGAAGTCAGGCGCAGATACAGGTGCAAAAGCGGACCTCACAGACTCCGTGAGCGAGGCGCCAAGGTCAGATCCTGTTCCGCTACCGGCTAGGCGTCCTTCGAGTGCGAGATAAGTTCGGATTCTCCACCTTCCGTTTTGAGACCGGCACAATGGAGAGTGGTAAAAGTTAAGTGCTCCCTGAGTTCGCCCTGCATGTTGCGCGGGTGAATTCTCGATGGGGATCCGCGGATCTAGGGCATTAGCGCGCCAGGCCGCTGGCAAAATCCCCCGAACCGAGGCGAGCCGAGCCGATGTTACATCAGAAGGCACACCGCACGCGCCCTGGACTGCCAGCACCGCAATCCATTGACCTGCTTCAGAAGGAGCCTTTGTCCGTAGTTTAGAGTATAATCTTCCCAGCAAGTGAGGGCTAATGAAGCTATCATGCGTGGCCATCATGTAATTTTCAGCTTATGGCACGCGGCTTACGTAGAAACAATTAATAGCACCGTCCCCAGCGCGCGCAGAATTAGTGCTTTGGCAAAGCTTAATGCTTTAGATGATCTGGTCGTCAGCGGGCCACGAGGGGGCCCCTCTGGAAGCTCTATTCGGACGTTGACTATGGAAGGCCACGCGAATTCCGGTTAGGCTCAACTGTAGGTGAGGTCCAGGGGATGCGCGGTCCTAGTTTGGTCGCAATCGCTTATTTGACGGGCACGTGTGTGCTCGCGGCCGCGTTGGTCGTCAACGTGACCTCTCGTGATTTGCCTGAGACTGCAAGCCCAGCCGTCATTATCGACGTTCCCGATAACCCTGCGACGCTGGCAGCGACCGAGCCGGAGGCGGCGGAGGTAGTCTCTGCTGTACCCAACGCGCTTAGTGCGCTGCCGACTTCGATTGAGGAGGCCTTGCCGCAAGAGCCGAGGCCGCCAGAGAAACTTTTCATCGTCGATGCAATACGTCTGCAGTTGGAAGAGCCCTCACTTCGCGACAAGGCGAATGCGAGCGACCTCAACGCGCTCGAGGCATTCTATGCATCACGTAGTGGACCTGCGCTTTGGCTGGATAGCGCTGGACTTACAGCCGCGGCAAAAAAGATCATCAAAGAAATCTCTAGAGCCGATGATTGGGGCCTAGACAGCACTGCCTTCGCCTTGCCGTCCCCGGATGTCCAGCCGACCAATGGCGATGAACAGGCGGCAACCGAGATCACACTCGACCTCGCCATCCTAAAGTACGCCCGTTATGCTGGCGGCGGTCGTGTAAATCTGTCCGCGCTAAGCAAGCTTATTGACCAGAAGCCGCACGAGCGTGATCCGAACAAGGTCATTGCGGAAATCGCGACGTCAGACGCACCAGATAGCTATCTTAGAGACCTAAATCCCAATCAAGTACAGTTCCAGCTGTTGCATCAGGCCCTTCTCAAGACCCGCATACGAACGGACCCAGCTTCGAAGCGCTTGGTACGCAAAATCCTAGTGAATATGGAGCGGTGGCGCTGGATGCCGAAGTCTCTAGGGTCCTTATATGTTTGGCTCAACGTACCTGAGTTCATGATGTATGTGGTGAAGGACAACGAGATTATTCACTCTGAGAAGATCGTGGTGGGCGAACGCGCTTACGCAACCCCAATCTTCTCAGCCAATATGAGCAGTATCGTGTTTAATCCAGAGTGGACGGTACCACCAACGATCGTCAGAGAAGATCTCTTGCCAAAACTGCGCGGAGGTGGCGGCGGGTGGTTTGGCAGCAGCAACACCTCAATCCTGAAGCAGCATCGGTTGAAGGTTATCTACAACGGTCGTGAGGTTGATCCGGACCGAATCGATTGGAAGAAGGTCAATATGTCTGCCATCAGTTTCAAGCAGGCGCCTGGACCAAGAAACGTGCTTGGAAAAGTCAAATTCCTCTATCCAAACACGCATATGGTCTACATGCATGACACGATCAAACGAGGCCTTCTGAACAAGACAGACCGGGCTGAGGGACACAACTGTCCGCGTGTCGACAATCCAGGGAAGGTCGCCGCTGTCTTGCTTGCCGAGGACAAGGGGTGGGACCAGGCCAAGGTCAATCAACTGCTGGAAAAGGGCTACAACAGCGCCGTGAACTTGGACCCCCCGATTCCAGTGCACACCACCTATTTCACTGCCGTTGCCGACAAGAACGGCGACGTCAGAACCTTCGGCGACATATATGACCTCGATGGCGGGGTCTACGCCGCACTTCAAAAGCAGGCTCCGCCCCAAACGAATGGGCCGGCCCCTTCGCCGAAGCAAGACGCTTCAGGAGACGTAGTGGCTACCGAGCCCTGAGCGTCGGCTCGCCGCACCCTGAATTTTTGCCTGCGGAGAGTCCCTTGTCCCGCCCCAAACCAATAAGCCGGCGAGACGGCCCAAGTCCTGGTGGAGCCCACGAAGAGCCCTCAGCGGCCGAGCAGTCGCCGAGCGCGCTTGATAATAAGCAAAGAGCTTGTTCGTCTTCCGATGCTCCCCGCCTAAGCGGCTATACGGCGTAGCGAGCGCCGCTGTGCAGACTTCCTTCTAAAGCCCGTATGCGCGGCGTGGACAGCGAATTTCTTTAGCCTATTTGGGTCTGTCTCTCCAATCGCGGCCAGAGCTACAATGGCTTCAGTCAACTTCTCTCTGACCCTCGCAGGATCGTCCAGACGTTGTTTGCTGACCTCCTGCCAGGCATCTTCCAAAGCGAAGCCAATTAGGTGGCGAATTTCTGCATGGAAGAACTTGGGTATCTTATCTCCAGACATGACAAATCTCCCCGTAGGAGTGACGCTACAAAGTGGCGGTGCCCAGTCATGCCGATATCCGTCTTTATACTTGATGCTGCTGTATCAAGCGAGCTTTTCATATCCAGTCCCAGACAAAAGAAGCCCTCGCCCGACGGGTAAAAACTGTCACCAAGCCCTAGCCGGCAACCAGGGAGCGGCCCTGTGGCAAAGCCGCGGTGCGCTCGGGCACAGATGTCGCCCAATGCTGGTCGCGAAAATGCAATTTGACATCGGCAGTATCTGAAAACCCCGACCTATGGGCGATACTGATGCGCGTGATGTTGAGACACTTAAGATGCCTCTCAATCTGCCGCTCTTTGTCGGAGTCTAGATGGGCTGTCGCCTCGTCCATAAACAGGATTTTCGGTCGGCGATAAAGAGCGCGCGCCAGAACAATCCTCTGCTTCTGTCCGCCTGAAAGGGAACTTCCCATATCACCGATCAAGCTGTTGTAGGTCATGGGCATCTGCGAAATTTCGTCGTCAATGCAGGCCATGCGCGCGCATTCTCTTATCCATGCATCATCGGGATCCGGAGCGAAGAAGCATATATTGTCGGCAATAGTTCCCGACAGAAGCTGATCCTCCTGCATGACCGCAGCAATCTGCTCACGGTATGCCCTGGCACCGATGATAGTGAGAGGAATGCCGTCGATAAGAACGTCGCCGCTCGTAGGCTGGAGCAACCCCAGAAGAACCTTCATTAAGGTCGTCTTGCCGCATCCGGACGGCCCACTTATCGTCGCGAAGTGACCTGGGCCAATTTCAAAACTTACATTGTCTAAGACAAAATCTTCAGTTTCAGAATAGCGGAACGATATATTGCGCGCATCTATTCGCCCCCGAATTGAGCGGGGGACGAGCGGAGCATCGTGACCCGCTTCCATAGGCGTGAGGGCAATGTCGGACAAGCGCTCGAGGTGTAAACCGACAATACCAAAATCGAGAAGCTTCTCGACAAGGAGGTTTGCCTTGCTGATGAATTGCTGCTTGTATGCAATGAACGCAAATACCATTCCCACAGTAAAGACATTGTCGAGAGCCAGACGAGCGGCTAGGTAAATTACGATGATGTTCTCCGCACCAAATAGCAGATTGTTGGCCGCGACAAATCCGATATTGGCCCGCTCGAGCCTCACGTCCGCATTGACGGCATCCGAAAAGCGATTGAGCCACTGGCCTTCTCGCTCATTTTCGTGATTGAAGAGCTTGACGCTTTGCATAGCACGCAAGCTTTCGACAAAGCACGACGTCTCATTGGCCTTCATTTGTATAGCTAACTCGTTGCGGTCTCGCAGGAGACGAAACAGCCCCAGTCTGATGGCGCTGTAACCTAAGAAGGCAACCACGACGATAAGAGCGAGTTTGGCGCTATAGGCGAACAGCACAGCGAGTGTGATCGCGGCCATTGACCCATCTATCATTGCCAAGATCAGACCTTCACTGATCAGATCTCGAACCGGTTCCACGGAGGAAAATCTGGAGATGACGTCTCCAATATGCCTCTTCTCAAAGAATGACAGGGGGAGCCGGATGAGGTGATGGAACAAGCGAGCGCCAAAGGCAAAATGGAGGGTGTTTTGCAGAATGACGACAATCAATGACCTTAGCCAGGTTACCGCGACCGTGAGCGCGGCAATGAGTGCAAAGCCCAGAGCCAATACAAGGAGCAAGTCGACATCGCCCCTTGCGATCACTTCGTCCACTGTGAGCTGAAGGTAAAAGGGGCCCGCGATAACGAGAATCTCTAAAGCCAGCGACAGAACAAGGAGTTGCAGCAAGGCATGCTTTGAACTAGCCGCTTGTCTTATAAAGGTGAATAGGCCGAGCTTTGCGCGTTCATCCTTACGCTTGAAACGTTCAGTAGGCGTTAGTTCGAGAGCGACACCTGTTAGATGATTTGAGGCCTCTGGCCATGACATACGCCTTTCGCCGAGTGCTGGATCGTTAAACGTGATTCCACGCTTTGTGACGCGCTTGAGGACCACGAAATGGTTCATATCCCAATGGAGGATGGCCGGCAGCTTCAGCTGCCTAAGATGCTCGGGTTCAAGGCGTACCGCTCTCGAGGTGAAGCCGAGATGGCTCGCGATTTCCATCAGGGATTTAAGGGTCACGCCATTGATCGAGAAGAGACGTCGCCGCCGCATCGCGTTTAAGTCAATGCGGTGACCATAGAAGCTTGCAATCATGGCAAGGCACACCAGACCGCATTCCGCAGCTTCCGACTGCATGATAATGGGTACGTGACGCCTGCCGCTGAAGTTAAGCATTCTGGCCTACATTCTCGCACTTAGGATGGGGTTCAGGAGCCAGCTAATGATCTTGCGCTTTTCAAGCAGGATGTCTGCCCGCAGCAACATCCCAGCCTGAAGAGGAACTTTCTGACCGTTGGCGTCGACATCGGGTCGGTCGAGCGAAGCAATCACCTTGTAGGAAGGCTCCTTCAGCTGAATGGGAGCAGGCAAACCAGCCTCCGAAAGGATTGTCTGCGAAACGCTGACTACATGCCCTGAATAGGCTCCAAACCTCTGAAAGGGGAACGCCTCATACAGAAGCCGAACTTTTTGACCAGGTCGAATGAAGCCTATGGCCCGTGTGGGCGCAAACAGCACAGCTTGCAGAGGGCTATCGACAGGCAAGATCTCAAGCTGAACCCTCTTGGGGTCAGCAATCTGTCCCACTTCAGTCTGAACACTGGCAACCCTCCCCGAGATCGGAGAACGAACCGCAAAGGACCTCCGACCCGTCACCTCGGCAATCTGCCGCTGTATTTGAGCCAACCCACTCTGGAGAGGTTGGAGTCTTCTGGCTGAGTCCGTAGGAAGCTGCTCTAGAGCGGTCCGGGTCTGGCGAAGCTCTGTATCCCGGGCTGAGCGCCGCTGCTCGAGGCTGCTTAGCGCTTGCTTCGCCTCTAGAAGCGATTGCTGCCTCCTCAGTAGCTCAGGAGCTGATATGTAGCCGGAAGCTCGCATTTTCATCGCTGCATCGACAAGCTTCTGGCCAATGGCAATCTGATCTTGCTGAAAGCGCATTTGCGCAGACAGCTGAGCCAATTCTGCCTTGCCACTAACTATGGCTGCGCTTAGACGATCCTTGTCGGCCTGCGCACTTCGCTTCTCTGATTCCATTTGGTTGGCAAGCACCGTCTTCTGAGATGTGAGGCTAGCTAGAATCGTCGCGTTCACATCTTTGCCGTCGGCTGTCAGTTGCGTAGTGTCGATCGTGAGAAGGATGTCGCCTTTCGATACCAGTTGACCTTGCGACACGTGGACGGCCGTAACAGTTCCTTCGTGAGGAACATAAATTCCAGCTGTTCCGAGCTGCGGCGACAGATAACCCGAAACTGTTTCCTTGCGGGTGTAGTTGGCGAGACAAATAAAGGCAACGAGCAGCCCAACCGAGACGACGAGCAACCATGCCAAAAGCTTCGTGGAGATCGGCTGGAGACGTCCAACTTGGCCGAACTCGCGACACGTCTTTTGGAACTCAAGCGCCTCGGGGCGAAACAGAGACCGCGTCATGAGTAATGGGCTAGGTCAGAAAGCAGGTGTGATGCGCTTCACCTCGAGGCCGCCGGAGACCGCCTGCAGTCCAGATGTCGTTAGATCACGCATAGTTAAGGTCTCCTACGCTTGTTGCAGCGCGCCGCAATAGTTCAGACTTGAGCTAAGACTGCGATTTGATCCTAGTTCAATGCTGGAGCTGTTCTATGCCTAGGAGACGCTTGCTCATAAAGTGGCAACGCGCAGAACTATTGGTTCAAAGTAGAAACAAAAAGCATCGCTTCGGTTGAGGTTTAGGCAAAGCGTGGCCTGGGTCCAGCGATGCAGGAGCAGGGCACCCTAGCGTGACCGACAACACGATTAGGCCTTTTGGGTCGCAAGCTTCAGCGCTGCAGCGACATGCAAGCCTGCGGTGTCAAATAGCGGCATCACCGGCCTGTCATGCTGACTAATCAGCAAAGGCAGTTCAGTGCAGCCTAGGATAACGCCCCTAGCGCCCCGCTCATCGAGCTTATCAATAATGTTGAGAACCCTTAGCTTCGACTCCGGGCTAAACCTACCTCGACACAACTCATCGAAAATAATGTGATCAATGACGTCCTGCTCTTGCGGCGTTGGTACCAATACCCTGATTCCAAATTGACTGGTGTACCGACTCGTAAGGAAATCACCCGACATGGCAGTCTTAGTGCCAAGCAAGGCGACCCTCTCAAGACCTCTAGCCAAGATCTCGTGCGCGGTCGGATCGACAATGTGCAGAAATGGAATGCTAATCTTGCTAGTGAAGGTCACTGCTAAGCGGTGCAGCGTATTAGACGCACAAATAAGTATTTCTGCGCCGGCTCGCTCCAGCGCGACTGCGCGTTCGGATAAGTAGCTGGCCAGTTCGTCCCACCTGCCGTTGAGGGCGCAGTCGCGGCTAAAAGCAAAGTTCATTGATGATATTATTAGCTCGGCAGTATTCCATCCACCAAAGTGGTCGTTCGCTGCCTTGTTGAAGCGGCGATAGTAATCGGCCGTTGCTTGATCGCTAGAGCCTCCCAGAATACCGATACACCTCATCGCGCCTACGCTGGTCGGCGTCATCATAAGTCTCTCGCTAAATTGCGCGTCAGGAGACCGAGGTACCTGGCCCAGATAAGGCTAAGGTTACTCCCACGTTTGATAGGTCTCAGCCCTCGCTTCGAGTCGATCGTTGATGCAATCCCAATGACCGCTGGCACAGGCAGAGCGGCAAATTCCGGCCCGCAGCGTCGTTCTACCTCACGCGGAGCCTGCATGATCCCTTAATCCGATTGCTCTTGGCCGTGAGTCGACTAATCGGGTTGGATTGGAAATCCTCGGAAGTGACTTCAACAGCGTGTGATTCGACTGTGGTAAATTCCCTCTGAGTTGGGAGTGTCCAAAGCCTCCATGGCGTAGCCAACGCTCTCTAAGAAGGTCTTGAATTCGCCTAAGGTTGAGCCACAGTTTTCCATCTGTCTTGGGTGGATCTCGCAGAAGATCACGATGGGCTTTCGGCGCATCAAATCTCGGGCGCCACGCAACACGCGCAGCTCCGCGCCCTCAACATCGATCTTGATGATGTCTGGCTCCACGCCCCGGTCTTTGCAGAACTGGTCCAACGTCACGGAAGGCACTGTAACCTCGACTGCCCTGAGAAGTGGATCAGAGCGTCGCTGAGGACTCAACACATTCAAGTTATCGCGACCCAACGAAGCCGACATACTGTCTTTGTAAACATAGAAGGGAATGACGCCGTCTGCATCTGACACCACTGAACCAATGGCTTCTGCTCTATCTCCATATCCATTAAACTGGATATGACGCTGAAGCGTGGCGAATGCCTCCGGTGCGGGTTCAAACGCGAAGACACGCCCTGTGGGTCCAACATACTTGGCTGCCGCAAGCGTCAGCAAGCCAACGTGGGCACCAACATCACAGACGGTCATCCCCTCTTTGATCGAGTCGATGAGCGCTTGATAGATGACAGGTTCGTAGGCCTGGCGATCGGGGCGATCGTAACGTGAGCCGTATTCGTATACCAATCGGAACACATCGCTATTGATTCGAGTCGGGTATCCCCGCGCGGCGCTGGTCCTACGGAAGATATACTGCCATACCGGCTCAACGTTTTCCCAAAGCCAGCGTTGTTTTTCCAGGAATCCCGTATGGCGAATTTGTGAACCTAGCCGATGGATGGATTCGAGCATGGAAGCACCATTACCTTTGCTGATAGGCCTTTTCTGGCAACGGCGGCCCTACCGCGATCCCGCCAGTCCCTGGCATTCGTAGCTCTCGTCTCAACTAACGATCCGAACCATCCCATTCGAGCAAACGGAGGACCGGGGCACCTGACACGTAGTGGCATTACCATCTCAGCTTTGCTCAATCTTTTGCGGAGTCGCCGAAGCCACCTTGGCAACCACAATACCGGCCGTCAGAGCGTTGAGAGCTTTGCGCAGCACGCGATCAATAGGGTTCAACAATGCAGCTAGCAAAATTGCGGCGAGCGCTAATGCTAATCCCGCCCAAGGTGCGTCGCCATTGAGCTGGTTAGGCCATAGAAACTGCCCTGCCTGGAGCAGCGGCCAATGGGTGGCATAAAGGGCATAAGAGATGGCCCCGAGCCACAGAAAAATGGACCGAGTTCGCAACGAGGATGGTTCGCAACTGGCGGCAGCATAGACGATTGGCGGAAACATCAGTACGGCAACAAAATCGTAGCTATGGTTCCAGGAACGGGGCACTACCCAGAGCAAAAGCAGAAAAAGACCAAAACACCACGGCGGGACAATGTAAGGGCGCCATGAGGAGGAGCGCCAAAGCCGGTAGGTCAGGACGCCGGCAAAGAATGAAAATCCAACGCGAGGAAATCCGCCAAGGAGATCAGACCAATTCGAACCTATGTTTAGGGTACCGTAACAAATAGCGGCAATGAGCAGAGATGCGATGCAAATTAGTAGCAGCCGCCTGTTGGTGAGGCGGAAAATTGCTATCGCGAATACAGCGTTGGCAGCAAGCTCAAAGAATAGCGACCAGGCCGGAGAATTGAGATAAAGTGCGGCGTGGTCGCCAAAGTGGCGAGGATCAGGTAGGAAGGCAAGGGAAGCTATGACCGTCAGCGCAGTCTTCGGGTTGGACCAGTGGAACTCTCCAGACGCGGTCGCTGTGACGATGAAAATGAGCGTCCCGATGAGATAGAGCGGATAAAGCCGGACCAATCTAAGCCGCATGAACTCGGCAGGCGTCATGCTCGCCAAAAGCCGTTGCTCGTAGGCATGTGTAAGGACGAAGCCGCTCAGGACGAAAAAGAAGTCGACTGCCAGCCAACTGAACGGTAGCGGAACCGCGCCCAGTTCATGGCGGAAATGCAAGATCAGTATAGCGATAGCGGCAATACCGCGCAGGTAATCGAGCGTCGCGAACTCGTGGTTGGCCCTCAACGCAAATCTCCCTCGAAACTTCCCTAGTCTAGCGGTCAGACCAGGCCATAATCCACCCAAGAATTGAGGCCTCTATCGGGTGCCGTTGGCGGCACGCGACAGTGATCGATGGATTTTTTTTGCGACTGTGGCAGGAGCACCACACTCGTGCCCTACCAACAACTGCGGCGCCCCTATAGTCTCAGGACCCTCTGGCGAGACGGGCATCGCTGCGGGGTACCATAGGAAGGGTCATATCCGCATCGGCCGACAGCGCAACACCCATGATTGGAGTAAGTACATGAAGATTGGCTTTCTTGGGCTCGGAAAGCTGGGCCTCCCTTGCGCCTTAGCCGTCGACCTCAAAGGTCACGACGTCATGGGGTACGACATCAATCCGAATGTGATGCAAAAAAATGGTGTCCCCTACAAGGAAGCGGGACCAAACGGCGAGCCGTCTATTGAGCCCATTCTGAAGGCGAGCAGGCTGCGCTTCGCAAGTAACGTCCGCGAATTGGTCGAGCACTCCGACATCATCTTCGTCCCAATCCAAACGCCCCATGAGGAACGCTACGAGGGCATAACCCGGCTCCCCGCGGACCGCAAGGACTTCATCTATCGCTGGCTCATCGAGGGACTCGCCGACCTATCCCGAGAAATAGCCGCCATTGGCCAGGACAAGATCGTCGTGGTGATCTCAACCGTGCTGCCGGGGACCATGCGCAAGCACATCTATCCGGTGCTCAATGACCATGTGAAGATCTGCTATAACCCGTTCTTCATTGCGATGGGCACCACGATGCGTGACTTCCTCTATCCTGAGCTTGTGCTCTTGGGCGTACGCGACGAGGACGCGGCGAGGTGCGTCGAGGAATTCTACAGGACAATCCTCAATGCGCCGATTTATCGAACCAGCATCGAAAACGCTGAAGCGATCAAGGTTGCATACAACACGTATATCAGCATGAAGATCACTTTCGCCAACACGTGGATGGAGATCTGTCACAAGACTCCGGGCACGGACGTCGACGCCGTGACGGACGCGCTCGCTCTGGCGACTACGCGCATTATCAGCCCCAAGTATCTCAGAGGCGGCATGGGCGACGGCGGTGGGTGTCATCCGCGCGACAACATTGCGCTCTCCTGGCTGGCACGTGAGCTAGATCTGAGCTACGACTTCTTCGAGAGCCTTATGAGGGCTCGCGAGCTTCAGACCGAATGGCTCGCTGAACTCATGGAGAGTTATGATCCGCCAGATGGCGAACCTATGCTTAAGGTCATTCTTGGCAAGGCATTTAAGATGGAAACCAACATAACGGTCGGCAGTCCTGCCGTACTTCTCAAGAACCTCCTGCAGGAGCGCGGAAATGAGGTAGAGATGTATGATCCGCACGTCGATGTTAGGATGCCGATACCGCGGTATCCGGCGAGTGTCTTTCTGATAGGAACGAACCATCCCGAGTTCATGGAGTTCCAGTTCCCGGAGGGCTCAGTTGTCATCGATCCCTGGCGCTATCTGCCAAAGCAGGCCGGCGTGAAGCTTGTCAGCGTTGGCCACAACCCGGTTCAGTGATGGCACGAACATACGGGCCATGATGACGTGAACGTCGGGATTTACATCGATCCTCCCTCAAAGTCACTTCTCGAAGATCGCTTTTTTGACCGGAGTACAGGACGTTTCCATTCGTCCCTGGCGAGGTGTCTAACATTCGTCAAAGAGAACTTCGAGGCGCAGGGAGTCCCTGTGCACACCGCAGATCGTCTGCCACCGCCGGGAGGTTCGGGCAGACATTTGTATATTTCGATCGGCAACCACGAGAACCATGAGCGGCTATCGAACCGCTCAGACGTGATTCTGAGTGCGTTCATGGTAACGGAGGCACCGGTTGTGGAGCCAGGTATCTACCGGGGGCTTAGCGAAGCGAAACATCGCTTCAAGCGGATCTACTCATGCATCGACCAGGATGCCATAACCGAATTCGTCGGAGAGAAAGTGGAATGCATCCCGTTGCGGTGGCCAATTGACTTCCGCGGCGTGGACGAGGCGCTCTGGACGCGATCGAGTCGCGACTTTCTAGTGATGATTAATATGAACAAGCTGCCGCGCTTGACGCGCTACGAGCTGTTCACGGAGCGGATGCGCGCCGTCGAGTTCTTCGGTCGGACGAATGATATTGATCTATATGGGATTGGTTGGAACAAAGCATCGATGAAGATGGGCCATACGTGGCTCCCGTGGGCATTCAGGCGCATGCAGATTGCACTGAACAACTGGGTTGACCAGGTTCGACCTGATCCGCTTCTGGTTGCGGCACGCAAGGTCTACAAGGGCGAACTCGAGACTAAGTGGGAGACCCTGTCGGAATATGATTTCGTTCTCTGTTTCGAGAACACGACGCTGAAGGGCTGGCTCACCGAAAAGCTCTTCGAATCTCTCCGGGTGGGAACAATTCCGATCTATTGGGGAGCCACAGATATTGATCAACTAGTGCCGCCCGGCTGCTTCATCGACATGAGACAGTTCGCTGACTACGCCGACCTTCGAGCGTTCCTGAAATCATTGGATCGAGGCGCGATCCGCCGCTATCGCGATGCGGGACGGGCGTTTCTCGAATCACCTGCTTTTGAGCCTTTCAGCAAGGAGCGATTCGCCGGAATTTTCCGAGATCTGCTCGCGGAGGACGCCGCGGTCCAGACAACGGTTTTGGGCGCGAGCGCATGAAAGACGTGTCAATCGTGACTCGCACGAAGTTCGTCAAATTCCAAATTTACTAGTGTATCGAGTCGTGAGGAAATCGTTAGGCCGAGACTCGGTGTGAGGATCACCGCTGGATCCCAAGGCCGAAGTTGCCCAGGAGGTCCCTACCGGCACCTCCAAGACCACGATTCCTGAGATCTCTCACGCCGGACCATTTATCAGCTAGCGTTGGATTGAGGCCTGTAGGTCCTACAAGGGGATTCGTTGGCCCAGTTAGCGCCGCTCGCGGCGTAGTTGGTTGGGATGGCAGACCATTAATTTGTACACCTGCAGAGTTCCTAGCACCAGGTAGGTTCTCTGGAAGGCCTGTCTTTCCAGAAATGCCTCCCCACCGATTGAAGATGTTGGCTCCGCCTTCACTTCCGAAGATGCTTTCGGTGGCCCAGGCTCCTTGACTAATGCCGCCTAGGTTCGAAGTCGACGAAGTCGCTTCAAATGTCTGCGTAGTCTGGGTTCCTGACTTTGTGTTCAGCGCTTCGGTTTGAACAGAGGCGGTACCTGTTTGGTTCGCTTGAGTCGTGCCCTGATTGCCCGGCTTCGTATCACAATTGGGACACGGAGGAGTTCCTCCAACGCCCCAGCCTTTTCCATTGTTGCCTGTCTGTGTCGTCTGGGTTCCTGAATTTGTGTTCAACGCTTCCGTTTGAACTGCGGCATTGCCTGTTTGATTCGCTTGGGTCGTACCCTGGTTGCCCTGGTTACCTTGGTTACCCTGGTTCCCTTGGGTCGTACCCTGATTACCCTGATTACCCGGTCGCGTATCGCAATTGGGACACGGAGGAGTTCCTCCTACACCCCAGCCTTTTCCGTTGTTGTTGCCGTTATCTGAGTTGCAGTCTCCCTCCGGGCATGGATCCGGCGGCGGTTGATTGCAGTCTCCCCCCGGGCATGGATCCGGCGGCGGTTGATTGCAGTCTCCCCCCGGGCATGGATCCGGCGGCGGTTGATTGCAGTCTCCCCCCGGGCACGGGTCCGGCGGCGGAGGATTGCACTCTCCCCCCGGGCACGGGTTTGGCGGTGGCGGATTGCAGTTCTCGCCCTCACATGGCGGTGGCGGCGGCGGGTTGCACCCTTCACCCTCGCATGGCGGCGGTGTGTTGTTCTGGTTGTTCTGCTGAGACTGCTCGTCAATTTGCTTCTGGATCTGCGCCTGAATTTGGCTTTGGTTAGCGTTGCTGGTCCACTCGCTTGCCTCCGAATTCAGGGTATTCACTTCCTGGAAGGTACCCACCGCACCCGGGTTCCCATTCGCTGCGTCGGAACCTCCGCCGCGAGCGACGTTGCCAGAGGAGAGGCCCGCCGCGATGGCATTCATATCGGCTGTTGTGAGCTTGCTGATTTTTGGATTGCCGTCCGATAAATCTATCTTGTAACCCGACTCCCAGACGTCGTAGACGCGCCCAGCAATGGTGGTGAATTTAATCTCCACCCCGTAGTGGAAGGCGATGATCGATTTTCCATCTTGCAGTAAGACATCAGCGATGCCGCCCCGAATGGCCAGCGACCCCGAAGGCGTCTGGACCGTGACGCCGCCTGGATTTTTGGACAGCTTGCCGCCAACAAATCGCATGACACCTTTCGAGAAAGTAGCGACCACCTGCCCGCTCTTCTTATTTGGGTCATAAACAAACTTATCAATGACGAGGTTAGATCCAGGCCCGACGGTAAAGGTCGAGCCATCGACAAGGAGTACCTGTACGAGGCCACTGCCTGTCGTATCGATCCGCTGATCATAGAAGATCGACTTGCCGATAGTGAGTTGGGTCCTAGGCGCGCCGTTCAAGCTGCTAAAAGCATCAGGGTGAACGGCGGCAGCGACACCAACTTTTTCAGCTGAGGCTGAGGGCGAAAACCAAGGCAGAAGAAATAGGGCCAGGAGCGCAACCAGCGCAGAGACGCTCGTTTGACGATTGTCAGTCATTGAACAAGCCCCGTAAATCCCTCAACCCAGAGCAATTTCTAGGGTCTGCCGGTCCCTTTCCGGTTCGTAACGTTAGCGACTTCAAAGAAGAACGGCAAGTCGGACACTATTTTTCTTAGGAATTTCATGACTATGTGGCCCGGCGAACACACAGTAGACTGCCATTACATGGGGCCCGGGGGGCTTAACCGGGCTTTGGGGCCCCTCCCGAAACTTAACACAACACCGAAAAGCTACGGCAATTGAGCTCTTGAGCGGCTCTCAGCGGGTGCTTGAACGTCATCTGCGAGAACGGATTGGGTCTTTGGATGTTGCCCGGCTCTGCCCAGCCCACGCCATAGCGATGGGGGTCGTCATCCGACCGGCGCTCGGTAAAGCCAACCCTCTACCCTTAGCCGGCGTCGGATCGTCTACCCGAGCAGGGCCGCAAACCAACATCGATTGGTCAAAGAGTGATCGCTCGCTCGACGGTCCCTTCCTCTAACAGCGACTCGAAATATGGGATCGTTCGTTCGAGGCCCGTCCGTAGTGGAACAGATGGACGCCAATTCAGCAGTCGGTCCGCTTCGCTAATATCGGGGCGCCGGAGTTTCGGATCATCCTCTGGCAGAGGACGGTGCACAATTTTCGAGCGCGAACCGGTCAGATCCAAGATCGTTTCCGCTAACTCGAGGATGGTGAACTCATTCGGATTGCCCAAGTTCAACGGCCCTACAACATCGCTTGAGCTTTCCATCATTCGTAGAAGGCCATCCACCAGATCATCGACATAGCAGAACGATCGTGTCTGCGATCCTTCGCCGAACAGAGTGATGTCACGATTAAGCAAAGCCTGGACGATGAAGCTTGAAACTACGCGTCCATCATTGGGATGCGTTCGTGGCCCGTAGGTATTGAAGATCCGCGCAACTTTGATCTGCAACTGGTGCTGCCGCCAATAATCGAAGAACAGGGTCTCGGCGCAGCGCTTGCCTTCATCGTAACATGAGCGTGGACCAATAGGATTGACGTTGCCCCAATAATTTTCGGTCTGCGGGTGCACCGTCGGATCGCCGTATACTTCGCTAGTTGAAGCTTAAGCCGTTTGGCGAGGCCCAGCATGTTAATCGCACCAAGCACGCTCGTCTTAGTGGTCTGAACTGGATCTTTTTTGTAGTGAATCGGGGATGCCGGGCAAGCCAAGTTGAAAATCTCATCCACCTCGACAAACAGCGCATGGGTAATGTCGTGACGAAGCAGCTCGAAGCGTTTATGCCCGAGCAAATGGTCAATGTTACGCCGCGTACCCGTGAAGAAGTTGTCGACGCAAAGCACCTGGCATCCACTTTCGAGCAGCCGCTCGCATAAATGAGAGCCGAGGAAGCCAGCACCTCCGGACACCAGAACCCGTCGTTCAAGATGCATGCTTCACTCGCTTGAAGGCCGTTGCGGCGACAAGGAGATGAGCAGATTACAGGCCTCAGCCTTGAATGGATGCACTGTTCCGCCCCTCCCTAGCCATCTTGTTCGCCACAAAAATCAAAATGTTGGGCACCAACGTCCTTGACGGCGAGAATACCGGTTCGGACAGCCTAAGACCAATACTCGTTTTGCTGCGTGATTGAGCAGCTTTCCATTAGCTAGGCTAGCCGTCCAAGAACAAAGCCTGACCGACGGCCTTTAGGCCCCTATTGCTCCATGCTAGGTATGGCGCCTAAGGTTAGACCACCATCGGTGAAGGCTTGCCATTGATCTTGTGCGGCGGCGTGGGCACTCTCTGAAGCCGCTATCCGGTGAGCCTTTTCCAGAAGCAATTTCATAGGCTTACGGGCCATGAGCCATCATCAACTTAGTACTGCGAGAGAAATCCATGTCGCTCAAATGGTCTTCGGGATACTCAGCTGACGTAGCCTATATCCTCGGATTCTACCGTGAGCTGGCGCCGTCCTTTCTAGACTATGTCTGCGCCATAAATGGCGTTGCTGGTGTGCCGTGGTCGCGGGGCGTACGCTATTGCGAACTCGGCTGCGGACGCGGCTTCGGCACAGCACTGCTAGCCGCAGCAAATCCCGACATCGACTTTGTAGGCATTGACTTCAGTCCCACGCATGTTGCCGAAGCCAAGGCACTTACGGACGGCGTCAATCTACCCAACGTGAGCTTCCGCGAGATGAGTTTCGGCGAGGCCAGCCGCTCGTCCGATCCCGCGCTCGCCGAGTTCGATATCATAGCACTGCACGGTGTGTACTCATGGGTGACGCCGGCGGTCCAAGAGGACATCCATGAGTTCATTCGTGCCAAGCTGGTGCCCGCAGGCATTTGCTTCGTCAGCTACAACACGATGCCCGGATGGGCAGCGGTAGGTCCAATACAGCGACTCTTGCTGGAGGTTGCCAACCGTTCGTCTGGCGATAGCCTGACTTTGTTTAGCAAGGGGTACGAGATACTGCAGAGTCTTGCCGAAAACTCAAGCGCCTTCGTGGTCCAGAATCCAACGCTCAAGAGCCGGATCGAGCGCATGAAGAACCAGAACCAGCGATATCTGGCACACGAGTTTCTCCATGCAGGCTGGCAGCCACTCTACGTCACCGACGTGATGGAGAAGCTCGCCGAGGCAAAGCTCGCCTACATAGGGTCTGCTAGCGTTGCTGAGAATCGTCTCGAGCTTAGCGTACCAACGGGATTGCAGGAGCTTGTTCGCACGGCGCCCGATCTAAAGATGAGCGAACTACTGCGTGACTATGTCATCAACAAGCACTTTCGGCGGGACGTCTACGTCAAAGGGCCGTTAGAACTCTCGCTACAACAGAGACGAGAACGACTAGAAGCGATGATGTTTACTCTCATTAACATGGGGGCGGAGGTGCCGGAGACATTGCCCGTACCCGCAGGCCAGGTGACGCCAGTTCGAGAGGGAATGGATGCGATATTGCAAGGCCTTGCCGACGGGCCAGCAAAGGCGACCGACCTCATAGAGGCCGGCAAGGAGGCTGGCATCCAGCCAGCTAATATATTCAGAATCTTCGATATCTTAGTCCACAACACAATCATCCATCCGGTTCGGCCGAACTATGAGACCCTTGACCGAGCCCCTAGCCGACGCCTTAACAGCGCGATCATGGCGCTCACCGCCTCGGGAGACACGCATCAATACCTCTCCTCCCCGGTACTAGGATCCGCCATCGCTTGCACATACTTCGACCGCCTCGTGGCGAGCCTGTTTCTGGACAACACCGAGAGCAACGACCAGTCGATCGCGGAAGAGGTCTTGCGACGCCTCGACGCGTCTGGTTTCAAACTACAGAAAGATGGGCAGCCGGTTGACGACAGCCTCGAGGCAATTACCAAGCTCACGTCCGAATTCCGCACCCAGCGCTTGCCGCAATGGTGCAGCCTCGGGCTTATTCCAGCCTCGCAACGAGAGCCTATGCCGATCTCTTAGCTGGGCGGTCCTTCTTTTCAGAGTTGGGCTTGGTCTCGGGGCGGCCGGACTTGTAGCCTCTTGTCCTTCCGGACCTCCTGGCGGAGCGGCCGTACCGGAGCCGTGGCTCTTCAATGTTAGAGGAGCACAAGCCAGCCTGTCCCCCCAACGTGTAAAACGGGAGAGCTCCAGTTGGAGCTCTCCCGCAAACCCTTGCTCGAGGCTAGCAGGCTATGTGCGCTTCTTACTCATCATTGCTGCTGCCCAGCTTCAGCGGCTCGACCGGTGCAGGTGCTACAGGCGCCACAGCACCAAACTTCCAGGTAAACCGCCCCATGACCGACTGGGAGTCGTACCTATCCAGCCAGGTTCCGTAGTAGCGGAAGGTGAAGTCGCTCGCTGGATTGATGACGTATGTCGTTCCCGCATCGACCACCACGGCGTCACGCCCAAGATCGGTACCAACCACCTTGAAGTTGGAGCCAGAGGGTGCTCCAGCGAAGGAGGCATTGATGGTCTGGAACGTGTCGTCATACTCGTGCTGCCAGCCGACCGCCACTTCTGGCCGCCACGAACCCCACGCCCCGTTCAGGCGCAAACCGAGGAGTGTCGACACCGAGTCGCCGCTGCTGCCACTGACCCTCAAGGCTGCACCCGTGCCATACGGATCGCTCTCGGTGAAGCCGGAGAGCTCCGCGTGGGCCACGTTCACACCGATGAAGGGCGTCAGCAAGGTGCTGGTTCCGACCCCGAAGCGGCGACCCGCCTCGTTGTAGAACGACACCATGTTCGCGTCCGGGCTGGCGGTAGGATCAACCGGCGAGCTGTTGACCAGGACATTGCGGTTAGCATCTGCGTTATACCAGCCGAAGTTGACGATCGCCCGGTCGTACCACGTACCGATGTCGTAGCCGCCGTAGACCCCAAACTGGCCACCGGTGTAGTCGATCGAACCGCCGCCCACGCCGCCGAACTGGTCGAAGTTCATGTTGGACCTGAAGTAGCCGCCGGCCAGACCAAAGAAGAATGCTCGGTCGACGGCGTAATCTGCGCCACCCCAGATTCCGAACTGGTCCTCGCTGTAGCCAGGGGCGTTGACGTCGCCGTTATTGCTGTTCCAGCTACCACTGACGCGGGCCCAGGTCTTCCACTGCTTCGGCGCGAAACAGCCAGAGCCCCAAGCGTAAGGCGTCGTCG
>Ga0307436_1000176_pt1 | contig 27784 bp, 23 predicted proteins | sample SalMarWE160440MG_FD_202513 | JGI IMG/M metagenome (GOLD analysis project Ga0307436, IMG submission 202513) | Salt marsh sediment microbial communities from the Plum Island Ecosystem LTER, Massachusetts, United States - WE1604-40 | ecosystem: Environmental > Aquatic > Marine > Intertidal zone >...
TCGTCCTCGGCGCGCACCTTGATCGTCTCGGTGACGTCGAGGCGCCCGTCCTGCCCGACGACCACATCGGAATCGAACCGCAGAATCTGTTCCTCGGCGTGCAGCGGGCCGGCAATACCCGCCGCCGACAGCACGGCGATGAACAGAGTGGCCAATCGTGCCCGCAAGCGGCTGGTGCGCTGCACCCTCATCGACCTCTCCGCTAGCCGCCGAAGGCCACCTCGGGCACCGCCCGGTCAGCCTCGCCGATATCGAAATAATCACGCCTGCGGAACGCGAATGCGCGCGCCACCAGATTGCTCGGGAACGACTGCACCAGCACGTTGAGATTGCGAGCGGCGCCGTTGTAGTAGCGCCGGGCCATCTGGATGTCGTTTTCGGTGGCGGCGAGGGCGCTTTGCAGGTCGCGGAAATTGTCGCTGGCCTTGAGGTCGGGGTAGGCCTCGGCGAGCGCCATCAGCCGCGTGAGCGCACCCGACAACATGCCCTCCAGCCGCCCGCGCTCGCCGACGTCGCCCTCGGCCAGGCGGCTGATCGTCGATCGCAGGCTGGCGATCTCCTCGAACAAGCCTTTCTCGTGGGCGGCGTAGCCCTTAACCGTGCTGACGAGATTGGGGACGAGGTCGGCGCGTCGCTTGAGCTGGACGTCGATGCCGCTCCAGCCCTCGGCCGCCATCTGGCGGGCCCTGACCAGGCGGTTGAACACGACAACGGCGTAGGCCGCAACCGCGGCCACGATCACAAGGACGACCCACCAGGTCATGGCGCCCACCCCCGCGAGCTCGCGCCGTTATCGCCGAGTCGTGTGACAAAGGGAAGGCGGGCGCGCGCCAGCGGCCAGGAAGTCGGTTGCGGCCGCGAGCCGGCACGATCCTTCCGTGACGACCTGGTGATGAGCCCCACGGCGATGGGTTGGCCCGCCGCACCGGTTGCCGCTAGTGATTTGAGGATTGGCGCGCCCGGAGAGGATCGAACTCCCGACCTTCGCGTTCGAAGCGCGATGCTCTGTCCGCTGAGCTACGGGCGCAAGGACTGATGTCATTACAAATGGTTGTTCATGGGAGTGGCGGATGGGGAGGGATTCGAACCCCCGAGGCGGTTACCCGCCTGCCGGTTTTCAAGACCGGTGCCTTCAACCACTCGGCCACCCATCCGGCTTTGATCATCAGGGACTTATCAGGCCGGCGGTCTCGCCAAAAGCCCGAACTGCCACCGGACTGCCGCCGGGCACATCGATCGACCGCGCCCGGTGACGCCGCCACCGCCGCGCCGATCAGGAAAGGGCGGTGCCGAGAGCGGCAATGGCGATCGACTCGCTCCGGATCTCGTGGAGCACGCGCGCCTGCAATGCCTGAAACTCCGGCGTCGAGACCAGCTCGTAGCGCCGCGGGCGGGAAAGACCAATCTCGATCAGCGATTTGACGCGCCCGGGGCTGTTGGTCATCACGGCAACGCGGTCCGAGAGGTAGACCGCTTCCTCGACGTCGTGGGTAACGAACAGCACGGTCAGCCGGTGCTTTTCCCACACAGCGGTGAGGAGCTCCTGCATGTGATGGCGGGTCAGCGCATCGAGCGCGCCGAACGGTTCGTCCATCAGGAGAATCTTCGGCCGGTAGCTCAACGCCCGCGCGATGGCGACGCGCTGCTTCATCCCGCCCGAAAGCTCGGCCGGATAGGCCTCTGCGAACGCATCGAGGCCGACCAGAGCAAGGTGATCGCGGGCGATGTCCTCAGTGTCGCGGCGCCTGGTACCGGCGGCGCGCAGCGCGAACTCGACGTTGCCGATGGTGGTGAGCCAGGGAAGCAGCGTGTAGCTCTGGAAGACGACGCCGCGATCGAGGCCGGGTCTGGTGACCGGTTCGCCGTCGACGGCGATCGAGCCTTCGTCATAGGTCTCGAGCCCGGCAGCGATCGAAAGCAGCGTCGACTTGCCGCAGCCGGAGGTGCCGACCAGTGCGACGAACTCGTTCTCGCCGACGCTGAGGTCGAATCCGCGCAGCGCCACCGTCTCGCCGCGGCGGGTGCGAAAAGTCTTGCCGAGGTCCTTGGCAACGAGCTTCGGCTTGATCAGCGGTGCACCTCGAGATAGCGGAAAAAACGACGACCGAGGAACTTCATCCCCTGGTCGGTGGCGAGGCCGAGAATGCCGAGGAGGAGGAGATAGCCGAAGATGAGGTCGGTCTGAAAAAAGCGCTGGGCGGTGGTGATACGGTATCCGAGGCCCGAAGTCGCGGCGACCAGTTCCGCTACCACCAGCCACGTCCACGCCCAGCCGAGGCTGATCCGCATCGAGTCCCAGATCGCCGGCATCGCCGAGGGGATGACGATCCGGCGAAGGATGCGCCGGTCCGGCATTTCCAGAGTACGACCGAGATTGATGAAGTCGCGCGGCACCGAGCGGACATTATCCATGACGAGGAGCACCTGCTGGAAGAAGGTGCCGATGAAGATGATCAGGAACTTCTGGGCGTCGCCGGTGCCGGTCCACAATATCGTGAGCGGCACGAAGGCGACTACCGGCATGTAGCGGACGAAATCGACCAGCGGCTCGATCGCCGCCTCCCACACGCGGTAGCAGCCGATGAGCACGCCGATCGGCAGGGCGAAGATGGTCGAGATGACGAAGCCGAGGGTGATCCGGTAGACGCTCACCGAGACGTCGGCTCTGAGCTGGCCGCTCTGCCAGAGATCACTCAGTCGATTGAGCACCTGGCCGGGCGAGGGCAGGAACAGCGGGCGAATGAGCCCGGTCGCCGTCGCCGCGTACCAGGCGAGCGCCAGGGTGACAAAAACCAAGGCGGCCACACCCAGGAACTCGCCTCCCGAAATGCGGCCGCCGAGGGCAAACAGTCGGCGTCGCCCGCCGGCCCTATTTGGTCGCGGCATCCACGAAGCGGCCGTCGATCGCGCTGGCAAGGTCTACGTCCTTCTGCAGGATGCCCGCCTTCCTTGCCGCCGCGTGAACCTCCGGGATAACCTTCTTGGCGAAGTTGCCGGCAAGTTCGCTTTTGTTTTCCTCGAGCGAATAGTAGACGACACCGTCGAAAGCGGTGGCGAGCTCCTCCGGCTTGGCGCCGACCGCCTCCGAGATGATGGCGCGGCCACCGGTCGGATCGGCGCGATAGTCGGCCAGCGCCTTGTCCCACGCCTTGAGCAGCGCAACGATCTGTCCGGGCTTGTCGTTCAGGAACTCCTGGCGCACGACGAAGACGTCGGAGATGAGGCCGGGATCCTCGCCCGCCGAGTAGATCATCTTGACCTTGTCGTTCTGCTGCATGGCCAGCGTCAGATAGGGCTCATAGGTGACCGCGACGGGAACCTTGCCGGCGATCAGCGCGGCGCCCGCGTCGGAGGCCGGCATCGGCACCTTCTCGATGTCGGCGACGGTCATGCCGTTCTGGGCCAGCGCGTAGTTGAGGAGGATGTCGCTTGTCGTTCCTTCCTCGTAGGCGACCCGCTTGCCCTTGAGGCCCTTGATGTCGGTAACCGACCCATCCGAGATCATGGCGTCGGCGGTCTTGGAGACGTCAAGGAGTGCGACAACCTTGATCGGCAGGCCGGCGGCGAGGAAGGTCATCGCCGTGTGCGTGGCGATGTTTCCGCAGTCAAGCTGGCCCGCGGCGAGCGCGGCGTTGATGTCGGCGTCCGTGTCGAAGTTGACGATCTCGACGTCGGTCAGGCCCACGTCCTTGAAGAAGCCCTTCTTGGCGGCGATGTGCCACTGGCCGTAGCCGAGCCACGGCTCGATGCCCATCTTGATCGTGCCCGCCTCCGGCGATGCCGGAATTTCCTCGGCGAACGCCGGGTGCCAGCCAATGCCGGCGAGAAGCGCGGCGGCGCCACCCTTCATCACGTCGCGACGGCGTGGGGTCCAGACCATAAACGATGCTCCCTGTTTGACTTTTTCGATGGCCGCGTCCGGCTGGCATTATGGCGGCATTGGGTGCGCCAATTCAACGCTTCAGGCAATTCAACGCTTCAGAAGGCGCTCCCGAATGTCGGAGACGGCATTGGCGTGGGCGTCAAAGCCCTCATAGGCGGCAAGCGCGCGGGCATGTCGTGCGAGTTCGGGGTAGCCGTCGGCGGTGACATAAGCGATCGAGGTGCGCTTCATGAAATCGAAGACGGAGACGGGCGAGGCAGTGCGTGCCCAGCGGTTGGTCGGCAGCACATGGTTCGGGCCGATGACGTAGTTGCCGAGCGTCACCGGCGTGTGGTCGCCGAGAAGGATTTCGCCGGCATGCTCGAGGCGGCCGAGCAGGGCGAACGGCTCGACCGCGAGCACTTCCAGGTGCTCGGGTGCGTAGTCGTTGACGAAGGCGATCGCCTCGTCGGCATTGCGGGCGAGCACGATGCCGCCGATCGGCCCTGAGAGTACGGCGGAAGAGAAGGCAACGCGCTGCTCGCCCATTGCCTTCCAGTATTCGCCGATCGCCGCCCGCGCCTCCTCGGCGACGCGCCGGCTCCAGGTCACGAGATAGGCAGAGCTGTCCGGCCCGTGCTCGGACTCGATGAGCAGGTCGAGGCCGGCTAGCCGCCCGTCGGCGGCACCGTCGGCGAGCACGATCAGCTCCGACGGGCCGGCCGGCGTACCGGTGTCGATGACATGCGAGACGAGCCTTTTCGCCGCTGCCACCCAGGGGCTGCCGGGGCCGATGATCTTGGCGCATTGCGGGATCGTCTCGGTGCCATAGGCGGCCGCGGCGACGGCCTGGGCGCCGCCGGCCTTGTAGACCTTGTCGACGCCGGCCATCCGCGCCGCGACCAGGGTCGCATCATCGATCGCCCCGTTCGGACCCGGCGGCGTCACGACAATGACATCCTTCACGCCGGCGACTTTAGCCGGGATCGTCGTCATCAAGGCGACCGAAGGAAAGGCTCCCTTGCCACGCGGAACGTAGCAGGCCACCGACGGGATCGGCCGCGTGCGGTCGCCGGCGAAGGCGCCGGGACGGATTTCGTGCAGCCACATCTCCTCCGGCTTCTGGTCCTGGTGGAAGCGGCGGATGGAGCCGGCGGCGAATTCCATCGCCGCGCGGACTTCCCGAGCAAGTGATTTCTCCGCGGCGTCGAAATCCGCGTTCGTCGCGGCGATTTGGGCGGGGTCGATATCGACCTTGTCGAACTCGCGGGCGAAGCGGCAGAGCGCCTTGTCGCCGTCGCGCGCCACCTCGTCGATGATCGCCCGCGCCTTGGCGTCGTATTGCGAAAGGTCGGCCTCGGCGCGGCTGAGAAGCCGGGCACGCTCCGCTTCCGACAGCTTGGCAAGTTCATGCAAGTTGATGCGTTCGTTCATTGTCGCGTCCAGACTTCAGATCGTGGCAAGCATGCCGCCGTCGACCGGCAGGCAGACGCCGGTGACATAGGCGGCCGCATCCGAGCACAGGAAGATGCTGGCGCCGACGAGGTCGTCGACCTCACCGAAGCGTTTGAGCGGAATGTTCGCCACCATCCTCGTCTGCCAATCAGCGTCGCGGTAGAAGACCTCGGTGAGTTCGGTGCGGAAATAGCCGGGGGCGATGGCGTTCACGCGGATGCCAAGCGGCGCCCATTCGGCGGCAAGCGCCCGGGTCATGCCGAGAAGGCCGCTCTTCGACGAGCCGTAAGGCACTGCGGTCGGAATGCCGCGTTCGGAGGTAAGCGAGCACAGGTTGAGGATCACGCCGCCGTTCATCAGGCGCGCCGCCGCCTGGGCGCAGAAGAAGGCGCCCTTGAGGTTGGTGTCGAGGATCAGGTCCCAGGTCTCCTCGTCGAGATCGAGCGAGGGCGTGACCTTTTCGACCCCGGCATTGTTGACGAGGATGTCGAGACCGCCAAATGCTTGCGCGGCGCGGGCAACGCCGGCGCGGCAATCGGCGACGCGCGAGACGTCGATGGTGATCGGTTCGGGCCGGCGGCCGAGCGTGCGGATCGTCTCTGCGGTGGCGCCAAGCCGGTCCCGGCTGCGCGCGGCAATCGCCACATCGGCCCCTGCCGCTGCCAGCCCCTCGGCGATCGCCCGGCCGATGCCGCGGCTCGCGCCGGTTACCAGCGCTCGCTTGCCGGTCAGTGTGAAACGCTCCGAATTGACGCTCACTGCCACCCTCGTCAGAGCGCCGTTGTCGCGGCCTCGGTGCTCTCATGCCCGCTCGGAGCGGACGTGGCAAGTAAACCGGACCGCATGCGCAAGTGCACAAAGTATGACCAAAACCGCACTCGCGCTTGCCAAATCACCCGCAATTTGATCCATTGGTAATGCGCTGTTAATCGACCGTTAAGGGTAGCCGGTCGATCAATACCGTTTGGGCTGGGGGGTTCAGGCGGGACGAAAGGGGCGCGGGGGGTTGATTTTCCCGGGCGGATCAGATTGGGCCGTCGAACCGACGGCTGTGTGTCGGCGGTGCAACACAGGTGCGCCGGCGTGATCGGCGCAGCCGGCGCCCGACTGACGATCGTCGCCCTGGCCGGCGGCCTTCTCGCGTCGTGCTCGGCCACCACCAGCGGCATCCAGACCAGGGAGCATTTTGCTGCCAAGAAATACGCGCCGGCGAGCCCGCGCGTGGTCGCCAGCACCAAGGTGCCCAAGGGCGGCGGCCACTACATGATCGGCAACCCCTATCGGGTGGCCGGCAAGACCTACATTCCCGCCGACAACCCCAGTTACGTCGAGGTCGGCATGGCCTCGTGGTACGGCGACGCCTTCCACGGGCGGCTGACCGCCAACGGCGAGGTCTATGACGTCAACGCTCTGACCGCCGCCCACCCGACGTTGCCGTTGCCGAGCTACGCCCGTGTCACCAATCTCGACAACGGCAGCTCGATCGTCGTGCGCGTCAACGATCGCGGACCGTTCGCTCACAACCGCATCATCGACGTGTCGGAGCGGGCGGCCGACCTGCTCGGTTTTAGAACGGTCGGCACCGCGCGGGTCAAGGTCGCGTACCTCGGCCCGGCGCGCATGGACGGCCGCGACGGCAAGATGCTGGCCGCGACCTACCACGGGCCGCGCTATGGCTCGCCTGTCAAATCGGCGCCGGTCGCGCCGCCGACCAGCCGCTTCATGGTCGCTTCGGCGCCGACGCCGCATCTCGTCCCGCGGCGCCTGCCCGACGAGGCGTTCGCGCCCACCCCGGCCACCAGCGATCCGCTAACGCTGATTCCCACCGGTGCGACGACCGGCGTCGACCTGCTGGCGCCGTTGATCATGCGAGCCGAGCTGACCTCTTCCTACGCCGAGACCGCTCGATTGAGCGCCGCGCAGGCCGCCGTCGACGACTTCGCCCGCCCCCGGCTCGTCCCAGCCTCGCAAACAGCCGCGTCCGGCGGCGCAAGCGCGCTCCCGCCGCACTCCGTCATCGTCCAGGTGGGCTCGTTCTCGGACCCGACCAACGCCGAGCGCGTCGCCGCCCAATTCGACTCCATGGGCAGCAGCGTTATCACCGTCCATGAAGCGGGCGGACGCATGGTCAACGTCGTCCACGTAGCGGCGGGGGAGGGGACCACTGCCGAGGCGATCATCGCCGCCGCCGCGGCGATGGGACTGCCGGGCGCATTCGTCGTCAATCACTGAGTTCACGCAGCGCACGCGCGCCCGCGTGATTGATTCACGCGGCGCTCCCTTGCTATGGAGGGACGGGGGCTGCGGAAGCGTCGAGCGATGCCAAAGTCGAACGCGCACCAGCGCCGCTGCCGATCGCGCCCGATGCGAGGCGGTTGGCGGGCCATAGCATTGAGCGTTGCCGTGATGCTGGCGGCGTTTCCGGCGGCGGCGCAGCGATTCGAAACCAAGGCCCGGCACGCCCTGCTGATGGATGCCGAGACCCAGACGGCGCTCTTCCAGAAAGCGGCCGACGAGCGCACTCCGCCGGCGAGCATGGCCAAGCTGATGACCGTGCTGGTGGTCTTCGAGGCGCTGAAATCAGGACAGCTCAGCCTCGATGACGAGTTCGTCGTCAGCGAGAACGCCTGGCGCAACGGCGGCGCCAATTCCGGCGGCTCCACCATGTTCGCCAAGGTCGGCTCGTCGGTCAAACTATCCGACCTGCTGCGCGGCATCATCGTTCAGTCGGGCAATGACGCGTGCATCACCGTGGCCGAGGGCATGGCCGGCACCGAGTCCGCCTTCGCCGCCATGATGAACGCCGAGGGACGCAAGCTCAAGCTCGAGAATTCGCACTTCACCAACGCCACCGGTTTGCCCGATCCCGACGAATACGTGACCGCGCGCGACCTCGCCGTGATCGCCCGTCACATCATCTACGATTTCCCTGAGTATTATCCGATCTTCAGCGAGAAGGATTTCACCTGGAACAAGATCCGCCAGCGCAACCGCAACCCGTTGCTGGCCATGAACATCGGCGCCGACGGTTTGAAGACCGGCTACACCGACGCCTCGGGCTACGGCCTGGTCGGCTCGGCGGTGCAGGACGGGCAACGGCTGATCACGGTGATGAACGGCATGTCGAGCGAGAAGGAACGGGCCGAGGAGGCACGCAAGCTGATGGACTGGGGGTTCCGTGCCTTCGAGAAGGTCACGCTGTTCGGCAAGGACGAGGTGGTCGCCGAGGCCAGCGTTTTCGGCGGCGACCGGGCGACCGTGCCGCTGGTCGGCAAGGGCGAGGTCGACATGTTTGTCCCGCGCGGCTCGCGCGATCTGATCAAGGGGCGCGTCGTCTACCAGGGCCCGGTGGCCGCCCCGATCGACGCCGGCCAGCCGATCGGCTCGTTGCAGATCAGCCTCAACGACCAGGTCCTGCAGCAGACCCCGCTCTATGCGGCCGCCGACGTCGGCGTCGGCACGTTGCCGCAGCGCGCCGTGGACGGGCTGCAGGAGCTCCTGCTCGGGTGGTGGTGAACGCCGCTGCGCTCCTGTATCAACTGAACCATGGCCGGCAAGTTCATAACCTTCGAGGGCGGGGAGGGGGCCGGCAAATCCACCCAGATTCAACGGCTTGCCGACCGGCTGACGGCGTCGGGGCGCACCGTCGTCCTCACCCGCGAGCCCGGCGGCACCGCGGTTGCCGAATCGATCCGGCGGCTGATTCTGTCCGGCCTCGCCGGTGAGTTCGGCGCCGACGACGAGGCGATCCTGTTCGCCGCGGCCCGCGCCGACCACGTCGAGCGGGTGATCAGGCCGGCGCTCGCCGCCGGGCGGTGGGTGCTGTGCGATCGCTTCAGCGATTCGACCCGCGCCTATCAAGGCGCTGCCGGCGGCGCCGACGAGGGACTGCTCGATGCCCTCGACCGGGTCGCCGTCGGGCGCACCCAGCCCAATCTCACCATAATCCTCGACGTGCCGGCCGAGATCGGTCTCGCCCGCGCCGCCGCCCGCCACCACAACGCCACGCCCGACCGTTTCGAACGTGAAGACGTTGCCGTGCATGAGCTGCGCCGCCAGGCTTTCCTCGATATCGCTAGGCGCGAGCCCGAGCGCTGCGTTGTCGTGGATGCGACGGCGGAGGAGGATACGGTCGGCGAGGCGGTGTGGCAGGCGGTGCGGGCGCGCGTGCCCGACGAGGCGGCCTGAGCGGCGATGGCTGCGGCCGAGGCCCAGGAGGTCATCCGCTTCGACCGGCTGGAAGGCTGGCCGGCTCCCGAGGAGCGCGCCGACTGGTTCGGCGACCTCGCCGTCGAGCGGCTACTCCTCAACGCCTACCGCGGCGGCCGCATGCACCATGCCTGGATAATCGGCGGGCCGAAGGGGATCGGCAAGGCGACGCTCGCCTACCGCTTCGCCCGCTTCGTGCTCTCCCACCCCGACCCGGGCGCCGCCGATCTCGCCGCCATCGGCGATCTCGCCGCAGCGGTCGACCATCCCGTCTTTCGCCGGGTCGCCGCGCGTGCGCATCCCAACCTCCTCATAATGGAGCGTCCCTACGACGATCACAGCGGGCGTTTCCGCACCGAGCTAACCGTCCCGCAAATTCGCCGCACGGTATCGTTCTTCGGCTCCACCGCCGGCGAGCCGGGCTGGCGGATAGCCATCGTCGATCCGGCGGACGACATGAACGCCAGTGCCGCCAACGCGCTGCTCAAGGTGCTGGAGGAGCCGCCGGCGCGCTCGCTGTTTTTGCTGGTCAGCCACGCGCCGGGGCGGATCCTGCCAACCATCCGCTCGCGGTCCCGCCGCCTAAATCTGGCGCCCCTGCCCGAGGCGGCGGTCGCCACGGCGCTTCGCGACAACAGCGAAGCGGCTGCCGACGACCTTGCCCTGGCCGCGGCACTCGCCGAAGGCAGCCTGCGCCGGGCGATCCTGCTCGCTGACGGTGGCGGTATCGATAGCTACCGCCGCCTGACCGACCTGCTGGCGGGCCTACCCGCGATCGACATTGCCGCCCTCCACGACTTCGCCGACCGCGTCTCGCGGCGCGGCGACGACGACGCCTGGCGCGGCTTCAACGATCTCGTCGCCGGCTGGCTCGACCGACGGGTGCGCGGGCAGGGCGAGCCCGGCCAGGCCGCACTCGCCCCGGCGGTGCTGGCGGCGCCGCTTGAAAGGTGGGCCGAGGTATGGGAAAACCTGCGCCGTTCGTCGGCGCTCGCCGACGCCCTCAACCTCGATCGCAAGCGAACCGTCCTGTCCATCCTGATGTCACTCGCCCGCGCGACTCGAATGTGACCCGTGCGCCCGGCGGGCTGCCGGGAGACAGCAGCGAATGCGCGCGCAGTAACCGGGGCGAGATGGCGATGACAGCGCCGAAATTCTACATCACCACCGCGATTTCCTACCCCAACGGGCCGCCCCATGTCGGCCACGCCTACGAGGCGCTGGCCACCGACGCCATCGCCCGCTTCATGCGGCTCGACGGCTACGACGTCTACTTCCTCACCGGCACCGACGAGCACGGCATCAAGATGAAGCAGACCGCGGCGCGCGAAGGGCTCGAGCCGCACGCACTGGCCGAGCGCAACACGCCGCTGTTCCAGAAGATGGTGGCCGCCCTCGGCTGTTCCAACGACGACTTCATCCGCACCACCGAGGAGCGTCACCACCGCTCGTCGCAGGAGATCTGGCGGCGTATGGCGGCCGCCGGCGACATCTACAAGGACAAGTACGCCGGCTGGTACTCGGTGCGCGACGAGGCCTACTACGCCGAGTCGGAGACCGAGGTGAAGGACGGCGTGCGCATCGGGCCGCAGGGAACCCCCGTCGAGTGGGTCGAGGAGGAGAGCTATTTCTTCCGCCTGTCGGCCTATCAGGACCGCTTGCTCGCCCACTACGCGGCCCACCCCGAGTTCATCGGGCCGGCGGAACGGCGCAACGAGGTGACGAGCTTCGTCAAGGGCGGCCTCAAGGATCTGTCGATCTCACGCACCACCTTCGACTGGGGTATCCGCGTTCCCGACGACCAGAACCACCTCATGTACGTCTGGGTCGACGCCCTCACCAACTACATCACCGGCGTCGGCTTTCCCGACGAGACGTCGCCGCTGTGGCACTACTGGCCGGCCGATCTCCACGTCATCGGCAAGGACATCGTCCGCTTCCACGCCGTCTACTGGCCGGCGTTCCTGATGTCGGCCGGCATCGCGCTGCCCAGGCGCGTCTACGCCCACGGCTTCCTGTTCAACCGCGGCGAGAAGATGTCGAAATCGGCCGGCAACGTCATCGACCCGTTCGACCTGATCGACGCCTACGGCCGCGACCAGATCCGCTATTTCTTCCTGCGTGAGGTGCCCTTCGGCCAGGACGGCAGCTACAGCCACGAGGCGATCGTCGCCCGCATCAATGCCGACCTCGCCAACGACCTCGGCAACCTGGCGCAACGCTCGCTGTCGATGATCGCCCGCAACTGCGGCGGCCTCGTCCCGAAGGAAGGGAAGCCGAGCGAGGTGGATCGCCGCATGATGCACGCCGCCGACGGCCTGCTTGAACAGTGCCGCGCGGCGATGAATGAGCAGCAGATCCACCAGGCGCTCGCCGCGGTGTGGGCGGTGGTGGCCGAGGCCAACCGCTATTTCGCCGCCGCCGCACCCTGGGAGCTCGCCAAGCGCGATCGCGCCCGCATGGAGACGGTGCTCTACGTCACCGCCGAGGTGCTGCGCCAGGTGGCGATCCTGGCGCAGCCGGTCATGCCCGAATCGTCCGCGAAGCTGCTCGACATACTGGCTGTCGCGGAGGACCAGCGCACATTCGCCGCCCTCGGCATCGACGGCTGCCTGAAGCCGGGAGTGCCGCTGCCTCCGCCGCAACCGGTCTTCCCGCGCCACGTCGAGGAAGGTGGCACCGCCAAGGCGGGATCCTGACCGCCGTGTTGATCGACAACCACTGCCACCTCGACTTCACCGACTTCGACGCCGACCGCGACGCGGTGGTCGAACGGGCGCGCGCCGCCGGCGTCGGCACCATGGTGACGATTTCCACTCGCGTGGCCAAATTCGCCGGCCTGAAGGCAATCGCCGACCGCTATGACCGCGTCTATTGCTCGGTCGGCACCCATCCCCACAACGCCGCCGACGAGCCTGGCGTCACCGCGGACGATCTCGTCGCCGTTGCCGCCGATCCGGCCGTGGTCGCGATCGGCGAGGCCGGCCTCGACTACCACTACGACAACTCGCCGCGCGAGGCGCAGCGCCAGAGCTTTGTCCGTCACATTGCCGCCGCGCGCGCCACCGGCCTGCCGCTGGTCATCCACGCCCGTGAGGCGGATGCGGACATCGCCGCCATTCTTGGCGACGAGATGGAAAAGGGGACTTTTCGCTTCGTGCTGCACTGTTTTTCATCCGGTCGCGACCTTGCCCGGCGCGGGCTCGAGTTGGGCGGCTACCTCTCGTTCTCGGGCATCCTGACGTTCCGGCGCTCCGACGAATTGCGCGCTATCGCAGCGGCCGCGCCCCGCGACCGCCTGCTCGTCGAGACCGACGCCCCTTATCTCGCCCCGGTTCCTCACCGCGGCCGCCGCAACGAACCAGCCTATGTGATTGAAACGGCTAAAGTTTTAGCCAAAGTCCAGGGGATCGCCTTCGAAGCGCTGGCGGCTGCGACCACCGACAATTTCTTCCGTCTTTTCAATAAGGTACCGCGAGGGTGAGCGTCGCCTTCCAGGCCACCATTCTGGGCTGCGGCGCCTCTGGCGGTGTGCCGCGTATCGGCAATGACTGGGGCGCCTGCGATCCCAACGAGCCGAGGAACCAGCGCACGCGCTCGGCCATCGTCGTCGAGCGCTACGATCGCGACGAACGCCCGACCCGGGTGCTCATCGATACCGGCCCCGACATGCGCATGCAGCTCCTTGCCGCCCGCGTCGATTTCATCGACGCGGTGCTCTACACCCACGTCCACGCCGACCACCTCCACGGCATCGATGACCTGCGCGCCTTCTGGCACCGCACCGAGAAGCTGGTTAACGTCTACGCCGACGACACCACCATCGCCCATCTCGACCGCGCGTTCGCCTATTGCTTCACCCGGCCGGCGGGGAGCCTCTATCCACCGACCCTCAGGCACCATCGTTTGACCGCCGGCGTCCCGGTCACGATCCGCGGTGCCGGCGGGCCGATGACGATCACGCCGTTCCGCCAGATCCACGGCGACACTGAAAGCCTCGGCTTTCGCATCGGTGGCCTGGCGTATTCCTGCGACGTCAGCGATCTGCCCGACGAATCGCTGCCGTGGCTGGTGGGCCTCGACGTGTGGATTGTCGGCGCGCTGCGTCACCGGCCGCACCCGAGTCATTTCAGCGTCGCCGAAGCCGTCGCGTGGATCAGCCGCATGAACCCGCGCCGCGCCGTGCTGACCCATCTGCACGGCGACCTCGACTACGCGACGCTGCGGCAAGCCCTGCCGCCGCCCGTCGAGCCCGCCTTCGACGGTATGACCATCGCTTTCGGCCCGTGACGAAGCCAATTGTGCGGCCGCACTGTGGTCCTATGTGTGGTCCGATGGTTCCATAATATATCTTATGCGACTTTGACCTGGAGCTTCGGCTTTGGCGGATGATGTGGACGGCGGCCGTGGAAGCAGGCCCATCAGCCGGCAGTCCCTGATACGCTCCGACATCGTCCTTTCGGCCCGGAGAACGGCATGACACCTTCACGCGACGTTTCGCGCCTGATCGAGATCATGGCGGCGCTGCGCGACAAGGACACGGGCTGCCCGTGGGATATCGAGCAGACCTTCGCGACCATCGCTCCGTACACGATCGAGGAGGCCTACGAGGTTGCCGAAGCCGTCGTCGACGGCGACATGGCGGAGCTGCGCGACGAGCTCGGCGACCTGCTGCTGCAGGTCGTCTATCACGCGCGCATGGCCGAAGAGGTCGGCGGCTTCGCGTTTGCCGACGTGGTGGAGGCAATCACGACGAAGCTGATCCGTCGCCATCCGCACGTGTTCGGCGACGCCGAGGCGCGCGCCGCCGGCGCCGCCAAGGGATTCTGGGAGCGGGCCAAGGCGGCGGAGCGACGGGACAAGGGCGGCGAGGCCGGTGCCAGCCTGCTCGATGGGGTGGCGCTCCCCCTTCCGGCCCTTCTGCGCGCCGTCAGGCTCCAGGAGAAGGCATCGACCGTGGGCTTCGACTGGAACGATCCGAAGGCCGTTGTGGCCAAGCTGCGCGAGGAAATCGGCGAGATCGAAGCGGAGCTCGACGGCAATGGGCCGCGCGAGCGGCTTGCCGACGAGATCGGCGACCTCCTGTTCGCCGCCGTCAACCTTGCCCGCCATCTCAAGCTCGACCCCGACCAGGCGCTCCGCCGCACCAACCGCAAGTTCACCCGCCGCTTCGCCGCCGTCGAGCGGGCACTTGCCGCCGAAGGCCGCACCCCGGTCGAGGCCAGTCTTGAGGAAATGGAGGGCCTCTGGCAGCGGGCCAAGGCCGAAGGCTGAGCCGGCAAGCGCCTCAGGCGATCAGGCTTGCAGTGGGGAACGAGCGGCGGAAGAGCGCCGTCCGCTCCGCCGGCACCCGCACCCGCGCGTGGGTGGCCCCGTCCGGGGTATCGGTGCGCTCCACCACCTCGCCCATCTCGTAGAGAAGATGCAGGTTGGCGAGCGCCTCCCCCGCCAGATCGACCACGAACGTCTGCCGGCCGCCGACGATGCACTGTTCGATCAGGTCGAGGAGCTCGGGCAGTCCCTCGCCGGTCAGCGCCGACACCGCCACCGCCGCCGGCGCCCGCCCTTCGCCATTGACCAGCGCCGGAACCACCCGCGGCGGCCGCCGCGCCGGCGGCAGCAGGTCGATTTTGTTCCACACCTCTATGACGCGGCCTGGCGCGCGGGCGTCGACGCCGAGTTCGGCGAGCACCGCCGCCACGTCCTTCGCCTGCGCCTCGCTGTCCGCGTGGGATATGTCGCGCACGTTGAGGATGAGATCAGCCGCCGCCACCTCTTCCAGCGTTGCCTTGAAGGCCACCACCAGCGCGGTGGGCAGATCGGCGACAAAGCCGACCGTGTCGGACAGCACGGCGACCGCGCCGTGCGGCAGGACGATGCGCCTGAGCTTCGGGTCAAGGGTGGCGAACAGCCGCGCGTCGGCGAAGGTGCCAGCCTTGGTGAGCGCGTTGAACAGCGTCGATTTGCCGGCGTTGGTGTAGCCGACCAGCGCGACCAGGGCCTCGCTGCCCTTTTTGCGGGTCTTGCGCTGCAGGCGCCGCCGGGTGGCGACCGTGCTGAGGTCCTCTTCGATGCGGGCGACGCGCCGCTCGATCATGCGGCGGTCGGCCTCGATCTGGGTCTCGCCGGGGCCGCCGAGGAAGCCGAAGCCGCCGCGCTGTCGCTCGAGGTGGGTCCAGCTGCGCACCAGACGGCTCTTCTGGTAGTTGAGGTGGGCTAGCTCCACCTGCAGGCGCCCTTCCCGCGTGCTCGCCCTCTCGCCGAAGATCTCGAGGATGAGACCGGTGCGGTCGATAACCTTGGCGTTCCAGGCCCGCTCGAGGTTGCGCTGCTGCGTCGGGGCGAGCGTGCCGTCGACGACGACCAGGCCGATGTTGTCGGCAGCGACGCGGGCGGCGATCTCGTCGACCTTGCCCTTGCCGAACAGCGTCGCCGGACGGCGATCGGCGACCGTCACGGCAACGGCATCGACCACGTCGAGGTCGATGGCGCGGGCAAGGCCGCTCGCCTCTTCCAGGCGCGCAGCACGGTCGCGCCCGTTGTCCCGGCCGCGGGCGACCGGCACCAGCACCAGCGCCCGTTCAGGCGCCGCGCCCGGTCCGCCGACCGCCGTGGCGCGCCCCTGTCTGCCGGCGGCCTCGCTCAATCCGTCTCCCGCTGCGACATCGCCTCGTCGTTGGGCTCGAACAACTGCACCGGCGTCGCCGGCATGACCGTCGAGATGGCGTGCTTGTAGACCAGCTGGGAATGCCCGTCGCGGCGGAGCAGGACGCAGAAGTTGTCGAACCAGGTGACGATGCCCTGGAGCTTGACGCCGTTGACCAGGAAGATCGTCAGCGGCGTCTTGTTCTTGCGGACGTGGTTGAGAAAGGTGTCCTGCAGGTTCTGTGCGCGGTCAGCCATCTTGTTCGCTCGTGCTGTTTTTTGGTGGTCGCGTCTGAGGTCGTGTCGCCCCGCCAGTTTGCCGGGAGTTGGCGCCCGCGTCACCTGCCAATTTTCGCCCGCCGGCGCGAGCCGCCGAAGGTCGCCGGGGAAGCCCGCAACGGCGCTGTTTCCGCATGGCCGTGGAACTCGCGCGCCAGCCGGCGCGCGACCGGTCCCGGACGGCCGTCGCCGATGGCCTTGCCGTCGATCGTGACCACCGGGGTGACGATGGTGGTCGCCGAGGTGATGAACGCCTCGCGCGCGGCCAGAGCCTCGGCGACGGTGAACGGGCGCTCCTCGACCCTCAGCCGCTTGCGGCTGGTCAGGTCCATGAGCACGCTGCGGGTAATCCCGCGCAGGATGCCGCGATCGGCGGAGCGGGTGACGATGGCGCCATCGCCGGTGACGATCCAGGCGTTGGTCGACGAGCCCTCGGTGACGAAACCGTCGCCGTCGACGAACCACGCCTCGAACGCGCCGGCCTCGCGGGCCGTCTGTTTGGCGAGCACGTTGGGCAGCAGCGAGACGCTTTTGATGTCGACCCGCGTCCAGCGGTTGTCGGGCACGGTAATCACCGCCACCCCCTCCTCCGCCCGTTTCAGGCGCGGCGCCGCACTGATGGCGTGGGCAGTGACGACAACGCTCGGCCGCACGGCTGACGGCGGAAACGCGTGCTCGCGCGGCGCCACCCCGCGGGTGATCTGGAGGTAGACCAGGCCGTCGACCACCCGGTTGCGCCGCACCACCTCGCGCATCACCGCGCCGAGCGCGGCATCGGTCATCGGCCGGCGGATCTTCAGCTCGCCGAGCGAGCGCGCCAGCCGCGCCAGGTGACGGCGCTCGTCGACCAGACGCCCGCCGCGCACCTCGCAGACCTCGTAGACCCCGTCGGAGAACTGGTAGCCGCGATCCTCCACGTGCACGCCGGCCTCGCCGTGGGGCAGGTAGCGGCCGTTGACGTATGCGATCCTGGACATGCTCGCTCACTCCCTAAGAACGCCAGTAGGCCGGGTTGATCGCGGCAAGCACCACGATCACCTCGAGCCGGCCGAGGATCATGGTGACGATCATCACCACCTTCGACCAGTCGTCAAAAGCGCCGAAACCGGGCCAGCCTCCGGCCATCGGCCATTGCGGCGAATAGAGCGGGCCGATGTTGGAAAAGGCCGCCACGGCCGCCAGCAGCGCCGCGTCGAAGCCCGGTAGGCTGAGCGACAGCAGCAGGGCAGCCACCACGATCACCACCAGCGACAGCCCGAGGCTTGCCCAGATCGCCTTCATCCGCTGGAGGTCGTAGGGCTGGCTGCCGAAGCGCGTGCTGCGCACGCTGTGCGGGAAGATCACCCGCTTCAATTCGTGCGACGACTGCACCACCATCGCGCCGATCCGGTAGAATTTGAGGCCCCCGGCCGTGGACAGCGATGCCGCACCGGCGAGCGCCAGCAGGAGCACGATCGGGTCGGGCAACGCTGCCATGGCCGCCGGCTGCGTCTCGAAGCCGGAGGTGCTGACGATCGAGACCCCGGTGAACAGACCGTCGCTGAGGGCGGCGAAGACGTTCTCCGAACCGGCGAACGCCATCGCGTAGAGGACGCCGGCGGCCAGCGCCACCCCGATCACCCAGTAGCTCTCGCGATGCTCGGCAAGCAGCGTCCGCCGCCCGTCGACCAGCATTTGCTGCCAGGTGATGCTGGTCGCCCCGATGAGCATGAAGGCCAGCACGACGAACTCGACGAAACGGCTGCCGTAGGCCGCCACCGTGCCGTCGATCGGCATGAAGCCGCCGGTCGACACGGTCGCGAAGGCCAGGCAGATGGCGTCGAAGGCCGGCACGCCGCCGATGAACAGCAGGATGATGCAGAGCCCGGTCAGGGTTGTGTAGATGGTCGCGACGGCGCGCATGACCTCGCGTGAGCGTCCGGCTCCGGGCTCGCCGAAACCGCCGATCATCGCCAGCCCGCGGCCGGAAAGCCCGCCGAGCTCGGCCGGTGCCAGCACCAGCACGAAGGTAAACAACGTCGCCAGTCCACCCAGCCATTCCAGTTCGGCCCGCCAAAAGACGACCGCGCGACCGACCTCCTCCAGCGAGCCGAACACGCTGGCACCGGTGGTGGTGAACCCCGAGACCGCCTCGAACAGTGCGGCCAGATAGCCGGCACTGGTCGACAGCATGATCGGCAGGGCGGCGATCAGCGGTACCGCCGTCCACACGCCGACGACAAGAACGAACCGATCCGCCCGGCCGATTGTGCGCGCCCGGCCGTGCAGCGCGAAATAGATGGCACCGGCGACAAAGCCGATGAGGCCGGCCACCACCAGGAATCTGTAGGCGACCCCCTCCTCGCCGGCCATCGCCACCGCCGCCGGAGCCAACAGCGCGAAGGCCAGCCCGCCCAGCACCTGCGACAGGATTTGCAGGACGCCGATCATCTGCGGCGGTCAGAAGAACTCGAGGCTGACGCGGAACATCTGCTCGACCTGACGTACCCGGTCGGCTGTAGCGAATACGATCACCCGGTCCTTGGCTGCGATTTGTGTGTCGCCGTCGGGAACGATAACCTTGCCCTCGCGATAGACCGCGCCGACGCGGACGTCGGCGGGCAGGTCGAGCTCGCGCAACGGCTTGCCGACCAGCGGCGAGGTTTCCAGCGCCTCAGCCTCGATCACTTCGGCGAGGCCGTTCTCGATCGAATGGACGCCGCGAATTCGGCCGCGTCGCACATGCTGGAGGATTTTCGACACGGTGACCGAGCGTGGATTGACGGTGGCGTCGATGCCCAGCATGTCGGTGAAGGCGGGATAGGCGCGGTTGTTGATCAGCGCCATGTTGCTGCGGCAGCCCAGTCGCTTGGCCATGACGCAGGCGATGATGTTGACCTCGTCGTCGTTGCTCAGCGCCACCATCGTATCGGCGTCCTGGATGTCGGCCTCGGTGAGGATATCCTGATCGAGGGCGCTGCCGTGCAGCACGACGGTACGCTTGAGCTGGTCGGCGATGGCGATCGCCCGCTCGCGATTCGATTCGATGATCTTGACCCTCGCCGCGGCGCCACGCGCCTCGATCATGGCGGCGACGTAGAGACCGATGTTGCCGCCGCCGGCGATGACCACCCGGTTGGCCACCTGTTCCTCGTGGCCGAAGATGCCGAGCACGCGTCCGATCTGGCTGCTTTCGGCGACGACGTAGACCTGGTCGCCGACCGCCATCGAGTCGGAAGAATGCGGCACGAACAGCCTGCCGCCGCGTCCGATGCCGACGACCACCGCGGTAAGATCGGGGAACAGCTCGGTCAGCTGCGCCAGCGGCGTGTCGACCACCGGACAGTTCTCGGCGCAGACGATGCCGACGACCACCACGTCGCCGTTGGCAAAACGCACGGTGTCGAACGCCCCCGGCAGCGCCAGCCGCCGCAGCACCAGTTCGCCGACCTCGACCTCGGGCGAGATGATCACGTCGATCGGCAGGTGGTTTGAGGCGAACAGGTCGCGCCAGTGCGGCTGCAGGTAGCTCTGGGCGCGGATGCGGGCGATCTTGGTCGGCACGTTGAACAGGGAATGCGCCACCTGGCACGCCACCATGTTCACTTCGTCGAACAGCGTGACTGCGATGACCATGTCGGCCTGCTCGATGCCGGCCTGGGCGAGAACATCGGGATGGGCGCCGTGGCCGACGAAGCCGCGCACGTCGAGGGTGTCGCGAATCGCCTGGACGAGCTGGGCCGAGGTGTCGATGACCGAGATGTCGTTGTCCTCGGCGGCCAATCGCTCGGCGATGCCGTAGCCGACCTGGCCGGCGCCGCAAATTACCACCCGCATGGCGGAACCGGTCCCCCGCTGCCCTTATCCGACGCCAAGCGATTTCAATTTACGATGAAGTGCCGAGCGTTCCATGCCGACGAATTCGGCCGTGCGCGAAACATTGCCGCCGAACCGATTGACCTGGGCGGTGAGATATTCGCGTTCGAAGATCTCACGAGCGTCGCGCAGCGGCAACGACATCAGGTGCTCGCCCCCCGCCCGCCCCGGCGTGGTCGGCAACATCTCGCCGATCTCGGCCGGTAGCAGATCCGCGGTGATTGTCTCGCCGGGGTCGCCGCGAGCGAGGATCATCAGCCGCTCGACGTTGTTGCGTAGTTGACGGATGTTGCCCGGCCAGTCGTGCGCCTGCAGCACGGCCATGGCGTCCTCGCCGATCATCCGCTGCGGCAATCCGGTTGCCCGCGAAATCTGTTCGACGAAATTGCGCACGAGCAGCGGGATGTCCTCGCGGCGCTCGGTCAGCGGCGGCACCCTGAGCGGCACCACCGCCAGGCGGTGAAAAAGGTCCTCGCGGAAGCTGTTTTCGGTGATTTCCCGTTCGAGGTCGCGCGCCGTCGAGGATACGATGCGCACGTCGACGCTGACCCGGTTGGCGCCGCCGACCCGCTGGAAGGTCTGGTCGACCAGCACCCGCAATATCTTGTTCTGGGTCTCGCGCGGCATGTCGCCGACTTCGTCGAGGTAGAGGGTGCCGCCGTGCGCCTCTTCCAGCGCCCCCACTTTGCGGCTGGCGCCGTTGGCCGGCTCGGTCCCGAACAGCTCGTGCTCCATGCGCTCCGGCGTGATGGTGGCGGCGTTGAGCACCACGAACGGTCCGCCGGCACGCCCCGACAGCTCATGGATGGTGCGCGCCGCCAGTTCCTTGCCCACCCCCGAGCCGCCGGAAATCATCACCCGGCTGTTGGTCGGCGCCACCTTCTCGAGCAGAGTTCGCAGATGGTTCATGGCCGGCGAACGGCCGAGCAGCTGGTTGGCGTCGCCGGTGCGCTCGCGCAGCACCCTCACCTCACGGCGCAGTTTCGAGGCTTCCAGCGCCCGCTCGGCGACCAGCACCAGCCGGTCCGACTTGAACGGCTTCTCGATGTAGTCGTAGGCGCCGCGCTTGATGGCGGACACGGCCGTCTCGATGTTGCCGTGGCCCGAGATCATGATCACCGGCAGGTCGGGGTGCTCGCTTTTGATCGCGTCGAGCAGGCTCAGCCCGTCCATGCGGCTGCCCTGCAGCCAGATGTCGAGAAAGACCAGTGACGGACGCCGCCCCGCTATCTGGGCCAGCGCCTCGTCCGCATCCGCCGCCGTGCGCGTGCCGTGGCCTTCGTCGCTGAGGATGCCCGAGACGATCTCGCGGATGTCGCTTTCGTCGTCAACGATCAGAATATCCGATGCCATCGCCCTTCCCGTCCCTCAACCGACCGCCGCTGGAACCTGCATGCCCGGCGTCCCGGTCTCGCTCGTCGTGGCCGTCTCCAGCCGCGGCAGCATGATCCGGATCAGGGCGCCGTGGCCGCCGGCAGCCACCGCCGGTGCGTCGAGCATCTCGAGCCGGCCACCGTGTTCTTCGACGATCTTGGCCACGATCGCCAATCCGAGCCCGGTACCCTTGTCGCGCGTCGTCATGTACGGCTCCAGCAACCGGTGACGATTGTTCTTGGGAAAACCGATGCCGTTGTCGGCCACGTCGACAACCACCGAGCCGTCGTCGCCGCGGGCGGAAACCGTGATGTGGCCCTCGTCGCGTTGGTCGGCGGGCACCGCCGCGATTGCCTCGGTCGCGTTCTTGACCACGTTGGTCAATGCCTGCGTCATCAGCCGGGGATCGAACCGCGCCATCAGCGGCTCTTCCGGCAGGTCGATGGCAAAAGCGATCTCGGGCTGGGCGACGCTGATCAGGAAGACCGCCTCGCGGATGACCTCTGACAGGTTGCCGGGCACCATCGCCGGTTTGGGCATGCGGGCGAACGACGAGAACTCGTCTACCATGCGACCGATGTCGCCGACCTGCCGGATGATGGTGTCGGTGCATTGTTCGAAGACGTCGCGGCCCTCCCCGATATTGTCGCCGAATCTGCGTTTGAGCCGCTCCGCCGAGAGCTGGATCGGCGTCAGCGGGTTCTTGATCTCGTGAGCGATGCGGCGGGCCACGTCGGCCCAGGCGGAGCTGCGTTGCGCCGAAACCAGATCGGTGATGTCGTCAAGGGTGATGACGTAGCCATGCGACTGCCCGGCGGCGCGTTCGGTGGTGACGCGGATGTTGATGGTGCGCTCGCGACCGCCGCGCGGCACCACGATCTGATCGCGGTACTCTGACCGGCGTTCGCGCACGGCAGCCGCCACGACCGGGCCAAGTTGCGGCAACAGCGCGTCGATCGTCGCGCCGATCGCCTCGCTCTCCGATTTGCCGAACAGGTTCAGCGCGGCGCGATTGACAATCGTGACGCGGCCGTCGCCGTCGATGCCGACGATGCCGGCAGTGGCGCCCGACAGCACCGCCTCGGTGAAGCGGCGGCGGCTGTCGATCTGGTCGCTGGCGGAGAGCAACTCGTCGCGCTGACCGCGCAGCTGTGCCGTCATGTTGTTGAAGGTGACGCCGAGGGCGCCGACGTCGCCGTCGGAATTGCGCGGTTTCACGCGGACGTCGAGATTGCCGCGCGACACCTCCTTCGCGGCGTCGATCAACCGCCTGATCGGCGCGACCATGCGATTGGCGAAGCCGATCCCCAGCCAGATCGCCGACAACAGCACCACCACGGTGATGCCGAGGAACAGGATGCCGAACGCGATCTGCACGCCGAAACGGGTGGCCTCCAGGGTACGGTATTCCGCCACGCTTTCGCTGGTCATGGCCAGATAGCGATTGATCTGCGGATCGATCGGGCGCACGGCGTAGAGCAGGAGATTGTCGAAGTCAGGCAGGTCGATGATGCCGCCGATGATGTTCGACTGCGCCGGGGTGATGATCAGCACCTCGTTCGGCCGCGTCTTGGCCTTGACTAGGGCTTCCGCCGGCGGCGGCGGCACGTTGTTCCGATTGGCGTCCTGCGCCTCCGCCAACAGGGCACCGTCGCCGTTGACCAGGAAAGCGTCCGACAGGTTGCGGTCATGCGCCAGCGTCGTGAAGAACGCGGCAAAACGTGCCGGATCCTCCTTCATCATTCCTGGTGCGCGCGCCAGCTGCGCTGCCATCGCCGACTCGTCGATGCGCAGCTGGGTTGCCTGTTGCTGGGCGTAGGCCCGCGCAATCGACAGCGAATTGTCGACGATGGCGCGTGTTCGGGTCGAGAACCAGTTGTCGAGACCGCGATCGAGGCTGACGCTCGCCGCCAGCGCCAGCACCACCGCCGGAGCGGCGGCGACCAGACTGAACATCACAACGATCCGCACGTGCAGCCGTGCCGCGGCGCGACCGCGCCAGCGCGCCAGAAACAGGCTGACCAGCTCCCAGGCGACGACCAGCAGAAGGAACCCGACCAGCCCGCCGTTGACCGACATGGCCACGAACACGATGCGCGGCGTCGGCTCGATCGCGGTCAGCCCCATCAGGACGAGGAACGTGGTCGCCGCACTCGCCAGGGCGAGCAGCACGGCGACGTAGCCCATCGCCCGGATCAGACGCGACAGTTCGAAGCGATCGCGGCCGCCATCGGCCGGCGTTGCCGACCGTGCAAGAGGCAGTGATTCAACCGTCATGACACTCGCCCAGTTGCCGTCGCGCAGCGCCCGACAAGGAGTAGGCTAGGCTGGGACGGAATTGCAACAATATTGTGATCGAAAAACCACAGAAGCGTGGATGACCGGGCCTAACGCGACCCGCGTACGACTTGAATGTCGAGCTCGCGAATCTTCTTCCTGAGCGTGTTTCTGTTGACCCCCAGCAACTCGGCTGCCTTGATCTGATTGCCCCGCGTCGAGGCAAGGGCGGCGTTGATCAGCGGGCTCTCGACCTCGCGCAGGATGCGGTGGTAGAGGCCCGGCGGCGGCAGGGAGTCGGCAAAACCGCGAAAATACGCGTCGAGATGCCGCTCGACCGAGCTGGACAAGGTCTCCTCGCCGCTGCCGTCGGCCGGCGCCAGTGCCGCCGCCGCCTCGTCGAGCTCGGCCTCGACGATGCTCTCGCTGATGGTTTCCTGCGGATGCAGGGCCGCCAGCCGCCGCACCAGGTTCTCCAGCTCGCGCACGTTTCCCGGCCAGCGATACCGCTTCAGCCGGTCGACCGCCGCCGTCTCGATTCGCTTGGCCGGCAGACCTTCCTTTTCCACCATTGCGAAGAAGTGGCGCACCAGATCGGCGATGTCCTCGCTGCGCTCGCGCAGCGGCGGCAACCTGATCGGCACCACGTTCAGCCGGAAGAACAGGTCCTCACGAAACAACCCCTGGTGGATAAGGACGCGCAGGTCCTTGTTGGTCGCTGCAATGATGCGCACGTCGGTCTTGATCGCAGTGCGCCCGCCGACGGTAGTGTACTCGCCCTGTTGCAGCACGCGCAGCAGACGGGTCTGTGCCTCCATCGGCATGTCGCCGATCTCGTCGAGGAAGAGGGTGCCGCCGTCGGCCTGCTCGAAGCGGCCGGCGCTGCGCTGGTTGGCGCCGGTGAAGGCGCCCTTCTCGTGTCCGAACAGTTCGGCCTCGATCAGGTCGCGCGGGATCGCCGCCATGTTGATGGCGACGAAGGCGCCGTTGTGGCGCTTGCCGTAGTCGTGCAGGGCGCGGGCGACCAGCTCCTTGCCGGTTCCCGACTCGCCGGAGATCATTACCGTCAGGTCAGTCTGCATCAGCCGGGCCAGCACGCGGTAGATTTCCTGCATGGCCGGCGAGCGGCCGACCAGGGGAATGTTGTCGCCGACGTCCTCGGGCGGGGCATCCGTCCGGCGACCCTTCGGCTCTGACAGCGCCCGCCCGACGATGGCGATCAGTTCCTTCAGGTCGAACGGCTTGGGCAGGTATTCATACGCGCCCCGTTCCGAGGCTCTGATCGCCGTCATGAACGTGTTCTGGGCGCTCATCACCACGATTGGCAGCTCCGGGCGCACCCGCTTGATGCGCGGCAAGAGGTCGAAGACGTTCTCGTCCGGCATCACCACGTCGGTGATGACCAGATCGCCGCCGCCTTCGCTGACCCAGCGCCACAGCGTCGCCGCGTTGGACGTCAGCCGTACCGTGTAGCCGGCGCGCGACAGGGCCTGGTTGAGAACCGTGCGGATGGCGGCATCGTCGTCGGCCACCAGAATGCTGCCGCTGGGCATATCTACGAGTCCTCCCCGTTGACGTGACCTGGCACCGTGGGCATCAGAACGCGGAACACCGTCCTGCCCGGCTGCGACTCGCACTCGATCACGCCGCCATGGTCGCGGATGATCTTGGCGACCAGCGCCAGCCCGAGCCCGCCGCCATTGGCCTTGGTGGTGACGAACGGGTCGAAGAGGTGGGGGATCAGTTCCTCCGGCACGCCGGGACCGTTGTCGCGCACGCAGAACTCCAGTGGCAACGTGATCTTGCTGAGGTTGCCCGGCACCGAGATGCGAAATCCGGGCCGGAAGGCGGTGGTCATGACGATCTCGCCGTCGGGCGCGTCGCCGATCGCTTCAGCCGCGTTCTTGACTAGATTGAGGAAGACCTGGATCAACTGGTCGCGATTAGCCAGCACCGGCGGCAGCGAGGGATCGTAATCGTCGTTGATGCGGATCGAGCGCGCAAAGCCGGAGCGGGCGAGCCGGCGCACATGATCGAGCACGATGTGGATGTTGACCGGCTCGCGCTCGATCGGCCGCTCGTCCGAAAACACCTCCATGCGGTCGACCAGCTTGACGATGCGATCGGCTTCGTCGCGGATGAGGCGCGCCAGCGCACGGTCGTCGTCGGTCACCGACGTTTCCAGCAGTTGCGCAGCCCCGCGAATGCCCGACAGCGGATTCTTGATCTCGTGGGCGAGCATGGCGGCCAGTCCGGTGACGCTGCGCGCCGCGCCGCGGTGGATGAGCTGGCGGTCGATCTTGTCCGCCATCGACCGCTCCTGCAGCACCACCACGACCTCGTCGGAGTTGTCGGGGCCGGGCGTGGCGTAGATGTCGACGACGCGGTCGCCGCCGTTGCGCGGCGTGCCGACATCGACGCGATATTCGTTGACGGCGGCACGGCGCTCGCGCACCTGCTCGACCAGGGCGAGCAACGGGCTGCCGAAGGGGACGAAATAGGCAAGCGGGTGCCGTCTCAGCGTGTTGGCGGACGCCTGGAAGAAGGTCTCGGCCGCGGTGTTGGCGGCGGCGATGTCGCCGTCGTCGGTGATCAACAAAACCGGATGCGGCAAGGCATCGAGCAACGAGCCCGCGGTGCGCTCGCGCACCAGGGCATCGACGTTCAGGTTCATTCCCCTCCTCCGCTCCCTGTCGCTATCGGCCACTCAAAGCCTTGCCACCACCTGCTTGCGCCGGGGCGGCTCGTTTGCATATTGATTAGGCAACTGAGTGCTTGCCCATAGATTAGTCAATTTCAATCACGGGACAAGGGCGGACGCCATTGTGCTGTGCTAGATTTACCGCAGAGCCCATTCAAGGCGAAGGCAACTGGAAAGTAGGCGAAGGTTGTCGGAGACTGCTGCCCTGATCATGGCCGCCGGTAGCGGCGAGCGTGCCGCCGGCGTCGGCGGTGGGGCTATTCCCAAGCAATATCAGCCGATTGGCGGGCGGGCCATGCTCGAGCGCGCCATTGAGGCGCTGCTTGTGCATGACGCCGTGGACTCCGTGCGCGTGGTGATCGGCAAGGACCACGATGCCCTCTATCGCGCCATCGCGCCCGCCCATCCCAAGCTCGGTCCGCCGGTCGCCGGCGGTGCAACGCGCCAGGAGTCCGTCCGCCTTGGGCTTGAGGCCATGGCCGGCGACGGTCCGCGACGCGTCCTCATCCACGACGGCGCCCGGCCGTTCGTGTCGGCCGCCCTCATCGGCCGCGTCACCACCGCGCTCGCCAACGCCGCCGCCGTTGTCCCTGCCCTGCCCGTGACCAACACGCTCAAGCAGGTCGGCAGCGACGGCTACGTCGCGGCGACGGTCGCGCGCGACGGCGTGCAGGCGGCCGAGACGCCGCAGGGCTTCGCCTTCGCCGAGATTCTCGCCGCCCACCGCAAGGCCGCGGCGCAAAGACGCACCTTCACCGACGACGCCGCGATTGCCGAATGGGCGGGCATCGCCGTCGCCGTCGTCGCCGGTGATCCGTTCAACCTCAAACTGACCAACGCCGGCGACATGGTGGCCGCCGACCGACGCCTGGCCGGCGAGGAGGCACTGCGCCTCGGTGACGTGCGGGTCGGCATCGGCTACGACATCCACGCTCTTGGCCCCGGTCACCAGGTCAAGCTCGGCGGTGTCGCCATCCCCCACAGCCGCGGACTGATCGGTCATTCCGACGCCGACGTCGTGCTGCACGCGCTCACCGACGCCATTCTCGGCGCGCTCGCCGAAGGTGACATCGGCGCACATTTTCCGCCGACCGACGAGCGCTGGCAGGGCGTTTCGTCTGACCGCT
>Ga0307436_1000178_pt1 | contig 27723 bp, 30 predicted proteins | sample SalMarWE160440MG_FD_202513 | JGI IMG/M metagenome (GOLD analysis project Ga0307436, IMG submission 202513) | Salt marsh sediment microbial communities from the Plum Island Ecosystem LTER, Massachusetts, United States - WE1604-40 | ecosystem: Environmental > Aquatic > Marine > Intertidal zone >...
GATCGGCCAAGTGGGAAGAGCATGAACGCATCGCCCTTCCGCACGGCGGACATTCGGCCATTCTGAAGAGCGTTTCGGAAGGCTTCCGCGCCGGCCCACAGGACGAGATCACCTGCGCGGCGTGCGCCGCTCGGGTCGTTTTCGGACGCGGCTAAATTGAAGGCCAGCGCGCCGGTCCGGCCCGGAAACATGCGCGCGAATGGTATGCAGGACCGGCCGTGCGGGCGGGCAAGCTGATGGCGGCTATAGGCGCGCCGGCCGACGGCGGACCAGTGTGACCTTGTTGCGAAGTCGCAACAATTCAAGGCCGAAATCATCCCGCATTTGGAAATTTTCTTAAAATTTTCGTCTTTTTGCGTCGCCCGGATAGGGTCCAATCTTTGCAACTTGCCGTTAGATTGCACCAGCGTTCGACCGCTGACGGCGATAGCGCTGTGGCAACAGGAGCCAGAATGTCACCGCGTTTCATTGGAAATGTTGTCCCAATGCTCAACACCGCGCTGTCCATGGAGAATCCCAATTACGCAGAGAACCAGTCGCTCATCGACGAACTGAACAGCGCGGTCGCGACCGGCGGCGAGAAACAACGTCTGAGAATTCTTGAGCGTGTCACCGATCTGTTCGCGGCCGGCTCGCGCGGCTATTCCTTCGACCAGATCGCACTGTTCGATGACGTGCTGCAGGCACTCGCGGCCGAAATCGAGGTGAAGGCGCGGACAAGACTTGCCCACCGGCTGGCGCACATCAGCGGCGGTCCTCCCAAGCTCATCCGCGTGCTCGCGTTTGACGACGAGATCGCGGTGGCCGAGCCGGTGCTTATCCACTCGCAACAGCTGAGCGACGCCGACCTGGCTGAGAACGCGGCCACCAAGAGCCAAAAGCATCTGTTCGCCATTGCCCATCGCCTGACGCTGAGCGAGTTGGTCACCGACGTTCTGGTCGAGCGAGGGGATCGCCACGTCGTCCATAAGGTGGCGAAAAACAAAGGCGCGCGTTTCTCTCCGGTCGGTTATGACAAGCTTACGATCCGCGCGCGTGACGACCGGAAATTGACGCTGGTCCTTGGCCAGCGCGGCGACCTGCCCCGCCAATATTTCCTGAAGTTGCTCGAAACGGCTTCCGCTTCGGTGCGCGCCATGCTGGAAGAGGTCAATCCGCAGGCAACGGCTGCAATCCGAGACACGATCGACGATGTGGCAACCAACATGCAACACGAGGTCCGCAAGGCGTCGGACCGCTACGCCACCGCCACGCACGACGCCAGGTGCCACTTCCATGAGCAACCGCTCACCGAAGCCAACATCCTCGCGAACGCGCATGCGCAGGAATTCGAACAGACGGTGGTTGCGCTGGCAAAGCTTGGCGGTATCCCGGTCGATCTGGTTGAGCGCGCCCTGCTCGATAAAGGCGAGGATATGATCTTGATTCTGGCCAAGGCGGCCGACTGCTCCTGGACGACCGTCGAAGAATTGCTGCGGATGTACGTAGCCGAACGCGACTTGCAGCCGGGCGATCTTGCGCACGCCTTTGAACGATACAAGCGGCTGAGCCCGGACACCGCTCGCAATATCATCAACTTTTACGGCCGGCGGATAAAACACCGGATGCAGAAAAACGGGCCGCACCGGAAGAGCAAGCTTGCGGAAGCGCAACCGCACAGGTCGTAACAGCGAGCACTGCGGTATTCAGCCTAAGCCCTTGCGGACCAGTCCGGCCGGCGGCCGTCGAGCCGTTGTCGGTATCGTTCATTGCGCGCGGGCGTCGTGCCCGCAACCGCGTGGTCTGGCGCCACGCCGAACACCGCGAGCGCTGCAAATTGAGGCAGTCGGATCGACTGCCGCGCCTGCAAAGCTTCAATAGTGCGGGTCGTACATCTGCGCCCGGATGAATGCGAGCAGGTCTTTCGGCGCTTGCCCATCCGCAAGTCCGCGCTTGTAGGCGACTTCGGCAACGGCGGCGGCGATATGAGCCGAGACCTCGCGGATGCGCGGCAGCGCCGGATAGAGGCTGCCTTGCTCGATGTCCGCTTCGCTCACCAGATGCGCCAGGGTGCGCGCGGCGGCCATGAACATCTCGTCGGTCACCAGCCGCGTGCCGCTCGCGATCGCGCCCAGCCCGACGCCGGGGAAGATGTAGGAATTGTTGCCCTGGCGCGGCACGAAGGTCTTGCCGGCGAGCTCGACCGGATCATAGGGACTGCCGCATGCGAACAGCGCGCGGCCGCCGGTATGACGGTAGGCCTCCTCGGCGGAGCATTCGGCCTGCGAGGTCGGATTGGACAGCGCAAATATGATCGGCTGACTATTGATCTGCGCCATGGTCCGCAACACCTCGGGCGTGAAAGTGCCGCCGACCGCCGCAACGCCGATGATCGCCGTCGGCTTGAGCGTGCGGATCGCCGTCAGGAAGTCGCCGATCGGCGTGTGCTCATGGGCGTAGCCAAGCTTGTGCTGGCTAAGATCTGAGCGGCTTTTCACCACCAAGCCGCGCGAATCCACCAGCCAGATGCGCAGGCGCGCTTCGGCTTCGCGCGCACCTTGCGCCATCATGGCGGAAACCAAGAGGTCGGCGATGCCGGTCGCGGCCTCGCCGGCGCCGAGGAACAGCACCTTCTGGTCGGTCAGTTTGCCGCCGGTCACGCGCAATGCCGAGATTAGGCCCGCCAGCGCCACCGCCGCCGTTCCCTGAATGTCGTCGTTAAAGACCGGGATCTTGTCGCGGTACTTGTGCAGCAGACGGAAAGCGGAATGGTTGGCAAAATCCTCGAACTGGATCAGCACGCCGGGGAAAATGGCGCGCGCCGCGGTAATGAATTCATCGACGAACTCGTCATAGGCCGCGCCGGCGAGCCGCTTCTGGCGCAGGCCGACATAGAAGGGATCGTTCAGCAAGGTCTCGTTGTTGGTGCCGACGTCCAGCATCACCGGCAGGCAAAGCTTCGGATGGATGCCGGCGCAGGCGGTATAGAGCGAGAGCTTGCCGACCGGAATGCCCATGCCATTGGCGCCGAGATCGCCGAGGCCCAGAATGCGCTCGCCGTCGGTTACGACGATAAGCTTCGCCGCATAAGGCCAGTTGGCCAGGAGTTCGGGGATGCGCCCGCGATCGTTGGCGCTGATGAAGAGGCCGCGCGGCCGCTGGAAGATGTGGCCGAACCTTTGGCAGGCGAGTCCCACCGTCGGGGTGTAGATCAGCGGCTGAATTTCATCGATGTGGTCGCACACGATGCGGAAAAACAGGGCCTCGTTGCGGTCGTGCAGCGCGTTGAGTGCCACGTATTTCTCAAGGTCATTGGGTAGGCGGCGCAGATTGGTCATCAAGCGTGTGGCCTGTTCCTCCATCGTCAGCACGTGGGCGGGCAAAAGGCCGCGCAAACCCAACGCATCGCGCTCCTGCTCGGTGAAGGCGGTGCCTTTGTTGAGAAGCGGATCGCGCAACAGCGCCAAGCCGCGCGCAGTATCTGTCGCCGTCGTGCGGGTGCCCGCCCGGTCAGGCGCATTCATGGCGGTCTCCTCCCCCGACAAGCTATTTTTGATTGGCGTCAGTATACATGAGCGGGGGCGATGAGAATTGACAGAGATCAAGTGCGAATGTGCGTGTCGCTCCTTGAAGCCGGGTTGCTTCGTGCCTGGGCTTCTCCGTTTGGTTTTTCACCGGCAATTGCCGGGACGACCGCAAATGGCACTTTTCCGACATGCCGACGGCTCGGCAAGGACACCGTCGATCTCGACAGCCGGAAGCTGCCGCTCGATCTGGCGGAAGGGCAGGACGTGGTCAGCAAATTGAAGTGAGGCTGGTGCGCCGCCCGGCGCTTAGAGCGTGATCCGTTTAGATTGAATCACTTTGCGGCCCTAACATTTTGCTTGAGCATGATCTTTTCCGAAAACCGGTTCCCACTTTTCGGGATCATGCTCTAGCCGCGCGTACCGTCCACCGTGACGGGCGCCAGGCCGGAGATGCCGAGCGCGTGGGCGGCCGCCGGCGAGAGGTCGATGATGCGTCCGGGCACGAACGGACCGCGGTCATTGATGCGCACGACGATGCTGCGGCCATTGCGTTTGTTGGTCACGCGCACATGCGTGCCGAAGGGCAGCGTGCGGTGCGCGGCGGTCAGCGCGCCCGGCGTTACGGCTTCGCCGCTCGCGGTCCTGCCGCCTGAATGAGCGTAGACCGAGGCAATGCCGGATTGGGCATTTGCGGCCGGCGAAACGGCAAGCAGCATCAATACGCCGCACAACATGGCAGCCGAGCGCACCATCATTCACAGGTCTCCCGGATTGGCCCCCGCCAACGGGCTCGCGATCTAACGCCGCGATGTGCGCTTTAAGGGCGAGAATGAGGTCATTTCAGGTGCGGTTAACACAAGGACGCCGCAAGTCTTAACCTTAGTCTTGCACCGCGCCACCGTCTTGACGCAGTCTTGATGCAAGGGAACCCGGAAAACGGGTCCGCAATTCCGCTATCGCCATGTCATCGTCACAGCCGGGCCAAGCCAAGCCGTTCCTGTTCTATTGCGCGGTGCTGCTGGTCGCCGGCAGCAGCGTCGTGTTCGGGCTCGACTGGACGGTGGCGCCGCTGCCGCCGATGCATGAGACCGAGGCCTCGGTGCAGGCGGCCAAGCTCGCCGCGCATTTGCCGCCGCCGGTCGTGCGCACGGTCAAGGCCGTTACGCAGCCGGGCCCGATGCAACCTGCGCAACCGGCCGGACGCGGGCCGCGGGTCGCCGCCGTCAATCCGGCGGCGAAGCCTGTGCGCAACGGCACCGCTACGCCCGCCATCATGGCGCCCGAACAAAGCGCAACGCAGACGGCAGCGGAAAGCGAGCAGCCGAAATGCGACATCGATGCCTGCGCGGCCGCCTATCGCAGCTTCCGCGCGTCGGATTGCAGCTGGCAGCCTTACGAGGGCCCGCGCCGGTTCTGCGACAAGGGCCAGCCGCCGCAGGACGTCGCGGCGGTCGACCCGAATGCGGAGACCGACACCGGCCAGCAGGTCAGCGACAAGTGCGATATCGCGGCCTGCAAGGCTGCCTATTTCACCTTTACCCCGTCCGACTGCACCTATCAGCCGTCGAACGGGCCGCGCCGGCTTTGCACCAAGGGCACGCCGCCGAAGCCGGCACAGGTGGCGATCGACCCGGCCGTCGCTGCGGCGAATGCTGCGAACGCCGCGAACAAGACGGACGCTGCCAAGACCGACCAGGCGACGCCCAGGTGCGACATCGAAGCCTGCAAGCAGGCCTATTTCACCTTTACGCCGAGCGATTGCACTTATCAGCCGACCAACGGGCCAAGGCGGCTTTGCACCAAGGGCAACCCGCCGCCGCCGGCGGCGATCGACCCGGCCGTCGCCGCCGCCAATGCGGCCAATGCCGCGGCCAAAGCGGAACAGGCCAAGCAAGATCAGGCCAAGCCGGCTCAGGCCAACGCGGACACGGCGAAATCCGATCAAGCAAAACCAAAGTGCAATATCGAGGCCTGCAAGCAGGCTTATTTCACCTTCACGCCGGAGGACTGCACGTATCAGCCGTCAGACGGGCCGCGAAGGATTTGCACGAAGTGAGCGGTGCTAAGCACCGCTCATCCCCGCGCAAGCGGGGATCCAGGGCCATAAAGAAAATTTTTAAAGAGCTGGATGCCCGCTTGCGCGGGCATGAGCGGAGAGGGCGCGTTACCTCAATAAACCACCACGCTGCGGATCGACTTGCCCGCGTGCATCAGGTCGAAGGCGTCGTTGATCGCCTCAAGCGGCATGGTGTGGGTGATCAGGTCGTCGATGTTGATCTTGCCCTCCATGTACCAGTCGACGATCTTCGGCACGTCGGTGCGACCGCGCGCGCCGCCGAAGGCGGTGCCGCGCCAGACGCGGCCGGTGACCAGCTGGAACGGGCGCGTTGAAATCTCCTGGCCGGAACCGGCGACGCCGATGATGATGCTCTCGCCCCAGCCGCGGTGGCAGCACTCCAGCGCCTGCCGCATCACGTCCACATTGCCGATGCATTCGAAGGAGAAGTCGGCGCCGCCGCCGGTCAGATCGACGATCGCCTGCACAGTTTTGTCGCTGCCGACCTCGTTCGGGTTGATGAAATGCGTCATGCCGAATGTTGAGGCGATGGCGCGGCGCGCCGGGTTGAGGTCGATGCCGATGATCTTGTCGGCGCCGACCATGCGTGCGCCTTGAATCACATTGAGCCCGATGCCGCCGAGCCCGAACACGGCGACATTGGCGCCCGGCCAGACCTTGGCGGTGTTGATGACGGCGCCGATGCCGGTGGTGACGCCGCAGCCGATGTAGCAGATCTTGTCGAAGGGCGCGTCCTCGCGCACCTTTGCGAGCGCGATCTCCGGCAGCACGGTGAAATTGGCGAAGGTCGAGCAGCCCATGTAGTGGAACACCGGATCGCCGTCGCAGCGGAAGCGCGACGTGCCGTCCGGCATCAGGCCCTTGCCTTGCGTCGCACGAATGGCGGTGCACAGGTTTGAGCGGCGCGACAGGCAGGTTTTGCATTGCCGGCATTCCGGCGTGTAGAGCGGGATGACGTGGTCGCCCACTTTCACGCTGGTTACGCCGGCGCCGACCTCGCGCACCACGCCGGCGCCCTCGTGGCCGAGGATGGCGGGGAAAATGCCTTCCGGATCGGCGCCCGACAGCGTGTACGCATCGGTGTGGCAGATGCCGGTGGCCATGACCTCGACCAGCACCTCGCCGGCTTTCGGCCCCTCGATGTCGATCGACTCGACGGTGAGCGGCTCGCCGGCCTTCCAGGCCACCGCGGCGCGGGTTTGCATGGGGCTTCCTCCTAGAAATGTTCTTCTTGCTCTAAAGTATGTTCGACGGAGATTGAAGCGTCTGCCGCGGATACGGCGTGCTCCCTCTCCCCGTTGGGGAGAGGGTTGGGGTGAGGGGGTTTAGGATTCTCGATAGGCTGTAACCCCTCACCCGGCGCGCATTCGCGCGCCGACCTCTCCCTATGGGAGAGGTAAAGCGGAGTCCGTGGCAAGGTCGAGCGATTTTTCGCGCGCTTGGTCGATCACTTTGAAGAGCGCGCGCAAGGCTTCTCGCACGCCCTGGCCCGATTGCGCCGACAGCACCAGCGGGGTTTTCTTGGCGGCCTTTTTCAATTTGGCAGTTTGCGTCTTGATCTGCTCGGGCGTCAGGGCGTCGGCCTTTGAGAGCGCCACGATCTCCGGCTTGTCGACGAGGCCATGGCCGTAAGACTCCACTTCGCCGCGCACGATTCGGTAGGCTTCGCCGGGATCCTCAGCGGTGCCGTCGACCAGATGCAACAGCACGTTGCAGCGTTCGGTGTGGCCGAGGAAACGGTCGCCCAAGCCTACGCCTAAATGCGCACCTTCGATCAGGCCGGGCAGGTCGGCCAGCACGAATTCGCGCTCGTCGATCCGCACGACGCCGAGCTGCGGATGCAGCGTGGTGAAGGGATAGTCGGCGATCTTCGGCTTGGCGGCGCTCACGCTGGCTAAGAAGGTGGACTTGCCGGCATTGGGCAAGCCGATCAGGCCGGCGTCGGCGATCAGCTTCAGCCGCAGGCGGATGGTCATCTCTTCGCCCGGCTGGCCGGGATTGGCGTGGCGCGGCGCGCGGTTGGTGGCCGACTTGAAATGCGCGTTGCCGAAGCCGCCATTGCCGCCACGCGCGATGATGACGCGCTGGCCGACCGCGGTGAGGTCGGCGAGCAGCGTCTCGCCGTCTTCCTCATACACTTGCGTGCCGACCGGCACCTTGAGCACCGCGTCCTTGCCTTTGGCGCCGTGACGGTCCTTGCCCATGCCGTTGCCGCCGGCTTTCGCCTTGAAGTGTTGTTGGTAGCGGTAGTCGATCAGGGTGTTGAGGCCGGTCACTGCCTCCACGATCACGTCGCCGCCTTTGCCGCCGTCGCCGCCGTTCGGCCCGCCGAACTCGATGAACTTCTCGCGCCGGAACGACACGCAGCCGTTGCCGCCGGCGCCGGACGCGATATAGACCTTGGCTTCGTCGAGGAATTTCAACTTGCTTTCACCTTGCTGCGCTTGCGTTCTGTCACCGCACGTTCAAGCGCGTGGCGGATGTAACGCTGATAAGGCACGCCTTCGCGTTTGGCGTCAGCGCGTACCGCTTCAAGCAGCCCTTCCGAAATTCGCAGGTTGACGGTTTTTTCTTTCGGGCGGATTTCGAAGTGCATGGGTTTGAACTGCGAAAAATCCAAGTCCGAAAGGTCCTGCTCCAGGAATGCCTCCGCTTCCTTGTCCGTTTTGAAATGCGGAACCTTCCTTAATTTACGAGCCTTCCGCTTCATAGCCTTCGATCTCCTTCTTGTGCATATAGCGAGCGCTCAATGGCCGGATAAGGCGCTTGCCATACTTCTGTCGCATCGTGAACACGACGAACATGGCGCGGCCGCGGCTGTTCCGGCCGACGGCCATGAGCCGCTCTTCGCGGACCGAATGCTTCGGATCGGGCGCAATCCTTGGATCGCTCAGAAAAAACGCCTCGATTTCGGCAACAGAAATGCCGTGCCTTCTGGCACTTGTGCCGATTGCCGGCGTCCCAGTCGAAGCCTTCCGCCGAGACGCTCATAGAGCCTATGTAGACATTTGTCTATACAAACGTCAACCTTCGACCGCGCGGCCGAGATCACCGCGCGTGCAGGAAATGTGTGGTGCCGTCCTTTTTAATGCGCTCCAGCAGGTCGACTTCCCATGACAGGTAAGCGTTCATGGCCGCCTCGTTGTCGCTCGGCCGCTCATAGGGCTTGAGCCAGACGTCTACGGCGGCGTCGGCCAGTTTCTCGGACGTTGAGAGCGGGAAGCCGGCGGCGGACCAGGCGGCGTTGCCGCCTTTCAGCCAGTGCACCGGACGCCGGGTCAGGGCTTGCGCCTCGGCGACGGCGAGGCTGGCCAGCACGCCGTCCTCGCTGGTGAGGATCACGTCGCCGCTGGGCGCGATCTTTTTAAGCGCGCGGTCGAGCCGGGAGCGGATGGCGAACCAGGCGCCGGGGATATGGCCGCGGCGGTAATGCGGGCTGGTGGACAGATCGATGACGGCGAGGTCGTCGCTCTCCAGCGCCGCCGAGGCCCCGACGGCTTTGTCCGATGGCGTGCCGAGCACGATGGGTTCCGGCACGCTGGTTTCGCCGCCGGCTTCCGGCAGCACGAACACATCCTGCCAGCCCATCTGCCTGAGCCAGGAGGCGGTCATCAGCGCGCGCACTTCCTTGTCGTCGCTGACCACGATGCGCGCTTGCAGCGTGCCGGCATAGATGTCGGTGGCCTGCACCAGCTGGCCGCCGGGCGCGGGAAGCGCGCCGGGGAAATGGCCGGCCTGGTATTCGGCCGGATCGCGCACGTCGAACACATAGGTCGTGCGCGTCTCGTCCTTGCGCCATTGTTCGACGGTGGCGCGGTCGGTGCGCGCGACGCCGAATTTCTGTGCGACCTTTTCGGCCGCTTGCTTCGCCCAGGCGAACCCTTGCGTCGAAACCTGCGGCGCGCGGTCGGCCTTGCCGCTGGCGCAGGTGAAGCCGGCGAGATGCCAGCCCATGGTGCCGTTGCGCAGCGCCACGACCTTGTTGGGCACGCCGGCATTGATCAGCGACTGCGCGCCGATGATGCTGCGGGTGCGGCCGGCGCAATTGACCACGATGGTGGTGTCGGGGGAGGGCGCCATGTCGCGCGCGCGCAACACCAGCTCGGCGCCCGGCACGTTGATGCCGGTTGGAATCGAGATGCGCGAATATTCGTCGAACGGCCGGCTGTCGAGCACCACCAGCTTGGTGCCGTTGCGCATCAGCGCGTCGAGCTCCTTGGCGCTCATGCTGGGCGTGCCGCTGTCGTGCTCGACGAATTCGCCGAAGGCCTTGCTCGGCACGTGCACGCCGGAGAAGGTGACGAAGCCGGCTTTTTCCCAAGCGGCAATGCCGCCTTCCAAATAAGCGAGATCGCCGTAGCCGGCGCGCGCCAAAATCGCGGCGGCGCGCGCGGTGAGCCCGTCATTGTCGTCGCACAAAACGATGCGCGTTCCCTGGCGCGGCACCAGCGCGGCGAAGCGCAATTCCAGCCGGCTGAGCGGCACGTTGCGCGCCCACAGCAGATGATATTGCGAGAAGGTGAGCTCCTCGCGCACGTCGATCAGCGCCAGCTCTTGGCCGTCGCCGAGCATCGCTTTGACGGCGGCGGCGGTGAGGGGGCGCAACGTTTTGCTGTCGGACATGGTCTCTCCGCATCGTCGTGCCCGGCCTTCTACCGGGCATCCACGACTTTCTTTTCGCAGCTAGACGTGGCTGGCCGGGACAAGCCCGGCCATGACGAGGCCTTTGGTCGAAAGTTCTTACGTCGCCTGCTGCAGCGTCATTTGCTCGACCGCGCCGCACTTCGGGTCGATCTTGATGCGTTTGATCTTGTCCAGGTTGGTGCCGGTCACGCGCACGAAGCGCGCATGGTCGGGATAATCGATCGAGTGGATGGCGCCGTCCTGGTAGATGCCGGCCTGGCCCGGCGTCAGCCGGTACTTCTTCTTCAGCTTCAGTTTGGCGTGCTTGGGATCGCTTCCGTCGTCCGCGCGTTCCCACTCGGACATGTCGGTGTATTTGGTGGCCTGGCCGTAGATCGCCCAGGAGGTGCCGTGGTCGTGCGGCGGCGAGACCCGCGCCTTGTCGTTGATATGGGCGACCACCTGGAAGCCGAGCTGGGGATCCTCGTACAGAACTTTAAGCCCGCGCGGCTGGTCGTCGCCGCAATAGTCGCGGATGAAATCGGGATTGACGAGCAGGCGCTCGAGATTCGCACGCACCTCTTCACGGCCGGCGGGGCCGGGATCGCGCGCGAGCGCCGTGCGGCAGTCGGCGATGAACTGATCGAGGCTGTAGGCCATGATGCGCTCCTCGGACTTATTGCCCTGGATTTTTGCGTAAGTCGCCGACCGACACCAGTGGGGTTGCGGCCCCTCCGACTGTCATCGCCGGGCTTGACCCGGCGATCCCGCTTAGGGACGCGGTGCCGTCCTAAGCGAGATGGCCGGCACAAGGCCGGCCATGACAACTTGATGGTGGCGGTGCAATCGAAATCAATCAACTCACCCGTTTCATCCTTCCCCAGCCCTTGAGCGCCGACCAGATGCCGCGCTCCAGCCGGAAACGGTCGATCGGCGCCGACGAGTTGATGGCGCGGATACGGTAGAGGCCGACGCCGGTCCACTGGAAGCCGCACTTCTCCAGCACCCGGCGCGAGGCCGGGTTGGTGACGCGGGCGCCGGCATTGAGTGCCTCGTGCGCCAGATCGGTGAAGGCAAAGTCGATCACCGCGTGCAGCGCCTCGGTGGCGTAGCCTTGGCCCCAATAGGGCACGCCCAGCCAGTAGCCGAGCTCGGCCTGGTCGTCGAGCGCGGTCACGCCGCAGGCGCCGATGACGGTCCCGCCGCGCAGCGTGATCAGGAACACCGCGTCGGCGGCGCCCTTGTTGGCCCCGCTGATAAAACTCTCGGCGTCCGACATCTTGTAAGGATGCGGAATGCGCGCCGTGTTCTCGGCGATGCGGCGGTCGTTGGCGAGCGCCGCAACCTTTTTAGCGTCCTCGAGACGCGGCATGCGCAAAGCGAGCCGCTTGGTCTCGAGGACGGGAATACTGCCCTCGCGGTGTGGCTCTCTCGGTAAGGCTTCACAGAGTGTCATGGCTCGGGGCTCCTGGTTAAAAGCGAGAGGGGGAGCCGGCCACCCGTCTCCCCCTCTCAGAGCCCCTCAGAGCCCCGCCGGTTTGACTGAATGACCGGCGGACCTCGATTTTAAGTCCACCGTCTTACTCGGCCGCAGCCTCCGTCATCGGAAGTACCGATACGTATTTGCGGCCTTTGGTTTTGGTAGCGAACTGAACCTTTCCATCAACGAGCGCGAACAGGGTGTGATCCTTGCCGAGACCGACATTGCGGCCGGCGTGCCATTTGGTGCCGCGCTGGCGCGCGATGATGTTGCCGGCGAGCACGATCTCGCCGCCGTTCATCTTCAGCCCGAGCCGCCGGCCCGCCGAGTCGCGGCCGTTACGCGAAGATCCGCCTGCTTTCTTGTGCGCCATCGTTGCTCTCTCGAATTCTGCTCTATTACCTATACCGATTCCGTGACGGAATCATCTCACTTCTTCTTACGTTTTGTCGCCTTGGCCTTTGCGGCCGGCTTTTTGGCGGCCGGTTTCTTGGCCCGGCTGGCCTTCTTGGCCGGTTTGGCCTTGCCTTCGGCGGCTTCGGCGGCGGGCGCCGGTTCCGGTTTCTTGGCCTCGCGCTTGGGCCGCGCCGGCGGCGTCTGCGATGGTTTGGCCCCCTCGGTCAGGATCTCGGTGATGCGGATCAGCGAGAACTCGTGGCGGTAGCCGCGCTTGCGGCGCGAATTCTTGCGCCGGCGCTTCTTGAAGGCGATCACTTTGTCGGCGCGGGCATGCTGCAGCACCTCGCCGGCTACCGTCGCGCCGGCCACCGTCGGCGCGCCGAGCTGCGGCGTATCGCCGCCGAGCAGCAGCACCTCGCCGAACTCGACGACTGCGCCCGGCTCGCCCTTGACCCGGTCGATCCGGATCACGTCCTCCGGGGCAACCCGATACTGTTTGCCGCCGGCTTTAATGACTGCGAACATCGTTCTTCCCTTGTGTTCGGCCCCGGTGCTCGGAAAAGTTCCGGACCGGCTTCTTTCAGTCGGTTTGTTGTGTGTTTTTAAGGGCTTAAGGCGCCCTTGAAAAATCACGCGGACCGGAGGCCCGCGCTGGCCATGCTTATGGCGATGCGGGGCGAAACTGTCAAGAAAACGGCGGTTCCGGCGGCGCCGGCCGCGGTATGACATTTCAGCCGGGGTCGGGCCCCATTCGGTTCAGGTGCCGAGTTTTTCGCCGCTCCCAATTTGATCCCGAACCCGGGTAGTATCCAAGCTATCGCCGGTCGCCCCCAAGGGGTCCAAGAGAGACGTCAGGTAACGGCCGAATTGCCAGACCGCATTGAGCGGCAAAATCGGGAAGAGGGAGGACACAATGTCTTATGGAAAGATGCTTGCGGCGCTGGCCGCAATGGCGGTGCTGGGAACGGTTTCCAGCGCATCGGCACAACAGCCGATCGCCATCGCCGTCCCGCCGGCGGGCTCCATCTACAACTCGACCGCCTCCGCCATCGGTAAGGTGCTGGCCGAAAAGGCCGGGGTGCATATGACGGTGCAGGCGCTGGGCGGTTCCAGCCAGTTCCTGCCGATCGTCAATGCCGGCGAAGTGCCGTTCGGCATCGCCAATGTCTATGAGACGCACCTCGCCGTCACCGGAGGGGATTATTTCAAAGGCAGGCCGAACAAGGAATTGCGCACCGTTGCCATTCTCTATCCGCTGCGTAACACGATCTTCGTCAAGAAGGACAGCAAATACAAGAAGCTCGCCGATCTCAAAGGCGCGCGCGGGCCGATCGGTTTCACCAGCCAGAAGACGCTCACTGCCGTGACCAACGCGGCGCTGGCGCCCGGCGGCGTTTCTCTGTCCGACATGCAAGGCGTCAACGTCGCCAACATCATCGCGAACGCGAATGCCTTCAAGGAAGGCCGCACGGACTTCTTCGTGTTCGCGCTCGGCGGCGCCCCGGTGCGAGAGGCCGACGCCACCGTCGGCGGCGTGCGCGCGCTGTTCGTGGACAAGAAGACGCCGGAGATCATAGCCGCCGTGAAGAAGCAGGTGCCGGTCGCCTATCTGCGCTATGAAAAGCCGGGCAAGGCGAATTTCGGCCTGCTGGAACCCGGTTATCTCGTTTCCTACGGCGTCAACCTGTTCGCCAGCACCAAGACGCCGGACGATGTAGTCTACAAGGTGGTCAAGGCGCTGCACGACAATGCCGCGGACTTCGGCAAGGTGTTCCCGCCGCTGCGGCTGTTCGACAAGGACGCCATGGCGCAGGTGATTGCCGGGGTCGCGTATCATCCGGGCGCCATCAAATATTACAAGGAAATCGGCCAGTGGCCGCCGAAGGCGCAATGAGGATCGTGCGGCGCGACTAAAGGGTCGGTGCGTGCATGAGCGATCATCGCGGACACGGGCTGCCCTCCTCCGAGAGGGCAGCCCTGCCTTATCCGAGCCGTCTGATCGACGCGCTCGCGATCCTGCTCACGCTTGGCGGCATTGGCTGGGCGCTCGACGCCTATAACCGCATTGGGCTGGCGATCTACGACCAGCAATATCTCGCCGGCATGCTGGCGATTACGCTGACCCTGGCGTTTCTGAAATTTCCGGTCACCGGCAAGGAAAAGAAGGTGCTGCCCTGGTACGACGCCGCCGCAGCGGTCGTCGGATTCGCGGCCACCGGTTATCTCGCGGTGTTCTATCCGCGCATCGTCGATCTCGTTTACCTGCGGCAGACCGACAGCGTTATTGTCAGCGTCATCCTCATCGTCCTGCTGATCGAAGCCTTGCGCCGCGCCACCGGCCCGGTGCTGCCCGTTCTGGTGATCGTTTTTATCTCGTATGCGCTGCTGGCCAATTACCTGCCCGGCTCCGGCATCGGGACTGATTGGCGCAAGCTTTCGTTGACGCTTGCCGTCAATTTCACCGGCATCCTCGGCCTGCCGGTCAAAGTCGCGACTACGATCGTCATCGCCTTCGTGCTGTTCGGCGGGGTGCTGCAACACACCGGCGGCATGCAATTCTTCACCGACATCTCGATGGCGCTGATGGGCCGTTTCCGCGGCGGGGCGGCCAAGATCGCGGTACTCGGCTCGTGCCTGTTCGGCTCGGTTTCCGGCAGCGCCGTCGCCAACGTGGTGGCGACCGGCGTCGTCACCATTCCGCTGATGAAGCGCGCCGGCTACCCGGCCCACAAGGCAGGCGCGATCGAGGCGGTGGCCTCGACCGGCGGTCAATTGATGCCGCCGGTGATGGGCGCCGCGGCGTTTCTCATCGCCGAATTCCTGCAGATGTCCTATACATCCGTGCTCATCGCCGCGATCGTGCCGGGACTGCTCTATTACATCGCCTTGTTCATCCAGGCCGACCTCGAAGCCGCCAAGGAGGCCATTCCGCCGGTCGAGGCCGACGCGATTCCCAAGGCCGGGCCGGTATGGCGCAACGGCTGGTACTTTCCGCTGGCTTTTGCCGTGCTGCTGTACGGGCTGTTCTTTCTCAACTACCAACCCGAGAAGGCGGTGATGTGGGCGATCGTCGCGCTGCTGATTCCGGCGGTGATTTTCGGCTTCGAGGGCAAGCGGTCGGGGCCGCGCGACGTGTTCAATGCGCTGCGCGATACCGGACACGGTTCACTCGATCTCATTTTGATTACCGGCGCCGCCGGCATCGTCATCGGGGTGTTGTCGATCTCCGGGCTCGGCTATCAACTGACGCTGGGGCTGGTCCAGATCGGCCACGGCCATCTGTTCGTGCTGCTGCTGCTGTCGGCCATCGTCTGCATCATCCTCGGCATGGGGCTGCCGACCGTCGGCGTCTACGTGCTGCTGGCGACGCTGGTTGCGCCTTCGCTGGTCGAAGTCGGCGTCAAACCGATCGCGGCGCATCTCTACGTCATGTATTTCGGCATGATGTCGATGATCACGCCGCCGATCGCGATCGCTGCCTTCGCCGCGGCCTCGGTGGCGCAGGCCGATGCCATGCGCACCGGCTTTGCCGCCACCCGCTTCGGCTGGACCGCGTTCATCGTGCCGGTGCTGTTCGTCTACTCGCCCAGCCTGCTGCTGATCGGCGAGCCGGTGGAGATCGTCGTTGCCGTCGTCACCGCGATGCTTGGAGTCTGGCTGGTGAGTTGCGCCAGCGTCGGCTTCTTCATGCGGCCGCTCAAGCTGACGGGACGCCTTTTGTTCGCTGCCACTGGCATGGCGGCGCTGATTCCCGCTGGCGCGGTTCCGGGTGGCGTATGGCTCGACATCGCCGGCGTCGTCGGCGGCATCGCCATGGTAGTTTACGAATACCTGGCGGTCACGCGCACGCGTGCGCTGGTCGCGCCAAAAGTGAGCGGCAGCGGCAGATGAAACGCGGCTTGTTCTCGCCGGGAAGGAACATCCCGCGATGACGGTCATCGACATCCACACCCACATGCTGACGCAGGGCTGGATCGATCTCCTGCGCGAGCACGGCGCCGGCAAATACAGCGTAAAGAACACCCGCGCCGGACAGCGCGCGATCCATCTCTACGACGCTCCCTTCATGACGCTGTTCCCCGGGATGTGGGACTACGACTTGCGTATTAAGGCGATGGATGAAGCGCGCGTCGACGTCGCCGTCGTCTCGCTCACCTGCCCGAACGTTTTTTGGGGCGACGCTGCGGTCAGCCTGCGCGCGGCGCAGATGGTCAACGACTCGATGGCCGAGCAGCAGCGTGCCCGATCCGACCGCATCCGCTGGTTCGCATCCTTGCCCTGGCAATATGCCGACGATGCCGTGGCGGAGCTCACGCGCGCGACCGAGAACGGCGCGGTCGGCGTCATGGTGCTCGCCAACATCGCTGGAGAGGACTTGACCAATCCGAAATTCGCAAAAGTCTGGCAAGAGATCGACCGGCGCGCATTGCCGGTGCTGGTGCATCCGACCACGCCGCAGGGTTTGCGCGAGATGCATATGGACGAATTCAACATGATCCCAGCGGTCGGCTTCATGTTCGATACCACGCTCGCCTTCACCCGCATGATCCTTGCAGGCTTCATCGACCGCTATCCGAACCTGAAGCTGATCGCGGCCCATGGCGGCGCCACGCTGCCCTATCTTGCCGGCCGGCTCGACCGTTGCCACGAGACGATTCCGGCCTTTTCCGAGGTGATCACGGAGAAGCCGAGCCGCTATCTGCGACGCATCTGGTACGACACCGTGGTCTACGACCAGCGTGCGCTCGACCTGTGCATATTGGTGGCGGGTTCGGACGAGCGCGTGCTGTACGGCTCGGATTATCCGCACAATATCGGCGACATGGCCGGCTGCTTGTCCCGCGTCAACGCACTGGCGCCCGCTTCTGCCGCGCGCGTCGCCGGCAAGAACGCCGAGCGGCTTTTCAGGCTTTAGCGAATCGCGTTGTTTGCCGCTGCAGGATGGGCGGAGCGAGGCATCTAGGGGTGTTGGCTTGCCGCCCCCGGGCTTGCCTGGGCCGGTTCGCTTTCGGCCGATTGCGCCAGCCGGTAGCCGACGCCGAGCTCGGTCACCAGGATGCGCGGCGAATTCGGGTGCGGCTCGATCTTCTGCCGCAGCTTGCGCACGAAGATGCGCAGGTAGTGGGTGTCCTGCACGTGGGTCGTGCCCCACACTTCCTTGAGCAATTGCTGGTGCGTGACCACGTTGCCGGCGTGCTGCGCCAGCACCTGCAGCAGCCGGTATTCCTTCGGCGTCAAGGCAAGACGGGCGCCGTTGCGCGTCACGGCGCGGGCGCTAAGGTCGATGGTCAGCGGGCCGATCTTGACCGTCGGCTCGCCGCTTGCCGCGCGCATTTGGCGTCTTAGCGCCACGCGCACCCGCGCCATCAGTTCCGCCATGCCGAACGGCTTGACCACGTAGTCGTCGGCGCCGAGCTCGAGCAGCCGCACTTTTTGCGCTTCGGCCGCGCGCACCGACAGCACGATGATCGGCACGCTCGACCAGGAGCGGATGCGCTCGACCACTTCGGAGCCGTCCATGTCGGGCAGGCCGAGATCGACGATGATGAGATCGACCGGACGCAGCGTCGCGGCGCGGATCGCTTCCGTGCCGGTGCCGGCCTCGTTCACGATGAAACCGTTGAGCTCGAAACCCGTGCGCAGGAAGCGCCGGATTTGAATTTCGTCGTCGACGATAAGCACGACGGGGGAAGAGTCACTCATCTGCGTCGCTTTCCATCTGCGGGACTGCGGGTTGCGTCACCGGGAGTTCCATCGTCACCGTGCTGCCCAGGTCGGGGCCGGCGCTGACGGCGTTGATGGTGCCGCCATTGGCGGCAATGAAGGCGTTGGCGATCCACAGGCCGAGGCCGGAACCGCTGGTGGTCGCGGCGTGGCGCTCGCCGCGGGCGAAACGTTCCCAAATCTGCGCCCGTTCGGCCTGGGTCAGTCCGCTGCCTTGGTCGCTGACGCTGACGATCAGCCGCCCTTCGTGCGCGCGCGCCCTGACCGTGATTTGGGTGCCGGGCGAAGAATATTTCGCCGCATTGTCCAAGACCTGCACCAGCGCCTGCTGCAGCAGCACCGGATCGACGTGAACCAGTGGCAGATCGGCTGCCAGATCGAGAACAAGACGGTGCGCGGCCAGCCGGCGCGAGCAGCGCTCGATCGCCGAATCGATGATGTCGGCCGGCTCCGCCCATTCGGTGCGCGGCTTGATGCCGCCGCTGCTGATGCGGCTGGCGTCGAGCAGATTCTGGATGTCGTTGTTGAGTCGCTCCGCCTCGTCACGCACGTCATTCGCCAGCGCCTTGAGTTTCTTCTCGCCTGCGAGTGCGGGCGCTGCGCTCAACACCGTGGCGGCGCCGAGGATCGAGGCCAGCGGCGTGCGCAGCTCGTGGCTCACCGAGCCGATCAGCGCCTCGCGCAACTCGTCGGTCTGCGAGCGCATGCGCGCCTCGCTGATGGCGTGGGCAACGCCGAGCCGCTCCAGCGTGGCGGTGGCGTCCGCCAGCACGGCTTCGACGCGCAGGCGCAGCTCCTCGGTGCGCTCCGGCGACTCCTGCCCGAAATTGATCGCGATCACGCCGAACTCGAGATTGCGGGGCGACACGGCGCGAACCAGCCACACGTCGCCGTTGTCGGCGATCACGGTGACGCCGGTCGTGCTGTCGCGGTGGCCCGACGCCGCTTCGGCCACTTCGGCGAGGACCGGCTCGGGAACCGTGATGCCCGCGCGCCGCCCGCTGCTGGCGGACGCCTCGCGCGCGCCGGCGAACAGAACGACCCTGCGCTGCATGACACTGGCGAGATGGTCCTCGATCGCGGCATGAATGTCCGAGACGTCGAAGGCGACCGCCAGCCGGCGCGAGAAGGCGTAGAGATCGCGCAAGTCGATCTCGCGTTGGCGCGACAACTCCAGTTGCCGCTTGAGCCGGGTGGCGAGCTGGCTGACCACGATCGCGACGAAGACGAACAGGATGAGATTGATGACTTCCTGCGGGTCGCGAATGTGGAAGCTGTAGAACGGCGAGAAGAAGAAAAAGGCGGCCGCCATGACGCCGCAGACGGCGGCCACAAGCGCCGACACAAGTCCCCAGCGGGTCGCCGCGATCACCACCGGGATCAGGTAGATCACGGTCCCGCGCGTGAGCCCGAATTGCTGGACGATCAACTCGATCAGCGCGGTCGCCAAACCGACCAGGCAGAGCGTCAGGAAAATGCCGCGCAATTCCTTGCGGATGCGGCCAAAGCGCGGGGCGGTGGGCATCGTCGTGCCGGTTCGCGGCCGGGCTCCTTTGGGGCGGCGCAATGTATTACTAACGCGCGCCCTTGTCTGTCCCTGCGCGCTTGGTTAGATAGCCACCGTCCAATTAGGGCTTTTTCAGGCCCTTTTCGGCACCGGAGAGGTGGCAGAGCGGTTGAATGCACCGCACTCGAAATGCGGCATACGGGTAACCGTATCGGGGGTTCGAATCCCTCCCTCTCCGCCAATTAACTGAGACGCCAATTCATCGGCTAAGGCCCCTCTGAACGGGCCGTTTCACGCACGGCGACGCCTCAACCGAGGTGATCGCACGTGTCCGTACCACCGTTTGTACCAAAGAATGTACCAGCCGATGCCGCCGCATCGGAAGAACCCGCGCGCTCACAGCGCGCGACGAATGATGGCAGCGTGCCCCGCCAAAAACGCATGGCGCGCGCGCGTGCGTCACGCAAAGCGAATGATGGCAGCGTTACTCATCTGACGCGCACGGGCGACGGTTGGCGCTTCCAAATGCGCGTGCCGGCGGCGCCTGCAGAAGATTTCCGACTTGCTGGGTTGACCCCTACCTTGAGGGCACCACTTGGCCCGCGCAGCCGCGGTGAAGCCAGACGCCTGGCGCGACGATGCGCAACGTTCTGCGACACCGTGTTCGCGTTGGCTGCAGCAAAGAAGGAAGCCGACGCCATGGACCCGCTGTCTCCAGAAGAAAGCCATCTCGCGCAACAGGTCGTCACCGCTTGCCAGACGGCGATCGGCCGCGCGCTCAAGCGGCCCGCGCAGGCGATCGGCCTGGCGCAAAGCCTGCAAGGCGCGCTCACGTCGTTGCTGTTGGTGCAGTCAGAAGTGCAAAAGGGAAATGCCGGCGCGCGCGCCGTCGTCGACAACGCCGATGCGCTCACGCGCGCCGCACTCGGCGAGGTGCTTCAGCTGTCAGCGCAGCCGGCGGAAGCGCTCGCCGCGCTCGCCGCGGTGGAGAACGTCGCGCCGCGGACGCCGACGGCCGGCACAACGGTGCCGCAGCCGGCCGCTGCGGCCGACCAAGCGCCACTGTTCAGCACGATCGAGGACGAATACGTCGCCATGCGCGAGGACGCCGGCGCCGACCGCGCGACGCTGAGCACGATCAGGCTGCGCGCCGGCCTCTTCCGCGAGCTGATCGGCGACAAGCCCTTCGACACCTACCGTCCGAAGGACCTGCAGGACTACGTCAACCTGCTGCAGTACCTGCCGGTCGAATACACCCGCCAAGGCGGGGAGCACGAGGCACTGCAGCACATGACGCCGCAGTGGCTGATCGCGCGCAACAAGCAGTTCAAATGCTGGGAGCCGCTCGCGCTCAAAACCATGCAAGATGGACACATTTGGGTGATCAAGGCCATCGTCTCGACCACATTGATTGCGCATCGCTTCGCCAATCCGTTCGCCGGCATGCGCATCCGCTGGCCGAACAACGCCAAGCCCTCGGTCAAGCGCGAGGCGCTCGATTACGAGCGGCTCGACCAGGTGTTCGATCTCGGCGTTGCCTCCGGCTATCTCGACGACGCCATGATCCCGCCGCTGACGTTCCTGTCGACGCGGCGGATCGGCATCGTGCCGTGGATTCGCGGCTGCGACATCAGCCGGAAGCATGGCGTCGACATCGTCCGCGTCAACGGCATCGTCTTCGACAAGGCGCGCAAACAGTACTGCCGTGTGCCCTACAAGACTGACGCCAGCCTGCGCTTCTTCGTCTTGCACCGCTTCTTCCGCGAGATCGGCTTCACCGAGTGGGCGATGGCGCAAGGGGAAGGATTCATCTTCCGCCAGCAGCAGCAGTGCGCCGATCCGTCCGACACCGCCTCCAAGCGGATCAACAATCTTCTCCGCGACGCCGGCGCGATCGGCATGAACATCGAAATCGGACACTCGTTGCGGCACGGGGGCAAGGACTTGCTCATTGACGAGGACATCGACAGCGAGGCGACCCGCCTGCAGATGGGCCATGACTTAAGCGACGTGCATGCCGGGTACGGCAGCAAACCCGATCTGCGCCGCAAGCAGTGCCACGAGCGCTACACCTTCCCGCTACCCCAGGAGATCAATTGGAGCCGCTTCAAGGGGCTCGATTTCGACGCGTTGGCGGCGCGCCGGCGCAAGGCCGGCCGTCCGAAGAAAAAGTCCGCTTGAGACCAAACCACGGGAGACATCACATGCAGACCAACAAACTGACTGCCGAAATCCCGGAAGGCATCGACCGGGCGATCAAGCGTTACTACAGCCACCACCCGGTCGACATCGACGAGGCAAGGCAGATCATCAAGGAAGCGATCCGCTCAGGGACGGTCGCGGCCGACGTTCATCCGACAGACCTCGTCAACCTGGTCCTCTTCGGCGACCGCGAGGAAGCATACCTGACCGTGCGTAAGCTCGCGCTCGAGGTGCTGCGCAACCCCGAGCGCATCGGCACGACCAGCAACGGCGAGCGGCTGGCCTGCGCGCTGATGTTCGCGCGCGCCGACTGGCTCGAGGGTTATTCATGGGCGGCGGCGGCGCGACGCGTCGGTGACGCCTGGCTCAAGGCGATCGTGAACGTCGAGGACGATTTCCGGTGGCTGCGGCCGGCGATCTATCTCCCCTCGGCCGGCGCGGCGCTGGCGCCGGGCGCGCGCGCCGGGCTCGGCAACAGCAGGAAGATCTCATGAAGACGATCGCGTTCCCTGGCAAGGGTGGCAGCGGCAAGACCACGACGACCAGCAACCTGGCTGTCGTTGCCTGCCGGCAAGGGTTGAGAGTCGGGCTCATCGATCTCGACCCGCAAGGCTCGCTGCGTGACTGGCGCCGCGCGCGCGGCGCTGCCGACATTCCGGCGCGGAGCTGCCGCGCCGAGCAGTTGCAAGACATGCTGGTTCACGGCGAGCGCGCCCGGCTCGACTGGCTGCTGATCGATATGCCGCCGGCTTTCGGGGCGCATACGCTCTCGATCGTCAACGCGGTCGATTTCGTGCTGCTGCCAATGCGGCCCACGATTCTTGATCTCGGCGTCACGCGGAGGTGGATCGATCTGCTGCGTTCAGCGGCCCGGCCCTTCGGCGTCCTCATCAACGCCGCGCCGCCACGCCGCCAGGGCGAGGACGCACCGGCGGTGCGCGACGCACGGGCGGCTTTGCGCAGCATCGGTTCCCCGCTTTGGCAAAGGCAGATCACAAATCGCCTCGTCATTCCGTATTCCGCGATCGGCGGCCGCGGCGTCGCCGAGACCGAGCCGGCGGGGCCGGCCGCCGCCGAATACAGCGCCCTTTGGCGTTCTATCGCCCACACCACCACAACAACCACCATGAGGAGAATCCACCATGGCTCGTCCACCGCGCACGCTGCGTGAAGCCGTCGCCATCGCGCCTGAGGTCGCGCCGGCCGCCGATCCGTTCGGCGCCGAAGATGCCGGAGACAACGAGGCGGACGCGGTCGCACGCCGCGGCATCCTCGTGCGCGTCGATCCGAAAATCCGCGAGCAGCTGAAGCTCCTCGCCATTGAGCGCGACACCAGCGTGCAGGCCCTGTTGCTCGACGCCATCCGCTTCGTGCTCGACCTGCACGACGACGAGCCGGCGCCGGGCAGGCGAGCGGGTCCATAGGCCGACAAGCGCGGCCGATAAGCACGGCCGACAATAACGAGGTATCCCCCATGAAAATCCTGGACATCATCAACAGGGCGAAGGCAGTCATTGCGAAGTTGCCAGAGCGCCGCGTGGAGCCGAGCACGGAAGACGCATACCGCAAAGCCTTCGTGCGGCTGTGGCGCAAGCCGGTGCTCGACCCGCTGGCAGACGACATCGCGCTCGACACCTATTATCAACGCCGTGCCGTTCTGCATTACATCGGTCGCTCGTGGCTGCAGCGACTGACTGACAAATGCTTGAGTGCCGGCGAGCGCAGAGACCTCGCTGCCGTCCAGCGTGTCGCCGGTGTGCTGCTGCGCGCCGTACAACGTATCGAGCCCGCCATTGAACGCGATCCCCCCTGGACGGAAGGCTCGCCGCTGCAATCGCCGTACTCGCGGTGGGCCGCGCAGCCTGGCGCGCGCCCGCAACGCGGCGCCAACAGTAAAAAACATGTGCTCCCTTTGCTGCCGGCCGACTGGGATCGGCGGCTTTGGCAAGCAGCGCTGCTGGAGTGGAATGAGCCCGCCAATCGAAAGAACCTCGACGCCTTGGCCGTCGAATTGTTGGTGCCGGTTCGGCCGATAGAGCTTAGTCGACCTGGGGATGTCGTGGTCGAGCTGAAATCGACGCATCGCCTCGAAATCTCGATCTTGCCTGCAAAGAATCATGGCGGCCGTTACGGCACCGAGGTGACGACGATCGGAATTGATCCCGTCAAGGCGGGAGGTCCGGCCGCCCACCTCGCGGCGCGCTGCAGCGCTCATGGCGCTCGACTAGCGATCACCGTTGCGCGAAACGCACACCGAAAAATGCTCGATCAATTGGGGCGGATCGCCCTGCCGGAGTGCGACGTGACGATTACCGCGAACGTGTGCCGCAGCCAGGTCATCGCGGATCTAAAGGCAACGTGGGGCGCCGGCGCCGAGGTTGCAGCCGCCGCCGGCCACTGCACCGACCGCACGCAATCAAGATACGGCCACGTTGCGCACGGTCGAAAGCGTCGCGGATTGATCGGTGTCGAATCCAAGCGGGCGCCTCGCGCCGAGAACGTCAAAAGAGCGCGCGAGTTGGGGACAGAGCGAAGGCCGCGGCGGCGACCGAGGAAATGACAAAAAAGGCGCGGGGATTAGGATTTTGCTGTCGCGAAGCGCATTGGTGGATATGGCGTGGTGTCGGGAGACCGTACATTCGTTCGAATCCCACTCGCTCCGCCACGCGTACCGACGACTAGCGACCCACCAGCCAACCGGAGGCGAAGCCGATCGCTAGGAGCAAGACGCCGCCCGCGATCTCCCAATGGCGCCGGCCGGGACGCCACGGCGGCTTGGGCTTGGGCGGCGGCGTTAGGTCGATGCCCTTCGCGCGCGCTTCGTCGGTGCCCTTCACCAGCAGCGCCTTGAAGTCGTAGAAGGTGTTGACCATCGCGCGCACGCGCTTGTCGAAGCGCTCGAACCATTCCCAGTCATAGAATTCGGCGCCTACCCACTCGTCGGTCTCCAGGAATTTCGAGTGCCAGACGACCATCGGCCGCTGTTCCGATGGAGACCAGAGCCAGACGCTGTGGGCGATGATGTTGCGTTCCTTGCCGAGCTACTTGAGCGTCGGCCAGATCCTGTCCGTCTGGGCGCCGGGCAGGCCGGCGACGGCGTGCTTCACCAGCTTGAAGTTCTCCTCGCCCCAGCTTTTCGCGAGCTCGCGCCGGCGTTCAAAGCCCGCCTGCTCAATCTCCCACAGGCATTCGATGCACAGCGACTCCAGACGCGCATACAGAATCACCGCGTCGGCGATCGCCAGCTTGAGGCGGTCCGGCAGTTCCAGGGTCCACGTCAGGCCCGGAGGCGGCGGGTTGGCGACGAGCATAGTAACCCAGTTACTTTCGTTTCTTCTTCGGCTGCGTCGGCACGAACTTGCCGACCTTGGTCCAGCGCGTGCCGCCCGTGTCCACCTTGCAGACCTTCCCGAGGCGGGTCGCGAAGTCGAGCCGGCTATCGTAGTCGTCGCCGAGATGCACCATGTGGCGGCCGGAGATGTCGCTAAAGGATTTCATCGCGCCGACCTGCACCATGATCGTCTTCTCCGGGTGGCGCGCCATTGCCATGCCCGCTTCGAAGATGACGTTGGGCCTGGGCTGGCCACGCAGCTTCCGCTCACCGGAGTCGCCGCCCTTCTTGAGGAAGTGATCCTTCAGCTTGGCCTCGTCGTCCGGCGTGAACAGGACCACCAGGGCCTGCACCTGCTCGAACGCCCTATCGAGTACGTCCCCAATGAAGGGATTGCCAGTGCCGCGCACCTTGGCGACGGCCTGGTGGAATTCGATCGGCTTGCAGCCGAGCGCGTCAAGCAACGCATACATCGAATCCGTCACCGCCTGATCGCGGCCGTTGATCACGAAGACCGAGTTGTCCTTCTTACGGATCTTCGCGGGCTTGCCGCCGCGACTGCGCGGGGCGGGAGCGGCCGCCGCCGTGGGCGTCGGCGCTGCGGCGGGCGCGCCGCCACCGTTGCCGCCGCCAATGTGCCCGCGGATGGAGGAGCGCTGCTCGGGCGTAGAGTAACGGTTGATCGAGATCTTCAGCTGCGCGCCGACGACGAGGGCGGCTAGGTCGCGTTCCAGAAACGTGTCGTGCTGCACGGCCTGGATCCGACGGTAGGCCGTCCGGGTCGAGCCGGTCTTCGCGACAATCGCGTCGAGCAGGGCCTGGTTGATGCGGGACACGTCAGTGCTTCTTCTTTTTCCGATGCTTGGCGACCCGGACGTAGTTCTCGTTGACGTTCAGCAGGCCCGCGATTTCGTGGCTGGTGAAACCGATGCCGTCGAGGCGCAGCGCGGCGTCCTCCGGTTCGAGACCCTTGACTGCGATCAGCGCGAGGCAGCCCGCGATCTTGTCCTGGACGGATGCGCCGGCCTCCGGTTCAACGGCGGCTTTTCTTGCGCGCTTTTTTGCCATTGCTCTTCTTCCGTCCGTGATGGTGTCGCAGAACGCGTACGGATTCGATGGAGGTGCCGGCCGCGGCGGCGGCCTCACGCTCCGGGACCCCGAGAGCTTGGAGGAAATCCACCTTGGTCAGCACGTCCTCGAACTTCTTGGCGTCGCGCTCGCGCGCCTTCTCCAGGCACAGGTACGCCAGTGACTTGCCGATCACGGCAAGCCATGGCGATGCTTCGGCTGCTTCAGCCATTCCTAACCCCTGTTTTAGTGGGCATCTGCGAATCACGCGCAGAACAGAGAAATGGTGGAACTGAGTCGGGCGGACTCGCAAGGGTAGTAGGAGCTCGGCCCCAAGCTATTGGCGCTGGCTCCGGTCGGCAGCGCGATACCGTTGGCGTGAGCGACTAGCGCGTGCCGACCGTACCGAGAGAACCGCTTTATGCATGTGCAAGGCATCTTGCCTAGAAAAACCGGCGAATGCTCTAAACGTATTTTAATATGCTGATAATATGACTATTGTTTGCCCCACGGAAAATAGGCATCGTGCTCGGTATCGGAGCAACGCCTATGACCAAGATTGTCCCGGAAGTGCTGAGGAAATTGCGCGAAGCCAAAGCCTTGTCGCAGGCAGAACTGGCGGAGAGAGCGAAATTCGACACCCAGACGATTTCCCGTCTGGAGCGCGGCACACAGAAAACGACACGCCCTGGCACGACCGGTAAGCTTGCCCGCGTACTGAACGTCGAGCCCGCCGTGCTGACAGGCGACTCGCCAATGCCGGACATCGCACCGACGCCGCAGATGTCATCCTCCAATATCCGGCTGAGCATCGAGACGGAGAATGCACTCTATCTAGTCGCGACACGGTACATGGTGCATCGCTGGCAGATCATGGAGCTTGCGCCGCTGCTGTTCTGCTGGGCGGCCGAGATGAGCCTGCGCGAGCGGCGCGAACGTCTTAGAAAACTTGAAGAAGCGTGCGAGACCGCCCGCGCGCTTGAGAAGGAGATGCCGCATCTTCCGGCTCCCAACTTCACCTATTCCGAGGAAAAGATCGCCGCAGAGTCGAGTTCGATCGGCTCTCACGACATATTCGGGACGTGTATCGATCAGGACCAGTTTCTCGACGGTCCCTATTACCCGCAATCAGACGATACAGATAACCCGTTTGCGAGGTTCCTCGAAAAGCTGATCGACGGTGTCGGCGACGTGGCAAGATTCGAGGGGTTCTCCCCCATCGATTTTCCGGTCTATGAAGTCTGCCGCCAAGAAGCGCTGCAAATGGTCGGAGGCGATGAAACGCTGGCGGAAAGAATTTTAACGGGCATAGCCGCGCTCAGTGAAATGCCGAAAGAATTCCAAGGTATTTTTGGAAAGACCGAAGGTCGCGCCGTATGGGTGCGCGCGCAGGCTGACGAGTTTATCAAAAGGCAGACCGAGGCCGCTAAGCGCCGAGACAAAACAACAGAGGCGCTAGCATGAGCACGCTTACCCTCACAAACCATGCAGCGGTACGGATGGCCCAGCGCGGCATCATACCGAAAGACTCGGAGCTAATCGTCCTGATCGGAACTGAAGTCGATGACGGCTATCTCGTCCGCGACAAGGACTATCAAGAGGTGGAACACGCCCTGAAGCACTTCCTGCAACGTTGCCGACGTATTGTCGGAAAGCGCCTGATCGTTAAGAACGACCGGATCGTGACAGAGGTGGTCCCGGTTTCCGGGACAGTTTGGCGGCTTGGCTAAGATGGATTCTGGGTTTGATTACGCCGCCAGTTTCTCCTGCTCCATGTCGATAGCATAGGCCTCGTCGGGTGTCCTG
>Ga0307436_1000179_pt1 | contig 27620 bp, 15 predicted proteins | sample SalMarWE160440MG_FD_202513 | JGI IMG/M metagenome (GOLD analysis project Ga0307436, IMG submission 202513) | Salt marsh sediment microbial communities from the Plum Island Ecosystem LTER, Massachusetts, United States - WE1604-40 | ecosystem: Environmental > Aquatic > Marine > Intertidal zone >...
GTCGGGCCGGTTGACGCCTGCAGCGAGCACCCTGATCAGGACTTCATCAGGATTTGGATCAGGCACGGGGCCCACGGCAATATGCATCACTTCCGGCCCGCCCGCCTGCGTCGCCTCGATATAGTTCATATGGTCCGGTAATGACACTGGTCTGCCTCCGCTTCTCTAATTCTATCTCGCAGGAGACCCCTTTTCCAGAAGAGGGATTTCCCTGACGACAGGCCGGGCAATTTGGGACCGTTTGTACTTGCACCGGCGCCAAGGCCAGACCCGGCTCTCTAAACCGCCATGGATGCGGTCATTCGACAGATGGAGAACAGGAAGGTCAGATCTACGCCTTTCAGCAGTTTAACCTTTGCCGCCTTTGAATAGCATCAAGAGAAAAATGTGCAGGCTTTCAGGTGTTCATCGCGCCGGCTACTTCCTCACAGTACATGACGGGGGTTGCGTCTCCGCGAAACTGAGGACTTTGTCCTGCAACTTGACTGATCATCCAGACCTCGGGCATGCAGCTTGGCTTTGAGACGATTTCGGAGCCCTCTTTCCCCGGCGTGAAATACCGGAAGAAATGTTCATCAAAAGCTGACGGCGGGGAAAAAGAGGTACTTTCTCATTGAGCAGTGCGGACGTCACCGACAACTCCTCGCCGCGGGGTTCTCGGTAGCGGAAAGATTACCGATCCAAACACGCATTCCTGCAACTGATAAGCGATTTGCAGTGTACCGCCGGTACTCCGCAAAAATCAAAATGCCGCTATTGATGACAGTTTCTCCCTGATAGTGCGACAAGAAGTCGCATGAGTAATTGTTTCAATAACGGAGCATCGTTATGATGAAACCCTCTGTTCCGTCAGAGGTAGCCTACTATCCTGAATAAAGTGCGGATAGGAAAAGGGCAACCTGACCTGAAAAGGTCTAATCAAAGCCGTGAGGCAATGATATATCTGCCAGCATCGAGGCGGATAAGGTGCCGGGCTTAATGGTATGACCAACGTATGTGAACTGCTGGTAAACTTCGACAAGAAAGACAAGCCAAAGATGCTGGCAGGCTTGAACCAAAAAGGTGAATAGCCGGTTAATCCTCTTATCAGTGGGATTACACGGACATAAGGGCTATCGGAGGAAAGGCAGGGTCCAACCCATTAGTGTTACTTATGCGGAACTTGGTAAACCCATATCCTCTCCCGTAAGGGTAAGCGAGCCGTAAGGCAAGCCGATAAGGGTGTGGGCAGAGGAGTGTGGAGAAAGCGAACGCCGGTCTGTAATGGATCGGATAGGGATTGAGAGAAATCAATATCATCCCATGCGAAAGCAGGCAGACTTCCACATGGTCTTTCTTTACAAGAGAGTTTACAGAACTTTTGAAGGAGGGAAAGCAAATGAATACAGTTAATGTATGTGCATCCTCCTACGGAACTGTGCAGTGGGCCGATATAGATTGGTCGCGATGCATCAGGAACGTAAGAAAGCTGCAAATGCGTATTGTAAAGGCTACACAGGTGGGCAGGTGGAACAAGGTGAAAGCCTTGCAAAGGCTGCTGACCAGCTCGTTTTCCGGCAGGGCATTAGCCGTAAAACGCGTTACTGAAAATGAGGGCAGGAAGACATCGGGAGTTGACGGGCAGCTATGGTCATCCCCCGAAGCCAAATCTCGGGCAGTGCGAAACCTTAAGGGGCACGGTTACAAACCGCTCCCGTTAAGGAGAGTCTACATTCCCAAAAGCAGCGGCAAGAAGCTGCGTCCGTTGGGAATTCCGGTGATGAAAGACAGAGCTACGCAGGCAGTGCATTTGCTGGCCCTTGAACCCATCTCGGAAACCACTGCGGATTGGCACTCTTATGGCTTCAGACCGGAAAGAGCCACACAGGATGCGATCGGACAATGTTTTACAACTTTGTCACGAAAGACATCCGCAGAGTGGATACTCGAAGGCGACATAAGAGGCTGCTTTGACAATATCAACCATGAATGGCTTATCAATAATATCCCTATGGATAAAAAGATACTCTACAAATGGTTAAAGGCAGGCTATATTCACAAAAGGATTCTTTACCCGACAGAAGCCGGTACTCCGCAGGGCGGAATTTGCTCGCCAACGTTGGCCAATATGACACTTGATGGACTGGAGGCAGAACTGAAAAAGTTTCGCTGGCAGGACAAGGTGCATATGGTGAGGTATGCGGATGACTTTATCATTACAGGAAACTCTCAGGAGTTACTAGAAAATGAAGTCAAACCCTTAGTTGAGAAGTTTCTCTCAATGAGGGGGCTGGAACTCTCTCCGGAGAAGACCAGCATAACGCATATTGATGAGGGGTTCGATTTTCTTGGTGTAAACATTCGCAAATACAGCGGCAAGCTGCTTATCAAGCCGTCCAAGAAAAACGTGAAAGCCTGTCTGGATAAAGTCAGGAAGATCATAAAGGATAACAAAGTTGCGAAGCAGGTCAATTTGATAATGATCCTTAACCCGGTTATTAAGGGATGGGGAAATTATCATAAATCTGTGGTCGCAAAAGAAACCTTTGTGCGTGTAGACCATGAGATTTGGAAATCCCTATGGCGATGGGCTAAGCGCAGACACCCTAACAAGAATGCTGCTTGGATTAGAAAAAAGTACTTTATTCGGGTAGCATACAGAAATTGGGTATTTGCAGCCGAGGTCAAGGGAAAGCATTATCCTGATGGGAAACCGTTAGTGGTAAGACTTTTTCAGACATCTGATATACCGATTCAACGGCATATCAAGATCAAAGGCGAGGCAAATCCTTTTGATCCACGGTTTGAAACCTACTTTGAAGATAGAATGATATCAAAGATGAGGACAAATCTGAATGGGAGCAAAAGGCTGCTTGGCTTATGGTTAAGTCAGAATGGTAATTGTCCTGTCTGCGGCCAGAAAATTACGGATACCATGCAGTGGCGTATTCATCACGGTACTCGTAAAGTTGAAGGCGGCAGCGACAATCTATCGAATCTGAGCTTAATGCATGACGATTGTCATAGAAGACTTCATGCCAGTGATTTGGATGTTGTGGAACCGGCTGCTAAAAGTGGCTTACGAAAGGCTTGAGCCGTGTGTCGGGAAACTGACACGCACGGTTCTTATGGGGCTGGGGTTCAGTAATGGACCCCGGCTACCAAACAAGATGCCAGGTTGAAATTCCTTCACCGACTTAGCCGTACCTCTTGCACAAACTTCTAACTGGCGAGTTCCGCAAGAATAAGAGAAAATGCCTTCGACGGTAACGTGTAGGACTCAACGGAGGTCACATCGCGAGAATCAGAGGTGTAGGGAAAGGACAGCACATAAGAACCCGCCCAAATGGAATGACGGCGGATCATAAACGTTACTTCCTGACAATAACATCGGCCAGCGGCAAGTACATCCCGAAGTATGGCTCAGCCTCTGAATTACCGCAACAGACAAGTATGTCAGAATAGAACTGCATAAACCTCCGGAAGTCATCCCGACAAACCTATCGAATTACTTTTGAGTATCGCAGCCGGATTCATGGCTAAAAAAAGAAAATTTACTACCAGTGAGAGGCTAAGATTAGTCGCGTGTCTTGGAGAGATGATGCAGTTAAACGCAGTCAATGATTAGTAGACCTTATCAATCCATAAATATAATTAATTTGCTTTTTTGGAATATTTCTGGCTTACTTGTTTTCGTAGCCATCGAAAAGGTAACGTCCGGGTAACCGGGCCGCACAAAGCTACCTATCCCAAGTCGGGAAAGAGGGGCTGTCGAAGTGGCAAACGGGTGATCGTTAAAAAAGCCCGCCTTTTCGAAGGCGGGCTTTTTTAATTTAAGGGGAAGGAGGGTCTCAATGTCTCTACATTGTGGCCGTATCATTGCCGTAAGGAAGAAGAGTATGAAGCCGGGATACTCGTACATCAAAAAACCCGAAGTCCCCCGGATAGCCTTTCTTTTATGTCTGTTTTTTTTATTTTTATTTGCAGGCTCAGCTTTCCCAGATACGATTAACTACGTTTACGATAACCTTGGGCGTCTCGTAGAGACGGTGTCATCAAATGGCGCCAAGATCATCTACAGCTATGACAAGGCCGGCCATGTCATATTTGTCACCCGCACAAGCGAAAGCCAACAACCTCCGATGCTCACGGAAATAACTCCTCAGAACGTTTTCATTGGGGGCGAGGCCTCTATTACTATCGCTGGTAGCAACCTGCTGACAACTAACAGCGTTAAGACAGATAACCCGGGAATCAAGATCGTCAATTACTCGGCAAGCAATAATTCGATTGCCATCGACGCCAAAATCAGTAAGACCTCTGCGACTGGCACAGTCACCTTTACAGTGGATACCACTTCCGGATCGGCCAACATAGCTCTAAATCTGATCAGTCTCACCTTAACCCCCGCTCAGATTGCACTTGCCCCTGGGACTTCAGGAAGCATCACAGTCCGCATAGACGGACTCAAGAGCGATTATAATCTGGTCTTGACAGACCAAGACCCTGATATAGCGTCCGCTCCTCAGTCCCTGACAGTCCCGGCCGATAGCAGTGTGACGTTCAGCATAAACGCCCTGTCTCTCGGCAACTGCATCGTTACCGCCGGGAACTCTGCAGTTTCGGTATTTGTGTCAGACCCATTTACCGGCGCCGGAACGGCAGGCAGCAAACCGGTCAGCGTATTCATAAATGATCTGTACCAGCATGCGAGCGTTGCTTCCAGGCCGGTAAGTGTGGGCAATTTATTTGGAAACGGGATGATTGCATCTCCTCTTGTGAGCGTTAGAAATGCGCAACCCTGACAGTGAGATGAGAGCATCGAGAAAAATGCATATTACACGAATAAACGGAGGGAACATGAAAAGGATCACTCAACTCTTGGCCGTACTGGTTTCTTTGCTGATTTGGACTCCGGTCTTCGCGTTCACAAGCGGCAGCACGGGAGCGGACGGGGCCTTCAGTCCAACGTCGAATACCCAGCTTCAGCTGCCGCCGGACGGGGTGTTCAATTTAACCACGGTTGATATTCCAATCGGGGTGACGGTCACGTTCATTAAGAATGCGGCCAATACCTCGGTGTATATCCTCGCCACCGGAGACGTAAACATTGAGGGAACGATAAGTGTGAACGGCGGTGATGCCGTCGCAATCAGTCCTGGACAAGGAGGGCCGGGCGGCTTTGACGGAGGTATTGGTGGCGGTGACGGGAAAGGCGGCAACGGACTTGGTCCGGGTGGGGGCGCAATAAGCACGTCATCGAATTCTGCATATCAGATGGGAGGCGGAGGCGGATATGGGGCGCCTGGTTATACCAACCAAGGCGGCGGTTCGGGTGGAGCTACATATGGAAACAGTCGCTTGATCCCATTGATAGGGGGCTCGGGTGGTGCAGGTGGTAATCAGGGCAGCGATCCGTACAGCGGGAACAGTACCGTCTATAAGGGCCAAGGTGGTGGTGGCGGCGGTGGCGGCATATTAATAGCTTCCTCGGGAACCATCAATGTAGATGGCAGCATTCTGGCAAATGGGGGTAAAGGATACCCCACCACGTATGAAACTTCCGGGGGAGGGGGAGGCAGTGGCGGGGGGATTAAGTTAATGGCCAATACAATATCGGGAAATGGGACCATATCCGCTAAAGGAGGCAGCGGGCAGAGTTATAACGGACATTATTCAAATAATGGCGGCAGCGGCCGCATCCGGCTGGAGGCAAACAACATTGCAAGGACTGCCGGTTCTTCCCCGATTTATACCTTCAGCACCCCAGGGCCTGTCTTTACGGCAAACATCCCGTCCATCCAGATAACCTCAGTCGGCGGCACCCCGGTCCCTCAAAATCCGACAGGCTCTTACGGAACACCTGATGTGACTTTGCCGGCAGGGACGACGAATCCGGTAGAGGTGGGTATCTCTGCGTCCAACATCCCCGTAGGCACAGTCATAACGGTTTCCGTGGTGCCCCAGTCGGGTGTGGCTTCCAGTTCCGCAAGCACCGCCCTCAGCGGGACACAGCAGTCCTCGACTGCGACAGCCGGCGTGACTCTCTCTTCGACCCAGACATGTGTACTTATGGCCGAGACAACATTCAATATCCAAACTGCCATGCACTATAACGGGGAGAGAATTGTGAAGGCCAGCGTGGCTGCGTCTATGGGTGGCAGATCGAAAGTGACCTATATAACCGCTTCGGGCAAGAAGGTGCCTGAAGAACAGCTCCTTGCGAGCCTCATGAAGTAGGGGAAGAGGGGATTTGGAGGCGATATGAAACGAATAAGGCTATATCTGACAGTTGCCCTTTGCATGCTTGGCGTGATTTTGATCGGCAATGCCGCCTGTGCGGCTGGGAATTCAACATCTTCAACATCTGGAATTGCAGTCGGCAAAGGGCCAAGCGATATAGCCATAAACCCCTACACCAATATCGCCGTGGTGACCTCAAAAGACGGCGTGTCTATTGTGGATCTCGCCACAGAGGACGTCATAGCGGATGTGCCAGTTTCAAACCCCGAAGGCGTGGCTATCGACACAGGCCTGAACGTGGCTCTTGTCACCAGCAGCCCGGATAATTCGGTGTCGATCATAGACCTCGGCTCATTGATGGTGATCAGTAAGACCACCCTTGGCCAGGAGATCGAAGGAATAGCCGTAAACTCCTCAACTCATACCGCAGTCATTCTGTCAAACGGGTCGGCAACAGGCGGCAATTCGGCGATAATATGGGACATTCAGTCCTGTACGACAATAGCCTCCGTGCCTCTGCAGAGCGCCTCCAGGGCGGTTGCGGTCGATCCTGGACCGGACCTCGCGGTCATTGCCGGTGAAAAGAATATCACCGTGGTGGACCTTACGACGGACCAGGTGGTGCAGCAGCTCACTTCGGGCGTAAACCAGACCGCAATCTCGATCAATCCAGAAACGCATCTTGCTGCCATTGCCCAGGAGGGAAGCGATTCGCTTGCCGTACTGAACCTTCTTGACTGGAGCCTGGTTACGGTCCCTGTAAGCAAACACCCCCAGTATGTCGCGGTGAACCGGCTGGACAACTGTGCGCTCGTCATCAGCATTCCGAACGAATCCGCCTCGGGCAAAAACGGCGGCCCCGTGCTTCAGCTCGTAGACCTGAATACCGATTCCATAACTGAGAGTTATTCCATCAACCGGCTGCCGGAAGGCGTCGCCGTTGACAACTTCACCAACGTTGCCGGAGTGATAGACAACGATACGGACAGTCTTAACCTCATCGTGCTTCCAAACCCGGTCCCTTTGGTCACTTCCATATCGCCTTCCACGCTCACAAGGGGGAGCAGTAAGCAGACCATAGCCATTTCCGGGTCGGATTTCATACAGACTTCAACCGCTGTCATCAAGGCCGCATCATCATCCTATGCTGTCACGCCGGTCTTTACGGACAACCATGACATCCAGCTTTCGGTCTCCGACGCCCTGCTTGCAGACACCGGCGACTGGCAGGTGGTTGTCACAAACCCATCCCCTGACGGGGGCTCCTCAACACCGGCAGGTCTAAGCGTGGTAAATCCCTTGCCGATGATATCGGTCCTCTCCCCATCGACGGCCAGTGCGGGAACCCCGTCGCTTCAGCTGGACATATACGGAAGCGGCTTTTTCAACGACACAACTTTTTATGTGAACGATGAACAAAGGGGATTTACCCTTGATTTGCAGCAGCAGGCATCTTTGAACCTCTCTGCGTCGGACATGGCATACGGGAGGTATCTGGACATCAAGGCTTATAACACCACACCAGGCGGAGGATATTCGCAGACGGCAACTTTTACCGTCCTCAATCCTGTGCCTGTATTGAACGGCCTTTCCCCGGATGAGACCCTGATAAACACGCCTCTTACTCTGAACATCAGCGGCACAGGGTTCGTGACTACGTCAAGCGTCCAGTTCAACGGTCAGTCCATGCCGTTTTCCTACGAAGGGTGGACCGGCCTTCAGGTGAGCATACCGGCGGACATGATATCCAGCGCCGGATATTACCCGGTGGAAGTTGTCAACCCCGCCCCCGGAGGAGGCACCTCGAATCTGTTAAATCTGACGGTTGACAATCCGCTGCCTGTGCTGAATGCCATAGACCCCAATATTATCTTACCGGATACCCAAGCGACCATACATCTGAACGGAAGCGGTTTCATACCCGGTTCCGGCGTTTCAGTGGACGGCAGCGCCGTAACAACGACATTCATCGATTCAAACGATCTGAGCATAGTCATCCCGGCGTCTTTAGCCACCGAGGGAGGCCATAGCATAACAGTAACCAATCTGCCCCCCGGAGGAGGGGTCTCCGATTCGTCCATATTGACGGTGGAAAGTCCTCCTCCCGATCCATCAACGGTTGCGCCGCCTCTCGATCCTACAGGTGCCACGTCCATGCTGGCGGCAACACAATTCCTTTATACCGGCAACAACCCGATTCAAAGAGGGGTTGCCCCCGGAACCATTACAGTCAAGCGCGCTGCCGTCATCAGGGGGAAAGTATTCGCCGCAGACGGAAGTCCATTGCCGGACGTGTCCATAACAATTCTGGGGCATCCCGAATTCGGAAGCACCCTGAGCCGCACAGACGGCGCATTTGATATGGCGGTAAACGGCGGAGGTGTGCTCACGGTAAACTACACACGACCAGGGTATCTGCCTGTCCAGCGGCAGGTAAACGTGCCTTGGCAGGACTATGCGGAGGTTCCCGACGTGGTCATGATCCAGCCTGATTCAGCGGCAAACCCGATAGATCTTACATCCACAGCGCCCATACAGGTGGCCAGGGGCAATCCCGTGACGGACGCCCGCGGTACTCGTCAGGCCACGTTGTTTTTCAATCAGGGCACTACCGCCACAATGATCATGCCTGACGGATCTACCCAGCCAATTTCACACCTGACTGTCCGGCCAACGGAATTTACCGTGGGCGACAGCGGGGAGAAAGCTATGCCCGGCCTTCTTCCGCCGAACGTGGGATATACCTATGCAATTCAGTTCGTGACGGACGAGGAACTGGCTGCCGGGGCGAAAACTATTGTGTTCAGCCAGCCTGTAATAAGCTATACGGAGAACTTCCTCAACATGTATGTGGGACAGTTCGTTCCCGTGGCGTCCTATGACTCTGATCGGGGCGAATGGATACCCTCGGACAACGGGCGCGTCATTGAGATATCAAGCATTGCAAATGGTATCGCAAGTATCGATGTGGACGGAAACGGTTCACCAGCCACTCCTGTCGAGTTGGCGGACCTGGGTGTTACTACAGCCGAGCTTCAGCAGCTTGCCGCAATGTACCAGCCGGGGCAGACCCTCTGGAGAGTGCCTGTCCCGCATTTCAGCAGAGCATATGATATCAACTGGAATTATGTTTGTGACACGTCGAAAGCAGACTGCACTCCCCCGAACATATGGGATGTACACTATACTTTGAAGATTGTTGATAATTCGAATCAAATCTGTCCCGCGTGCGTAATAGAGGCTCAGAACCAGACCCTCGGTGAGGCCATTGACATCACCGGTACGCCGCTTTCCCTGAATTACCGAAGCAGTGTTCAGTCCGGCCGGATTGATGATTATAAGCTGACTGTTCCCGTGACCGGCGCGACAGTGCCAAAAGGTCTTCTTTCTATGAATCTGGAGATAAACATCGGAGGGCAAGCTATCCAGACATCACTTGCCCCCTCAGCTAACGAAACGTACTCCTTTGACTGGAATGGCGTTGACGCCTATGGTCGCCCGTTGCAGGGAAGCTACCCGGTTACGATGTCGACATGTTACGTTTATCCGGGGATATATGTTCAAGGAGCAAGTGCGCTATCCAATTACGACTTCATATTCGGCCATTGGTCGTATTACGGGTATCCCGCAAGCGGCGATCCCTCCAGCGGGACATTTTCCATTTGTCAAAATGTCCAGTATACGACAAGCAATCCCTTCACAATGGGCCATTGGAACGCGCAGGGTCTGGGGCTTGGAGGCTGGACGCTGAGCATACAGCACGCATACGATCCCGTGGGTCGTGTCCTCTATCTCGGAAACGGAAGCAGGCGGAGTGTTACGTCACTAAACAACATAATCTCTACTGTGGTCGGGGAACAGTCAAGCAGCCTGAATAACCCTTCAGGTGTGGCCGCGGATGCAGGAGGAAATATATACATAGCTGACACCTCGAACAACATGATAAAAAAGATTGACGCAAACGGCAATGTCGCAACCATCGCGGGCACCGGAAGCAAGGGCTTCGGGGGCGACGGCGGCCTCGCTGTAAACGCAAGCCTTAACAACCCTTCGGGGGTCGCAGCAGACAGCGCGGGAAATATCTATATTGCTGACACGGGCAATAACCGCATACGGAAGATCGATGCAAATGGAGTCATAATCACGGTCGCCGGTAACGGTCAGGCGGGTTATAGCGGCGACGGCGGTCCTGCAACGGTGGCTGCTCTTTACAGGCCGATGGCAGTGGCGGTGGATTTTGCCGGGAACATCTATATTGCTGATTCTTCCAATAACAGGGTAAGAATGATAGATCCGGGCGGCAATATCTCAACAGCAGCCGGAAATGGACAGCCGACCTATGGAGGTGACGGCCTTCCTGCCAGGCAAGCGGCCCTTAACATGCCTACCGGAGTGGCGGTCGATAGGTTCGGGAACATCTATATAGCCGATCAGGGTAATAACAGGGCAAGAGAGGTCAATAGGAGCGGGATAATTTCCACTATTGCCGGCAATGGAGAGTCATGCGATATGACAAATTGTCCCACGGAGGATGGTGTCCCGGCTGTACAGACGTCTCTCGATGCTCCCACGGCTGTTGCGGTAGATGCGGACGGAAACGTATTCATTGCCGACATGTACCATAGCCGTGTAAGAATGGTGAACTCCACAGGCACAATCACAACAGCGGCTGGAAACGGTGTGCCTTCCTATAGCGGAGACGGCGGCCCAGCTGCTGCTGCGTCGATTTATTTCCCCAGGGGTGTTGCCGCTGATCCGGCAGGGAACATCTATATCGCGGATACAGGTAATAACCGGATAAGGGAGATAGCAGCTGTTCTTCCGGGAGTTTCCATTGGGGACATCAGTATTCCATCCAGTGACGGCAAGGAACTTTATGTTTTTGACGCTTCCGGCAGGCACTTGAGCACCGCAAACGCGCTCACGGGGGCCGTTATCTACAGCTTCAGCTATGACTCGTCGGGATATCTTGCAAATGTTACGGACGGAGACGGAAACGTGACAACTATAGACAGAGACGGTTCTGGTAATATTACATCGATAACATCGCCCGGCGGACAGAAGACGACATTTAGATTAGATTCGAACGGCTACGTCTCGGACATTACGGACCCTGCCGGGAACGTTACCAAGATGAGTTATACAACGGGAGGACTTCTAACTTCCTTTACGGACCCCAAGGGCAACATCCACAGCTATACCTATGACGACAAGGGTCGCCTCGTAACGGACCGGAACCCCTCCGGAGGGAAGCAACCTCTTTCGAGGACTGAAACAGGAGACGGTTACACCGTCTCGCTAACAAGTGCCATGGGGCTTACGAGTACATACAAGGTGGAGACGTCTCCAGCGGGAAGCGAGATCAGGACAAATGTGAACCCACAGGGCGGCACTGACGTGACGGTGACGAATCCCGATGGCACCAGCACTGAGACAGCTCCGGATGGTACTGTCACAGAAATTACCAAGAGCCCTGACCCCCGCTTTGGCATGTTCGCTCCTGTAACTGGCAGTAAAACCATCACTACTCCAAGCGGGCTTAAGTACAGCGATGCCGATACCCGGACAGCCGATCTTTCGGACCCCGCTGATCCCTTCAGTTTCAAGACCCTGACAGATTCCTACAACATAAACGGCAGGATTTACACCAGCACGTATGACGCTGCCTCGAAGACCCTGACTGAAACGACCCCGATGGGCCGGAAGAGCATCACTACGCTGAACAGCCAGGGCAAAGTGGTTTCAAGCCAGGTGTCGGGGCTTTATCCTGTGAACTTCGGTTATGATTCCCAGGGGCACATGAATGAGATCACCCAGGGCACCGGCGCCGACGCCCGTGTTTACAGCTATACCTACGACTCACAGAACTACCTGGCCGGCATTACCAATTCGCTATCGGAGATCACAGGTTATGTCTATGACAAAGCGGGGAGGGTGACACAGGAGGTATTGCCCGATGGCCGGGTGATCAACTACAGCTACGACTCAAACGGCAATATGACTTCGATAACCCCTCCCGGAAAGCCGGCGCACGACTTCAACTATACATCCTTAGACCTCACTAAGGACTACATTCCGCCGTCTATCGGAACAGCAGATACAAACACCTTGTACTCTTACGATCTCGACAGAAACCTTGTAGAGGTAGACCGGCCCGCCGGCTCAGGAACGCCTGCGAGGGACCTGACCGAAAACACGTCGTTTACCTATGACGGCTCACTGATCACCTCCATCACCTGGTCCGGAGCAATCAACGGCTCCGTAGGTTTTACCTACAACAACGACTTCCACATTTCCTCTGAATCTGTCATTCCGGCTGGTCCGGAATCCTTCTTGCCGTCTACAATTAATTTCAGTTACGACAAGGATGCTCTGCTGGTATCGTCGCAATCTTCGGGTGGGAATCCGGGCTCAGATAACTTCATCATAGACCGAGACTCCGGGAACGGTTTTGTTACGGGCACTACCCTTGGCGATGTGACTGATGCTTGGACTTTTGACGGCTTCGGGGAGACTGCAACCTACAGGGCTTCCTATAACGGATCACCTCTTATGAGTATTCAATACGTTCATGACAAACTGGGCAGGATCGCTCAGAAGACAGAGTCGGTAAACGGAGTGACCGATACCTACACATATACATATGACCAGGCTGGGCGACTTACGGATGTTCAGAAAGACCTTACGCCGGTAAGTCATTACGTGTATGACCTCAACGGAAACCGTTTGTCTTATACAAGCGGTGCAACTACGCTTACCGGGACATATGATGCTCAGGACCGCTTGATTACGTATGGCAATTACTCCTATAACTATACCGACAATGGCGATCTTGAGAGCAAGAGGGGTCCTGATGGCACGACCTCTTATGTCTATGATGATTTTGGCAACTTGGTGTCTGTGACAAAGCCTGACGGTGCGGAGATCGATTATATCATCGACGGGCAGAACAGGAGAGTCGGAAAAGAAATAAACGGAACCCTTGTGCAGGGCTTCCTTTATAAAGACCAGTTGAAGCCAGTCGCAGAGCTTGACGGAAATGGTAATATAGTGGCAAGGTTTGTTTACGGCACGAAGGACAATGTGCCTGATTATATGATTAAGAACGGCGAGACATACAGGATCATATCGGACAACCTTGGGAGTCCGAGGATGGTGGTGGACGTTGCTACGGGACAGATTGTTCAGCAGATGAATTACGATGAATTCGGGAATATGACAGAGGACACGAATCCGGGCTTTCAGCCTTTTGGATATGCAGGTGGTTTGTATGATAAAAATACAGGGCTTGTGAGGTTCGGGGCGAGGGATTATGACCCGCTGACTGGAAAGTGGACCGCAAAGGACCCGATTCGCTTCAAGGGCGGAGATACGAATCTGTTCGGGTATGTCGGAAATAATCCGATCAATGAATTTGATCCAGGAGGATTAATGGAATTACCGCCACCGTTCAGTCCACCAAGCAGTTTGCCATGCGGGCAAACTGCAGATAACTGGTGTGGTCAAGAATATGGAAGAAAAATTAAGGAATGCTCATTGAACCCTCAACCTGGAAACTGTTTGGACGAGGCACATAAATGGTTTATCGATTGCCAGTCGTGGGCCAATGGCATCATTTATAGAGAATATAAATGTCCACCGCATGACTGCAATAAGAAATAGCGGAGAATGAAGAATGCTAAATAATCGAGAAAGAATATTAATTGATATATTTTCAGCTGAGATATTCGCATATGCAGCTTTGTTTCTAATAAACCCCTTTAAAGGAATGTACAATCTAGTTGTTCCGGTATATTTTTTTAAGAAAACGTCTTTTTTAGAAATGGCGGTCTGGATTTTATTGGAAAACATACCTTTTTATATATTAAATTGTTTGTTAACATTCTTCTTGACGTTAAGATATTTTAGAGCAGATAGTCAGTTACTAGTTTTGGCTTATATCTTCTTCATCATTCTATTTAATGGTTTCTTCCTTGTGGAGACTTATTGGAATAGCAATGTTCCTAGCTTAGAAATCGCTGGTTTGATGGGCGAGATTCTGTCCATTCTGATTGCCTCTTTTTTTGCCTATGCAGGTTGGAAGTTATCGTATGCCATATTGAAAAGAAGGGAGGCGGTGTAGTGGGTCAGCCCTTGACATTTGACAGGGTTCGCTCGATCCGTTCAATCTCCTTTCTTAAGCCCCGATTCTCTTCCATCGCCGGTTCAAGACGTCTGCATATCTTTGCCACAGCCGAATAGCTCAGCCCTCCGAACCTCTCTCCGATCTCTTGATTGGTCACTCCCGTATGTTTCTTTATCAGATAGATCGCCGATTTCTTCGCTTCCGGAAGTCTCCCCTCCAATATGTCTTCGGTCGATACCTTGTATGCCCCGGCAGAGCATTTAAGGATGTCTTCCATATCGTAAGATGTCCGGAGCGCCCTCCGGTGAGATACTTCTCCTTTGCTTAAGTACTCCTCCTTGATCCTCTTAAGGGTCTCCTTGATAAACCGCTCTCCCCCAAGGATCATTCCCCCATAGACATTCTCCAGGGGACTCTCAATATCAGCCCCGATTCCGGCTTCCACGTAATTTCGGTATTTCTTACGCGCCTCTTTCCTTTCCGCAGCCGTCATCCCAAGGTGATACCACCGGTTAAGGCTGAACCCACCCACCGGGGGAAAATGGACCCACTTGCCGGTTTTTTCATGAATTAGGAGACACCGGAAAACGGCCCCACCCTGACATTTCCGGTAACTTTTCCCTGCTTGATCGAAATCCCTTCTTACCCTTTTTCGTAATCATAGATGAAGATTGCAAAGATGGACGCGTCAGGGTGTTGGGGATTATCTTCTTTCGGCAACGATGCGAAGGAAGGAAGTGATGGGAATGCCCTGCAAGAGAGGGAAACGGCCGTGTCGAATATGCGGGAGGTGGTATATGCCGGACCCGCGATCACGAGCACATCAGAAGACCTGCGGGCGAGCGGAATGCCGGAGGGAGTGGCACCGGAAGAAGTGCGCGGAATGGAACGGGAGACATAGGGCGCATTTCAAGGCGATCTATCTGGGGAAGAAGCTGGGAAAGTGCCGGGACGAGGCGCCGCCACTGGTTACAGAACTGGCACCGCCAAGCCGGATCGAGCTACAACTACCCCGGAGAGAAGTTCAAGAGGTGACAGGGGCTAAACTCCTTGTCATCATTGAATATTTCGTCCAACTACTCTTAAAGCGCGTCCAAGAGGGGAAACGATCGGAAGTCCTTGAAAATAAAGCGAGAAATGGCCAAGTACTCACAGGAGGTTTTCAAGAAGGGATGGATAAAGGGGAGCGGATCGGGATAGGCTCTCCGTATGTACGACGAGAGTGAAATAGAGGATCTCGCAGTATCTGATATAGGGGAAGAATACGGGATATTCCGTATAGTGCGTCCGGCGGCGGACCTGGCGATGGTGAAATCGATTCAGAGATACGGGCAGATGTCACCGGTGGTCTGTGTAAAGAGCGGCGAGGGGTATGAGCTTATAGACGGGTTCAAACGGCTGAGGGCCTGCCGAAAATTGAACAAGCCGGCTTTGAAGGCGAAAACGGTGGATTTTAGCGGGCGGGCCTGCAAGGCGGCGATCATACAGCTCAATCGCGGTGGCGGCTCGATAACGGAAATGGAAGAGGCGCTGGTGCTGCGGTCGCTTCACCGTGAAGACAAGCTGCCGCAGATAGAGATCGCGGCACTGGTCGGCAGACATAAAAGCTGGGTAAGCCGGAGGTTATCGTTAATCGAAAGATTGAGCGAGGAGATCCAGGAGGATCTCAGACTGGGGCTTCTTTCGGTAAGCATAGGCAGGGAATTGGCAAAGTTGCCACGTGGCAACCAAAAGACTGTTGAAGAGGCCACCTTGAAGCATGGGTTCTCAGTAAGAGAGATGGAAAGGCTGATCTCGTATCTGTTGTCCCGGCCGCAACGGGAGTATAAGACGATACTATGGGCGCCGTGGGAGATCATTGATCGCAGGCAGCCCAGGCCGACGGGGATCGAGGCCAAACTCATATCGTTTGAGCATGCATGCAGCTGTCTTCTGAAGGAAATCTCCAAGAGCAAAATGGAAGGCGGACTCTACGGGCGTGTCGACAGGGCCGCCTGCGCAGCGGAAGAAGTGGCTGCATCACTTAGGGCCTTGTACTCTGATCAGGCGGTAATATGAAGTTCATTCGCGACCGTCAGGAACTTGAGCATATGATCATCACCATGCATAACGAAGGCTGGTCGATCCGTGAGCTGAGGAGACAGTTTCAGCTGGGGCGCAATACCATAAGGAAGATACTCCGAAAGCATAAGCGCCAACGTGACGAGGGCCATGAGGTGATCGGGAAGAAACTGAAACGCATCAGCAAGCTCGACGCCTTCAAGGACGAGATAGAGAAGATACTCGATAAGTATCCTGGCATCACGGGCGTGCGTATGCACGAGAAGTTGACTGATGCGGGCTATGCAGGCGGCATCAGCATACTGAGGGAAAGACTCAAGGAGCTGCGTAAACCCGACAAAGAGCCTGTCATCCGCTTTGAAACTGAACCGGGCCGGCAGGGTCAGATGGATTGGAGCCCCTATACGATCAAGTTTAAGCGCACAGGCAAGATTCAGGTGCAGTGTTTCTCCTATATCCTTGGTTTCTCAAGGAGGCAATACATAGACTTTGTGTTACGCCATGATTTCTACAACCTCATCCGCAGACATCAGGATGCGTTTCAGTACTATGGCGGCGTGCCGTTTGAGTGTCTCTACGACAATGAAAAGACCGTCGTGCTCAGATGGGAATGCGGCAGGCCGGTCTTCAACCCCGCGTTTACTTTGTTCATTACGCACTATCAGTGCAAGCCAATCGCATGTCGTCAGGGAAGCCCCCAAACGAAAGGTAAAGTGGAATCTCCTTATGTTAAGTTCTTGGTTATGTTGAGTAAAATTAGTTCTCGCTAAGCAAGTATCTGTTTTCCCTATCATATTTTCTTCTTCCCATTCTGATTTACTCAACATAATGAATAGTGTTTTATCCGTAGTGCCGGAGGCATTGCGGATAAAACATATTGAGCTAAGCCAAGCGATCATGATGAGCATATAATGTAATGGGGATTGTAAAAGGATGAGAGAATCAGTCTATGAGAGAATATTTGGTGCCTGCCTGAATATTTTCACTTAGCCAAATGAAATTCATTGGACTTGTTGACCGAATAACAGTCCTGGGAGCAGCGAACATGAGGACTGTTCGCAAGAAAACCGACCGTTGAGACAGGCCATTCCATTGACTCGTCTTAGAGCTTTTTAAGTCCTTCTCTTTTTGAAAATCAAGATCCATAATCATGACGAATTCATATAGCTGGTTCCAGAATACCTATATGCCCATCTTGAAGGGTAGGGCATTTCTATTACGACAATCATGGTTCCTTCCCGGCAGCAGGGGCATCTGGTAATATCTATACCCGTAAGATCAAACATCAGTTCGCTTGAGGTTTTCTTCGCAGATTCGGGTTGCCGGCTGTCGATGCCTATCAGTTTTCTGCAAAGCTGAACATTTTCTTTCTTTCGCTTGTTGGCCAGGAAACCAAAATGCCGTATCTTCATGAAGCCCTTAGGGAGTACGTGAATAAGGAATCTCCGGATGAATTCCAGTGAATCTACCGTTTTTAATCTTTTGGAATCATTATCTTTCCTGTCTTTGTAAGTAAAGGTGACATTTCCGTTCTGAACATCCACTATACGGTTATTCGATATAGCTACCCTATGCGTGTATCTGCCTATGTAGTCAAGGACTTGTTGAGGCCCTGCAAAGGGCTTTTTGGAAAACACCACCCAGTCTTTTGAGCTGATGTCCCTTATAAGCCTTGTGAATCCGTCGTGCGTCGCGTACTTCGTGGTATTTCCAGGGAACTCCAGTTCGCCCGCTGAATAGGCTTTCTGCAGATATTCGATGAACTTTCCCCGGAATACCATCGAAAGAGCCTCCACATTGAAGAGATAGTTCTCTGCCGAGGTTACCCATTTTGTTTTGTCCGCGGACAGGGCGCCTCCTGCTATTACACAATGCAGATGGAAATGATCCAGGAGCTTCTGGTCCCACGTGTGGAGTATGGCTGTAAAGCCTACCGTACCACCGAGATTATTTTCACCGAATTGAAGAAGGGTTTCAGAAACTGCTTTAAACAGGATAGAGAAGACCGCCTTCCTGTTGCATAGAGCAATGGGATTCAGATCATGGGGCAGAGTAAAAACATTGTGGAAGTACGGCACAGGTAGCAGCTCAGACTTGCGGTCTTCAAGCCACTTTGCCTTTGTTAAGCACTGACACTTTGGGCAATGCCTGTTCCTGCAGGAATTGTAAGAGTGCTGCTCCAATCCGCACTTGTTACATTTCCGTACATGGCCTCCGAGATATGGCGTCCGGCATACTGTAATGGCGCGCATAACCCTACGTTGGTCAGGAGACATGGCATTTTCATGCCTGTATGCCCTTTCGAATTCCCGGAAGATATCAGCTACTTCCCATCTCTTTACTGCCTCGGCCGAGATGGCTTCCGTAGACATCGACATTGGAGATTACACTTTAATCAGCCTCCTATTGTCGGGTATCTCTATAAGGTCCAGGGGGCTCTTTGTAGCAGACAGTTTCTTGCTCGTTATGCGCATATACCGCGCCGTAGTCGTTATTGAGGAATGGCCCATCAACAACTGAATGGTCCTCAAATCTACTCCGGCTTCAAGAAGATGCGATGCAAAGCAGTGACGACTATTCCGCATGCGGAATAGGAGACACTATTCCGAGTCCCGGACTATTCCGAGTGAGTTGGGAGCCAAGTACGCACAGCCAGTTATTACGGCTTAATGCATGAATAGTACTCACTAATCACTCGGCATAGTTTTGTTTATGATTTACAGATTATTGAGGAAACCACATCACGTGCCCACTTCGCAGACCCGGCAATGTAAGCCGATAGCGGACCTTCCAACGGTCTTGAGAGAATTACGTCATCATTGACACTGCACTTCATAGTCGACTCCTTTCTTGCAATAAGATTTACTGTCTGGAGTCAAACTATGCCGAGTCGGTGTGGTTTACAAGTCTGGAATCATGGATTGAAGCGAATTACCTGGTAATAGTCCGGGACTCGGAATAGTGGCGAAGGGTATGGATGCAACCTTCCTTTTTTATACCCGCCCTCTCCTTTGCACTGTAGTATATCCTCTCGGGCGTGGCTCTGTTCATGGGCTTACCAGGAAATGCTCCAGGGAAAAGCCAGAGAACTGGCCTGTATTTCCTGTTGTAATTTCGAAGTTCCGTCAATAAACGGTTTGATAGAATCGTGTAACGATCCTTATTTCCCTTACTCTGACATATCCTGATCATCATCCTTCCGCTGTCTATATCTTTAAGCTTCAGATTTACCACTTCACTTACGCGCAGCCCGGCCGCGTACGTGGTCATTAATATCACCTTGTGTTTAAGGTTTTGCGTGCATTGAAACAGTCTTGTTATCTCCTCGACACTCAGAACCTCGGGCAGTTTTGACTGAGACTTCATAGGCGGGATCCCCAGATGCATCGAGTCGATTCCCAGCGTTTGCGTATAAAAAAACCTTATCCCGGACACTACTACATTGCAGGTGCCCCAAGAGAGTTTCCGTTTATCCATGAGGTGCAGAAGATATGCCCGTATCTTCTCTTCGTCGATCAGGTCCGGAGACTGATTGTAATACTTGGCCAAGCCTGCAACAGCCGACACATACGCATCTTGCGTATTCGCTGCAAACCTCCTCAGCTTCATGTCGTTGATCATCTTTTGACGGAGCGGTTTCATACAATACCTCCTTGGTTTAAGTTGTAGAAATATTGTATGTAAGGGGCAGAAATTGAATATACGTCTGACGGGAAGGGCTTAAAGCTTGGCCCTATGAGTCATCCTGCCGCGTGAGCGGTTTAGTTCAACCCCGCTTATGTGTAGCTCAACATAAGCGGGGGTTACCCGCGTCACGTCCGCGCCAGAAACATGTTTTTATTCGGTAGTAACCTTGGCCCCGTGACAAAACTCGTTAGGGCGGTTAACAGGAAGCCAGTGAGAAATCTTTTTTGAGAGTATCTTTTGGAAATCTGCAAAAAGTCCTCTTCTCCGGGGGAGTTGGTTAGCGGGGGTAGACCGGCGTCGCCATCAGTTCTGCAAACGCTTAATACCGGTCGTAACCTCAATACTATTGCAGAAATGATACAGGAAAGAGTCCAGGAAGATATCGCCGGAACTGAAAGCCTTTCATCTCAACTGAGCTGGCCGCTCAGTTTCGCCCCGCATCACACGCATAAGAAGTGCCCCGCAAAGGTTGGGACAAGATTTCGATGTCTTCCTGAAGTCCGCATTTTTCACAGCAGTTCATTTCCCTCGGAGTACCACCGGAAATAGACAGATTATTCTTGACTCAACGGCCAATAGAAGGGTATAAAATAACTGCTATATCGCGGGGAAACTGGTGCCTAATGGAGGGAGTCCTTATGGAGATCCAACCAAGCGAAACTGTTAGCGGCCGCTTAAACCCCGCCACCTAGGGTCGAATCAAAACCCGCCATTTTTGAGAGGAGATGCGGTATACCTTCTGACCAGGAGGTATACATGGCAAACAGACTCAAAATGGCAAATATCCAAGCAGTTATAGGTTTATTAGAACAAGGCTGGTCGTACCGGCGCATAGCGCGCGAGCTCGGTATCGATCGTGACACGGTGGCGCGATACGACCGGCTCCGGAAGTCAAAACCCGCCATTGTGGCCCCCGGGTCTGATGCTCCGGAAGGTCCAAATGCCGCCATTTCGACCGCCGGGTCTGAGCAGTGCCTCGATGATCTGTTTTTTCTCAAGGCTTCAGGACGTCCACCGGGAAGAGTCAGTGAATGCGAACCGTTTAAAGATGTAATCAACAAGAAGCTCGATCAGTGTCTGTCAGCCCAAAGGATCTGGCAGGACCTGGTAAGCGAAAACGGTTTCGGCGGCTCATACTCTGCCGTAAAGCGTTTTGTCCGTAAGCTTGGCGCAGCAACACCGCTGCCGTTCCGGAGAATGGAATGCGAACCGGGGGAAGAAGCACAGGTAGATTTCGGATCCGGAGCCTGGGTTTTTGAGGACGGCAAGAGACGTCGGCCGCATATTCTCCGAATAACATTAAGCCATTCCCGGAAAAGCTATAGCGAGCCCGTCTGGCGGCAAACGACAGAGAACTTCATCCGTTGTCTGGAAAACGCCTTCCGACACTTTGGCGGTGTCCCAAAGACCCTGGTTATAGATAATCTCAGGGCTGCTGTAAAGAATGCCGATTGGTACGATCCTGATATCAATCCCAAAGTAGTAGAGTTTGCGCGTCATTACGGAATAGTCATCCTTCCTACGAAGCCGTACACGCCCCGACACAAAGGCAAAATTGAAAGTGGGGTGAAGTACGTAAAAAACAACGCTCTGAAAGGCAGGATCTTTTCCTCCCTGGGAGAGCAAAAAGAGTTTCTCTGGCGCTGGGAAAGAGATGTCGCCGATACGCGCATCCATGGCACGACCAGAAAGCAGGTCCGGAAAGTATTCGATGAGATTGAAAAGCCGGCACTCCAGCCATTGCCTTTGGAGCCGTTTCCGTTCTATCACGAAGGCAAACGGAAGGTCCACCGCGACGGCCATGTTGAAGTGGATAGAAGCTACTACTCGGTTCCACCTGAGTACCTTGGTCATGAAGTCTGGGTCCGTTGGGACAGCCGTCTGGTCCGCGTGTTCAATACACAGTTCGCACAAATAGCCGTTCATCCGAAAGTCGGCCCCGGCAGATTCAATACCAGCCGATCTCATCTGGCCGACAGGAAGATATCGGCGGTGGAAAGAGGTGCCGAATACATGCTCCGAAAAACACTCCTTATCGGAAATGAAGCGGGCCAATGGGCAAAGGCCATGCTCGATAATCGTGGAATCGAAGGAGTCCGAGTACTGCAGGGCTTCATACACCTGGCGAAAAAGTATCCTGCTCGTGCTATCAACCTCGCAAGCAAGACAGCTCTTCAGGCCGGGATGTTCAAGCTGCGCCCCTTAAGAGAACTCATAAAAAGAAACTCCGAACAGGAGCAGCTCGGGGAAAGGGTCGAGGGGTCTGCCCTTGACATTGGACAAGTGGGTACCTATTCACTGCATCGCAGCGCAGGTTAGCATCGGAAATCGATAGTTCTGAGAATACGCTGCCGGTGTTCGTTATCAGTCAAGAGCCTCATCCTGGGTGATTGTCGACCGTCCTCCATAATTTTTCCGCTGCTATAATGGAGATAGGACAGTGCATGCTGATTGTTAAAAGGGACAATTCGAGGGAGGTGTGGACTTGAAGGTCGTTGCTGTTACGGGAGGAGGTCAGGGGATTGGACGGGCGGTGGTGTATCATTTTGCACAGGCCGGTTACGCGGTGTCGATTGCGGATATCGATGAGGAAGCGGGAACGGAAGCGCTCCGCAAGGCTGAAGAGATCGGCATCAAGGGCATCTTCGTCCGGACAGATGTATCTCAACAAGAAGAAGTCAAGAAATGGATGGAACTGACCTCGCGCGAACTCGGCTGCCCCGATACGCTTGTTAACAATGCGGGGATCGGACGCAGCGCGCCTTTTCTGGAGCTTTCGGCCGAGGATTTCGAGCGCGTCATCGGTGTGAACCTCCGTGGCACGTTCCTCTGCTCTCAGGAGGCCGCCCGCCTGATGGCGGAGCGCGGCAGCGGCGGCGTCATCATAAACATCGCGTCGACCCGGGCCTTCATGTCCGAGCCCGGCACGGAGGCATATACGGCATCCAAAGGCGGCATAGTCTCCCTCACTCACGGCATGGCCGTAAGTCTCGGCCCCTTTGGCATCCGCGTCAACTGCATCAGCCCCGGCTGGATAGAAACACGGGACTGGCAGTATTCAGCCAGGGCGCAGAAACCGTCGCATTCGGAACGGGACCGCCTCCAGCATCCTGCAGGACGGGTCGGCAGGCCCGATGACATCGCGGAGGCATGCATGTTCCTGAGCGGGTCCGCGGGGTTCATGACCGGCCAAAACGTGATAATCGACGGCGGCATGACCATCAAGATGATCTATGAGGAGTAGGCAAGAGTAAGCCTCCGCTACGCCGGTGTTTCGATGTAGAGGTCGCCCGAGTCGTAGTCGTAGGCAAAGAGCTCCCCGTACCTTCCCCAGTCGATGGCGATCTCAAGCTGGTTCCATGCCTCGTCCGAGGTGAAGTGGTTTTCGAGGATCTCTATGAAGAAGTCTTCCGTGATCCTGTGCTTCGATGATGAGCTCAGTACCTGAATTATCTGTTTTATAAGCTGAATGTTCTTCAGTGCGGTGTCTCTGAAGATCTCCTTCTTCTCCACCGCGTCCGCCTCGGAGAAGACCTTACCCTTTTCGGTTATGAAGAAATCGCCCTCCTTGATCGTGCCCAGCCCGAGGAAAACCGCCGCCTCTATCAGCGGGAAGATGTCGTCCACCTCCATGCTCAGCTCGGAGGCAAGCAGGGATATGTCAGCCTTTCCGCCCCTGTCATGGACCAGTTCCAGCAGTCCCGCCACGGCGCCGACCTTCGTGTGCGGCAGGAACTGGTACCTTTCCTGCTCAAGAAGGAAGGGCATCTCTTCCGGCGGCCTTGTCAGTATCGTATAGACCCTGTCCACGATATACTTGAATTCCTTCGAATTCTTGTCCCTGGCATTGCGGCGCTCAATCTTCAGGTCGGCCTTGATCCGCGCCGGGTTGTGGCTCAGGATGATAGCCCTGTCCGACATGAAGACGGCCTCCTCTATATTGTGCGTCACGAGGATGATCGACTTTATCGGCATCTTCTTCTCCGACCAGAGGTCCACGAGGTCGCTCCTCAGGTGGTCGGCGGTCAACACATCGAGGGCCGAGAGTGGCTCGTCCATGAAAAGCACCTCGGGCTCGACCGCCAGTGCGCGTGCTATCCCGACTCTCTGCCTCATGCCGCCCGAGAGCTCCCTGGGGTACGCGTACTCGAAGCCGTCCAGCCCCACTATGTCCAGCATCCGGAGCGACTTTTCCCTTATTACCCCGACCTCCAGCCCCATCGACTTAAGCCCCAGTTCGACGTTTTCCAGGACTGTAAGCCAGGGGAAAAGCGCGAAGCTCTGAAAAACCATTGCGATCTTCGGATTCGCCGCGCTGAAGGGCGTCCCGTGGTAATAGATCTCTCCCGCCGAAGGCTCGGCCAGCCCCGCCAGTATCCGGAGCAGGGTCGATTTCCCTGCGCCAGACGCGCCGAGTATGGAGACGAATTCACCGTCCCGGACCTCTATGTTTATGTCTTCGAGGACCGAGATCTCTTTCCCCCCTGCCATGGGATAGGATTTCGTGATGCCCTTTGTCTCGAGAATGGGATCAGACATTATTCCCTCGTTTTATTCAAGCCTGTACTTCTCCTGAGCAAGTGCGAAGAGCCGCTTCCACAGGAGACGGTTTATGCTTACCACTATTATAGCCATCGTGACCGTGCTGAGGAGCAGGAGACCGAAATTGCCGGAGACGGTGGACTCGCTTATCAGGCTGCCGAGACCGGTTGTCGTGATCGTCCGCCCTCCGAATGTGACATATTCGGAAATGATGCTCGCGTTCCAGGCGCCTCCCGTGGCCGTGATGAGGCCGGTGATCAGGTAGGGGAATATGCCCGGGATTATCAGGACCTTCCACTTCCGCAGGCCGCTGATGCCGTAAAGGGCCGCCACCTCCCTCAGATCCTGGGGAATCGCCGACGCCCCGGCAATGACATTAAAGAGGATATACCACTGGGTCCCGAGGAGCATGAGAAAGATGGACCCGATGGCGAGCCCCCCTCCTATCCTGAGGAGGAACAGGAGAATCACCGGAAAGACGGCCGTGGCCGGTACGGAGGCCACGACCTGAACGATCGGCTGCAGTATCTTTGAGGCACGCGGGTTGAACCCTATATAGACGCCGAGAGGCACCGTCCATAGCGATGCGATAAGGATCGCCGCCGTTGTCCTGAGGATCGAGTAAAAAGCGGAGACGATGACCGTACCGAAGTCGGCAGCCCTCAGGTGGGATAAGAGCACCGCGGCCCTGATCAGCGCCCATCCCAGAAGATAGAAAAGCAAGGGAACTGCGATGAAGTAAAGAATGTTCCCAAGAATAACCGTCGCCTTCCTGCGGGGGACCGCTTCCATCGTGCCGAAAAGGATTTCGAGCCTGTGAAGTCCCCTGAAGAGCAGCTTCTCGAACTCCTGTACGAGAGCCGATTTTCTGACAAAGTCGAGGACGACCGATTCCTTCTCATCTTCGGCCTGGACCGTGTCAAACCTGAACTTCTGGGACCATGCGACAATCGGCCTCCAGACAAGGAAGTCCAGCACGACGATGAGGAAGATCATGGTCCCGATGCCGTAAAGGACATGCTTCATGTCGCCTCTCGTCGCTGCGGTCTGGATGTAGGACCCGAGGCCGGGAAGTCTGAAGTCCCTGTCCTTGAGCACGAACATCTCGCAGGCCATGAGAAAGAACCACCCGCCGGCCACGGACATCATGCTGTTCCATACCAGGCCGATGGCGCTGAAGGGCAGGTCGAGGGTGAGGAATTTCGTGAACCGGCTGTGATTGTATATCTTTGTGACCTCCGTAAGTTCTTTCGGTATGGTAGTGATGGAATTGTAGTAGCTGAAGGCCATATTCCAGACCTGTCCGGTAAAGATCAGGAGTATGGAAGCCAGTTCAAGCCCCAGTCTTCTGTGCGGGAAGATGGCTATCATCGCCAGGACCACCGTGGGGAGAAAGGACAGGACGGGGATCGACTGCAGGACGTCGAGGAGAGGGATCATGATCTTTTCATGCAGCCTGCTCCTGCTGGCGGTATAGCCGTACCAGATCGAGAACAGGAAGGAAAGTATGTAGGCGCAGAATATCCTGGTCAGGGAATTTGCCGAATAAAGTGGGATGTTCGCCGGGTCGAGGCTGATTTCCACCGCCGGCTGTAGTCTGTAATGCCAGCCCGATCCGACGTAGACCAGAAGCGAAAGGACGGCGACCACGAAAAGCAGAACGAGCAGGTCGACCAGTCTGAACCTGACTGATGTGAAAGGGATGGAAACAGGTATCTTCAGCATAGGTTGACGATCAAAATTGTTAATATTTTCAGTCTTTTCATTATATACTGAATAGGAAGCACAGAAGTACGCTTAATGCTGCGCAACGAGAGGGAAGATACCCTTTTTTGAAAATTCGGGCGGCTGCAATCTTCAGAAAAAAGGACTGGAGCACCAAAATTGGGAGGTTTCAGCGTGAACAAGGCTATTGAGAGAATTCATTCGGATGACAGGAATCTCTGCCGGCTCTGCCTCAGCGAACTGGGTGAGATATATTCGGACCTGGCGCTTACGGCTGAAGAACTGGACCTTCTGGACATGCCAAGGCGTTCGTTTACGGTGCATTTCCCGGCCAGGATGGATGCCGGCAACATAAGGATGTTCGTCGGACACAGAGTCCAGTACAACGATGCTAGAGGGCCGGGCAAAGGAGGCATCAGGTTCCATCCGGGGCTGACGATCGACCATGTGAGGGACCTTGCCTTCCTGATGGTCCTCAAATGCGCCGTGGTCAAGATACCGTTCGGGGGCTCCAAGGGTGGGGTCGTCGTAAACCCGAAGGAGCTCAGCAGGAACGAACTGGAACAGGTGACGAGGGGATATGTCCGTGCTGTCGCCGACTACATCGGCCCCTACAAGGACATCCCTGCACCCGACGTGTATACCGATGAGCAGATAATGGTCTGGATACTCGATGAATACGAACGCATCAAGGGGATGCATGTCCCTGCGGTCGTGACAGGCAAGCCGATCGAAATGGCGGGAAGCAAGGTGAGGAGTTACTCCACTTCCCTGGGAGGGATATACGTCCTGGAAGAGGCGATGAAGGGAATGGGGATGGACAAATCGGCGGTGACCGTGGCCGTCCAGGGATACGGCAACGTGGGGGAAAACGCCGCGCGCATCCTCTATGAAAAAGGGTATAAGGTGATAGCCGTAAGCGACTCGAAGGGGGGCATCATCGACACGAAGGGGCTCGATATACACCGGGTGTCGGAGCACAAGAAGAAGACGGGCTCTGTTTCCGGCTTCGGGGGAAGCGGCGACATAACGAATGCCGAACTGCTTGAATGCGGCTGCGACATTCTCATTCCCGCCGCGCTTTCGGAACAGCTTCACGATGGAAACGCCGGACGCGTAAGGGCAAGGATTGTGCTGGAACTGGCCAACGCCCCCACGACTACGGAAGCAGACGAGATATTTTTCGACAGGCAGGTGATGCTCATACCCGATATACTCGCCAACGCCGGAGGCGTGGTGGTGAGCTATTTTGAATGGA
>Ga0307436_1000180_pt1 | contig 27561 bp, 21 predicted proteins | sample SalMarWE160440MG_FD_202513 | JGI IMG/M metagenome (GOLD analysis project Ga0307436, IMG submission 202513) | Salt marsh sediment microbial communities from the Plum Island Ecosystem LTER, Massachusetts, United States - WE1604-40 | ecosystem: Environmental > Aquatic > Marine > Intertidal zone >...
TTCCAAAATTGGTTTGATCTTCTCCCACTCTTTATCATTCAAATCGTCGGGGTACGGCTTTCTCATACTAATCTCCTAGTTGAAAGCCAGACATTGTACTAAAAATTAGACTTTGTAGACACCCTCTGAGTTGAGTAAATTTTGGGAGGTGGGTGAATTAATTTCCGGGACATTTGTTAGATTCATATTGGCCTCCTAAAGCATTTTAATTAACGGAGGAATATTTTAAGCAATAATTGGCTAAAAGTCAATACTAACAGGGAGGTTTTTAAGAAACCTCGGAATGTGTATAACTTTGAGAGACAATTGGCTAAAAGTCCATCAGTCTGTAAACTGTTTCTTATGCAACTGGCAAAAAATTGGCACGAAAAGCTCCGCGACGAAATCAAAAAACCCTATATCCAAGAGCTCAAAACTTTTTTGAAAAGGGAACAAGAGGCGGGAGCCTTTGTCTTTCCCCCTGAATCCGCTATTTTTTATGCCTTTGGGATGACTCCCTATGACGATGTGAATGTGGTGATCATGGGCCAAGATCCCTATCATGGTCCTGGCCAAGCGCATGGGATGAGCTTCAGCGTCCCGTGTGGAGTGAAGACTCCACCCTCTTTGCAAAACATCTTCAAAGAACTTCAGGATGATGTTGGCATCTCACCGCCTCAAACGGGGTGTTTAACCTCTTGGGCCAAGCAGGGAGTTCTCTTGCTCAATGCAACCCTTACTGTGAGGGCTCGCCAGCCCAAATCTCACTACGGAAAGGGGTGGGAACAGTTCACCGATGCCGTTGTGGAAAAACTCGCACAAAGAGAAAAGCCTCTTGTGTTTATGCTTTGGGGAAAGTCGGCACAGGAAAAATGTGATCGAGCTCTTGCAGACACACATCACGTCGTGTTAACAGCGGCTCATCCATCGCCTTATTCTGCAAACAATGGATTTTTTGGCTGCCGCCACTTTTCTAAGGCCAATGAATGGTTAAAAAAATGGGGCCGAAGCCCCATAGATTGGCAAATTAGTTGATAGGTGCTTGAACCTTGTTATTCAAGAAGGGTTTGATGTGCGTTTGATAGTCTTGAATGAGTCCGTCTTTGATGGCGAAGAAGGCGTCTTTATTCATACTGGCGTGTTCAAAAGCGGGATTCACATAGTCATTTTTGAAGTTTTCTTTCATCTCATCTTTGAGAGCAAAAGAAATGGCAAACCCTCCAAGGGCAATGAGGTAGCGAATCGCAGTTTCGATCGTGCCGGCAACTAAAAGAGCCGCTCTACCGATAACGCGTGCTGTGATTTTCAAAGTATTGACATGACTCTTTTTGGTTGAGAGTGTCGTGACGTCATCGAGCTTCTGATTGAGATAGCTCGAGACCGATTGAATAGGTGTTAAAGTTGACATTATTATTATCCTCCAAGTTATTTAGTTTTCTTTTTAATTATAGTAGAATGAAATAATTTAATCAATCTTATAATAATTAGTATGATATATCATAAATTTTAGTTAACAATGATGATCCGGATGAAAAAAAAAGATTACATGTCCCTTTCCAAGCGCTACCGCGAAAGCGGGAGGGGTTTTCTTTCGAAAGAAGAGGTCTCGGCCTATATAGCTGGAAGGATGCCTGCAACCAAAGCAGCTATCCGCGCTGTTTTTGAAGAGGTTGCTCCTCGGATCCCAAATCGCATCCAGACCTTTTTAGATTTGGGAGCGGGTCCCGGGACCGGTCTTATGGCGGCTTCAGAGGTCTTTGGAGAGCTCTCTACAGCTGTGCTGGTCGAATCAAACCCCTACATGGTTGAGGAGGGGAAAAAGCTTGTTGAGGCTCATTGGGTTGCGCAGGATCTCTTCCTCTTTGAGCCAAAAGAGGCCGATTGCGCTCTTCTGGGCTACTCCTATGGAGAGCTCGAATCCAAAAAGCGACTCGATCTGTTAAAAAAGGTTTTTTACAAAACAAAGCTTCTCGTGATCGTCGAGCCGGGGACTCCAACAGGGTATGAGAATATTCTTGAAGCTCGCGATTTTCTTCTATCTCTTAGTGGGCATATGGTGGCTCCCTGTCCCCACGAAAGAGCATGTCCCATGCAGGGAAAGGACTGGTGTCATTTTTCGGTGCGGGTTCCCCGCTCCAAAGAACACAGAGCCTTAAAGTGCGGAGTTCTTGGCTATGAGGACGAAAAATTCAGTTATGTCACGATCTCCAAAGAGCCTGCGAAGTTGGCCAGCGGACGTATTGTGCGGCATCCTCTCAAACAAAAGGGCCACGTTATTCTCTCGATCTGTGCTCAAGAGGGACTCATCGAAAAAACGGTGTCAAAAAAAGCAGGAGATGATTACCGACTTTCTCGCAAAGCAGGCTGGGGCCAGGAGACATCTTTGCATCTACCAAAACCACATTGTTTGTAGATGAGAGCGCAGTCGATTATGGTGAGGAGGACCAGTAGAATTAAGGCCAATCTCTCGAAAAGATTCATCATTTTGGGCTTCTCCATTTCCCTGTTGTGGAAAAAGAGGAAGATGAAGATTGCAGCGGAGCTGCAGCAAAAGACGATAAAGGACCATGAATAGAGATTGTAGCCTAAGATAGGATGGCCAAAGATGGGAAAATTTGGGCAGATGTGAAATGTGATCTGCCGAAGAGCAACGGCTCCGCCAATAAAGGCAAAGAATAGAGCAATTGCATATGCTTTCAGGGAAATCCCGAAGCGGAGGTTGTACAAAATGGCGGTACACATCCCAATCATCCCCATTCTTTGGAGCCAGCAGTAAGGGCAAGGGAGACCTTCAGAGCCGAATTGAAAATAGATAGCGGTAGAGATCACTGCTATTATGACGAAAATGAGAAGGGCATTGCATGTCCGAATAAAGGTTGTCATAGGCGAACAAAAAGAGGGAATCTCGCGTGAGAATAAAAGAGGGCTGCGAAGACAATCAAATTAATGACCGCAAGCACAAGCCCCCACTTCTTCTGCTTAAGAATCAGCAAAAGCTGATTCAGAAAAATTAGGAAGCAGAGGAAAAGCATTACTTTCTAAATGTGTTATAGAAGAATGCTATAACGGCTCCAGCGATGAGTCCGTCTACAAATCCCCAAATACCTCCGACAATGGATCCAATGAAGGTTGATTCAAAGCCAATGTAAAAAGAAGACATTACTTGGACAAAGGCATTCCCCCATCCAATCACTGAAAACCAACCGGCAACCAACATTGCCAGTCCCCAATAGATCCCAATACCCAGTGCAAGTCCGATGACACTGAATTTCTGTGGTTTTTCCTTAGCCATATTTACCTCTTAGGTTTATGGTATAACTTACAAATCTAACTTTTGGGAATAAAATGCAAGTACATACTATTACAGCACTGATCACTCCTTTTGATGAAAGAGGGGAAATTGACTTCCAAGCTCTCGATCAACTCATTCAGTTTCAGATTGATCGAAAAACTGAAGGGCTTGTTTTGTGCGGAAGTACAGGAGAGGGATGTTTATTGACCCGTGAGGAAAAATTATCGGTTTTTCACCGAGCTGTCGAGTTGGGAAAGGGAGAAATTCAGCTCATTGCCAACATTGGGGGGTGCTGCACGCGAAAAAGTGTCGATCTTGCAAAAGATGCTGAAAATTTGGGAGTAGATGCTTGCATCGCGACTGTTCCCTACTACGTAAAGCCAACCGAGCAGGGGTGTTTTATTCATTTCTCTGAAATTGCTAAGGTAGGGCTCCCCCTCTTTGTCTACCATCATCCAGGGAGAACGGGAACGAAGCTCTCTTTCGAAGCCTTAGCCCGCATTGCAGAGATTCCCGGAGTAGTTGGATTAAAAGAGGCATCTGGAGATCTGAAGCTCGCCGAGCAGCTCATTCAAAAGGGGGTTCCCTTTTTTTCAGGGGAGGATGTTCTCTGCCAGCATCACCTACAGCTGGGAGCTCAGGGCTCGATTTCCATTACAGGCAATGTGGCACCAGATTTATGGTGGGAATTTGTCAAATCGAAAGAGATGGATTCTCGACTCCAGAAGCTCTCTGAAGCTTTAGTTTTAGAGACAAACCCTCAATGTATCAAATACGCTGTTTCTCTTTCAGGGAGATGCAAGCTTCAATATCGCCTGCCTCTGATGGCCCCGACCGAGGAAAGCCAACTGAAAATCAGAGAAGCTCTCCTGACTGTTGAATCAGCTTGGCGATAAGCGCGGTCCATCCTGTTTGGTGGGAAGCACCTAACCCCTTGCCTGTATCTCCGTTAAAGTACTCGTGAAAGAGAGGCTCATCGTGGTAGGTCTCCTCACCGTGTATTGGGAGATTTCCCTCTTCATTGGGAAGGAAAAGGCGAATCAGGCGCTTCGATAGCTCTTGAGACACTTCCCACAAATTGATCCAGTTGCCCGAATAGGTGGGAAATTCGATCTTGAAATTCTCTCCATAAAAATGATGAAAGCGCTGCAAAGCTTCAATGAGGAGAAAATTGATAGGCATCCAGATGGGTCCTCTCCAATTCGAATTGCCCCCAAACATCCGATTGTTTGATTCTCCTGGGATATATTTGACCTCGTATTCGGAGCTGTCGGCTTTGAATATATAGGGATGTTTTTCATGGTATTTGGAAACTGAGCGAATTCCGTATTCGGAGAGAAACTCGTCTTCATCGAGCATATAAGTGAGGATTTTTTTCAGCTTTTTTTGATCGACAATCGAAAGAAGTCGTCTGCCTTGCGTTCCATTTTCGTTAAGACAAGCAATGGAATGGCTGATTTTTGGCCGTTTCGAGGTAAACCATTCCATCCGTCTCTCAAAGACGGGCATGCTTCGGAGTAAATCGGGTTCAATTGTCTCAACGGCGAGCAGGGGAAGGAGACCCACTAGGGAGCGAACTTTTAGGGGATAAATTGTTCCATTGGGAAGGTGGAGAATGTCGTAGAAAAATCCATCTTCCTCATTCCAGAGGGAGTGCTCCTCGCCATGACCGATACAGGCGGTCATCGCAGCGGAGATACGCAAGAAGTGCTCAAAGAACTTGGTCGCAGAATCTTGATAGATGGGCTCTTCCTGTGCCAAGTGAAGGGCAATTTTCATCATCGTGATACAATAAAAGCTCATCCATGCAGTTCCGTCCGACTGGTCGATATGACCTCCAGTGGGAAGGGTTCGACTCCTGTCAAAGACGCTGATGTTGTCCATCCCCAAAAAACCTCCCTGGAAGACGTTGCGGTCATCAATGTCTTTGCGATTGACCCACCAGGTGAAATTGAGCAAAAGTTTATGAAAACAACCCTCTAAAAAGGGGCGATCTTCTTTTTTGTGTTTTTTGGCATCGATTTTGAATATGCGCCAAAGGGCCCAGGCATGAACAGGAGGATTGACATCGGCAAAGTTCCACTCATATGCGGGAATTTGTCCGTTGGGGTGCATATACCACTCACGAGTCATGAGTTCGAGTTGTCTCTTTGCGAAAGACGAGTCGATGATTACCATAGGGATGCAGTGGAAGGCGAGATCCCAAGAACATAGATAGGGATATTCCCACTTATCGGGCATCGAAATGAGATCATAAGTGGTCAGATGTTCCCAACCGACATTGCGCTCTTCAGCGCGCTTCGGATTTAGGCGAGGATCACCCCGCTCCCATTGAAGCTGATCAATGTAGTAAAACTGTTTGCTGAAGAGGAGTCCCGCAAAGGCTTTTCTCTGAACTTTCTTCAAAGCGTCATTCAGGTGCCCTGCCTGAATTTCTTCGTAAAAATCATTGGCCTCTTTGATGCGTATGTCGAAGACCTTCTCCACATTTTTAAAAGGGTCTTTTTGCCTTTTGCGACAAATGCGAACAGAGAACTGCTTTGAAGCGCCTGGATCAATGGTGTAATGGAAGATGGCAGCAGCTTTGGTCCCTTCTTTTTTTGGGTTGCAAGAAGTACCTTTAATCAAATGGTGCCCAATCGAGTCCTTCGGATATTCACTTCGTGGATCATTGTCACAAAAGAGAAATTCCTTAGCTCCTTGAACATAGAAAAAGTACTCACCAATGCGGGGGTGTTTCAAAGCGATGTGACTTTCTTCTAGATCGAGGCGCGGTCTTCCCCCATCATCTCCTGTGGGTCCATTTTCGTAGCCCCATGTCCAAGTATTGCGAAACCAAATCGTCGGCAAAATGGTTAGGGGTACAGCTTGGCTACCTCGATTGGTCACAGTGACTTTCCCAAAGACATCATCGTGGTCGGCCTTAGCATACTCGAATACAACGTCGAAGTAGGAGTCAAAAACCCCAGTATCGTAAATTTCATATTCTGGATCGTCGAGGCCGCGTTTTGCATTTTCTTCTCTGAGTTGCTGGTAGGGGAAGGCTGCATGTGGATATTTGTAGAGCATTTTGAGATAGCTCGACGTTGGAGTCGCATCAAGATAGTAATAGAGTTCTTTGACATCTTCTCCATGATTCCCCTCATGAGAGGAGAGGCCAAAAAGACGCTCTTTGAGGATGGGATCATTGCCATTCCAAAGAGAAAAAGCCAAGCAAATGTACTGAAATCGGTCACAGATTCCCCCTAAGGAATCTTCTCCCCAGCGAAAGACTCGTTTATGGGCCTCATCAAATGTGCAACTGGACCAAGGATCATCGCCACTGTAATCTTCGCGAACTGTTCCCCAGGCCCTTTCGCTGATGTAGGGTCCCCAATTTTTCCAATTGGATTTCTCGTTTCGATAATCCAGTAATCGTTTTTGCTCAGACATCTCATCCTGTTTATGAATGAGGGCGCTTTTCTTCGCAATGATCGTTCTGTTAAAGTTGAATCAAGTAGGAAGGACACTTTAAGTCTTTGTACTCTTCAAGAAGGGGATCAACAGATTCGCTGAGAAAGAGCTCGACCTGTTGTTTCGAGCGACCAATATTGGGTTTTTGACATTCATTGAGCTCTTCGAGAGTTAAACCGAGCTCAAGGGCAAGCTCTTCTCCTTCCATTTTGCTTCTTCGAAGAGCTTCATGGACTTCTTGTCGATTTAATCCTTTTTTAGCCAGGGCCATCAAGATATTTTCCAAAGAGAGAAGGGGGAGCTTTTCTCTGAGGTGTTGGCTAATTTTCTCCTTATCGATCTTCAAATCGGAGAAAATAGTGAGCAAGAGATTCAAAATGGCATCGGCAGTGAGGAAGGCTTCCCCAATCACGAGGCGCCTGTTTGCTGAGTCGTCGAGGGATCGTTCAAGCCATTGATTGGCAAAATTCTGCGTTCCATTTTGGGAGAGGGCCATGAGAAAGCGAGCGAGGCCACAGGCTCTTTCTGCTCGAATTGGATTTTGTTTATGGGGCATAGCAGAAGAACCCACCTGCTTTTCCCCCCAAGGTTCTTGGATTTCCTCGAGATGGGAAAGGAGGCGCAGATCAGTTGCGCATTTGTGAGAGCTTGCTCCTATTCCCTCGAGAACAGAGAGGATTTGCATATCCTGTTTTCGCGTGTAGGTTTGACCCGAGACGGTGAAGATTTTTTCAAATCCCATTTCGATAGCGATGAGCTCGTCGAGCTTTTCAACCTTAAAGCCATCGTGATCGAAAAGATTCATGAAGGAGGCTTGGGTTCCCACAGCTCCTTTAGTGCCCAAAAAGTGAATATGGCTCTCGCGATAAATTAGATCCTGAAGGTCGAGTAGAAAATCCTGCATCCACATGGTCATCCGTTTTCCAACGGAAACGGGCTGAGCAGGTTGAAAGTGGGTATAGCCGACGGTTGGAAAAATGGAATATTCATAGGCGATGGGTCGCATGAGCCGAAGGAGTTCAACACACTTGGTTTTTAGGAGTTTCAACCCTGCACGCATACGGATGAGGTCGGTGTTGTCAGTGATGAAGGCAGAAGTTGCTCCGAGATGGATGATCCCCTTTGCTTTCGGGCAAACTTCAGCAAAGGCTTCGATATGGGCGAAGACATCGTGACGGAAGGTTATCTCAAGCTCATAAGCTCGCTTGAAATCGATGTTCTCGATATTTTGCTCCATGCAGGTGATTTGTTCTGAGGTGATGTTGAGCCCCAAGGCTTTTTCGCATTTGGCAAGGGCGACCCAGAGCCTTCTCCATGTAGTGTATTGGAATTTGGGACTGAAAATTTGGCTCATTTCCCGACTGGCATAACGAGTGGAAAGAGGAGATCGATAGAAATCTAGATTTTCTTGAGTAGAGATGAGAGCGCCTCCTGAAGCTGTTTTTTCTGGCTAGAAGTGGGTTTGAAGCGGGGACTTGAAACCTGCTTTTCCAGCTGCTTAACAAGTGTGAAGACTTGCGCAGAAAGATTGGGAGCTCTCTTATCTTGAACAGCAAGGGGAAAGCGCTGCCGGATCATTTCGAGCAGTTCCTTTTTGGTTTCCCCTTTGTACTGCTCGACAATCTTTTCCTTCTCCTCTGTCTTGCAATTGCGTGTGGCCAATGCATAGACGGCTTGACGCGGCATCCGATCGACTTTTTGCTGAAGACTTTTGGGCATATTGGAATAAAACTCATAGTACTGCAAAAAATTGTAGGGAGTTTGCCGGTTTCCATAGGTCGCGATGAGCCAAGAACTAAAAGCCCCATCGCGATATTTTTTGAGCATCTCTTGAGCTCGTTTGATCCGTTCCCCATGCAAGATGGCAGCTTGATTATTGATCGCCTTGACTTCCGAGGTAATTGCGGATAAAAATTTTAGGTCATTTGCGATATCCGAGTTTTCAAGCGAGTATTCCTTGAGAATGTCCTCGAGACCTTCCTCTTCACTTCCACTGAGAGGGGTGACGCGAAAGACACCCGAAAAGCTCGACAGCTTGCCGCTTGTACTTAGTTCAGCTAGATCTGTCATCTTCGAGAGTTTTTCCGAGGTTTTCTTAAAACGTTGATTCAATAGATCGTTGACTTTTGCCATGTGTAAAACCGATTTACATTCTTTTTAGAAGCTCTTTCGATAGGGACTTATAGTCTTCAGCAGCGCGGGAATGGGGTGCGACCTCAAAAATGGGTTTTCCGTGAATACTTGCCTCTGAGACTTGGATATCTCTTCTGACTTTTGTCTTGAAGAGTTTACCAGGGAAAGTCTGCTCGATTAATTCTTTAAATGCCTCATTGCTTTTGCCCCTGGGGTTCCAGAAGGAGAGAGCGACCCCAATGATGTCAAGTGGATGGCGGTGAGAGAGATTTTCCATGAATTGACCGAGGCGCTGAAGACCTTTAATGCTGTAAAATTCGGGTGTGGCGCAGACCAGCGAATAGTCGGATGCGATGAGAGCCGATTCTGTTAGCCAGCAAAGAGAGGGAGGTGTGTCGATGACGATGACATCGTAGTCGAGGGGAGCCAAAATGTCTCGGAGCTTTTCATGTGAATACCGATCGGCAGCCAGATCACCGGTGACTTCCACTCGTTCGAGCCAGGTGTCGGCCGGGATGAGATCGAGATTTTGAACTGCAGTATGGAGGATGATTTCCCCAATTGTTTTTTCACCGAGGAGAACTTGAGCCATCGAGTCGTGGGTATCGGGATCATAGCCGAGACCTGTGGTCAAATTGGCCTGCGCATCAAAGTCGATGAGCAAGACCTTTTTACTGTGAAATATGGCAAAGGCTGCAGCCATGTTGAGCGACGTTGATGTCTTGGCTGTGCCACCTTTAAAACTGCTAACTGCGATGCGCTTCATCTTTTTCAAAATGGGAATTGAGTGATTTTTCTTTTGATTCCTTACCGAGTGTACGCAAAACGGAATTAAGTTCCACTTCTCCGATGATGACATTGTCTCTGTGCCTGACAGTCACTGTTCCATTTTCCATCTCGCGATCGCCGACAGTCAGCATGTAATTGACTTGCGCAAGCTGGGCATTTCGAATCTTCTTGCTGACCGATTCTTGCGACTCATCGACGTCACATACAAAACCCGCTGCATCGATCTTGTCGCTCACCTCTTTTGCATAGTCGTTGTGACGATCTGCAACGGGTATGAGACGCGCTTGTCGCGGGCTGATCCAGAGAGGAAATTTGCCGGCAAAGTGTTCAATCAAAATGCCGAAGAATCGCTCGACCGAACCAAAAATCGCCCGATGGATCATGATAGGCCGCTTGTGAATTCCGTCGGCGTCCATGTACTCGAGCTCGAATTTTTCGGGAAGAGACATATCGAGTTGGACGGTGCCACACTGCCACGATCTGCCAAGGGCATCGCGGATGTGAATGTCGATTTTCGGTCCGTAGAACGCCCCATCTCCTTCATTGATCTTGTAGGGTTGGCCATATTCATCGAGGGCGCCCTTTAATCCTCGAGTGGCGACATCCCACTCTTCATCTGAACCAATGCTTTTTTCTGGACGGGTTGACAGTTCGAATCGGTATTCGAGGCCAAAAGTTCCATAGATCTTTTCCACGAGTTTGAGCACGCCCAAAATTTCTCTCTTGATGTCTTGAGGACGCATGAAGATATGGGTGTCATCTTGGTGGAAGCTGCGCACGCGGAACAGGCCATTGAGCGAACCGGAGGGTTCATGTCGATGAACATGGCCCAATTCCGAAACGCGCAAGGGAAGTTCGCGATAACTGCGTGTTTGCCCTTTGAAATAGAGCATGCAGCCTGGACAATTCATTGGCTTAATGGCGAAATGGCGATTTTCAATTTCAAAGTAGTACATGTTTTCGCGGTAGAACTCCCAGTGGCCCGACCTTTCCCAGAGCTCTTGGTTGAGGAGCTGGGGTGTTTTGATTTCGATGTAGCCCGCCTCATGCTGCAGATCCCTCAAGAAGGTGGTAAGATTGTTCCAGACGATCATTCCATGGGGAAGGATGAAGGGCATGCCCGGCCCCTCTTCCTTGATAGTGAAGAGGTCGAGTTTGGGTCCCAACACTTTGTGGTCTCGTTTTTTGGCCTCTTCAAGCATATTCAGATAGTCTTTGAGCTCTTTGCGGTCGGGAAATGAGATTCCGTAGATTCGGGTGAGCATTTCTTTTTCACTGTCACCACGCCAATAAGCTCCCGAGGTCTTCATGATCTTAAAGGCCTTGATCTTTCCAAGTGAGGGAAGATGGGGACCGCGACAGAGGTCGAAAAATTCACCTTGAGAGTAACCAGAAATCAAGCCTTCAAACTCTTGGATCAATTCCACTTTGTAGGGATTGTCTTTGAATTTCTCGAGAGCTTCTTTTTTGTCTTTAAATTCATAGCGCTCGGGCTTGGAGTTTTCCTTGAGGATTTTTGCCACTTCTCTTTCGAGTTTCTCAAAATCCTCTTCCGAAAAATCGAGATCGGCGAAGTCGTAGTAAAAACCATTTTCGATTGGAGGACCAATCGTGGGCTTTGCATTTGGATACAGTCTCAGAACGGCTTGGGCCATCACGTGAGCAGAGGAGTGCCAAAAGACCTCACGACCCTTCGGGTCTTCGAAACTCAAAAGAATCACCTCATCACCATCGGAAAGGGGAGTCGTCAGATCCTTAACCACTCCATTGACCTCTGCAGCAATTCCCTGGTTGGGCCCTCGCTGATTGAGCTTTTCTGCAAGATCTTTGGCAGTGGCTCCTTCGGGGAGCTCGATCTGCTGTTGTTCACAGGTGACGAGCATTAGATTTTTCCTTGTAAAGATAAGCCACCATTCTAGCGTAAGAGGGGGTAATCTTCAACAAGCTAACAAGATAGCTCTTTTGAATAATCGTTATACATCTTTTTGCCTTGGAAGTTCTTCTTCGAAATCCTCCAAAGCAAAAAATCTTTATTTCCCATGTGAAAAAACCCTGTGCTTTTTCAGCTTATGCCTTTTACAGTCAGAGGGTTTGACAGAATAATGGATAAAATACACAGTAAATACAAATGATTCGAAATCAAGCGCTTGATATATTTCGATCCTGAAGAGTAAGAACTCATTATTCACCGGAGAGCATTACCCAGATTCTAAAAGAAATCTGCTTACCAGTCCCTTTTCTGAAAATCTATCCTGTCGAAACCGTAATTGCGGAAAAAATACACACAATGGCGGGAGGGGATGCAGAAAAGTAGAGTGAAGGACTACTACGATGTTTGGACCCTACTTCGAAAAAATTTGCATGATCAAAAAAAGTTGGAAAATACTTTGAAAAGCACATTTCGCAAAAGACAGATGGAGATCGATTATCTCTTTTTTTTCAGATTATTAAAAATGATGGATCGATTTCTTCGACAAGGAGGGTATGAAATGATTCCCAGTGATCTAGAAATTGTATGTAAAGACATAGTGAAATACTCAATGGCAAAAGTTTAGAAATAAAGTGATCCCTAACTACTGTCATTTGGCCAAAAAACTCGCCATTGCCTTTGCCGACTCACTCCTCGATGAGGCGGGAAATCTAATTGATCTCAAAAAAATCGAAAGTCCACCGGTTTTTTTTGAAGGAGAGTACGACTCGAGTGATATCGAAAAACACTTGGCTCGCGTTCTTCGCAAGCTCAAAACCGATCGAGAACTCACCACACTTTTGCAAAGCTTTTCCCCCTTTCTTTTCGATCCTCAGATCGAAGAGATGATCGCAATTCTACTCGGAGCGAGCCGCCCAATCAAAGAGCGGCATGTGAAGTGGGCAGTTCTCTCAGCGCTGTTTACTCCATTGAGGCAAAGTGTTGGCTCGTGCTTTGCAACTGCTCCCGCGATTTTAGTCCACGAAGAGCAGCCCAAACAGTTTCTCAGAGACTTGAGCGATTTGCTCGCCAAGGGGCAACTCTCTCGTGTTTTTGGAGGTGTTGAATACACCGTTCCCATCAGTCCGAGTCCAGGTCTCGGTGATCTGAAGAAACCCTATGCGAGTGATCATCCAGCTTTTCTGCGCTTGGGGCTCCTTCCTCCCAAAAAAGGGAATCCCTCTTTTCTCGAGCTCATCGAAGCGCAAGTTCCCCAAGCTGGGCAGCAAAAAGCCAAGTGGGAATTTGTCGCTCACTCAGATCATCTTTTGCTCAAAATCTGGGAATTCACTATCGCCTCGTTCGTCGATGTGAAAACCGAATTTTCAAGATGGAATCTCTATTCGAGCTTGGGTCTTCATCCTGAAGAAAAAGATGGAATCGGAGCGGTCATCTATTCCTATCTCGAAAGGCGGCTCGAAGAGGTCAATGAAGAGCTCGCTAAACAGCAGACCGAATACGAAATCGCTTTTGACCAGGTGCGGACGACTGAGGCCCTCATGCGCAATATCTCTTCTGAGCAAGAGGGGAGAAGGTTAAAGGGGGAGCATCAGGCCAGGTTGTTTCACATGCAGGCGTGCGAGCGCGCGCGCAATGAAGCAGCAGAGACGGCAAAACAAATCTCAAATTTTTTCTCGTTCATGATCGAACAGATCGTCGAAAAGTTTCAGGAGCACTTTCAAGAAGTCTACGACGCTGATATGCAAGAGGTCGAAGCGACCCCTTATGATGATGCTCCTGCAGGATTTCGTCTCCTCTACAAGCATGGGCGATCTCATGTTGGCGCATGGACATTCATTCGAAATGGGGAGGAGTACATCGATGCACTCAAGAGCTTTTTCATCGCCATCGAAAATACTCTCATTCACGACTGTCAATGGGAGATGGGCAAAGAGGAAATAGGCCAGATCATCACAGCAATTATTCACCACATTCGGAAAGAGGAATTTCTCATTTCAGCCTTTTACCGGATGGCCAAGGCTCATCGTGTTCCTCTGCAAAAAATTCCGCTCGAAAAAATGGAAAAGAAACCCTGGGCCTATACATCGGGGGGCACGATGCCCACTCTCATCAAAACCTACTTTCGAAGAGAGGGATCTCTTTCAGAAGAGGCGCGGTGGGTTGAAAGCCCGCAGGATCTGTGCATTTTCTTGCTCGACACGCTCAAGATGCTCTCACCCCGCATTCTCGATCCCTATCTCAAAGATCCAAAAAAACGGATGCTTGCGACATCTCCCACGCATGCCTTTTCCCTTCTTCCCGGAGAGCCTCTCTTTGCCGAGGGGTGGCAAGATCGGGGATTTACCTACACTTGGGTGCGCGATCAGATTCTCGAGCCCCGAAGGGAGTTTTACGAAAACATGCGACTCAAGCCCGCTGAACAGCTTTATCTCGTTCAGCAGCTCGCAAAACGGATGCCAGCTCATCACGCCCATCAAATGCAGTCCCATTTCAACCCTTCCAAAAACACCGAGCTTTTCCCCCTCTTTCGAAATCAGCTGCCCAAGACGCCACAAGTAGATGCGTTTCTCTTTGAGATGCTCCCACTCATTTCCCCTGAAAAGGCGAGGCAAATCATCGACATCCTAAAGCTCGATGTGAACGCGCCCTACTTTCCAATTGGCAGAAGGGAGCTTCACGATCTCGTTGCCAGAAGCAACCACGATTCAATTGCCACTTTATTTGAAAGGGAGGGAATTGCACCGCCCAAACCTCTTCTCTTTGCCGATACGAACTGGGAGAAATTCTATTTTTCCTTCCTTGTCAATCCCGCAACACTCGAGCTCGAGCTCTGGCGCAGTGACAAAATCGGCCTTACTGGATCTCCTATGCGCGAGTGGGAACCCTTCCTGAGCGGGAATCTTCGCCAAGCTTGGGGAGTTTACTTGCGCCCCTATGAATATGTATCCTAGATGTGCTAAAGAGAATAGAAGAGACTCATTTGCAAAAAAATGTTTCACTTCATAGAATGAATCGATTGATATGAGATGGCATAAGCATTTTATCCCCCTTTTTTTGGCCCCTTTGCCAACTCTTTTAGCCGATACAGTTGAAGCGGGACGAGACATCGAAGACAATGACATCAAGGCGCTGAAAGAGTGGATCGATACAAAGAGACAGATTTCCCTGAAAGAAATCGGAGGAGATCTCTCACTCAGTGGGGAAGTGCGGACCGAATTTCAAAGTGCTTGGGAAAGGCGCAACGGAAAAAGTTTGCGTGGGACCAATCCACTTAGGCAGCTACCTTCACGAGGATTTGATGTCGAGTTTAATTTCATGCTCGACTATCGGACAGAACGAACCTGGGCTTCAATTAAACTCGAATTCGATGACGACATGGGGGTATTCAGCGGAAGTCTTGACAAAATAGCCCTCGAAAGAGCCTATTTTGGGGTTCGGCCCGTTGAATGTGATACCTATACCTTCGACATCGAAGTGGGACGGCGCATGATGTCTGCAGCGTTTGATTCCAAAGTGCAGTTTGGGTCTTTCTTCGATGGAGTTCTCTTTCGCTATGATCGCGCTTTGGAAAAGTGGGGTGATTATTATCTTCGCTTAGGGGCTTTCATCGTCAATGATCGACGCGATCATTTTGGTTATATCGGAGAGACAGGACTCCTCAATATTCACGGAACAGGTTTTTACGGGAAGTTTTCGACGATTGCTTGGCACACCAAAACATATCCGGAAGATTTTATCACCGATCGGTTCCGATTTATCGTCTCTCAGCTAACAGCGGGATATCGCTTCCGGATCGAGTCGATCAAAAAAATCGGGATTCTCTACTCGGCTTTCCTCTATAACTGGGTAGCGAAAAAGCTCCCAGTCTCCGATTTCAAACGGGCACCTTGGGGATTTTATGCAGGGATGTCTCTAGGCCAGCTCCTTCAGCAGTGGGACTGGGCTTTTGATGTAAACTATCAGATTGTCCTTGCGCAGGCATTTCCTGATTTCGATTCGAACGGAGTTTCTTTGGGAAATGCCGACAGATCTGGCTTCTACACAAAATTCATTAAACCTCTTGAAGGGGGTGGCCCTTCAACACCCGAAACCGCTGCTGGGACGACGAACTACCACGGCTACATCGTTCGCTTAGATTTCCTCTTGACAGACAAACTCGACTTGCAGCAGCTCTTTCTGCAATCTTGGACATGGGACCGAGATATCGGTCCTCGTCGCAGCTACATCCAGTACGAACTCGAGTTCATTTATAGCTGGTAATGTGCCAAGCGTAGATCTTTTCTTTGAGATTACCTAAAAGGATCGGGTATCGTCGCCTACCAGATCTTCTACAGAAAGCAGCTCATTTGTAAATGGCAATCAGGGATTAGAGCAAGGGGATACAATTCGATGCATCCCCTTTTTGTCAGAAATCAAATTGGATTTGGAGAGTCCACCCGCTTGTGGAGAGAGTTCCCCTGCGCTGATGGAAGGTGTTTTCTCCAGAATCGTTGCTCACTGAACCGTCATCAACATGGGCAGCAATCTCTGCAGCCCTCTTGACTCTCCAGAACTGATTGAAGTGATAATATAGGTGTTGTTCCCAAGCGAGCTGAACACCTACTCCATACTTGCAATCACAAAAGAGTCCAAACCAGCTCACGCCCAATTCGAGATCGAGCATGGCTCGAGAGGCCCGGAAAGAGTCATCTGCTGAAAGGACTGTTATTTTCGTAAAGGGGGAGGTTGCTGCGCGATTTTTCTCATCGTGTTCAAGTCTAAATTTACCATAGACGATGGAGGGAGAAAAGCTGCCAAAGATAGAGTAACCACAACCTAAATGCCAGCTCGTGTCAAGACCTCCCCGAACACCGACACCATGAAAGTCAAGATCCATTGTGACTTCATTGTTGAAAGCTGATGTAATTGGAATTTGGGCGGAAATTTGTAAGTTGTCAAAAAAGATTCCCATTTTGTGGGAGAGATTGTAGTCTTGGTCGATGAAGGCAATTCTGAGTCCCATAAAAGGTCGCATTGAAAAGCGAGGACTTGCCCAATAGTGGCGACCTAGGCTGAGGTCAATGAGATTGAGATCGACTTTCCAATCGGCGTCGATATCGGTTGCTGTGTCAGTCCCAAACGGCGATATGTAAGCCGACCAAAGGGTGATCAGAGATTGGCTCTCATTGAAGTCGGCTTCATTATGAGAATGAGCATGTCCCTTAAATGAGGTCCAAACCACTCCGAAATCCCAGCCATCGCAGGTCGTGTTATAGCCGATTCCAAATTTGAATCCGAAATCCCACTTGGGATTGGGAGATTCAAATTTTGCGTCGATTAGGTTTACAGTTGATCGCGTATGATTTCCCAGATTGAAGTCATCGCTGACAGAATCTCTAACCGCATATTCGAGTCCATCCATGTGGGGCTTCCAATAAAAACCAGCTATGGCGATCTCCCAATCACCATTGCACGTGTAGGGACGTACGGGTGCATTTGCAATTGCTTTGGCAGGCCCCAGGCAATAAGTGCAAGAGCAATTATCTTGCGTGTGGCACACAGGTGGGGTGGGTGCACAAGCATCCTGGGAAGCAGCAAATGCTGCTGTTGTGGACAAGAGAGAAAAGGCTAATGTATGCTTCATGATGGGCTCCTGAATAATTTTTCCCTCAGTGATAACGCATTTTGTCTATTTTGAAAAGTTAATTTGCATATATTTTTCACCTTCCTTTTTCGAAAAGCGAACGCGAATGATTTCGAAGTCTTTGCGAGCAAAAAAAGAGCGCTCATCTGGCACGGGCATTTTCCGCGAGAGATAGACGCAGGGAATCATCTTTCCCTTATGGAAGGGCTTGGCTTTTTTTACGATCGTTTCAAATCGCTGCGGGGCTTCGATGCGATGTAGTGAAAAGAAAAGTCTTTCAAACCAAGGGAAGCTGCGCCTCTTGTATTGGGGGACGAGAATGTGAAGGTGGGGAATGAATCCACAGACGAGCCAGGCTTTAGTCGGTGTGCACTCTTCGAGCATCAGGAGGGGATTCTTGGTTATTGAGACGATTTCAAGGTTGTTTGCCTTCACCTTGATGATTCCATGGAGAATTTTTTGCGATAGATAAGAGAGGAAGAGATCAGAAAGGCGAAGGATGAAGATAAGGGTAACAATGGCTGTGAGGGCTCCCATAATGACAAAGCTCTTTGCAGCTGTAAGCCCTATGATTTGGTTGAAGAAATAAAGACAAAGGGAAGCGAGGAATACCCCGACAAAACTGAGGAAGTTTGATGCGGCAATCACATGTCCTCGATTCTGCTCTGGGCTGAATAGCTGAATGAACGAATCGAAAGGAACGATGAAGTTTCCCCCGGCAAATCCAATGATAAAAAGAGAGATCACAGCAAGCGGGAGGTTAAAAGTCGCTTTCGCAATGACAAAGAAAAAGATCGAAATGAGGATCCCTGCGAGACAGGAGAGCCCCAATTCAATTTGCCTTTTAGAGGCGCGTCCAGAGGCGAAAGCCCCGACTGCAATTCCGAGTGCCGTTGTCAAAAAAAGGTATCCCCCTTCGACTTCGGTGAGCCCTTGAGAAACGATGGCATAAGGGATGATATTGAGTTGGGTAAAGCCACCAATAAAGAGGAAGTAGGATGATCCAAAGATAGCGGGAAGAAGGTGCTTGGTTCCTCTGCATTCTACGAGGGTGTGCCAGATCTGCTTGACAAAGAAGATTTGGACCTTTTTTTTCGTTCCGCGAGGTTTTGTGTATTTGATCCCAAAACTCGAAAAGAATCCCATGAATGCGATAAAGACGCATGTGAGACCGACGAGAATGTAGTTGTAGTGGGTAATGTCTGTCAAAAAAGAAGCGAGAAAAGTTCCCGAAATAATCGCGAGATAGGTGAAAGATGTAATCAGACCATTGGCTTTAGAGACTCTATCTTTAGGGACAATTTCGGGGATGATTCCATATTTTGGTGGGCCAAAAAATGCACTTTGGGTCGACAGCAAAAAGAGAATGGCATAGCTGCTCCATGTGAATTTGAAAGCAAAGGCCAAAACGGCGAGAACCATGATGAAGATTTCGGTAGTCTTGATGATGATTACCATCCGGTTTTTGCTGAAGCGATCGGCCAAGATTCCCGCAGCAGAAGAAAACAGCAAAAAAGGAATGACAAAAATCGCACCAGCAGCTGAGAGAATGGCATTGGCGCGCTCGGTTCCTTCGAGTTGAATCAGGTAAAAAATCAAAACGAGTTTATAGATGTTGTCGTTGAGAGCCCCGCAAAACTGAGCGATGTTCATAAAGCTAAGGGAATTTTTTTCCGGATTGCGAAAGCCAGGAAACTTGGATAAAAAGCTATGGATCGACGAAAATTGTCTGCGGGTCCATTCCAACATGGAGTACATCATACCAGCTCATGACAAAAGCTCAAATCCATTTCAGTAATCACCTTGACCCTCTGACTGAAATACTCAAAACTCAGTTGTTTCCAGAGGGGGGAGGACCATTTGAAAAGCGGCTAGTTGTAGTGCCGCATATGGTGCTCAAAGACCGAATCATGCAGCAGTTTGCTAAGGACCCCGAAATGGAAGTAGCAGCGGGGATGCAGATCACAAGTGTCGATCAGGCCTACAGCTTGCTCACAAAAAAAAACCTGCCGTCAAAGGTGGAACTCTCCCTCTTTCTGCAGCACGAGCTCATGGGCAAAATCGAGGAAGTAGAGGAGCTCCGCACCTATTTTTGCCTTTCGGCAAAAGAGGAGAGGATAGGTCCCTTTTGCGACGCATTGGCTACCTACTTTTTCCGCTACAAGACGTTTGGAAAGCCCGATCTTCCAGCTTGGCAAGAAGAGCTCTATGCAAAACTCCCATGGGTTTTCCCTTCGGAATTTCGCGGCAAAGTGGCGCATTGGAATGTCCATCTCTTTGGATTTTCTTTTTTGCCCAAAAGCATCTTTGCTTTTTTTGAAAAATTGGGAGCTCAGTTTTATCTCCTCTCTCCATGTGCGATTTTTTGGGGCGATTTTTATTCGGAAAAAGAATTAGCGGCTCTTGGAAGGGGAGTGAGTGAAAATCAACTCGATCTCTTTGCTCAGGCCTTCGAGGATCAAAATCCCCTCCTCGCCAATTTGGGAAAGGTCGGACGGCAGTGTCAGTTGATCGTCGAAGATGTCCCTTCGCAGGAATACTATCGTGAGTATAAGGAGAAAAGCTCTCTGAGGACAGTGAAACAAGCCCTCTTGGAGGGAAGTGCTGCAAAGCCAGCAGCAGATGAATCAATTGCCTTTGTTTCCGCATCAGATCGCTATCGGGAAGTCGAAATCCTCAAAGATCACCTCATTGCCTTGTTTGAAAAGAAAGAAATCGAGCCGAAAGATGTGCAGGTATTTGTTCCCAACCTCGAGGCCTATGCGCCATTTTTCGAAGCAGTTTTTGAGGAATTCGACCACACCACTCTTGCTCCTCAGCGAGAGCGGCAGGCCTTTGATCAGCTGATCGCTCTTCCAAAGGAGCGTTTTTCCAAAGAATCGATCCTCAAACTTCTCCCTCACTTGTGCGATTCTTTGGATTTGGGAGCAGTGAAGAGGTGGATAGAGGCTGCTGAAATCAAGTGGGGTTTTTCCAAAGAGCAGAGGCGTAGCTTTTATCTCCGAGACCTTCCCGAAGAAGAGATCCACAATGTGGCTAGCAGAGGAACTTGGCAAGATGGATTTCGCCGTTTGATTCTCGGGCTTTGGCAATTGGGCGATGAAACATGTCCGGCAATTTCCATGACCGAGATAGAGGAATTCAATCGATTCTATACAATGCTCTGCGATCTCGCAGAGGATTTGTCCCCCCTTTTCGATGGGACAAAGTGGACAATTCCCACCTGGCTCCGCTACTTGGCCTGTTTGATGGAGAGCTATTTTCTCATCGACCCGGGTCATGAACTCTACAAAGAGCTCCTCCGCCTCGCAGCAAAAACCGATCATCTCGATGAGCATCTTGTCTGTTTTGAGGGGATTGAGCGGGTCCTTTCTCAGAAGAAGATGCAGCTACAAAATCCTCCCCACCTCCAATCGATTCGATTTGCCTCTCTTTCTGATGGGTGTATCCTTCCCAGCAAAGTCATCGCCTTTTTAGGGATGGAAGAAGAGGCCTTTCCGAGGGGGGAAGAGAGCGCTTCACTCTACTTTGGAGAGCGAGAATATCGCCCCAAACAAATTGATCTCGATAAGTACCTCTTTCTACAGGGGATTCTCCATGCCGAAGAGCATCTCTTCTGCAGCTACATTCGCGATGAAGAGGGAAAGAGGGGAGCGTCCCTCCTTCTTCAGGAACTCATGGGTCAGATCGAAGGAGCTCAGGTGGTTCACCACCCCGAATCGGAGACGAACCCCCGCTATTTTGGAGGTGATCTGACAAGCTACAATCGAGCTGCCTACGCTAGGGCAACCCAGCGGCTCGACCCCCAAAGCCGCACCCCTCTCATCCCATCGTTTTATGAGAAAGTGACATTCAAAGAGTCCAAAGCAAAAGAGATTTCCCTGAAACACCTCTTTAAGTTTGCCCGCCATCCTTTGCGCTACTATTTGCACGAGGTATTGGGAATCTATCCCCATTTTGAAAAAGCAGGATCCGATGATTTTCTCCTCGATCCCCTCAAGAGAAATGAACTCGTCCGAAAGGCACTTGCGGGAAGCGACATTCGCAATCAAGTGCCCGCCAATTTGTTTGGTCCCTATGCTCTTGCTCAAATTGAGGGGGAGGTCGAAGAATGGAGGGAAGCTGCGGAAGAATTTCCCTTGATCCAGAAAAAGATCGAGCTCACCATCGGCCCCTATGTTTTGAAGGGAACTGTCGACACGATGACCGAAAAGGGATGGCTTTTGCGAGGCAAAGACACCCTTGAGGATCGGATCCGCTTTTTGCCACAGATTCTCATGGCAAAAGAACTGGGCATTGCCGTCATCTTCGTCCGCGATTTGAGCTATCCTCAAGTCGAAGGATCTCTTGAGGCCTATCTCGAGTATTTTTTACATGCAAATCAGCATCCCTCGCCACTTCTACCACAGCTCGCTAAAGTCCTGCTCAATCGAGATCCGATTCAATTGCACAAAGAGTTGGGGCAGCTCGACGATGAAGCGTGGGCCTATCTCTTTCTCCGCGACCCTCTGCCCAATTCGCGTATTCTTTTGCAAAATTGGTCGCCCCATTTCGAAAGCATCTTTGGAGGGATCCATGCACAAGTTTGAGATCCTCGACAAAGGCCTCGATGTTTTTCAGAGTCGTTTCCTCGAAGCCTCTGCGGGAACGGGGAAGACCTTTGCCATTGAACATCTTTTTGTGCGTCTCCTTCTCGAAAGTGAAGATCCCATTTCTCTTTCCGAAATTTTGGCGGTCACTTTCACAAGAGAAGCTGCCCATGAGATGAAAGCGCGGATCCGGCAAAACCTCCTCTCTTTCGGCAAAGAGGACCATCCCCGCGTGAGGCGAGCTTTGGCTCTTTTCGACGAGATCCAAGTGTTCACCATTCACGGTTTTTGTCATCGGATGCTCACCGAGTACGCCTTTGAGGCAAAAGCGCCACTGAAGCTCTCTTCGCCCGATCGGCCCGACTACCTCACCGAGATGCGCAAAACGGTTGAGGATTTTTTTCACACTGGAGATTGCCGCTTTGCCTTTGAAATCACAGCACTGCTCAAGCAAAGCCGCTTTGATCTCGACCAGTTGATTGAAAAAGTGGTGATGGCCATGCAAGCGGGCCCTTCTCCCAAAGAGGTATCTCTGCCCGAGATGCCCAAGATCTCTCTCGAGCATCTCCGCGCAGATGTCGAAATGCTTGCCATCCGCTACAAGCGTCTCAAAAAAGAAGAGTGGGAGTGCCAGCTCGAGCCCTTTGCTGCCTTTCTGCAGGAGCAAAAGCCAGCTCTCCTTTTCGAAGAAAAAGAGTGGTTCTTCGAAAAGATGCACGAGGGCAATGCCAAAATCAAAGCACCTCCTCTCGAGATCCTCTCTTTGAAAGAACCCATCTTTTTCGAGAGACTCGAGAAACAATTTCTCCCCCAGCTCGCCATCCTTCGCGACCGGTCGGAGATGATCAGTCGAGTTGCCTCCGAGTGTCGCAAGAGATGGGAGTGCAAGGCGAGCCGTCACGACCACTTCACCTTTGACGATCTTCTTCATCAAATGAAAGAGGCGCTTCAAGAGCCTTCGTTCAAGCAGAAAGTCAGGGAGCGGTATAAAGCTGTCATTGTCGATGAGTTCCAAGATACCGATCCCATCCAGTGGTCGATTTTTAAAGACCTCTGTCTCGAGAGCCACCTCCTTTATCTGGTCGGCGATCCCAAGCAATCGATCTACGGATTTCGAAGTGCCGATATCTACACCTACATGGATGCAGCCAACCACTTAGGTCCAAAGAGCAAAGCCTATCTCGACACCAATTACCGCAGCAGCCCACCTCTCATCGAAGCGCTCAATGACCTGTTTACAAAGTGTCCCGATTGGATCGCCCTGCCTTCTCTTCCAGGCGCCCTCGAATATCATCCCGTGAAAGCGGGGCGCGATGCAGCGAAGATCGATGAGCCTCCCATCACCCTCTTTGGCGCTCGAGGGGAGATGGGACGCGAAAGGAGCTTTCCCACCAAAAAGATGGAAGAAGAGCTTCTCTTCCCCTACATTGCCTCGGAAATCATCCGCCTATCAGACAAAATCCCCTTCAGTCAGATGTGCGTTTTGATCAAAGATCGCTATCATGCACAGCGCTTGCAGATCCACCTCAACAAGTGGAAGATCCCCTCAACCATCAAACGCACCTTCAACTTGACAAAATCACGAGGCTTTTTGGAAGTAGAACTCTTTTTAGAGGCCCTGCTCCATCCCGAAAAAGAGAGTGAAGTGAAAGCTGCAATGCGAATGGATGAAGGCAACCCCTTTTATGATCTGCGCGTTCTATTCGAAGAGAAGGGATTTGCACCGTGTTTTGCCCACTATGTAGCGCGAATAACCGATCACACCCTCTATGCCGAGATGAAACAGACGGCAGAACTTCTCATCGAAGAAAAAGGAGCCTCTCTTCCCGATTTGCTACTCCATTTGCGAGCGCTCAAAGGCGTATCTCCCGAACTCGATCCTCGCCTCAAACTCCGCGGAGAAGAAGGGGAGGAAAAGGTCCCGATCATGACTACTTTTGCGAGTAAAGGACTCGAATTCGACGTCGTCTTTGCCCTTGGGATGGCCTATAGACAAAAAGAAGAAAATGTCGATCCCGAAAGAGACGCCGAGAAGATGCGCCAGCTCTATGTCGCCTTCACCCGCCCAAGAGAAAAGCTCTATATTCCCTACGTCACCGAGAGCAAATCGAGGCTTTTGAGCCCCTCTCCCATTGAGCTCTTTTTCAGGGAAGAGCCCGAAGGAGTCGAGTGGATTGAGCCCATCCCCATTTCCCGCTACCGGGCAAAAAAAACCGCGCAAGTCCTTATTCCTCCACCTGAAGTAGATCTCTCTTTCGACAAAGAGTACCTCACTTCATTCTCGTCGATGGCTAAACCCCACACGGCGACTCTATTGGGCGAGCGGTTTCAGGCGCAAGATTTCACATTCAAAACCCCCCACACCCTTCCTTTAGGTGCGGAGACCGGAATTCTTTTGCATGCGATTTTCGAGGCCCACTTTCTCGATCGCATGATTCCGATAGAACAAATCATCTTCGAAACTCTGAATGGCACCCATCTCGAAGGCTGGGAACAAACAGTGAGCGATATGGTGATAAGGGTCTTGGATTTGCCCCTCATGCCAAATTTTACACTCAATACTCTTGGGGAAGGGGAATACTTTCCAGAGATGGAATTCCTCTTTCCCAAAGAGGGTTCTCTCGTCAAGGGATTTGCCGATCTCGTGTTCAAACAAAATGATACCTTTTACTTGCTCGATTGGAAGACCAATTGGGTGGGACCCTCAGATGCCGACTATACTGAGGAAAACCTCAAGCAAGTGATGACAGAGCACGATTACTACCTCCAGGCCAATCTCTATGCTGAGGCGATCACGCGCTACGTCAAGCGGCTTTACAAAAACCCGAAGTTTGGAGGAGCCTATTACCTCTTCGTTCGGGGCAACAAGGCGGTGCATTTTGGGACGAGCTAGGGAAAAGATGTTTGGCAAACAAAAGCGTGCAAAGTGGCCCGAGTTGCAAAAGCAGGTCGAAGCAGGCGAGATCTTGGACATAGAACTTGCCTATGCTGAAATGATGACAAGCGATCTTATAGAGGCAAAATCCCTTGTCAAAACCCTGGCCCAAGCGCGCGCGGGCTATCTCACAGATCTTCCGAAGCATCAGCATCTCATCGAGACGATCGTCATCCATGCAAAACGTCTGATTGAAGAGCTCCCACCTCCAGCTGTTTCCATTGCCGAGAGTCTCAATGTGGAGCAGAAACAAGCCGTTGTAATGGCCATTCACAACCGCTTTTCAATCATCACCGGAGGACCAGGGACGGGGAAAACCTTTACGGCAACGGCGATCATTGATGCCCTCAAATGCAAGAGTTGCATCGCAGCTCCGACGGGCAAAGCCGCCTCCCATTTGCTCAGAAAGCTCTTGGAAAAGATAAGTGGAGGAACACTGCACAGCCTTCTCGGTATCAAGAGTCCTCTTGATTTCACAAAGCCCGTGGAAGAAATTGACGCTGAGCTGATCCTCGTCGACGAATCTTCGATGATCGATCCCCAGCTCTTTGCTAGGCTCCTTCAAGCTATTCCCTCTCATGCGCGACTCATCTTAATTGGAGATGTGAATCAGCTCCCCGCAGTCGAAGGGGGGAGCGTCTTTGCTGACCTCATTTACTCAAATGCCATCCCGACTACAACTCTCAAGAAGTGCATGCGCTCTGATCGCAGAGAAATTCTCGAGCTCGCAGCGTGTGTTCTCAAGGGCGAGCCCTTCGACATTCGAACGCATGATTTGGGCTTTGCCTCCGGCTCGATCGAAGAGATCTATCAAAAACTCTGGCAATATGTTCAAGGCAGAGACTTTCAGCATTTTCGGATTCTCTCTACCTTGCGAAAGGGTCCTCTCGGTGTCAACGCCCTCAACCGCTATCTCTTCGAGAAGTTTCAATCGGATTGCTATCCGATTTTGATCACGCGCAGCGATATAAAAAAGGGGCTTTCCAATGGAGATATGGCGATGGTTGAAAGGGAGATCGCCACCTTTGCAGATGGAAGATCGTGGCCTCTCAATCAATTGCCTCACTATGAATATGCCTACTCTATCTCAGTCCACAAAGCTCAAGGAAGTGAGTACCGAGATGTCCTCTTCCTCGTTCCCGACGGTTCCGAGCTCTTTGGCCGGGAGGTGATTTACACGGCGATTACTCGCGCGAAAGAAACGCTTGCCATTGATGGCAATCTCGACCAAATTCAAAAGGCAATCGCACACTCTACTCTTAAACCCTCAGTGATTATTCAAAGTCTCAGTTTGTGAAAATCTCAAGTCAGACTTTAAATTTTCTTGAAGTCTATATGGAAAATGTCCTAAAGTACAGACATGTACATTAAAAGAGACGTCGAGCCCTTTTTGAAGAGAGCTCTTAAGCAATTCCCTGCGTGCCTCATTACGGGACCTAGGCAAGCGGGGAAATCGACCCTTCTCATGAATTTTCTCAAAAATTACCACTACGTCTCGCTCGATGATCCATTTATGGCCAATTTGGCCAAAAGCGATCCAAAACTATTTCTGGATTCTTATCCTGCTCCCCTGATCATTGATGAAATCCAGTATGCACCTGAGCTGTTGAGATATCTCAAAATTCTGATCGATCGAAAGCGCCATCAATATGGGCAGTATGTACTTACAGGTTCGCAGATTTTTTCCCTGATGAAAGGAGTATCTGAGAGTTTAGCCGGTCGGATTGCCATTTTTCATCTCTATCCCTTGAGTTGGAATGAAGTGCAATCAATCACTCCGGATGTTCAATATGATGATCGTCAAATGTCTAAGGGATTGATTCGAGGTTTCTACCCCGAGTTCTTCATTAATCGAAAGATTGATCCAAAGCTTTGGTTTTCTTCTTACATTGCCACGTATGTTGAACGGGATGTTCGCAATATCAAATCAATTACAGATGTTTCCCGTTTCCAGACTTTTATTGCTCTTTTGGCAGCGAGAGCAGGTCAGCTTCTCAATCTCTCTGAGGTGTCAAAAGAGTGCGGGATCTCTCACCCTACAGCGAAGGATTGGCTTTCCATATTGGAATCTACCTATCTCATTTACCTTTTGAAGCCCTACCATAACAATCTATCGAAGAGACTCATCAAATCTCCAAAGATTTACTTTGTCGATACGGGAATCCTCTGCTACCTCATGGGAGTTCTTACTTCTGAGGAATTCCTGAGATCACCATTGCGGGGAAATATTTTTGAAAACATGGTGATCATGGATTTGAAAAAGCGCTATTCTCTGTTGAAGCAGCACACACAATTTTATTTTTATCGAACCACTTCAGGTACAGAAGTGGACCTGATTCTTCAAATGGGGTCTAAAAAGTTTGCCTACGAAATCAAGTTTTCAAAAACTCTTTCCTCTGAGATGGCAAAGGGAATTGACGCATTTAAAAAAGATCACAAGTGTGAGCGGGCTTATGTCTTATCTTTGATGAGAGAAAAAACTCCGCTAAAAAGAGGGATTTACGGAGTTCATTGGTCAGAGGGATAAGATTTAAAAAAACGCTAAACCATTTTTTTTACTTATTTCCTATATTAGATAGTACGTGCTATTATATTTTCATAAATTTTTTAAGGAGATAGTATGGCAACATCTGTAAAATTCCTTCCATTAGAAGGAACACATAAGTGTTCACTGGATGGCTGTGCACATTCACGTAGTAAGAAATTTGTTTATCACGAAAACGGTATTGGGCATCCTATGCGAGATATAGTCGAAAGTTGTGGATGAAGGAAAAAGAAGAGCGTATCCTCAAGAAATTTTTCTAATCGGAAAAATTTTAACCAAGAGGTATACGCTCA
>Ga0307436_1000181_pt1 | contig 27529 bp, 28 predicted proteins | sample SalMarWE160440MG_FD_202513 | JGI IMG/M metagenome (GOLD analysis project Ga0307436, IMG submission 202513) | Salt marsh sediment microbial communities from the Plum Island Ecosystem LTER, Massachusetts, United States - WE1604-40 | ecosystem: Environmental > Aquatic > Marine > Intertidal zone >...
TTGTTGTCTTTTCTTGTACCATTCATGTCGTGGCTCCTTTGTTTTTTGCTTTAAACTTAGGCTGTCATTTTGACAGCCGGAGCCACACTTTTCAATTTCTAGTTTCAACTAGCTTCGGGACATCCTCGAAAAAATTGATCCTGAAACTTTCCCAAAGAAAATGGAAAACGGAAAAAATCCGAAACGAACAAGGATTTGGACTAAACTTCTCTTAGAATGTCTGAAAAAAGTTTCGAAAAAGAAGCAAACCATCGTTGAAATGTCTTACTTTGATGAATGGAGGTGTGCTTATCGCTGCTCTTCTGACGAAGATTCCTCCGACTGCGAGGTCGAATCCTAGAAATAGGGATCAGGAAACTTCTGCAAATTCTTTAGCTCTTTGGAAATGTGGCGCAGATATTTGATGGATAGCGGGAATCGAAAAGAAGCTCCCGGCAAGAGGAGCCATAATTAGGATCTGGAAGAGCCTGCCGAAGTTGAGACCGGGCTGAGGGCCTAAGGCAAAACGCATTGCAAATCCCATAGCAAAAACAGCTCCGAGCGTCGCAAGGGACCAAAGAGCCAAGCTCGTAATCACGCCGAGGGCGAGACAGCCAGCGGCCTTCTTGTAGCTCTTTTCTGCGGATTTTTCGATATCCGTTTCCTCGGGAGTGATTCCCATCGCTTTTTCAAAAAAAGGTTTGGCAAACCGATCCACTCCATAAGTTGCCAGCAGGGTCGACGGATAGAGGAGAAATAGGGTTGCTCCTGGAAGAACAATCCCCGTAATAACACTGAGCATGAGAGCTGTCGAGTAGGTCGCAGCAACCGATAAAGCAAACAGAGCCACACTTGTGATAAGGCCTGCCGATCCATTTGCTGCGACTTGCACCCAGTTCATTTTTTGCTCTAAGGCGGGTGCTTCCGCAGGCCTAAAGAATAAATTTGATAGGACTTGCATCCTTTACCTTTTGACGAGTTTGACGGTGACAATTTTTGTTGGGAAGGTCAGAGGATAGTGCTGGAGGGTTATTTCCCTGTCAAATTGTCTTTTCACAAAATCTTGGAGTTCATAGGGGTCCTCAAACTGAGCGAGATGGCGCTGAGGATAGGAAAATTCGATCTCCATATCGAGCTCTTGAGCCAGCTTTTCGATCTCTTTCATATCGAGGAAGGTTTCACCTGTGAGAGCGTCGAAACCACATCCCTTTGGAAAGAAGTTGAGAAGGAGGCTTTCTCTCGGAAGCATCTCTTGAGAGGCCTTTCTGAGTTTCTCAGGCAACTCGATCGACTCGAGCCCACTCACATGGTTTGCATCGACTTTGACAACTGTCTGATCCCAAATCTTATCTAGATTTTCTTGATAAGACGCGGAAGCCACACCGAACATGCAAGAAAAAATTAAACTTAATACAGCTAGTTTTTTCATAATTCACCAATTAACAACAATTATGATATTATATCTCGACATGAACAATAAAGTCGATTATTTTTTACATAAATCTTTTGAACCTACTTATTACCAAAGAAGGTTTGAAAACGATCTGCCCAAGACGCCTGAAGAGGAAAGCACCTCCCAGAAAACGAAAAGAGCCTTCTTAATCGCTCTGCCCTTTTTGAGTCTCTACCGACCTTTTGGAAGCGCCTTATCTCTTTCGATGGGAACCCTTCGTTTTTCGACGAAAATGATCGAAGTACTCGACGCCGATAGTCTTCCCGATGGAGCTCATAAGATCATGCAACTGGGACTCGCTACTCTTGCGGTGATCGGAACCCTTTACAATTTTACTCTCGGCATGATGGTAACCACTGGAGCCGATTTCACCTATGCCTTCGTTGCCTGTGTGGAGCATCTCTTGCAAAATGAGCAGAAGCTCGCTGCCGAAGAGTTTTTGCAAATGATCTCTTCCCTTCTCTACTTGGGAATTATGGTCTATGGATCGCTTGAAATCATCATCGCTTCAATCCTTTTGCAGGCAATCGTCACCTTCTACCAGGCATACAAAGAGTGGGATCACGAAAGGCTTCCCGAGGCGCTGGCAAAAACGATCATGGGAATGGTGAGGCTCTATCAAGCAAATGGCCAGTATCAAATGCTCAAGAGACGCAATGAGCTAGTAAAGCAATATGAAGACTTTGTGAAACGGATCGAAAAAGGACGCGACATCGATCACTTATGGGATCATCCGGTCATCAAGGGCTCCATCGAAGGAAAAACCTTAGAAGACGCAAATGGTGTCGAATATGATTTTGGAGACAATGTTTTCGGTGTGGGGAAACAGCTTGTCAAGGGGATGAATGTCAATTTCATGGAGAAAGACGGAAAAGTCTACCTTCAGTTCAAGGTAGGTCACGTCTTTCGAAAGAAGCTCGAAGAGATGGTCTCTGAAATGCGCAAAGCCAAAGGGAGGGATTTTCAGGACCTCCTAGGAATCTTCGGATCTAGAGTGAAAGGCATTGATGTCTCGGAAAAGAAGGGGGATATTGGAGATTTTCTTAAATTTGCCAAAGAATACGACATCCATTTGCAGGGACTCGGGCATATCCGCTTTGGAGCTAGCGAAGAGGTGCACACACTCCACACACGTGTGACTGTGGAGATGGATAAAGGAGTCAACTTTTATAACTTTCATGAGGCTCTCGCCTTTATGGAACTCGATGATGCCCTCCGCATGTCAGCAAAAGAGGATTTCGAGCGGATGAAACTCGGACACCTCTTCCATCTCTTCTCTCCCAGAGAGGCAACTCTCTTTGTTCGGGAAGAAGACTACTACGATTTGCCCCTCGATCAATTCAAAGAAGAGATTCTCAAACGTTCTCCCAAGATGAACGGAGTATTCGAAAAGTGGCTCGATCGAATCTCTTTTCGCGAAACCCTCCCGGGTAAAATGCGCCTGACCCTCGATGGGTTGGGAGAAGAGATAGAAAAAGCAGGAGCTTGGGGACTGACTGCAGGACTTATGGGAGCCTGGACCCAGAAAGAACTTCAAGAACGGATCGCTTCGATTTTGAAGATGGGGATGATCTCCTCTGAATCGCGCAACAATGCCGGCATCGGTCGACCAGGTCTTTCCTGGGGTGCTGATTACTTATCAGGGGGCGCCGATAGTGTTTTCACACAAATGGTCTCAGACAAGAATACGAGTTTCAAAGATTTTGCCTACGATAGCAATGCTCGGATTCACTTCTCTCCCAAAGTATTTGAAACGGGAACCTATCAATACCACAGTGACAACTACGGAACGAGAAAGATCAATGATTGGTGGTCCTGGTGGGGAGGTGGCTATCTCGAAAGGCCGGAGCCTTTTGACTTCATCGATGGGGAGAGAGCTCAGTTTCGAGGCCATCACGAAGTGATGATCAAAGATCGAATCCCTCCCGAGTGGATCACAGGAATCAGTGTCAAAAATGAAGCTTTGAAAAAGTCCCTGCTCGACTATTTCCGTGAGAATGACGTCGTCCAAAAGGATGCAAATGGAAATGAGACAATTTTGGGAAAACTCGTCGACCAATTCATCTGGGTTGGAAGTGAAATCCACAAAGAGCAGTTTGCTTAAACCAAAAGCAAACTTGGATTCTCAATCAGATTTTTCAAAGTTCCGAAAAAACGGGCTGAATCAACCCCATCCATCACTCGATGATCTGCAGAAAGGGTCATCGAGATGGTCTTCCCAGCTACAATTTGTCCCTCTTTGATAACGGGTTTTTCCTGAATCCCTCCAATTGCGAGGATCGCGGCCTGAGGTGGATTGATCACGGCGATGAAGTCGCGCACCCCAAACATCCCCAAGTTGGAAATACAAAAGGAGCCCCCTTGAAATTCCTCGGGCTTGAGTTTCCCAGCGCGAGCTCGTTTTGCGAGGTCTTTGACTTCAGATGAAATCATCCCCAAATTCTTGTAGTCAGCATGGCGAATAATCGGTGTGATGAGGCCTTCGGGAAGACTCACGGCAATTGAGATGTCGATCGTTTCAAAGCGGATCAGGCTCTGGTTGACTGTATTGAAACCGCTGTTGACTTCAGGATGCTGCTTGAGAGAAAGAGCACCGGCGCGGATGATGAAATCGTTAAAGGTGACTTTCAAGCCACCTGCTTTGAGCTCTTCGCGAAGTCTTACCATTGGCTCGGCATCCATTTCTTGAGTGACATAGAAATGGGGAACAAAAGTCTTGGATTCTTGGAGCCTCTTACCAACAACTTTGCGCATCTGCGAAAGAGGCTGCTCATGAAAAGAGCCCGGAGCCTCTGTCGGAGGGGTTTTAGGAGCAAAGCTGACGATTCCAGCAGGACCCGCTGATTCGAGGTCACGACTTTCGATTCGACCATGAGGGCCGCTCCCTTTCACAGAAGCGAGGTCGATCCCCTTTTCCCGGGCGATCTTTTTCGCAAGAGGAGACGCGGGGATTTTCCCGCGAATGGGTTTTGTTGGACCTTTGAATGTATAGCCTTCAAGAGGAGGCATCGGAACGAATGCGGGCTCTTGTAGACCGCCAGCAACCTTTTGGGGCGCGGGAGCTGCAGCAGCTTCTTTGGGTTTCGCCTCTTCCGCAGCTTCTACAGGAGGTGGAGGTGGAGCTTCCCCTTCGGGTTCATATCCTTCGATACTCTCATCGGCTGTTTCAGTGAAAATTGCAATCGGTTGATTGACTCGGGCAGTTTCTCCTTCCTGAATAAGGATTTTGCGCAAATACCCCTCATCAATCGCACTGTGCTCCACAGTTGCTTTATCGGTCGCCACTTCGATTAGAACATCGCCAGCTGCAATGCGATCTCCCTCTTTGTGGTGCCATTTGGCAAGAGTCCCTTCTTCCATTGTGGGGGAGAGTTTGGGCATGGTCACTGTAAAAGGCATGGCATTCCTTTAGCGCAAAACTTTTTCGATGCCCATCAAAATGCGCTCCACTGTGGGCATAGTCTCTTTTTCTAACACTTTCGAATAGGGCATTGGCGTCTCTCGTTGGCAAACCCGTTCAATTGGGGCATCGAGGAAATCGAAACAGTGTTCTTGAATCTCGAATCCAACTTCGGCACAAATACCACCGAAGATATGTCCCTCTTCAACAAGGACACAGCGACCGGTTTTTTGGACCGAATCCGCAATCATGGGAAGATCGAGCGGCTTGATCGTACGCAGGTCAATGAGATCGACCCCGATCCCTTTTTTTTCCATCTGCTTTGCCACTTCTTTGCAAAAATTGACCATGCGACTATGGGATACGAGGGTTACATGTTTCCCCTCTCGGATTTTGTGGGCCTTTCCGATAGGAATCAGATACTCCTCATCCGGGATTTCCATTTTCTCTCCATAGGAGAGCTCATTTTCCAAAAAGAGGACAGGATTGTTGTTGCGAATGGCGGTCTTGAGGAGTCCTTTGGCATCATAAGCATTGCTCGGAGATATCACGATGAGCCCGGGGAGGTTGGCGTAAATGGCCTCGACGCAATGAGAGTGTTGAGAAGAGACCTGAGCCGCAGCACCATTGGGTCCGCGAAAGACGATCGGAACTTTAAATCTTCCGCCCGACATGTAGTGCATCTTAATCGCATTGGAGATGATCTGATCGCATCCGACAAATGTGAAGTTGAAACTCATGTACTCGACAATCGGACGAAGACCGCAAAGAGCCGCTCCTACAGCAAGTCCTCCAAATCCGAGCTCCGAAATCGGTGTATCGATGATGCGGTCTGGACCCCATTTGTCGAGCATTCCCTTTGTGACTTTGTAAGCACCGTTATACTCAGCTACCTCTTCGCCGATGACAAAAACCGCCTCGTCACGAGTCATCTCTTCATCGATTGCTTGGCGAATCGCTTCTCGTATTTCAACAGTTTGTTTTCCCATCAGTCGGCAAACACCCCTTCTTCGAGTTGGATAGGGTCGGGCCATGGGGCTTCATCGGCAAATTTCATTGCAGCCATGACGAGATCTTTCTTCTCTTTGTCCAGAGCCTTGAAGGTCTCTTCATCGATCATGTTTTGGGACAGGAGCGTTTTAAGCATAATCTGAATGGGATCTCGCTCCATGCATTTATTCAACTCTTCTTTGGAGCGATAAAGTCCTGGATCGGAAATCGAATGACCCTTGAAACGCTCAGTCAGCACCTCAACGAGCACAGGCCTAGAGTCCTTTTTCACCTCTTCGAAGACGTGCTTGAAACCAGCATAGCAATTGAAAAAATCCATCCCATCAAATGTGTATCCCTTCATCGCATAGCTCGGAGCTTTTCTCTCAGCAATGGGCTGGACGCAAACAGCTCTTTCCACAGCTGTTCCCATCCCCCACTCATTGTTCTCAATGACGTAGATGCAGGGAATATCCCAAAGTGAAGCGAGATTCATCGATTCGTGAAAGGCTCCTTGCGGAACAGCTCCATCTCCCATAAAGGTGATAGAGACTTCTTTGTTTTCTTTGGAGAGTTTGGGAAACTTTTTGAAATAGTTGATTGCAAATCCCGCGCCAGTTCCGATGGGAATCTGCCCTCCAACAATTCCAAATCCCCCGAGCATGTTTTCGGAAAATAAGTGCATCGACCCACCTCTTCCCAAAGCATTGCCCGTTTCTTTTCCATAGAGTTCAGCCATCAAGGAGTCGGGACTTTCCCCCATTAAAAGGGCCAGAGCGTGACAGCGATAGGTCGTCGTCCACCACCGTTTGACTCCCATCACTGAGACAGCAGCTGTCTGTACGGCTTCTTGTCCGATGTACGAATGGAAAAAGCCGCCAACCTTTCCCTGAAGATATGCTGATTCTGCGCGAATCTCAAAATTGCGAATGAGCAGCATCTTCTTGAGCTCTTCGATGAGTCGATCTTTGCCAAGTTCAGAAATTACGGCATCCAGATCGTGCTCAAAAATATGGGGCGGCGTTTTTCTCTCTACCATCTCATCACGTTAAAAAAATATGGCAAATGTTGCAAGCCGCCATCTAAAATGGTGCGCCTTGAGCTGTCTGTGCCGATTGTGGAAGCAAAGTGGGATTGTTCGTCACCGGTACACTGCGCAAATCATCATCGGAGTGTGCCTGGAAACATCCAGCTAGACAAATGGTTACTAGTGCAAAAAGAACGGTCTTCATATTCCTCAGGATACTCCTACCCGCCTTTTTTTTGTCTTTTTTTCTTGGGATATAGGGAGATATATTCCATGTATGGCCTGCTTTCGTAGAGCTGCATATAGGAAAACTGACTCAAATACTGCTGAGCTAAGGGGCGACTTTCGATCAAAAGGGCGTTTTCTCTATGTCGTTTCTCAGAGTCATAAGTAAAGTTGAAAGAGCCCGTCCACACTTTTTCCCCGCCAAAGATGCAAAATTTGTCATGCATGAGCCCCCTCCTTTTCCCCTTTTGGCCCATCTGAATTCCCTTGTCCCAAACAAAGAGGGGAACCTTCCCTTCGAGAAGCTTGTGGATCGAGGAGTACTTTTTTACAGAAAAGGGATCGACGATCACCTCGACAGCCACACCGCGCTGTTTTGCGCGGACAAGTGCTTCGGCAATTCCCCGGTGGGTAATCGAGTAAATCGCCACTTTGATGCTCGTTTTCTCAGATTCGATGGCCTCTACGAGGCGATCGGCTAGCTGATCTTTGGGAAAATATGCCTTGACTTTTGCTGCTTCAGCAAAGGCGAAACTGAAAAACAGGAGAAAAAAAAGTGAAAACTTCTTGATTTGCATCAAAACGCCCACCACTCTATCATAAAAGGTGAAATGAAGAAAAGAGCGATTTATTACGATACAGAAACGACGGGGATCAATGCCCAGAAGGATCGGATTATTGAAATTGCCGCCTACGATCCCGTCGAAGATCGCTCTTTTTGTGAGTTTGTCAATCCCGGCTTTCCCATTCCTCCCGAATCAACAGCTATTCACCACATTACCGATGAGATGGTGAAAGATGCCCCTTCTTTCGAAGAGATTGGAAAAAAGCTTGCAGAATTTGTTCCCGAAAATACCGTTCTGATTGCCCACAACAACGACTCTTTCGACAAGTTCTTCATTGAAGCTGAATACGAGCGCAATAGTCTTGACCTTCCTCCTTGGGAGTATCTCGATAGCCTGAAGTGGGCTCGAAGATATCGTCCCGATCTTCCCCGCCATGCCTTGCAGCACTTGCGCGAGGTCTATGGAATTGCAGCAAACAATGCTCACAGAGCTCTCGATGATGTGATGGTTCTCTTTGAGGTATTTTCGCTAATGATTGACGACCTTTCCATCGAGAAGTGTCTCGAGCTGCTCAATGCTCCTCGAGTTCTCGACCGGATGCCATTTGGCAAGCACCAGGGGAAACCTCTTGACAAAGTCCCCAAGAACTACATTGCGTGGCTAGCCAACTCGGGAGCTTTTGACAAGCCACAAAACCAAGAGCTCAAAGAATCGTTTGAAAAAATAGGCGCCCTATAAATGGGGTCAAAACCTCACTTATATCCTCTTTTTTTGGGCTGCGGAGATATCTCATCAAAAAGTAGCAACTGGCTTTATAAATTTCCCTAATCCTTTTATTTCCAAGCCTTAACAAAAAATTCTTCATCCAGAAAATCGATGATTCGTCTATTTGATTGAAGCTGTCTCTTTCGTTCGGAACATCGTTTCCCACATGAGACGGAATTGAGCACATGTTTCAAGGAGTTCATCGCGCGTGCCTTCTGCGAGTTTTTCCCCATTTTCCAAATAGATAATCCGATCGGCATGCTCGATGGTAGCGAGTCTGTGCGCAATGATGATTTGCGTCACTTCTCCGTGAAGCTCGGCAATCGCTTCTTTGATACGGCTTTCACTGATTCCATCGAGAGCAGAAGTCGCCTCGTCGAGAATGAGGATGGGGGCCTTTTTGACAAGAGCGCGCGCAATCGCCAGGCGCTGCTGCTGTCCCCCAGAGAGATTTTGCCCTGCTTCCGCAAGCATCATGTCGTACTTTTCGGGAAGTTCTTGGATGAACTCATCTGCATGCGCACGTCGTGCTGCCTCTTCAATTTCTTCTCTCGGAAAGTTACGGCCAAAGGCGATATTGCCGGCAATGGTATCGCAAAAGAGAAAGGGTTTTTGAGAGACAAAAGCGATATTTTCTCGAAGGGAAGATTGCGTATATTCCGTGAGAGGATGGCCATCGATTTTAATCGCTCCCTTTTCCACATCATACAGACGTGGAAGGAGTTGAACGATTGTCGACTTTCCAGCACCCGTGGGCCCGACAATCGCAACGGTCTCCCCTTTTTTCACTGTAAATGAGAGGTTCTTGAGAATCCATTCGCCCTGATAGCGGAACCAAACATTTTCAAACTCGATGGCATTTTGGAAACCTGATAGTTCCAAAGCGCCATCTTTGTCTTCGATGTGGGGTTTGATGTTGAGAACTTCAAACATCCGCTCAGCTGCAACAATCCCCCTCTGAATATTGGCATTCTCTTCGGCGAACTTCTTGATGGGTTCATAGGCGAGATGGAGCAGTCCGCAGAAAACGAGGAGTTGTGAAACAGGCATCCCGAGGATATAGAGACCAAAGATCACTACAACGGCAAGGCAGAGAGTCGTGATTGCATGAAGGATGGGACGGGTCAAGAGGCCATATTTGGCGGTTTTTCCCTCGAGAACAGCCATCTGATTATTTTGCTCCTTGTACTTGCCCAATGAAAAGTTTTCCATAGAGAAAATCTTCACGGTTTGGATTCCTGCGAGATAGTCGATGAGCACCGAGGCAAAGCGCTCTTGGTTGTGCTGGAGTTGGCGAGAAACTCTTTTGACTCGACGAGCAAAGAAGATGATGGGCAAAATAATTCCGGGCATTCCGATGAAGATCACCAGAGAGAGTTTCCATGAAATGTAGAAGCAGGCAAAAAGGCTCGAAAGAATGGTAAAAGGCGACTGGAGATAATTGGTCAAACACGAGTTGATGGAAAGAGAAATCTGTTGGGCATCTCCGACAACTCTCGAGGAGAGAGTCCCAATGTTGTACTGCTGGTAAAAACTCATCGGAAGGGATTGGATATGCTCGAAATAATACTGCCTTAGATCCCGAGAAACACGGATGGCCAATATCTGCGTTGTATACCGACTGGCAAAGAGCCAGGCTGCCTTGAAAATGGCAACACATACGAGCATCCCAACAAGGGGTGCCAGGTTGCTGTGGATGTCAAATTTGTGGCGCACTTTATTCATGGCCCAACTCAAGGGGTTGGTTTCTTTTTTTCGGGCCAGATAAGCGGAGGCGTCTTGTTTGCTGATCTCCCCTGTTTTCGATATATCAATTTCGGACCATCTCTCTTGCACGTCTTGAAGGGAAATAGAGTTGCTCGAGAGAATTCGATTTTCCTCTTTGGATCCGAAAAGGGAGAAAAAGTCAGCTCCCGAGTTAGACATGACCCCAAGAGCAAACATCTCGAGTTGAGAGGCAAGGGTCAGAGCAAGGAGGGTAAAGAGAGTCGCAATAAAAAGAGATAAGTGCTTGCGACTGCGAATTGCTAATTTAAGTAGTAGCTTCATTCAGATATCTTTTATACCTGAATGGAATAATCTATTCTACCTCAAATTTGCCCAAATGCCGGAATTTTTGATAGCGGGCTTCAAGGAGTTGTTTGGTAGAAAGCTTTTTGAGTCTTTTCAGCTGTTTGAGAATGTGGGCTTTGACATCGCGAAAGACTTGGGCTGTGTCGTGATGAGCGCCTCCCTGAGGTTCGTCGATGATATCATCGACAACTCCAAGGGGAATGAGATCTTCTGCATGGATTTTGAGGGAGGAGGCTGCCATTTCTTTTTTCGAGCTATCTTTCCAGAGAATGGAAGCACACCCTTCGGGAGAGATCACCGAATAGTAGGAATGCTCGAGCATCGCAATGCGGTCACCGACTCCAATGCCCAAAGCACCTCCCGAACATCCCTCTCCGATGAGCAAGACGATGATGGGTGTGGGGAGCTCAGCCATTTCGAAGAGATTGTTGGCAATGGCCCAGCCCTGCCCTCGCTCCTCAGCAGCAAGACCTGCGAAAGCCCCCGGAGTGTCAATCAGGGAGAGGACAGGGAGCTTGAATTTGGCTGCTAGCTTCATGCACCGAATGGCTTTGCGATAACCTTCAGGATGTGGCATGCCGAAGTTCCGCTCAATGCGGCTATCGGTATCAAATCCCTTCTCCTGCGCAACCAGCATGAACTTCTCTCCACCAATTCTACACAGACCGCAAATAATCGAGGAGTCATTTCGAAAGTTCCGATCGCCGTGGAGTTCCATAAAATCTTCGCAGATCGCTTTGATATAATCGACGGATCGGGGGCGCTGCGGATGGCGACAGATTTCTACCCTCTGCCAAGGGGTCAATTCCGAATACACCTTTGTTTTGAGTTTTTCGAGCTTTCCTTCGAGGTTTTGAATTTCATCGTCCGACCAAAGCTGATTAGACGCATTTTGATCTTTCACATCTTTGAGAGTCTTTTCATACTCTTTGATCTGCTTTTCATGTTCTAGCATACGTTACCTCTACAGCTGGGCTACTTCTCTTCCCGGCAATCGTGCGGAGCTGAAATCATCCGTGATGATAACCGCGGTGGGCCGCCCTGAAACAATGGCGAAGAGCTCTTCGATATCGCCTTTGCTCATTTTGATACAGCCATCTGTACTGTACCCCTGACTTACGATTTCTTTTCCCTCGATGATTGGACTCCCCTGGATTCCGATCTTAGATGCCCCTTTAAGAGGCATCCAACGGGTCCCGAAGACCTGGATCATCTCCACTTTTCTGCCTAAATGATATCCCATTTCACCTTTCTTGTAGATCCCTACCTTTGATCCCAATGAAAAAACCCCTTTGGGAGTTCCATTTTTTTCTTTTTTCCCCAAGCTGACGGGATAGGCCTTCAAAAAAACTCTTTCTCCATGGATTTTATCTAAGTAATACAGCCCCATCTGACAAAGGCTGCGATCCACGACAAGGAAAAAATGAATTTGCACTTTCTCCTCATAAAGAGTAAATTGATCTCCTTCAAAGACCGCTGGGGCATCGTATTGGGCTTTTCCTGCTAAACTACGAGCAATGAAGTGGCTCGATGTCTTGTAACGGGCAGCGTAATCAGAGATCCAAGCTGGCCTTCCCTTGAGCCAAGAAACATTGCTTTTATAGGTTATGGTTTTGACAATCGGAAGAGAGCTGTGCTTTGCAAAAAGCTCATGGACTCGATCGATTCGAGGGAATTTCCCCTCGATGGCAACTAGTGGAGTGAGCCCATCCCCTTTTTCATCCTGAATCTTCTCAGAGGGATAGTGGCTCTTTGAGCATCCATTTCGCCCCACAAATGTGGCTTTTTTTACGATCCCAGCCAGCCCTATAAGGCCAAACAAAAAAATAGTGCCTGTCAAAACAACTCTAGGAAAATTCAAATAGTTTTTCCCTTTGCAATTATCCAGGCATTATTTTCACAAAAAACAGCTTAAAAATCAATCTTTAATAACCAGCACTTGGTTGGGTTTTCTCCCCTGACGGTTCGGACGAAGCAGACATGGGATGAGATTTGACACCTTTCTCAATCAATTTCTTCAATTTTTTTCCGGATGAGAATTTAACTGCAGGCCTAGCGGGAATGATGATCGGAACAGAGGCATTTTTTGGATTGCGCCCTACTTTTTGCTTGCGAGTGACGATTTCAAACACCCCAAAGTCGCGGAATTCGAGTCTGTCCCCATTCGCTAAGTAGTCGGTCATGCGGTCAAGAAAAGACTGAACAACATTCCGTACGTCATTCGGATGCAATCCCAATTCTTGAGAAATCACCTGAATGAGTTTCTTCTTTGTGATCGTGGCCATACCCATCTCCTTAAAGTTTTTCCTTACTTCCTCAGTGTTGTAAAACCCTTATTTTCAGGCAAGTTTTTTTTAGAACATCTGATTGCTCCCTAATCTTTGGTTTTGTACATTAGATTGCAATCAGCGGTAGAATAGGAAAAGTAGATGGATTTTCTGTCTTAGCTCAATTTGATCAGGACTTTTTTCTTCTTGCCCGCTCCTAGAAGGAGAAATTCCTCATCGATGACGTCCCCTTCTGATACAGCCCTTGCTGGATCGGTCAGCTTGTCGTTATTGAGGTAGGCCCCTCCGTTTTTGAGCAATCGGTTTGCCTCTCCCTTGCTGTGAAGAAGACCCGATAAGACAGCCAAATCGGCAAATGTCTTGCCAACCACATCGCCCTTAGAAAGAGTAACTGAGGGCATATCCCCTGCAATCTCCTTGAGCACAGTCGCATCGAGCTCGGCCTCTTTACCGGGTGCTGCCCCCGCTGTGACTTTAAGAGCTGTATTGAGCCCCTTTTCTCCGTGGATAATGCGAGTGACTTCTTCTGTCAGACGTTTTTGAGCAGAATTGGCCACATAGCCAGCGCTCTTCATGGTTTTTTCGATGGCTGCGATTTCATCGAGCTCGAGGAAGGTGAGCATCTTGAGCATGTGAACCACATCTGCATCGGGAACTCGGTAGAGATACTGGTAGAACTGGTAAGGAGAGCATTTTTCTGCAGAGAGCCAAATGGCTCCTTCCGCTGTCTTGCCAAACTTTTTTCCATCACTTCGAGTCAAAAGGGGCCAAGTCAAGCCATAGACGGATCGACCCGTCATCTTTCGAGTGAACTCGATTCCCGCTGTGATATTGCCCCACTGGTCACTTCCCCCCATCTGGATCTGAACCTCCTCTTGGGTATGGAGGTGATAGAAATCATACGCTTGGATGATTTGATAGGAGAATTCTGTGTAGCTGATCCCCTCTTCCGATTCCAAACGGGATTTGACTGTGTCTTTAGCGAGCATCGCACCGAGCCGGAAGTGCTTACCCACATCGCGCAAATAGTCGATCATTCCCATGTTATGATACCAGTTATCATTATTGAGGATGACCGGCTTGGGCAGTGTTCCCGAAAAATCGAGTACCTGTTCGAAGTGAAGGCGGATCGCATGGACATTATCGAGGATGGTTTCCGCATCCAAAAGAGGTCTTTCCACACTTTTTCCGGAGGGATCTCCAATTCTCCCTGTGGTACCACCTAAGACGACAACAGGGGTATGACCGAATCGCTGAAAGTGGGCTAAGGCCATGATCCCGATCAGATTTCCAAGGTGAAGACTATCAGCTGTGGGATCAAATCCCACATAGACTTTCGTCGGCTTCTCTACGAGATATTTGATCTGGTCCGAAGAAAGAGTATCGACGAACCCGCGGCTTTGGAGATATTCAATGATGTTCTCAGTCATGGATAGCGGTGATCATACCGCATATAGCATTATTCGGGAAGCTGCTCTGTTTGGATTTGCTCAGCGATCTTAGCGATTTTAGCAGAAATTTCAGCGGCGTTCTGATTCTCATCAAAGAGAGAAATCGCCTTGTTTTTGAGAGAGATTCTGCGGTCAGCATGGCGCGAAATCCAGCGATGGATCTCAGATGTCTTTTTTTCCATCGCCTCTCTGGTTATTTGGGAATCCATCATCTCAAGCCGCTTTTGCAGCTTTTGACGAGCTTTTTGTGTTTTAAAGCTCTCTTTAGCGATTTCTTTTTTCTTGTTCTTTTTGCCTTGGGATGACACCATGTCTCAGTACTCCTCAATATTGCTGAGGGTATCCACTTCGCCATTATTTTGCAACGGCCTTAAAAAAATGTTTGTTTTGTAAGTTCGTATGGATATACATAGAGATATGTCTTTAGAAAAAGCTAAAGATGCAGCTGGGTTTCGCGCGCTTGAGTTTGTCCGAGAGGGAATGCTCATTGGATTGGGAACGGGATCAACTGCCGCATGTTTTATCCGTTATCTCATTGAAAAGTGTAAAGAGGGATTTCAAGTACATGCCGTTGCGACGTCGATTGTATCGGAGAACATGGCACGAGAAGGAGGCATTGAACTTCTCGATAGCAATCAAGTGACTCACCTCGATCTAACCATCGATGGAGCCGATGAGATCGACCCCCAAAAACAGCTCATCAAAGGAGCGGGTGGAGCTCTTGTTCGAGAAAAAATCATCGCAAGAATGAGTAGGCAGATGATCGTGATTGCCGACGAGACAAAATGCGTTAAGAGATTGGGAAATCACCGCCTTCCCGTCGAAGTGATTCCCTTTGGGTCAAACGCGACAAAAGAGCACATCTCCTCCTTGGGTCTCACCGGTGATTACCGCAAGGGAAAAGATGGAAAGCCCTATGTAACGGACAACCACAACTGGATCTTTGACATCACTTTTTCCACGTTTCCCGATCAGGTCGAAAAGCTCCATGATCAGCTCATCCAGATCCCAGGAATTGTCGATACGGGTTTCTTTTTCAACTTGGCAACAAAAGTGATCGTCGGTAAAGCTAACGGGACGACCAATATTCTGGAGTAGAGATCATGGAGCTTGTGCCCATTACATTCAACAAGATCATGCAGTCAAGGGCTTATACCGTCATCATCTTGGGAAATGAGGCCAAACAATTTGCCATCTATACCGATCCACTCGTCGGACGAAATTTGCAGATTTTACTCACTAATGAGCCACAACCTCGCCCCTATACCCACAATCTCATCGATTCGATCTTTGATGGATTTGAGATTCGCCTCAAGCAAGTCGTGATCAATCGCATTGAAGACACTATCTACTTTTCGCGCATCTTTTTGGAACAGCAAAAGAGAGACGATACAAAAGAAATCCTCGAAATCGATGCACGCCCCAGCGACTGCCTCACTTTGGCCGTCATGCACGGAGCTCCTATCTTCATCAAAAAAGACGTCTTCGAATCTGCAGTCCCTATCGAGGAATAACATCCCAAAAGAGATGGCCGAATGAACTAATCATCCGATCTATTTCTACTTTGCTCTCTAATATTTGATGTTGAACTTGCTTTCGGAGAGCTTGAGGATAGCAGCGATTGCATGCCTGGCATCATCTCCTTCGGCTTCGATGAGAATTTTAGAACCTTTCGTCGCTGCCAGCATGAGAATCCCCAGCAGGGATTTGGCGTTGACTGTGAGATCTTGATAGGTCAAATTGATGTCAGATTTGAAGGTCGATGCGCACTTGACAAGCTCTGCAGAAGGTCTGGTATGTAGACCTTTTTCATTGAGAACAGTGAAAGTATCTTTCTCTTTTTCGGACATAAAAATTCTATATAAGGGTTTCAAGCTCAGAAACGAGCCGGTCAAACTGCTTGATCGTCGCTTCAATGGGTTGCTTTTCGAGCATGTTTACCCCAGCAAGCTTCAATAAGTCAAGGGGATATTTGCTCGAACCCGAAGATAAAAAAGCCAAATAAGCATCGAGAGCATTATCACCTTGTGTCATGACTCGCTCAAACAGCGCATGGGCCGCACTGATTCCCGTTGCATATTGATAGACATAAAAATTGCTATAGAAGTGTGGAATCCGTGCCCATTCGATATCGAGAGGCTCATCAACAACGACGTGATCGCCAAAATAGGCCTTGTTGAGACCGTGATAAAATTCTTTGAGCATCCCCGGTGTCAGAGGCGTATCTGCCTCTGCGAGTTTATGAAGATAGAGCTCAAACTCAGCAAACATGGTTTGGCGGAAAAAGGTATTTCGAATGTCTTCAATCTTTTGATTGATGAGATAGGTCTTCACTTCTCTCTTCAAATCTTCTCCCATCAATTTGTGAAACAAGAGCTCTTCATTGAAGGTCGAGGCAACTTCAGCGAGAAAAATCGGATAGTGACTGTAGGGATAAGGCTGATTTTTGTGAGAAAAATAGGAATGCATGCTGTGACCAGCCTCATGAGCAAGGGTCGTCAGGTCGCTAAAGGTCCCTTGAAAATTCATCAGGATATAGGGCATGCTATCAAAGCATCCAGTCGAATAAGCTCCTGATCGCTTCCGCTGGTTTTCGTAACGGTCTACCCAGCGCTCCGTTTTAAGGCCATTTTGGAGGATTTCTTGATATTTTTTCCCGAGAGGCGCTACCGAATCAATGACAAGCGCTTCAGCTGAGTTGTAGTCATAGCGGAGATCGACATTTTTTACCATCGGTACATGTAGATCATACATATGGAGCTCATCCAATCCTAGTGCTCGTTTACGAACTTTCAAATAGCGGTGCAAAGAGGGCAGGTTCTCACGCACAGTATCGATTAAATTGGTGTAGACCTTTGTATCGATGTTATTGCTGAAAAGAGCTGCCTCCAAACAAGAAGAATAATGACGTGCCCTCATCGAGAAGACGGATCCCTGAACCTTCCCACTGATCAATTCACAAAGAGTATTTTCGAAAGAGAGAAAAGTATCATACATCGATTGGAATGCGTTTTTCCGCAGGACTCGATCCGAATCTCGAAGGTAAAGGAGATACTTGCCATGAGACATTTCGAGTTCTTCCCCCTTCTGATTTTTGACAGGCGGGAACTTGAGATCGGCATTATTGAATGCACTGAATGATTTGATAGGCGTCCCAAGAGCTTGGGCAGCAAGAGCCAAGAGCTTCTCCTGATCAGATGAGAGGACGTGGGGTTTTTGGCGAACAATACGCTCGAGGTGGAAGTGGTAGAGCTTAAGCACGGGATCCTTCAAATAAGCGGCAATAATCTCATCGGGAAGTGCGAGGAATTCTGGCTCAGCCCAAGATGTTTCCTGACTAAAATCGTGGCAGAAAGCCATGATCTGGGTGTGTATGATTTTGTGCTGCTCATCTGCGAGGTCTTCATCATGACGCATATGAGCATAGGTAAAGAGTTTGCTTAGCTTTCGATCGAGATCGAAGGTCAAATCAAGAAATTCCTTAACAGTATTGGCTCCCTCACCCAGCCTGCCTTTGAAAGCCTCGATCTCTGGCCAATGGGGCTTGCTATCGGGTCGACAGACCACTTTCATCTCGGCCTTCCATGCATCGAGATTGGGATACAAAGCCTCTACATTCCACATATCCTCCTGGGCGATTTCCTTTCTCTCTTTGACTGTTTGTGCACTTGCTACCATGTTTCCATCCTCTTATTTGCAGGACGCTTATCATTCAAAAAAAGAAGGAGAAAGTCAATGAAAACTGAATTTTAGCATTCAATCTGCGAAAGTGCTAAATCAGGCTTGTCATAAATCGGAGAATCGGATAAAATCTGGGATTGTCAAACCACAATTTGCTAAGACTAAGGAGTCATTTATGGCACAAAAAACTGCAAACAAAATTTCCTTAAAACCTATTGGCAATCGCGTCGTCGCAAAACGCACTGAGCAAGAGGAGACCACAAAAGGTGGCATCATCCTTCCTGATTCGGCCAAGCAGAAACAAGAAACAGCCGTCGTTGTTGCAATTGGTAATGGGAAAGACATTTCAGTTGCAATTGGTGACACGATCTTGATGGATAAATACGCATCACAGGAAGTGAAAATCGATGACGAAGAGTTCATCGTCGTCAAGGCTGAAGACATCATTGCAATTGTTGAAAAGTAAAGGAGTATCGTTAAATGACCGCAAAAGACATTAAATTTAAAGAAGAAGCAAGACGAAAGATCTTGAAAGGAGTTCAGGCTCTCGCTTCTGCTGTCAAAGTCACGCTCGGCCCTAAAGGGCGCAATGTCGTGATCGACAAATCCTATGGAGCTCCTCACGTCACAAAAGATGGTGTGACAGTAGCCAAGGAAATTGAGCTCGAAGATAAGCATGAGAATATGGGTGCTCAAATGGTCAAAGAAGTGGCAAGCAAGACCGCTGACAAAGCGGGTGACGGAACCACAACTGCGACTGTTCTAGCAGAAGCCATTTACAGCGAAGGCTTGCGCAACGTCACAGCTGGAGCCAACCCCATGGGACTCAAAAGAGGAATCGAAGCAGGGGTCAAAGAGATTACTGCTCACCTCGAAAAACTCTCGAGCCCCATCAAAGATCACAAGGAAATCGCTCAAGTCGGAACAATTTCGGCTAACGGCGATAGAGAAATCGGTGAAATCATCGCCAAAGCTATGGAAAAAGTGGGCAAAGATGGAACAGTCACAGTTGAAGAGGGCAAAGGGTTTGAAACGACCCTCGATGTCGTCGAAGGAATGAACTTTGACCGCGGCTATCTCTCTTCTTACTTCATGACGAATGCCGAGTCTCAGGAAGCTATCCTCGAAGACGCCTTCGTTCTCATCTATGAGAAGAAGATTGCCTCTATGAAAGAATTCCTCCCGATTTTGCAAGCAGTTGCAGAAAGCGGCCGCCCACTTCTCATCATTGCAGAAGACGTCGAAGGAGAAGCCCTAGCAACGCTCGTCGTCAACCGACTCCGTGCTGGCCTCAAAGTCTGCGCCGTCAAGGCACCCGGCTTCGGAGATAGACGCAAAGCGATGCTCGAAGATATCGCAGTCCTCACCGGTGGTCAGTTCATCAGCGAAGAGGTTGGGCACAAGCTCGAAAGTACGACACTTGATATGCTCGGCAAGGTCAAAAAAGCGATCATCACCAAAGAAGAAACCACTCTTGTAGAAGGTGCCGGATCCAAAGAAGCAATCCGTGATCGCATCTCCCTCATCAAGCGTCAAATTGAAGACAGCACTTCAGATTACGACAAAGAGAAGCTCCAAGAGCGTCTCGCACGCCTTGGCGGCGGCGTCGGAATCATCCGAGTGGGTGCAGCAACTGAAGTCGAAATGAAAGAGAAAAAGGACCGCGTCGACGATGCGCTTCACGCAACACGTGCAGCTGTCGAAGAGGGAATTCTTCCAGGCGGCGGCGTTGCCCTCATCCGCGCAATCCCCAAGCTCGAGAAACTCGCAAAGTCTTTCCAAGGAGATGAGCGAATTGGTATCGAAATCCTCATCAAAGCCCTCAGCTATCCCCTTCGCCAGATTGCGGAAAATGCTGGAGCTGAAGGATCCGTCATTGTGCAAAAGGTCGCTCAGATGAAGGATCTCGAGGGATGGGATGCTCAAAATGATCAGTTTGGCGATCTGATCAAAGCTGGAATCATCGACCCCACTAAGGTCACCCGGCTCTCGATCCAACTCGCTGCATCGATTGCTTCTCTGCTCCTCACAACAGAGGCCCTCATCACCGATGAGAAAGAAGAAAAGCCTCATGCTGCTGCTGCAGCCTCTGAGATGGATTATTGAGATCTCTGCAAAAACGCCCCTTAATGGGGCGTTTTTTCTATTTGCTCCCCATCGATTTTTAGCTGAGCATCCATTCTACGGAATTTAGAGAAAGCCTCTTAACTCGCGAAACAGAGAGAAAAAGCAAAACACAATCTCCAAATAAATATTTTGATTATCCTCATAAACGAAAGCTTGAACATTTGATTTTTTTTTCGTATGGTCAAATCAAGAGCCAGGAGGGAAGCATGCGTGGATTTGTCATCTTCATTGTTATTGTCATCGCAGCTGTCATCCTATTTTTTATCGGACTCTCCCGTGTTCCCGATATGCTTGCCGGTCATTTGTCGAAAAAATTTGGCGTCCCTGTTTCGATCGATTCGATGCACTTTAATTTCAAAGAAATCGAGGTGGAGAATATCGAAATCGGCAATCCGAAGGGCTATACTCTTCCCAAGGCATTTTCCGCTGAAGAGATCGGAATTTTTGCTCCGATCACCCATTTTATCAAAGATGACATTGTAATCGATGAGATCGAAGTAGATAATGTCTATCTCGGAATTGAATTTGATTCAAAATCTTCAACTAAGGGAAACTGGACGCAAATCTTTTCCAATTTCAAACAAAGAACAGATCTCGATGAAAAGGGAGGGAAAAAGATTCTCATCAAAAAACTCATCTTTCGCAATATCCAAACGGAACTTCTCTTTCGAGATAGCAAAGGAGTGCAAAAACTCCCTCTCATCAGGGAAATCATCCTCACAAATATAGGCACGGAGGGGGGGATTCCTATCGATCAGTTGACCGGAAGCGTTTTGGGTCAAATGCTCAAAGAAGTGTTCCTGAGGCAAAATATGGAAAAAATGCTCCAAGGGATCATCAAGATACCCGGAAACGCAATCGATACCTTTTTAAAACCGTTTGAGGGCTTCTTCAACTCTGCTGAGCGAGAAGACCTCAAAGATACAGCTTAAGAGACGACGATGCCTCTGCTGGAGTCCGACTATAAAGCGCCCCTTTGGATTGGCGGCAAGCATGCCCAAACGATCATTCCCGCACTTTTTAGAAAGGTCACGGGTGTTGATTACCTCCGCTCTCGGATTTCAACAGTCGATGGAGATTTTCTCGATCTTGATTGGTCCCGAGTCGATAGCAAGAAACTGATTATCTGCTCCCATGGCCTAGAGGGAAGCTCCCGCCAACCCTATGTCATGGGAATGGTGAAGGAGTTCAACGCAAGGGGCTGGGATGCTTTGGCCTGGAATTTTCGTGGCTGCAGTGGGGAAATCAACCACTCAGCACGGCTCTATCATGGAGGGAGCACACAGGATCTCAAAGCTGTTGTCGATTACGCAATTCAGACGAAAAAATATAAAAAAGTCTGTCTGATCGCCTTTAGTCTTGGAGGCAATATCACGCTGAAATATTTAGCGGATTTCAAAGCTGAGCTTCCAAAAGCCCTCGAACGAGCTTGTGTCTTCTCCGTTCCCGTCGACCTCTACGCATGCGCTCGCAATCTCTCACATGGAATCAATCGAATTTACCTGAATCGATTCCTAGAGACCTTAAAAGAAAAGATGAATCAAAAAATCAAGGCAAACCCCGGTCTCTATTCCAGTGTCAGTATGAAGAACATCTCCGACTTCATCGATTGGGACAATCGCATCACAGCTCCTCTATGTGGATTTAAAGATGCCGTCCACTATTACGTCGAATGCAGTAGCAAATACAGCATTGAAAAAATCGAAACACCCACTCTCATTGTCAATGCAAAAAACGATCCTTTTATGCATCCCTCGTGCATGCCCTATGAAGAGTGCCAAAAAAGTGAATTTGTCTATTTTGAAAACCCCTATGATGGAGGGCACCAGGGTTTTATCAAAGATCGCGTGATCGGCACTTACTGGTCAGAAGAAAGAGCCATCCGTTTTTTTGAGGAAGGAAAGTAAACACATCTCAATCTAGCCGCTGAAAGGACAAAATTGGCGCTTTGAAGAAAACCCTGTCATACAATGAGACTGATTCTCGAACGCTATCTCGCATGAAGGACAGGAATTTGCTAAATTTTAAGTTTCTGATTTTAAGCGATAAGAGAAATAATTTAGCACTCATCGATCTAAAGTGCTAGACAGGCTTCCCCATTTTTGATTATGATGAAGGCATCACCCCATTTAAGGGGGATAAGGAGAAATTATGAGAAGAAGATATTTGCCTACTCTTTTTGATGAATTAGACGCTCTTTGCACTGCTCTGCCCACAGGATGTTGCACCGACTGTGGCTGTGAGAGAAAAAACGAGGGGCTGTCCATTTCTGAAGATTCTAAACACCTCTTCATCGATGCACCCATTCCAGGGGTCGACCCCAAGGAAGTAGATGTGACGATCAATCCGAGCGAGAGGCGCATGATCATCTCTGCGGAGGGAAAAACGGACAGAGAAAATGTCAATTGGCACCTCAAAGGCTCTCGCAAGTTTCGGTATGAAATTCCCCTTTCAAATGAAATTGATCTCGAAGCAAAAGTCGAAGCCGTATCTCGAAATGGGGTTCTGAATATCACCTTAGCAAAGAATAAGGGACACAAGCCCTTGAGGATCGATGTCCAGGTAGATTAATTTCATGGCCATTCCTATACTGCGGAATGGCCCTATGTTCTATTTCGCACCTGCATTTCTTGCCCTAGTTGCCTGTTTCTGTCGTCTCGACAGAATCTTCTACAAGCAAAACGACAGCTTTTGCCAGCGCCAAATTCTCATCAATTGGTCCTCACTTCCCACTTATCCCTCTCCGCTTGAGCCATCCACTCTTGAAATCCTAGGCCAATCTTTTTCCTATCTCAAAAAAGGGAAAGAGTTTTTTGTCTTTTTGAGTTCCGATAAGAAATGGGTCATCAAAATTCCGAGGGTCCCCCATCACAAGAGTATGGCTGAAACCCTTGGGATTCTTCGCGATTGTTCCACTCAGCTCCATGAAGAAACAGCTATGGAGTATGCCCATTTAGAACAGACAAAAACTCACCAAAGACTCATGCTCCTCGATCGATTTGGGGTAGAGTATCAAATCGAACTCGATTCTATCATTTTTTTCCTGCAAAGAGCGGGTGTTCTCTTCTTCGAGCACTTTTCCACAGCGAGCAATCCCCTTCCTCTCATTCGCGATGCCATATCGGTTTACCGCTCGATCCATTCCAAGGGATTTACCGACCAAGATGCCATCTTCCAGAAAAATTTTGGGATTTACGATGACAGACCCTTTATCATGGATGTGGGAAAACTCATCCCAGCTACAAGTGAAGATAGCCTGGAGAAATTGACAGTGAGTCTGCGGGATGAAATTGCCCATCATTACCCCCATCTCTTGCTCGAATATAAAAAGGCCTTGCATTAAAAATTTTTTTTAACGAAAAGCAGAATTAAGAAAAACTATGTGAGGTGAGCATGAAAAAAGGTCTATTTGCACTTGCAGCAGTTTCGACTCTGGCAAGTAGTACGCTCTGTGCCAGAGAGCTTCTCTGTGAACAATGTGTCCCTGAACCCGAATGCTGGGAGCACCTCTTTGTCGAGAGATGTCAATGGTTTGTCCATGGGGAATTTCTCTACTGGGGAGTGGCAGAGGGAAACATGGATTATGCCATCACTTACTTGGTGGGACCCAATCTTAGTGCACCTGTGATTCCACTTGAGTATAAGATAGCCGATTATGATTTTTGCCCGGGATTTCGGGTGGCAGCCAGTTACTACAACTGTCCCAAATATTGGGAAGCCACAGCTCAATATACCTGGATGCACAACGACGGCAAGGAGAGAGTGTCCGCTTCCGATTCTGTTCTTCTAGCTCCCACGAGAATCGATACTTTTACTTTTACCTCTTCGGCAAATAGTGCGTCGAGCAAAGTTGAATTGGACTACCAGCTCGGGGACCTCTATGTCGCGCGCGTTTTTGATCCCAACGCCCATCTGAGAATGCGCTTGTACGGAGGGATCACCCTTGGCTACCTCAACCAGGAATTCGAAGCCGAATACCAGATCGGTGATTCCTCACAAAATACCTATAACGAACAGTGGCGCTTTTTCGGTGGAGGATTCCGGGTAGGTCTCACAGCTGATTGGTTTTTGGGTTGTCAATTTTATTTCACCGGTAGAGTGAGCTGTGCCTCCCTTTATGGTGGGTATAAGAACGAACTACTCGAACAAAGTCTCGATGGAGCTGACTCCTTGACAACGATCAATACGAAATACGACGATCCCCGTTTTGCCTTCCATACCCAATTCATGACGGGCCTTTCTTGGCAAGTTCCGTGCGATTGCTGGAGTTTCGAGCTCTTTGGGGGATATGAGATGAACCTCTGGTTCAATCTCAATGAGGGAATCTACTTCTCCAATACATTCCCAGCCAGAACTCAGTATTATCAGAGCGTCCTCGGCCTTCACGGGTTGACGCTTAGACTGACATACGGTTGGTAAAAACGCGCATCCGCTTTAAAAATCTCAACAAATCGGATGATGACGTCCACCCTCTTTTGGAGGGACGGGCGTCTTGCTTTCTCGCTGTTTCTCCAAAACCTCGCAGGCATGATCGATATCCTGTAAGAGGATATCTGCCATATCGCGGCTGAAGTTCTCTTTGACAACAATCCGCATGATGGCCACCTCTTCAGCATTTGGCGGAAGCGTATAGGCTGACATGACCCACCCCTTTTCGCGCAGCTTTGCCGAAAGGTCAAAGACGGTGTAGCTTCGAATTTTGTCGCTTAAGCGAAGGGCAACAATCGGAAGGGTTCGGCTCTTGTTGATGAGGACAAATCTTCCCGACTCCTCGAGCTTGTCCGCCAAATACTGAGCATTGTGAAGACAATTGTGCATGATTTTTCTGTAGCCATGCTTTCCAAGGCGAAGGAAGTTGTAGTACTGGCCAATGACCCCCACGGAGCTACATGAAAAGTTTAGGGTGAACGTGGGCATGAGCCCGCCTAAATAGTTGACATTGAAGATGAGCTCTTCGGGGAACGTCTTTTCATTGCGCCACAAAAACCATCCTATACCGGGATAGACAAGGCCGTATTTATGACCTGAGACATTGATCGATTTCACTTGTTCTAGACGAAAATCCCATTCCATTGAAGGATCGGTAAAGGGAATCACAAATCCTCCGCTTGCAGCATCGACGTGGATGGGGATATCCCACCCTTTTTCCTTCTTGATCTTGAGAAGGCTCTCATTGATCTCGGCAATGGGGTCGACCCCACCTGTAAACGTCGTTCCTAAGATCGCGCCTACGCAAATGGTATTTTCATCGACAGCTTTTTCCACTTGATCAGCTGAGAGGATATACTCTTTCTTCTCCATGGGGATGATTCGCATTTCGACATCGAAATAACGGGCAAACTTCTCCCAACAAACATGAACTTCTGCACCAAAGACGATGTTGGGCTGCGTGCGAGCGGCTTTTCCACTGTGCTTGCGCCAGTTCCACTTGTGCGCGAGAAGAGCCAGCATAATCGCCTCCGATGACCCGATGGTAGCAGCTCCTATGGCGGTGATGTCTTCGGGGACATTGAACAGGCGGGAGAGCATATTGATGCATCGCTTGTGGACCTTCTCTGTCTGTGGATACTCATCGTGGTCGATGAAGTTTTTTCTCATGTTCTCCTGCATGAGTTTCTCCCCTTCAGGCTCCATCCATGTCGTCACAAAACTCGCTAAATTCAAAGAGGGGTTCGCATCCATGTTGAGTTCGTCATAGATGAGTTGGTATGCCGCATTTGCGGGCATGCTGTTTTCGGGGATTTCGCTTTTGGGCACCTCTTCGGCAAAATAGCGAGAGCTATACGTGCTTGCATGCCCCCCTTCATCAGGAGTTTTCTTACTAAGCATTGTGCATCTCCTTGACCTTGCGCTTCCACTTTGGCTTGCGCATCCCGTAAATAATTTGAGGTAAAATGAGAGCTAAAATCGTTCCAATCCCTAAAAATCCAACATAAAAACCCACTCGTTGAAATTCGAGCTGAGCAGGAGGGAAAAATCCGATAAAAATCGCAAAGATCGCCCCCAAAATCCCTATCCCCGAAACAAACCACATGCCCAAAAGACCACCTGGGATGCAATACGGCCTGTCTTTATTGGGTTCTTTATACCGCAGGCGAATCGCCGCAGCAAAGAGGAGTATGTACATGATGAGATAGAGAATCACTGTGATGTCAGTCAGTAGAAAGAAGGCATTGCTCACTTTCGGCACAATAAGATAGACAAAAGAGAGGAGGGTCACGACGATCCCCTGAATCCAAAGAATATTGGATGGAACACCCTTTCGATTCGCATGAGAGAGAAAAGGAGGAATGAGTCCCTGTTTGGAGGTGGCCAGAATCCCTTTACTGGGCCCCACAATCCACGCAGCCACTCCACCGAGTGCACCAAGTGCTACAAACAGACCGATGATGGGTAACAACCACTCTATGTCGAAAAAGGCAAAGAGTTGCGCAAAGGCCTGCATGATACCAGCTGTCAAACTGATATTTTCTGAAGGGACTACAGCGGCAACTGAGAGCGAACCCAAGAAGAAGATGCAAAAAATGATCACGACAGAGAGAAAAATAGCAAGAGGAAAGGACTTTTTCGGTTTTTTTACTTCGAGAGCGTGAACAGCATTGACTTCCATTCCAGCAAAGAGGAGAACGATTCCAGCTAGAAGTGAAAGGTTAGAAAACTCGTGCAAATCGGGAATGATCGCCTTGTTTTCCCTTATAAATTCGATGGGTTTTCCCACAGCTGCCCAAGTGATTCCCAAAAAAATGATGAGTGCAGCTGGCAAAATGGTCCCGAGTATCACTCCAGTGCTCGATAGAAAGCCGGATGCCTGCATCCCTCTCAAATTGATCAAAGTTGATCCCCAGTAGATGACCAAGATCACAATGATGTTATAGAAAGGATTACTAAAAAGTTCGGGTTTTCCGAAGAGATAGGCAAGGGCTCCAGCTGCAAATGCCAATACAGTTGGATACCAGAAAATGTTTTGAACCCACTGGAGCCAAATGGCGGTAAAGCCGGTCTTTTCCCCAAAAGCCTCGCTCACCCATCGAAAAACCCCTCCCTCTTCTGGCCATCCCGTCGCAAGTTCAGCAGAAACGAGGGCCGAGGGAATCAAAAAAATGAATAGAGAAAAAGCCAGGTAAAAAACAAGAGAAAGTCCCTCTTTAGCCATAAGAGGCAATCCCCTTAAGCTCAATACAATAGCAACGTTCATCATCGCTAATAAAAAAACAGTGAGAACTTTTTTTGGTTTTTTTTTCATGACACAAAAACCGGACTACTCCTAAGATTGCTTATTAGCTTCTGACTTTTAAAAGTCAAACATGGAGGCGACTGATGGTGAGATACCGGCCCCTTTTGGTTTTGGTTGTTTTGGGACTTACTACCTGGCTCGTAATCCAAAAACCTGCACACAAAACCTATTTCATTCCCTTTGATGAAGCACAAGTCCAAGATCACTACACGCCAGTTGACTTGATCAATTTCTACCAGCGCCTTCACAAAAAAAAATGGCGGATCATCA
>Ga0307436_1000182_pt1 | contig 27498 bp, 22 predicted proteins | sample SalMarWE160440MG_FD_202513 | JGI IMG/M metagenome (GOLD analysis project Ga0307436, IMG submission 202513) | Salt marsh sediment microbial communities from the Plum Island Ecosystem LTER, Massachusetts, United States - WE1604-40 | ecosystem: Environmental > Aquatic > Marine > Intertidal zone >...
GGCGCCGGCAGGGTCTGCCGCCTCGACAGCGCCGACGAGATCGAGCGTTTCGAGACCGGCGCGGTGCTCGTTACCAAGATCACCGACCCCGACTGGGTGCCGATCATGAAGCGGGCCCACGCCATCGTCACCGATCATGGCGGACGCACCAGCCACGCGGCCATTGTCAGCCGCGAGCTCGGCCTGCCGGCCATCGTCGGCACCGGCGATGCGACGCAAAGGCTGAGTGAAGGCCAGAACGTCACCGTGTGCTGCGCTGAGGGCGATGAAGGCCATGTCTATGACGGCATCGCCGACTTCACCGTGACCGAGATCGACGTCGCGCAGATCCCCAAGACGCGCACCAAAGCGATGCTCAACGTCGCCAACCCCGCTGCGGCGTTCCGCTGGTGGCGCCTGCCGGCGGACGGCGTCGGCCTTGCCCGCATGGAGTTCATCATCTCCAACCACATCAAGGTTCATCCCATGGCCTTGATCCGCTTCGATCAAGTCACCGACGAGACCGCGCGCGCCGAGATCGAGCGCCTGACCGCGGGCTACGACAGCAAAGGCGAGTATTTTGTCGACCGGCTCGCCCGCGGCATCGCCCGCATCGCAGCGGCCCATTACCCCAATCCTGTCATCGTCCGCATGAGCGACTTTAAGACCAACGAATATGCCGAGCTTCTCGGCGGCGCTGGTTTCGAGCCGCACGAGGAGAACCCGATGATCGGCTGGCGCGGGGCGAGCCGCTACTATAGTCCCGACTATCGCGACGGCTTCGGCCTCGAATGCCAGGCCATTGCCCGCGCCCGCGAGGAGATCGGCCTCACCAACATCGTCATGATGATCCCGTTCTGCCGCACGCCCGAGGAAGCCGACAACGTGATCGCGGAGCAATTCGCCCAGCGTTTCGACGGTTTCTCAATTGGATCCAATGACTTAACCCAGCTCGTGCTTGGCATCGACCGGGACAGCGATCGCCTGAGCAGCCTGTTCGATGAGCGCCATCCCGCGGTGACCGAGACCATCGCGCGGCTCCTGGCGGCGGCGCACAAGACCGGAAGTCATACCGGCATTTGCGGCCAGGCGCCGAGCGACCATCCCGATTTCGCGCACTTCCTTGTCGAGCACGGCATCGAGTCGATCTCCGTCACGCCCGACAGCTTCTTGCGCGTCAAAGAGCAGATCGCCGCAGCGGAGGCGGCGCTTGCCAAGGCGAGATCGGCCTGATGGTCCTGACGCTGACGCCGAACTCGTCAATCGACATTTGGACTACGACGGCGCAGGTGAGAAGCGGCATCAAGCTTCGTTGCACGCAACCTCGATACGATCCCGGCGGCGGCGGCATAAATGTCTCGCGCGTGATGCGGCGGCTCGGCGCCGAAACGTTCGCGCTGTTCACGGCAGGGGGCGCCGTCGGCGAGGACCTAACGGCCATGCTCAAAGCCGAAGGCGTGCCTGCGGTACGGCAGCACATTTCCGGCGAGACCCGCCAAAGCCTCCATGTCCTCGACGAGGCGAGCGGAGAGCTGTTCCGCTTCGTCATGCCTGGGCCCATCGTGACCGAGGCGGAGGGCAGCGCCTTCCTCGACAAGATGGAGCAGCTTGCTCATCCAGGTGGCCTGATCGTCGGCAGCGGCAGCCTGCCGCCGGGCCTTGGTGAAGCCTTTTGGTCCCGTGCTGCCACGCTGGCAAAGACGCTGGATTGCCGGTTTCTGCTCGACTCGGCCCATGGCGTGAAAGAGACCCTAGAGTCCGGCCTGTATCTGTTGCGCCAAAATCTCATTGAGCTGCGCAACGTGGTCGGTGCCGCGCTGAGTTGGCCGGACGATGCTGCCGAATGGGCGCGCGAGCAGATCGCGCATGGCGCCTGCGAGGCCGTGGTTGTGACCAGTGGCGCCCAAGGCGCGCTTCTCGTCACCAAGGACGAGCGCGTCCGGCTCACGCCGCCGAAGGTCCCGATTAAAAGCGCGGTCGGCGCCGGCGACAGCTTCATGGGAGGGCTCTGCCTCGGCCTCGCCAAGGGTGAGGTACTGCATGACGCTTTGCGTATCGCTGTCGCTACCGCCGCCGCGACCATGATTACGCCCGCCACGGAGCTTTGTCTCAAAGAGGATGTTGATCGTGTGCTCGCCGCGATGAGCGCCATCGAGACGGTATGAATACGGTTACTTGTCGGTCAGCACCATCACGCCGTCCCAGTCTTCCGGGACGTCCGTCTCGTCGAGCTGCTCCGCCCGAGCCAAAAGCGCGGAGGCGCTGACATCGCCAGGCAGAAGCTCGAGCAGCTCGCGGCAAGCCGCAATGACGCTCACGAAGGTGCGCGCGAGATAAGCCTGCATCGCCTCCTCACCCAGCGCCTCTGCGCGGAGCTGTTCCGGTGTGGCCTTGTCGCGCAGCGCCAGCAGCTCATAGACGATGATGCCCTCGGCCTTGCCTTTTACCGCGAACTTGTCGAGCGGCCGCGCCACGATGGTCTCACCCCCAAGCTCCCGCGTACGCTGGCCGATGATGATGTCGAGCTTGACCCGCTTGCATTGCGCCTCGAGCCGGCTCGCCACGTTTACCGGATCGCCCATCACAGTGTAGTTCATGCGCTCGTCTGAGCCGATATTCCCAACCAGGACTTCGCCGCTATTGATGCCAATCCGTGCATGGAACGCCGCATGGCCTTCCTTGGCCCACACCTGCCGCAACGTGGCAAGACGCGCCTGGCAGGCCAGCGCCGCCTCGCAGGCCGCAAGTGCGTGATCCTCCACCTCGTGCGGCGCGCCCCAGAACGCCATGATGGCGTCGCCGATGAACTTGTCGACCGTGCCCCGTTGGCTGCGGATCACCGCGCTCATCTCCTCGAAATAGTCGCCGAGCTGGTCGACCAGATCGTTCGGCGAAAGCACTTCGGCGATGGAGGTGAAATCGGCGATGTCCGAGAAATAGACGGTAAGCTCGCGAGTTTCCCCGCCAAGTGCTGCCTCCTTGCCACGCTCCATGAGATCGCGCACCAGCCCGGCCGGCACGTATTTGGCGAAGGAGCGCAGGCCGCGGGTCATGCGGTCGCGCGCCGCGTGCATCGCGGCGATCTCGCGGATAGAGCTCTTCTCCTTCGACCCGCCTTGGCTGAAATCGAGGCGGCCAACATGATCGAGCTCCGTGGCAATGCCGCGCAGCGCCCGTCCCATGGTGCGCTCGGCGATGAAGATACCGATCAGCACGCTGACAAGCGCGGCCAAGGCGGCGATCCAGGCCGCCGCGCGATTGTTCTCGTAGATGCGCCCGAGAAGCGCCTCGGCCGGAACCACGATCAGCACCATCCAATCGGGCTTGTCGTCCGCGGCAAACGGCGCACTCACGGCGAGATAGCGCTTGCCGTCCGCTGTGACCTCGAAGTGCCGCTCGTGATTGGCTGTGCTCTGGGTATGGGCATAGGCCATGGCAAGCTTCCGGTCCTGGTGCTCCCGCGCCGGAATGAGCTCCGGGCCGTTCTTGCCCTCACGCACTGTGAGTCCCTCCGGGTGACCGATGACCTTGCCCTGGCCGGAGACGATATAGATGTCGGTTTGCGACTGGGGCCCGCCGCCCGGCATGGCGGACTCTTTGATCCCATGGAGATATTTGGCGATAGCGCTCAGCTCGTATTCCATGAGCCAGACGCCCGTCATCTTGCCGTCCTTGCCGTCCTGCCGTTCGACCAGCACCACGCCTGGCTGCCGCCGCGAGGCGAATAGGAACGGCTCCGACCACGCGGGCTCCGTCGCGTGCTCCGCCACCGGCCACCACGGCCGCTTGCGTGGATCGAAATCGCCGAGCTTGTCGAGAATGGGCTTGTAAGAGCCGTCGGCCTCGATCCGGTAATCGCGATAATTGGTCCCACCCGCCTCCTGCTCACGATCGGTCAGACGCAGCCTGCCGTCCGGCTCGCGATAGGCGGAAAGATAGGCGCCGTCGACATCGGCATAGGAGCACCAGGTGACATTGGGATGGGCGAGCAAGCAGCGATGCAGGTATTTCAGCAGTCCCTCGCGGTCGGCCGGATTGACCAACCCTTCGTCGGTGAGCTGCTTGCTCAACCGCAGCTGCGACGCCCCCGACGCGACGTAGAGCAGCACCTTTTGCCGCGCGTCCGCGATCATCTCGTCGGCGAGGTCGTGCCATAGCAGCTCGACCGTGGCACGCGAGTTCAGATATGCCGACACGCCGATACCCGTAGCGGTCGGAACGATCGCTGCAAGCAGCAACGCAATCAGGGCAAAGCGAATGGTGATTCGCGGCATCGTCAGCAGCCTTGGGGTAATCGAAAGGTACCGGTCGCGCGCCTACCGGTACTGGTGCGGCCCGTAGGCGCCGCAGGCACCCTGGATGCGCACATCGCCGCCGAGCGCCTGGCAGACATAGACCTTCTTCAAAGGATCATTGCGGATCTGCGCACCGGTCACCTTCCAACCATAGCTCTGCGCCACACGCGCAATCTCCTCATCTCCGCAATAGGGCGTGGCGATGAGACCATTCTTGGTGACTTGAAAGGTGCCCTTGCACTGGATCTTCGCAGCCGCAGGCTCCGGCACTACGCCAGCGAGGAGCCCAACGAGACCTGCCATGAAACCAACAGCATAGCGTCCGTGCATGATCGCCTCCTTCGCGAGATGCGACACCCTATAGCAGAGCGCAGTGGCGAGGAACCATGGTGCTGCGGCGCGCGGCTGACAGCGGGCTATTCGCCTACCATTCAGCCGATTGCAGCACGGGGACGAGCCCTTCGTCTCCGCTGGCGAAGGCTTCCCCATTCGGCCAGACCGCAGCGGGGCTGCCGTCGCTGACGAGCTTTCCGTTCTCCAACGCAAGCCGCGGCAGCGGCAGACATACGAACCTCTCGTCAATGATCCAGAACGAGCCAAGCCCAGCGAGCATGGCATCGGCAAACGGCAGATAGGCGTCGTTTAGATCGAGGAGCCGATCACTGTCGACGGCGGCGCTGGCGATGACGTCCCTCAATGCGGAGGACACCAGATAGGCGACATTGTGACTCTTCTGTCCGATACCGCCCAAGATCACGTCGAACAGCGCCAACCGGAATGGCTCGAGATGCAGGGTCTCCGCGATGCGCGCCTCCGCCGCTTCTTGCGCCTTGAGATAGGTTTGCCACACCGTCTTGTCGCGCTGGAGCTCGGCGATAGCCTGATCTTGAAGAGCCTGCATGATCAGAGACCATCGGCACGCTGCGGGGCTTTCGAAATCGATGTCGGCAAGCTCTCCACAAGCCTGCTGAGGTCCCATAACCCAGGTGAAGGCCACCTGGCGGAAGCCGATCAACCGAGCGTGCTGTCTTAGCGCCTCCTCCACGGCAAGCGGATCGAAATAAGGCCGTGCAGGATCGATCCCATTCAGCCGCGAGATAATCTTCTCGACTTCGTCCACGACACCATCCTCCCTCGACTCACTCGCCCTCTTTAGCGGGGCGCTTAATCGCGATGCCATCAGCCTTTCAAGGCTTCGCTGGCTGGAACGTAGGACATTCCGAACGCTTCGGCGACTGCCTTGTACGTCACATGCCCGTCATGAATATTGAGCCCCTCGCGCAGGCAGGGGTCTGCCATCAACGCCCGCGCATAGCCCTTGTCGGCGATCGCCAGCACGAACGGCGCTGTGACATTGCTCAGCGCGAAGGTCGACGTGCGCGCTACCGCGCCCGGCATGTTGGTCACGCAGTAATGCACAACCCCATCCACCACATAGGTGGGATGGGAATGGGTCGTGGGGCGCGAGGTTTCCGCCGTGCCCCCCTGGTCGATCGAGACATCGACGATGACCGCACCGGGCTTCATCGCCTTCACCGTCTCCGCCGTGATGAGCTTCGGCGCCGTGGCGCCCGGCACGAGAACCGCGCCAACGACGAGATCGGCGCGCCGGCACAGCGTCTCAACTACGGCCCGCGCCGAGAACACGGTGCGCACGCGCGAGCCAAGGAGTTCGGACAGATGGCGCAACTGGTCCATATTGTGACCGGCCACGGTGACGCTCGCCCCCATGCCGACGGCGATGAGCGCCGCATTGCTGCCGACCACGCCGCTGCCGAGAACGAGCACGTCTGCCGGCGGCACGCCCGGCACACCGCCAAGCAAGACACCGCGCCCGCCCGTCACTTTCTCGAGGGCATAGGCGCCGACCTGCGGTGCCATGCGGCCGGCCACCTCCGACATGGGCATCAGGAGCGGCAAGTGGCCGTGGGGGTCGGTCACCGTCTCGTAAGCAATAGCGGTGACCCCGGACGCCAGAAGTTCCTCGGTCTGCGGCCGGTCGGCGGCGAGATGGAGATAGGTGAAGATGACTCGTCCGGGCTTGAGCTTCTTGCGCTCGACGGCGAGCGGCTCCTTGACCTTGACGATCAGCTCGGCGCGTTCGAACACCTGATCAGCGTCGGCGACGATCTCTGCGCCAGCTTGGGCATAGGCCTCGTCCGGGAGCTCAGCGCCCGCCCCGGCGCCGGTCTCCACCAGCACGATGTGACCCCTGAGCGCAAGTTCGTGCACGGTCGACGGAATCAGTCCGACACGGTACTCGTTGTCCTTGATCTCTTTCGGAACGCCGACAAGCATGGCGCACTTCTTTACCACAGCCTGCAAGGCTGCGGCGTAAGCCTCGCACGTTAACTAACACGGTTCCCAATCCACGCCCGCGCTCTAGACCGTTTACAGGACCCCATGACCTCGGTTCCCTTGGCGCCAAAGCCGCGCAACTTGTAACCGGCCTCTATGGGACTAGTGGCCGGACTGCAGCGCAGCCGTATCGGTGGCGAGATCGAGCGCTTTCAGCGCGATCGGATCGACACGCCGGCTCTGATCGGCCGTGGTCAGGCTCATGCCGTGCGGGTTGGAGTACTCCCAATAGGCCCAAGCCGCACCGAGCGCCTCGGCCTCATGGCGGACTGCTGAGAGCCAGCGGTAACGATCCGCATCGAGTGCGCCTCCCCGCTGATCGTTCGCCGCCATCACGCCGAACTCGCCGAGCAGGAGACGGTCTGCGGTGACGCCATGCTTGCGCGCCCAAGCACGCACCTGATCGAAGCGAGCCTTGAGCTTCGCCTCGTCCACGCCGCTGGCGATATAGTGATCGAGATAGCGGCGCACTTCCGCAATCCGTGCGGCTTGGCCGCTTGCCGTGGCGCCCTCGTCGCCAGCAATCAGAAGCTTCGAGTAGATGAGCGCCAGGGGCTCGGCCACAGCATCAGCGGGCCATGGCGCCCCTTTTACGTCTTCCGCCTCGGCCACACCCTGGTGGGTGAAGTCGATCGGCTCATAGAAATGGAAGCTATAGAGCAAGCGGTCATCGCGGAGCTTGGCAGGATCGAGTTGCACGAGACCGGTGATATTGCCGCCACAAGCCCCCGACACAACGAGCGTGAGGTCGGGTGCAGCGTCCCGCGCCACGCGCACAAGCCCTTCTAGCACGGCCTCCCATTCACGTCCGCCCGATCCATCGCACGGATAGTATTGCGGCTCGTTCATCAGCTCGAGTGCCAAACGATTTGGGCCGGCGCGCTCAAGCATCTTTGCCACTGACGCCACCGCCGACCGGTAGCGCGTTGCCATCGGATCGTCGGCGGAAACCTCCAAAGCGACAGGCGACCACGCCTGCACCTGGCTAACGGGGTGGAGGTCGACGATCACTTTGAGTCCGGACTGGGTCACGAGTTCGACCGCTTGCTCAAGACGGGCAAGCGCCTCGTCACGCCGCGTGCCCGCAGATGCGAGCAGTGGCCCCGGATCGGCGGACAATCGCACGAAATCGAAGCCTAGCGATTTGATCTGTGCGAAATCCCTTGTGCTGCCCCAATCGTCCAGATCCGAATAAGGCGGCCATCGATAGTGGCCGGACTTCGTGACGGGCGCCCAGTTCAGCCATTCATGGATGCTGACCCCACGCTTCAGCTGAAGCGGGGCCTCGCTCGCACACACGTTCGCTGGCGCACCGGCGCCGACCAAGAACGCAGCGATCAGGCCGAGGAGAATGAGAAGCGCGGCGAGCCACCGCGCCGGCTTACGGCGATCGAAGCTCGCGCTCGTTTCTGTCATGGCCATGGTCACGCGGCCTTTCCGAATTGCGCGAGGTCGAGGCGCTGATCGATGAAGGGGCGCTTGCCGCGCGCACTGCCTGCGAGCTCCAAAACCAGATCGAGCTCGAAACGGATACTTGCGCCCACGCGCTTCTGGATCTCGTCGAGGAACAGGCGCGCTTCCGCCGCACCGGAGTCGGCAGCCGGCACCACCTTGATGGCACAGCGGCCCGGCGTGTCCTGATAGAATTGGAACTCTGAAACACCGAAGAATTTTTCGGGATGGACCGGCACGATTGTCGGCGTGATGACGCGGTTGCCATCTGCGCCGACGAGAAATTCCGGCTGGTGACGCGGCGTGATCGCGCGCACGCGCAAGCGCCACCCATTGGCCTCGGAAGGAAGTGCGACGAGCTCGGCCGTATCTCCCGTCTCGTATCGGATGAACGGCACGCCGGCGGACAGGAAGCCGGTGCCGATGATGCGGCCGCTCATTCCCGGCTGCGTCACTGGGAGGCCGCGCTCATCGACCAATTCAGCATCACCGTAAAGCGGCTCGAAGTCGTATACATCCTCCTCGCCTTTAGCTTCGGCGGCGAACAGCACGCGCTCGCTCAAGCCGTAGAACGGCGCGATGGCTACTTGCGGCAGCGTCGCGCGGATCACATCGCGCTGGTAGCCGTAAAGCGGCTCGGATATGGGAAACACACCGCGGATCGGACGCGCTGGCTGCCAGCCCCGGCGCCACATGTGGCGGCACAGGATCTCGATCGCGGACGGATAGCCGTGCAGATATTGGATGCCGTACTTCTCGATCTGGTCGAGATAGAGGTCCATACGCGAATTCGTCATGGCGAAAGGTGAGCAGCGCAGCTCTCTTGAGGCCACTTCCCACTCAAACGGGAGCCGGTCGACATCGGCCAGCAGAAACTCGCCCATGACACAGCGCGCCTCGCCTTCGCGGTAGCCCGTGCGCGACCACACATCGGTGACGAAGGCGAACTCTCGTGGGCTGCGGTCCTTGTCGAGCCAGAACAGAAGGGGCTGGCCGGACGATCCGGACGTCGAGGTGCTGTCCCAGGTCAGTGACGGTTGGGCGAGCGCCGCCTCACCGGCAGCGCACAGCTCTGCCTTAGTGAGCACAGGCAGCGCCGTGAACGTGTCGAAATCGATCCGCTCCAAGTCGGGGCTCGAGCCGAATGCTTGGGCGATCCTCGCCCGCCAGAATGGGCTCCCCGCATAGGCCTTAGCCAGCAGCACCCTTAAAGCGACAAGCCGCCTCTCTCGGGTGAACTCTGGATCGTCCCGGCTACGCGCGATCACCGCACGCCAAGTCTGGCAGCAGCGGCCGTATTTCAATGAGACAGGCAGCAGCGCCAAAACGGGACTCACCACATCACGCAACACCTTGGGGGCACGGGCAATATCAAGGACGCTCAACTCTGCCTCCATCTTTTCCTCCCAAATGCAGGAACCAGACCAAGCGGATCGGCACCCCCGGATCGCTGTAACCAACTGTTAAGGATGGAAATATTGCAGTGGCGCGGTACTACCGTGACGCACCCTCTTGCATTGGCTGACCCCGGGCGTCAGAGGGTGGAACGAGGTCAGTTCATGAGAAGTAAGCTAGCTCTGGGTGCCGCCCCCGCGTCGCCTATCGCGGCCACAACACACACAGCCAGACTGGCCGACCTGAGACGGCTACGAGACCACGAATCGCCCCCTGATTGACGACCTGAGGCTGTGCGACTCAACATCATCGAATTCCCATTCCGGTAGCACTCGCCGCGGTTCGCAAGGGCGGTGGCTTAGAAGGTCATGACTGGAGGACGGGGAAATTCGTGCCACCGTCCGTAGGCTGACAATACGACCAAATGTCTCGTATCAAAATCGGAAGGCAGCGGTTAATGGTGCCTAGCGCCCTTGGGCTTGATCCTATCGAGGCCGCCAATGCCAACGGATTTTCGCAGGACTTTTACGGGCACGCGACAACCGAACCGCACGAGCGCTGAAGAGATCGTGCACGCGTCGATGGCGATCCCGCGCCTGAAGATGACGGGCTCATTGCGGCGCGGGCTAAGGTAAGCCTTACGGCAATCTCCATCAGCACCAGGAGAAACACCAACCGCCCCAACGACAACTCTGAACGATTTGCGGATAAGCGTGACCGCACACGCGTAATGACGCTGCTGAGCTGCACCGTCCCTACTTACTCCCCAAGCACAATCTATCAGGAAATCCGAACCGCGATCAGCGACTTCGTCATAAACATGAACTTTTCTTCTAGAAGCACGGCGTCGGGGAACAGCTGACGCATCTCCCGCCTATCGAGCAGCCGTATTTCATCGAACATCGCATCGACCTCTGCTTGGGAGGGACGCGCGATCCAATACCAAAGGCTGAAGAAAGGTAGCAAACGACGGTAAAGCCTGCGTGGGAAGAGATGGATGATCGGCGCGATGAAATGTGGCTCAACGAGGAACCAACGATTGGGAGTCTGGACGTAGTAGTTCCGGGAGACGCGCCTAATCTCGTCGGCAAAGGCCCTCTGCTGATCCCAGTCTCCCACGTGCTCAATCACCGAGTTCGAATAGGCCACGTCGAATCTGTCTGTCTCAAATGGCAGCCTTCTTCCATCCGCCCTCTTGTAAATGAACCGGTCTTCCAACCCATCATCGACGTCGATGTTGCATATGGTCACCTCGGGGATCGCGGTGATGTAGCCCCAGTTCTGGGTACCCCCGCCGACGTCTAGGATGTGCGTTTGGTTGGTAATAGCAAAGCGGCTGGCAAACGCACGCATTCTTCGCGGCCTGAAATAGTCTTGGAAGAACCGGTATACGCTATGGATGCCCATGAGAGCTTGCTCTGCTCTGCGTTCCCGGGAGAGAAAAACAGAAGCAGACGAGCCACAACAAGACTCGGACTCAATGCTTAACGTACGCAAAGAGTCGCGGACGGGAGAAGGTCTGAAGGGAGCCAACGCGTGTCGAACGGGTTAGACATCCATCGGATCAAGGGTCTCCCCAGGGTGCCGACGGGGGAAATGGCCAGAAAAATGGTGAACACCTCCCGGCATGATGCGATCAGCCAATAACCTTTTCCCCGGCGAAATCGAGGCCTGCCCCAGACTGGGAATCTGACATCCCAGTTTGACCCGCCGAGCCTCGCCTACTCCTTGCTCCGCCCGCGATAGTCCTTCGATTTTTCGAACAAATGGGCTGGCACGACTTCTGCATTTCTGGCGGCGACGCCCGCGTGCGTGGACCCGTGGCCAAGAGAAGGATGCCTCAAGTGATCGCATATGATTATCCCGAGTCCCGCCGCATTCTGGTAACCGGTGCCGCCGGCTTTCTTGGCTCTCACCTATGTTCCCGGCTTCTTGCAGACAGTAACGGCATAGATGTTCTCGGAGTGGACAACCTCTACTCTGGATCCAAGTACAACATTACCTACCTCGAGCAAGATCCCCGCTTCGAATTCCACCGACATGACATAACCCGACCGCTCTTCGTGGAGGTTGACGAGATCTATAATCTCGCTTGCCCGGCAAGTCCCGTTCACTATCAGTTCGATCCGGTCCAGACCGTGAAGACCTCCGTCCACGGCTCCATAAACATGCTGGGTCTTGCCAAACGAACCAAGGCACGCATTCTTCAAGCTTCGACCAGCGAGGTCTACGGAGACCCCGCGGTCTGCCCTCAAGTCGAAAGCTACTGGGGCAACGTCAACCCGATTGGGCCGCGCGCCTGCTATGACGAGGGCAAGCGCTGCGCCGAGACGTTGTTCTTCGACTACCACCGACAGCACAACATTGACGCGCGCGTCGTGCGCATCTTCAACACCTACGGCCCGCGGATGCATCCGAACGACGGCAGGGTCGTGTCAAATTTCGTCATCAACGCTCTGAGGGACGAGCCGCTCGAAGTCTATGGCAACGGATCTCAGACGCGAAGCTTCTGCTACGTCGACGACCTTATTGACGCCATGGTGGCCTACATGAACCATCCGAACCCCGGATGCGGACCGATAAATATCGGCAACCCCGCGGAGATCACCATCCTCGAGCTGGCTAAACTCGTCATCGAGATCACCAATGCCCGCTCCGAGATCATCACTAGGCCGCTGCCTCAAGACGATCCGATGCAGCGCCGACCCAACATCAGCCAAGCCGAGCATACATTGGGATGGCGGCCACAAGTCACGCTCGAGGATGGGTTACGCCGCACCATCGCATACTTTGACAAGCTCCTGGCCAAGAGAACCATTCAGGTTGCAGCCGAGTAGGCGGCTTGGAGAAGCCTCGGACCGTCGCAAATCCTTGCCAGGTCAATAACGAAGGGCGATCACCTTGCGCGACACCATCATCGTTACAGGATCTGCGGGCCTGATCGGTTCAGAGGCCGCCCGATTTTTTGCGGAGCGCGGCTTTGACATCGTCGGCATCGACAACGACATGCGTCGCTATTTTTTCGGCGATTCAGCGTCGACTGCCTGGAATCGCAACAGACTCATCGCGGAGCTCAGCGGCTACCATCACCTCAGCATAGACATTCGCGATAAGTCCAAGCTCGAGACCGTATTTCAAGACCTTGGCCGCAGGGTTCACCTCGTGGTGCACACGGCTGCTCAGCCTTCACACGACTGGGCGGCAAACGAGCCTACTACCGACTTCACGGTCAACGCGTTGGGAACTCTCAATCTGCTGGAGTTTACGCGCGCCTATTGCCCGGATGCCCCTTTCATCTTCACCTCAACCAACAAGGTTTATGGCGACGCTCCCAACTCACTCCCGCTCGTCGAACAGGAGATGCGGTGGGAAATCGATTCTAGACATCCCTATTTCGCGCGGGGAATCGACGAGACCATGAGTGTGGACCAGAGCACACACAGCCTCTTCGGTGCGTCCAAGCTTTCCGCCGACGTGCTGGTTCAGGAGTTCGGCCGTTATTTCGGAATTAAAACCGCTTGCTTCCGCGGCGGGTGCCTCACGGGTCCGGCCCATTCAGGTACCCAGCTGCACGGCTTCCTCGCCTACCTCATGAAGTGCGCCGCGAGCGGCACCTCCTATACGGTGTTTGGTTACCAGGGAAAACAGGTGCGCGATAACATTCACAGCCAAGACTTGGTTAACGCGTTTTGGCACTTCTTTAACGCACCGCGTTCAGGCGAGGTCTACAATATCGGGGGTGGCCGAACCTCGAATTGCTCGATGCTCGAAGCGATAGCCATGAGTGAGCAGCTCACCGGCCGAAGTCTGAACTGGAATTACGACGAGACTAATCGCATTGGCGATCACATCTGGTGGATCTCCGACAACAGCAAGTTCGAGAGTCACTATCCCGGGTGGCGAGTCCAGACCGGTGTGGCTCAGATCCTTGAGGACATTTACGCCAACAACCGCGAACGTTGGAGACAGGCCTCCTGAAGTTGCGTTCAGCCCTGAGCCACTGGAAGCAGGAACGATGATTGATGCGGGAAAAGGCAACATTCTTGGCGTCGAGGTCAGCGTAATAGACTACGATGCCGCGCTCGAGGCGATATTCGACGCGGCACACTCGGGCAAAGCGCTCAAGGTGACGGCTCTCGCCGTGCATGGCGTTATGACCGGCGCACTCGATCATGAGCACCGCTGGCGCCTTAATCGCTTCGACATCGTGACGCCAGACGGCCAGCCAGTGCGCTGGGCGCTCAATCTACTTCACGGCACGCGGTTACGAGAGAGAGTTTACGGCCCTGCGCTCATGGGGCGTGTATGCAAGCGCGCGGCACGTGAGGGCCTGTCTGTCTTCATTTTCGGAAGCCGGCCTGAGGTCTTGGAGACACTCCGCACAGAGCTGATCAAGCTTGCCCCAGGGCTCGTGATCGCAGGAGCGCGCGGGTCGTTATTTCGCCCGACAACTCCGGCCGAGAAGGCGGAGATCGAGAACGAAATTCGCGCCAGCGGAGCCAGCATTGTGCTGGTCGGACTCGGCTGCCCGCGTCAGGAGGTCTGGACGCACGAATACGCGGATGCCATCGGATGCCCCATCCTCGCAGTTGGCGCCGCGTTTGATTTCCATGCTGGCACGCTCAAGCAAGCGCCGACCGTTTTGCAGAATTTGGGCCTTGAGTGGTTCTACAGACTCCTTCGTGAGCCCCGACGGCTCTGGCGCCGCTATCTGCTGCTTAACCCAGCATTTCTTACGCTGCTAGCATGCCAAGCCTTGGGCGTGATGTCGTTTGCCGACAAGGGCTCACCACCAACCAACGCGATGAATTACGGATAGGCCTGACTTGTCTGAAATAGTGAAAGACCGACCGATGGCAATGACCGTCTCTAATTGGCCGACCGTCTACTATGACCAGGAGGAGCACCCGAGCGCGCTCGGTGAGCTGCTCCTCGCCGCTAACCGTCACAGGTCGCTTATCATCACAGTTGTCCTGCTTGTGACCGCGGCCGCAGCCATCTACGCCTTTGGCCGTGACCGCCTGTACGAGGCGGAAGCCCGCATCCTTATCGATCCTCGGGGCATGCAGATCGTCGACAAGGACATCACGCCCCGCAGTGAATCCAGCGGCGATAATATCGCACTTGTCGAAAGCCAAATGCGCGTTGTGACGTCCGGCGACGTTCTGTCAAAGGTCGTTGCGAAACAGAAACTTGCGACCGATGAGGAATTCGTGAAAGGCGGCGATAGCCTGTTTGCCGTGCTGCGATCCGGACTCGCGCATTTGTTCTCGAGCCCGCGCGCCGCGCCAACCCCCGAGCTGCTGGCTCTAACGCATCTCCAAGAGGCTGTGGCCACCACGCGCCCACGGGACAGCTACATTGTGGATCTGTCGGTGCGCACCGAAGACCCGAAGAAGTCAGCGCGCATCGCGAATGCGATCGCCGACACTTACCTCGACTACGAGACCTCTGCCCATGCAGCGCTTGCCCGTCGCGGCTCGGGAGCTTTGGACAAGCGCCTTTTGGAGCTCAGGACTGGGCTTTCTAAAGCAGAAGAAAAGGTCGAAGCCTACAAGCTCAAGAACGGCATTCTTTCGGCAGATGGTAGCCTCATCAACGAACAGGATCTTTCCAAGCTGAGTGCACTTCTTATTACCGCTCGGGACCAGGCCGCAGCCGCGCAATCGGTATATGAGCAGATGAAGGCAATTCGCGCTTCCGGGAAAATTCCGGACAGCCTACCTGAGGCCGTCAAGTCGAACACGATTGGCCTTTTGCGCGTGGACTACGAGCGCGCTCTCCAGATCTATCGAGCGTACTCGTCCAACTATCTTGACGGCCATCCTCTAATGCAGGCCGCAAAAGCGCGACTTGCGAGCGCCAAGGCCGCGATCAATGCCGAAGTCGATCGCGTGGCCGAAGCGGCCAGAACGGAGTATGAGCGCCAACGCCTCCACGTGAGCGATCTCGAAAAGCAGGTTCAGGACCTCAAGAATAGGGCCTACTCGACCAACGATCGCATGGTGAAGTTGCGCGAGCTCATCAGCGATGCCGATGCGAAGCGGGAGGTCTACAATGCTTTTCTCGTTCGCGCCAAGCAGCTCAGCGAGCAAGAGAGCGTCAACACCAACAACGCCCGCGTCATCTCGGTAGCGACCATGCCCCTCAAGCCGGTCGGTCTCGGTTCGCTTCTTGTCATCGCCATTGGCGCGGTCGGCGGGCTTGTGTTGGGGCTTCTTTTGGCCCTAGCCCTAGAAAGCATGGCCGTACGCACCTACCCCATCTACCGCGGATGACCGTGATCGCGGTCACATAGCCATGGTGACGTATTGTGGCATTAGTCCATATCCATCCACAAGAGCTTCGGCCGCCGACGACGATTCTGGAGACCTGGGATCGTCGCCTTGCCGTCCTCGGCGCGATCATGGTGCTTCTCTTCACCACTCATGCATTCCAGTTCCTGTTCGCCGACAAGGTCGCCGACGGGTTGGTCGAGCAGGCGTCCGCCCAAAGTAGTCCAGGATACTTCGCCTTCGTTGCGGCCCAGTGCGGGTTGTTCTTCTTCCTATTGATCTGGAACGTTCTGTTGTCCGGGGTGTCGGGACGCCTCTTGTTCGCGGCACTCGTTAGTGCATTCGTCTTGGTGTCGGCCACATGGTCTATAGATCCGAAGATCACCATATTCGAGGGCGTGCTGTTCGCGAATATGGTGATTAGCGCCTTCGTCCTCTCCATCTATTTTCACCCAAAGAAATTCTTGCGCCTTTATTTCTATTTTGGCGCCGCTATGATCTTGGCTTCATTCGTGCTCTACGCGATATCACCCGAGGCAGCGCTCGAACCGATTCGCGTCGGCGACCCATTTTCTGTTCCAACATTTCGCGGCGTCTTCGTCAGCAAGAATTCGGCCGGCATTCTGTTCGCGTCATTTTTCCTTGTCGCGCTGATGGGCAGGCGGCTAGGCCTCTCAGCATTGTATCGCTGGCCCGTTATTGCAGGCGCAGTCGCAGGACTCGTGCTCGCAGACTCCATGACGGGGCTCGCTGTCGCTGTTTTGCTGGCCGCGATCTGGTGGTTCATAGGCTCTTTGTCGGTTCGCGGATCCATTCTCTACTATGTCGTCTACTGTTTTCTGCTCGCATTCGTCGTCGCCGTACCTTTTACCAACTTCGGCAACAGTAACCTCGGGCTGCTCGGACGGAACACGACATTCACGGGTCGCGACGAGGTGTGGAGCCAGGCCATTCCGCCTATCTTGGAGCAGCCATTTCTTGGCCACGGCTACGGCGCATTCTTCAGTTCCAACCCGTTTTCCCCTGCGTGGCCCTTCTGGGAGAGCTTCCGCTACTTCCTGACTGGCTCTTTCCATAATTCGGCGATCGACATTATGATCTCACTTGGCGTCGTGGGACTTCTAGTCATGATCGTGGTCTGCCTCCTAGCGGGCGCCGTCATCTTCAACAGGACACTTCATCCGCCCGTTGCGGAACTTCTTCTCCTGCTAGTCGCAGCGTTCACATTCGACTCGTCGATGGAGTTCACCATCTTTCATCACAACAACGTGGCAACCGTAGTGCTATTCTACGCAGTCTTTTGTGCAGGCCATTGCTACAGCCTACCGCGGCCGTATCCGCCTGGGATGAGGGTATGGCACTGACGCGACGCGCATTTCTGGCGATGGCATCATCCACCGCGTCGTTCGCCTCTCCATGTCTGGGTGCCCTTGGCAAAAATGTTCCACTTTCTGGGGCTGGAAAGCCCCTCTGTGGTGTGGAGGCGGCCTATCTCGCCATTTCCGATCCGAGCCGGTGGAATGCGACCTACGAGGCGCGGTGGGGACCTCTCGGCCATCAGACGCAGCAGCAGATTGCCAACGTCCTTCACGACAAGAACGGGCTCTACGACGATTCCGATGGCGTCTTCGCGTGGATCGTTCATTACTGGATCAGGGCATGGGTGAAAATGGCGCACTTGACTGGCCGAACGATCTACATGGACACCTGCGTCGATTTCATTGACACTATGTTCGATCGCACCGATGCTAAGCGGGTTGCGCGCGGCGAGATAACCGAGAACTATGTGCGCGAGCCCGGCTATTTCCGAGGCACCGGTAAGGGCGGCCCTTTCTGGAAGTGCGGCCAGGAAGCAAGCGTCGTAGTCAACGGACAAATTATCCAAGGAATCTTATGGTTCGTTGACACCGTCTATGCAGACCCGCGGTGGGACGCCTACCGAAAGAAAGCCGACAAGTATTTCGTCGGCGCCAAGATAGTTGCCGACACGTTCGACAATGACTGGCAGGCCGTAGGGAACAAAGGCTCGTACCACTACCGTGACAGCCAGGGGAGCGGCACGTTGGGCGTCACGGCGGTTGCGTTCAACCAAGCCGCAACGATGATGACGGCTCAGATCCTCATCAACAAATGGGCGCCCTCATCCGCTCGCCTCGACAAGATTCGCCGACTCGTGCGCACCTGGCTCGAGGATTATATGGTAGAGCGCCCCGACGGCACGTTAACCTGGCGGTATATCGCCAACCATCCGACGCTGACGGCGACTGAGGACGTGGGCCACGCAAACATAGACGTGAACTTCCTGGTGGCCGCCTACCTCACCGGCGAGACTGATCTCCAACAACACCACATGATGGCCCTGGCCAAAACTTTCCTCGAGCACGTTCAGGTTGGCGGCCGCTACTTGAACAAGTTCATCGATGGGAGGACAGAAGCGGGCTTCAATGAGAATTGGAATGCGGGCGTCGATTGGATCGAATTGGCACGTTTCGATCCCGGGATCGCAGACGTCGCTGTTAACATTTATAACGCGTCCTATCCTCCGACTGCACCGGGAGGCATCCTGTGGTCGCGCCCGATGTTCGGTTGGGCCAATCTCCTCAGCATGCAAACGACGTGCTGACGTCGGGCTGAGCTGTCGCGGCCGGTCAGGCGTCGTGCTCGCGCCTGGCAGGATCACATCTGGCAGGATCACATGAAGACTCTCCGACTCGGGGACGCCAGCGCCTGCAATACGCCTTCGCTAAATGCCTCTGCCATGTTCTCGATGCTGTAGTGGCGCGATGACGCAAGAGCGCCCGCGGCTAGGTGGCCTGCAAGGTCATCGTCGGTCATTTGCCGCACGATCGCCGCTGCATAGTTGGCGGCGTCCGCGCTGTCCGGTAGGATGATGGCGTTGGTGTCATCTTCGAGATATGCGAGCTCTGGGCTGTGATCCGGGCCCTCGCAAGTGATGATAGGACAACCCGCGACAAAGGAGTCGATCGTGATAAGGCCGATCGTGCCGGGAATAAGCAAGGCCCGGGACGCCTTGAGCAGCAGTGCCTTCTCGCGCCCGAAGCAGGGCTGCAGGTGGTGAATGAAGTCGTACTTCGCCGCAGCCTGCTGCGCGCGTTCCTCATCGGGTCCGGCGCCGACAATCACAAGTTGGAAGTCTGGGACCTGGCGCCTAACTTGAATGGCAGTGTCGATCAGGAATCCAATGCGCTTCTTTGGATAGAGAGCACCGATGAAGGTGCCGATGGGCCCGTTGCCGAGGCTGTGGGCTTGCCTGAACGCCGCGATCTCGTCAGAGTCGATTGTCGCGATATCCATCGCCAGGGCGCCACCGTCGATGGTGTTGTTGGTGACGGTGATCCGGTCGGCTGGAAAGCCGTACCCCTTCAGCAAATCTTTAACGGCCGGCGTATAGGCAAACCACCAGTGGGCGCGGGTGGCAAAGACCTTCCGCCATGCCTCGCGCGCCGGACGCGTGACCCCGTGCCCCTTGCCATGACCAAAAAATGCGAACCTCGGATTCCCCTTTAGCCAGTACTGCAGTTGCAGCGGGTAGTTGATCAGCAGCTTGTTCTCCTGTCCGACGATAGTGAGATCGGCGTCGCACGCGGCAGTCAGCGCCTGCTGCCAGTGAAGCTCCTGACCGAGAAGTCGAAAAGAATACGTGCGCACCTTATGACCCCAGTCGATGTCAACCGTGTCCTTCTTCGCCTTATAGTCTCCAGAGGGATCACTATAGACGACGTCGTAGGTGATGCCCTCGCTTGCAAGCTGGTCGCGCACTAGTTCGTGAAATCGAACTCGATAATGCGACAATACAAGCGTGAGAAAGCACACACGACGTCGCTTACTCGTTGCACTCATACTATGATTCCTGAACTTGTCTCGTTACGGCATGCCAGTACTTCATTTCGATCCTTGGGAACAATTTCGACATTTGCCGAATAGTGGCGAACCACAGCCGTTGCGATCAGCAGCAGGCACGTTATCTGCGCGAACGTCATGCACCACGCCGCCCCTGCGATGCCGAGGTAGTGCATTGCTGGGAATATGGTGACGATCGCAACGAGCGAGCTGCCAATGTACGACGCGAAGACACTTCGCGTTCGTTCTACCGAGCGCAGATAGAAGATCCAGATCGTGCGCTGGATGACGCACAAATACATGATTGCGAAGATTCTCATGATTGGCGCGTAGACGGAGTAGTCCTGGCCGAGCACCAGAGCCAACAGCGGCTGGGCGAAAATCACGATCGGCAGAATCACGAACAGGCTCGCGACGCCAAGGAACAGCGATTGATAACTCAAATAACGCACCAAACCTTGGAGTCCTGTGTGACGCATTTCCTCCGCAGCTCGACGTGGCATGTAGTTTTCGAGTGCAAATAAGACGAAATGGCTGACGCCGAGCAGATACTGCGCCGCACGCAGTCCACCAACTGCCTGATCGCCAAGTTTTACACCGATGATCACCCAGATCGCTTGCTCCTGACCCATGCCAATGATGAGCATCAGGAGGATCCAGCTGGCGATTGGCCAGTGACGACCGAGAACGCTTCGAAAGAGATCGCGCCGAACGCGATGGGCAATCATTTGCGGTAGCGCCGGGGCAATCGCCGCTAATGAGGCTATCGCGAACAGCCAGAAAAGGACGGGGGTCGTCACGGCAATTCCCAAAGCGTAGATTGCGACCCCGCCCAAGAAGATGACACTGACCCGCAGCGCCTCCAGCCGCATCGAGAACATGCCTTTCTTGTTGGCGAAGAGAACCAAGCGGACTCTGATCTGTACGTTCCTGAAGAACGTCATGGCCGCCCCGCTCAGCATGAGGCCAAGCGAAATCGGTTCGGATCGGAGGAGCGAGTAGCCTGCGATGAAAAGCACACAGACCACGGCGCCGATCGCAGAAGCAGCGATACCAAGACAAGCGATGCTCGCAAAATAGGAAGGCGACCGCCGCGCCCTGTTACCTGCGAGCGTCATCATTGGCAGGGTCAGCAGCGTGTGCTCGACCGTGCCGATGAACATAGAGATCATCAAGATGACCGAAAACAGCCCAAACTCCGACACGCCGAGAACCCGCGCGGCGACGATTCCGACGGCGAAGTTCGTCCCGCTGATAATCAACTGGTTGCTTATCGACAGGAATGCGTGCCGGTCGAGGACCATAGCTAGGAGGTCTCTGTGCTTCATCCGACCACACTTCGGCCAAACAGGTTGGCATAAAGCCCCGCGTTAATTCGGAGGTTGTCGAGATTGTCGGGAAGCGATCTCTCAAACTTCCAAGCGGTGCGATGAATCGCGAAGGGGTCTACTTTGTGGGTGTTAAGCCGACCTGAGATTCCCGTGGCGATGGTCTTGAACCCCCGATCGCGACAGTATCTGCGCAACGGCTCGGAGAAGTGGCGACGCATCCCGAAGGGATAGGAGAAGTCGGCGACTTCCTGGCCGATAATGTCCTCGAGGAGCGCCTTGCAGTAGTCGATCTCGACCGGCCATCTCTCTGGCGGCAGGCGTGAAAGAACATTATGGGAGTGCGTGTGGCAACCAACGATGTGGCCCGCATCGTGAATTTCGCGCAGCTCACTTCGCGAGAGCGAAACCTCGTCGCCCCTATATTCTATACACTCGAAGTATTTTTCGATGTCAGTCGAGTAGGCGACATCGCGTAACGGCCAAGTGTTCAGGTAGAAGGTGCACGTGATACCGAGCGCGGCAAAGGTGTCGAGTTCACGGTACCAGCTGTAGTAGTTATCATCCAGGGATACCAAAAGGCGCTTCCCCCGAGCAGTAGCGCTCGCATACTCTTGGGGGCCCACCGTCCGGTAGCCGAGCGCCATGAAATGCTGAATGGCGTCGTGGAAATGATCCACCTGTCCTTCAAGTTCATGAAAGAGAAGCGCGACGCGATCAGGAAGCTCTTTGGCGGCGAATACGAGATGTGCACGCCGGATGATTTCGACCACACTACGCTTCACTGCAGTCTCCAGCAAGCCGCTTGCCAGCGGGGGCAGCCCCGGGCTCCCCAGCCGCGTTCACGAGGGCGACGACCCGCGCGCGAAAGGTGCCGGGGTGATACGAGTTGAGGTATCGCGCGCGAGCGTGGCCCCGGTCCTGTTCGAGCCGCTGCTCACTTTCGGCATAAGCCGCGATCACATCCGCCGCGCGTGATATCATCGCGTCGCGGGACAAGCCTGCAGGAATCACATTGCCGGAGAGTTGCGGCCCCACCATTTCTCGAAGACCGCCGATATCGATCACTATCGGGGCATTGGCGTGTGCGAGAGCCTCGATCAGCGCCACAGGCGCGAGGTCGTGTCGCGAAGGATAGAGAAACACGTCCTGACCGCTTAGGATTGTCGATTTATCCTCCTCGCTAACGCGACCCGTCACTGTGATGCGGTCGGACAGTCCTAGAGCTGCGACGTGGTCCCTCAGCGCTTCGACTGACAGAGCCGGCGTCGGCCCGCCGACGACCTTTGCCTGCACGTCGACGCCTCGGCGCAACAGCTCACGAATTACTTCGATGAAATCCAGCACGCCCTTGCGGGGATCGAGATTGCCGAGGCAGCCGACGGTGATCGGGCGCGAAGTACCGACACGCGGATCGCCGGGATCGGCTCCCATATTCGGCAGCGCGATTACGCGCGCAAACACACGGGACGCAGCCGCAGTGCGTGCCGTTTCGTTCGTGATCGCGAGAAGCTCGGAATCCGAGAGGCACGTCCTGATTAGCCGCGCCTTCATGTCGTTCCCCTCGATAAGCGCGGAGAGACCATCGCCGTGAACATGTAAAAAGACCCGACGCGACATGGCCCCCGCCAACCAAGTCAGGAGGGCATCGCGGGTGGAGGTGTGTGCCCATGGGGCAATGCCGAGATAGGCAAAGTCGAAGCGCCGCCCGACGAGCCACATGGCAGCGAGCTCCAGAACGAGCCGCGTGAGCGCGAGATATTTCGCAAGTCTGCGGTGGCCTATATCCTGGTTATCGCGCGCGCCGCCGCGCCACATATGCGTCACCTCAAGCCCGGCCTCACCCCTGAAGACGTCGTACATACACGACGCCATCGCCGATTGCCCGTGATAGGGTGGTGGCAGCTGGGCAAGAAACAGCAGCTTGCGCGAGCGGCCGGCGGTGATGTGGTTAAGCTGCATGGCGCAGGAGGCTCTCGTTGATGCAGCCGACGATCTCACCCACCGCATGCTCGGGCAGTCCGCAGAAGAGTGGAAGCGTGATCATCGATTGCGCGAAGGCGTCACTGATCGGAAGCGTCTTCCCCTCGCCGCCACCAAAAGCCGTGAAGCGGTAGACCGGCGGATAATGCAGGCTCGATTGAATGCCGTTCTGAGCTAGCTCGTCGCGGACCATGTCGCGCATCATCGGATTGACAACGACCGCACCAAGATGAGCGGTCCCCGAGCGTGGCGCTTCACCAAACACAAAGGAGGCGCGCGACCCGCACGTGTCGGCAAACTCCTTAGCGTAGCGGGCGGCCAGGTCGCGGCGCCGCTCGTTCATACCAGGCAGGCGGGCAAGCTGCGAGAGACCAAGCGCGGCCCGCAGATCATCGATACGATAGTTGAAGCCGTGAGCTAGAACGTCATAGCTGCACGGTCTGCCATGGTGACGGTCCCAGGAAAGGGACGTCATACCGTGCGATCGGAGCAACCGAATGCGATCAGCAAGATGATCGCTGTTGGTGACGACCATCCCTCCTTCGCCGGTTGTCATGTTCTTATTGGAAAAGAACGAGAAGCAGCCGACGTCGCCGAACGTACCGAGATAGCGGTTTGACGAACCGGCGCTTTGGAGGGGTGCGTGGCAGGCATCCTCGATCAAGGCGATGCCTTCGCTCTGGCATAGCGCGGCGATCTCCTCAACCCGCGCCGGGTAGCCGCCGAAATGCATGACCATGATGGCCTTCGTGCGCGATCCGATGCGCCGCTTTATATCAGCCGGATCGATCGTCGGCTCAACAAGAGAGATGATGTCGGCGAAAACCGGAATACCGCCGACCAGTGTCGTCATGTTGGCACCAGCGACAAAATTTATAGCCGGTTGGATGACCTCGTCGCCGTGGCCAACACCGAGAGAACTCAAGGCGAGATGCAACGCCGCAGTGCCGTTCGCTACCGCGATGGCGTGAGCGACGCCATGGGCCTCGGCGAAGCGACGTTCGAACTCCTTAGTACGCGGACCCATCGACAACCAAGCCGACTCGAGACATTCGCCTGCGGCGGCCATTTCGGCGTTGCCAATTACGGGTTCGGAAAGCGTGTACTTCCAGTCCATGGACAAGCCCGACATTTGATTGTTGACGACGGATCTACAGCCCGAACCGCGCCCCGTCAGTATCGACGAGCTCTTGCGCTTTGTGGTAATCCTCAGGACGGCCAATATCGAGCCAAGTCGCATCGTTGCGATAAACGTGCACGTGATCGCCGCGCTCGAGCAGGCGATGGATGAGAGTGGGAAAGTCGAGGTATCGACCGTTCTCGATCAAGTCGAGGACGGAGGGCTCGTAGACATAGATCCCCATGCTGACTTCGAAGGCATACTCCGGCTTCTCGATATAGCCCGTGAGACGTTCCTCCTCGTCCGCCTTTAGGATGCCGAGGTCGATCTTCACGGACTGAGAATGCGCGGCGATCGTTACCTTTGCTCCCGAAGCGCGGTGCGCCGCCACGAGCTTCGTCATGTCGAGATCGGTGAGGACGTCACCGTTCATCACGACGAAAGTATCCTCGAGGCCACCAATCAACGAGAGCGACCCGGCGGTTCCGGTAGGTTCCTGCTCCGTGACGTAATCGATGTTAAGACGCTCGGAGAGGCGCTTCTGTTCGCCGATGTAGGAACGGATGAGTGCCGACAGGTGGCCGAGCGTCAGAGTCACACGGCGGAACCCCTGATCGGCCAGCCGGCCGAGGAGGATGTCGAGGATCGGCCGATCACCGACCGGAACTAGGGGTTTGGGGAAGCTCGCCGTAAAGGGCCGCAACCGTGTGCCCTTGCCGCCGGCGAGGATCACCACACGCACATTCTTGCAGTCGCCTGCCGCTCCATCGGCGCTTGAGTTGCTCCGGGGCGACGGTTTCGTTCTTTCGCGCAGCAAGAGGTCCATTCTGATTCTCTGCCTCCCTTCCGACTCAGGCCACGTCGGCCTCGAATGGTTCGGCCTTAGTGCGCGATGAGACACGTAAAATTTCGTAGTTCCCAAAGAAATTCGAGCGATCGTCCACATCGTCGAAAAGATGGTTCTCAAGCGTCCACAACAGCTCGTCGATACCGTGATCGACGGTGTGCTTGCATTCGAAGCCGAGCTTGGTGCGCAGTTTGTCGAAGCTTACGCGGTAGTTGCGCCGGTCCGGACTGTCGGCCTTATAGGCGACGCGTGAGTTCGGTAGGCGCTCGACGATGAGGTCGACGATGTCTTGCTTCGTGTGGTTATTGCGTTCGTTGCCGGCATTGAAGACCTGGAATGAGACATCCTCAGCTGGCGCGGCGAGTACGTGAGAAATAAGCCGAGCGAAGTCCTGAACATGGCAATACGGCCGCCAGGTGTGGGCGTCATAGACGACGAGCTCGTGGGCCAGGAACAGCTCGCGGGTGAATTCGTTGACCGTCAGATCGAACCGCATGCGGGGCGCGACGCCAAAGGCCGTCGCGAACCGTAGGATCGTCGGCTTGTAGTCGACCTTGCCGTCGAGAGACAGGATGTGCCTCTCAATGGCAACCTTCGATGCTGCATAGCGTGACAGCGGCATCAGCGGCGAGTTCTCGTCGGCGAGCACATCCTCGTCGCATAGACCATAATTAGAACAGGTCGAGACAAAGATGACCCTGTCAATGTTCTTGCCGTGCAGGCGATCGATGCAGCACCTGACCGCGGCATCGTTTACCAACTGCGACTCATTGGGAAATTTTTTGGTGATCGGATCGCCGACCAGACCAGCAAGCAGCACCACGTGATCGACATCCTGGAGCGCCCGGTCGAGAACAACCGGATCACCCATATCACCGTAGAAGAACTGGAACTCTGGGTGGAGTAGGTTGCTCATCATCCCGGCCTGATGGCCATACACCAGGAGATCGAGGCTGCGCACCGCGATACCGCTCTGTAGCAGCCGCGCGGCGACAACCCCGCCGATGTAGCCGGCACCGCCGATCAGAAGCACGCGCGGCTTCCCCGGCGCTGGTCTCCTACACTCTGGATTCTCACTGGATGTGATCAAGGACATTCTCTAGAGCTCCTAGAAAGCGTTTTTATTGACGATGCCGAGAAAAGGGGTCGCCGCGATGATCTTGATGTCGAGCCAGATCGACCAGTTCTCGATGTATTGAAGGTCGTATTCGACGCGTTTGAGCATGAAGACGGTATGCGCCGTCGGTCCCCGATAGCCATAGATCTGGGCGAGACCAGTGATGCCCGGCCTAACCTTGTGGCGGTTACCGTAGCGCTCGACGATCCCGTCAAAGTGCGAGTTCAGGTTCAGCGGATGCGGCCGCGGGCCGACGATCGACATGTCGCCAGCCAGCACGTTGAGGAGTTGTGGTAGCTCATCCAGACTTGTGCGGCGGAGGAAGGAGCCTACCCGCGTTGTTCGCGGGTCGTTGCGCACCGCCTGCAAACAGGTATCGCCCTCCTCCACAACATGCATGGTACGGAACTTCCAAATGCGAAAGACCTTGTTGTTGAACCCGTGGCGCTTCTGCGAGAACAGAACGGGACCTGGACTGTCGAGACGGATCGCCAAGGCGATGATTGCGGCCAATGGCGCCAGAGCAACGATAGCTACGCTGGCAATCACGTAGTCTTCGACCCGCTTGGCAAGGAGTCCCCATTTAGAGATCGGGCTGCGCTGCACATCCAACACTGGAATGCCGTCCAAGTGGGACAATCCGTGGATCTGCATCGGTCCCTTACCGAAGGCCATGTGCAGCTGCACTTCCACCGGCAGGACGGATAGTGCCGAGATGAGTTCGTCTACGACGTCGGCCGATTCGGAACCTGCTGCAACGAGCACAGCATCGACGGGAGCCGACTGCCCAAAGGTGATTAGCTCGGAGACGCCGCTTGCGAAGTCCGCCGGCTCGGCGCCCGGATAGGGCTCCCGCGGACCGAACAGGCCTACGATACCGACACCGGTTCCGGCATTGGCAAGCTGAACTGCCAACGCCTCGGCGCGCGCTGGAGTGCCGTAGATAGCCGTCGTCCTGAGGATATGGCCACTGTCGACAAGATAGGAAAAAAGCCGAGACGCGATCGCCCTCAGGAGGAGAACACTGACGACCGAGGAACCGAACCAGCCTACGACCCAAACCCGGGAATAGTCATTGGCTACGCCAAGTGCGAAGCCGATGAGGACAAGGCACGCGAAAGCCTGGATCAGGCTGAACAGGACATCGCCTATGCTGGCGTAGAACTTGAGAAGACGAGCGAACTCGTAGAGCCCCTTGTTGCGGAGGAACAACACGGCCAGGGCCGGAAACACGACGACCGGAAATACGTACTGGGGTTCGTAATTGGCGACCCCCAGGTGACCTTTGACGTAGACCTGGGCCAAGACCATGCCGATGGCAAGGACTAGCGTGGCCTCGAATGCGAGATAGAGATCGCAGACGATCTTGCGATCGAGCGTTCGCACCGCAGTGGGCCTAGGCCACCGGAGGCACGTATCTGACACCGTCACAGCATTGCGGCGCAGAGGCTCAAGCACGCTTTCGTCGGCATTGAGTACCACAACGCG
>Ga0307436_1000183_pt1 | contig 27390 bp, 21 predicted proteins | sample SalMarWE160440MG_FD_202513 | JGI IMG/M metagenome (GOLD analysis project Ga0307436, IMG submission 202513) | Salt marsh sediment microbial communities from the Plum Island Ecosystem LTER, Massachusetts, United States - WE1604-40 | ecosystem: Environmental > Aquatic > Marine > Intertidal zone >...
TGCTCAGCGTCGTGTAGTCGTTGGTGCCGCCCTGGGCGTACAGCCGGAGGCTGGAGGCAGCGCCGAGGCTGACCCGAAAGCCGACGCCGTAGACCGTGTCCTCGTAATAGGCCCATTCGGTACCGAGGGCATAGACCAGGTTGCGGCTGGCGAAGAGTTGCGGGCGCAGGCGTCCACCGCGCCGTCCTTCGAGCTGAGCCTCTCCGGTGACTGCCTGGTACGGGACGAACTCCGAACCCGAATCCGGCTTCAGATCCCGGTACGCCAGATTCGTGATGAGATCGAAGCTGCGGCCCTCGACATCGATCTGCAGAATCGGCGAGGTACCGGAATTGGAGCGATCCTGTGCGGAGGAGGCGAACTCCGCCTGCGAGTGTTCGGCACCAAGCCCCACCGTAATACCGGGTCCGGCGTGAAAGCGCAGACCACCCCGCAGGATTCGCTCGTCGCGATCGACGGAGTTGACCTCGGCCAGAGAGCCTTCCCGGTCGAGAAAGCGGAATCGACGGAGATCGCTGCCGGCGAAGGCAGCTAATCCTCCGACCAGCCGCACTTCGAGCTCGGCCTCACCCTGCTCCCGGCGCCGATTGACCGGGACTTCCAATTGGCGGCTGAAGAAGGTGGATTCGGTCTCCCGCGAGCCGGTGAGCCGGAATCCCGTGCGGCCCAGGTTGGCGAACAGGCCGGCGCCGTAGCGGCCGTTGAGGCGCCGCCGATCGGTGCGCTTGCGCCACCAGACGTACTCCGGAAGGAGGTATGCCGCGAAGGTCGTTTGTTCACCGATTGGGCGGTACATGCGGAGTCCGAGACCGAAGGTGGCCGTGAGGTCCGACTTGCTCTCTCCCACCCTCGTTGCGCCACGCACATCGCTGATGTAGGAAATGTTCCGCACGCCCAACCAAGGATCGAAGTAGAAGCGGCCGAGCCGCCAGCGGGCAGTTCGCATGGCGCGATCCAGGGACTGCTGCGTGCTCTCGCGCCGCTCCTGGAACTGGCCGGGCGCCGTGTACTGGTTGAACTGCGCCCACGCCGCGACTGGCGAGAGGACGAGCGCGATGAGGCCCAGGGCAGCGAGTCCTCGCGGTGTCATCGGCCTCCCGAATGCGGCGACGACACACTCTCGTGTCTCGCATCCCGAGATGTATCGCTCCGACCCCTGGCGCCGAGAACCCACAGGGGATTCTTCCAGAGCAGGGTCGCGGCGTCTGGACTCCGCGGGCCGGACAGCCGCTCGGCGGCGCGGCTCAGGTCCGGGCGACGGCGGTGCACGCCGTGTGCGTCCGACGCGATCAGGTCGACTTGGCCGCGGCGCACCCATTCGCGTGCCCGGCGCACGATGCCGTCCACCTCGTCTCCGAGCAGAGTCCGCGCGTTGAGCTGGGTCAGAGCGCCGAGCTCACGACAGGCCTCGATCCGGGCTGGATCATGCTGCAGGAAAGGATAGCGTTCGACGTGCGCCAGGACCGGTGTGAAGCCGGCCGCCTGGATCCGTTCGATGGCCGACAACGCCATCTCGAAGGCGAACATGGGAGGAAACTCGATCAGTAAGTGGCCGCCGTTGTTGAGGGCGATGAGGTTGCCTTCATCGAGCGCCTGGAGGAACTCCGTGGAGAGGTAGTTCTCCGCCCCGAGGCACAGCTCGAGCTCATCGAGGAAGACGAACTCCTCGCGCTCGCGGTACTCATCGAGCGCGGCGAGGAACCCGGCGAAGGCTCGCCGCACGGCTTCGGGGTCGAAGTTGCCGAAGGCCGGCGTGAACATGTGCGGGGTGGCAACCAAGACGCGCGTGCCGGTCCCGTGCGCCGTGCGCAGCATCGCCACGGCCTCCTCCATCGTTGCCGGGCCGTCGTCGAGACCTGGAAGCACATGCACGTGCACATCGACGAAGCGCTGCGGGCGCGGCTCGCTCACGGCGCGACCTCGCGGGCACAGCGGTAGCCGATCTGGGGGTCCCGCGCGTCCGGCTGGAAATAGTGCCGCTCGTGCACGCGCTGCGCATCGCCCGCCGGACCACCGCGCACGACGCGGTAGATCCGTCCATACTCCGGTTCGCCGTGGTCGTTGCCGGGATAGGGCAGATACCAGGACGCCGTCCATTCCATGGGTGGGTCGTTGGCGGCGGCCTCGCCTCGCCCGACTGCGACTTCCCACTCAAACTCGGTCGGCAGCCGAGCGCCTCGCCGCGCGCATGCGGCGACCGCCTCGTCGTAGGTCACGCCGGTCACCGGGGTACTCCCGGCTCCTTCTGCCGCGGCGGCGTGGTCGATCTGAAACGCTGCCAGACGACGCTGGAAGCGAGGCACTTCGTTGTAGTAGCGCGCCGTCTCGTAGGGGACTCCAATGGCGTAGGTGCCGGCGGAAACGGTGACCATGTCGGCGTTCAAAGCCGGATTTGGCTGCAGTGGCGGCTTCGATTCCACCGGGGGTTGCAGCCGCTCGCGCGGAATCTCGAACTCGGCCTGAAAGCCTGGCCGCAGGCTCTTCCCCTCCACCGAGTGCAGCGTCGACACGGTCTCCGCCGTGCTCTCGACATCCGCCTCTCCGACCGGAACGCGTTTGCGCTCGCCGTTGACGCGCAGTTCGTAATAGAGGCTGCCACGGTCGCCCGCGTGTAGGCCTTCGGCCACGCCTTTGTCGATCGTGGCGCTCGAGCCCTGCACGGCCACCACCGTGGCGATCAGGGTTACGACGGCAGTGGAACTCATCCCTGCTCCTCTTCATCGGGCTGTGTCCGGCGGTAGACACCCTGGCCGGTATCGAGGAATTGGTCGAGGGCGAGTTCGCGGCGCTTGATCTCGTCCGCGAATGGTGCCGGGGTACCGGTCTCTCCGCGTCCCCCCGAGCTCCGAAACGGTCCGGCGGAAGCCTGCAGCAAGAGGCCCTGGGGCCGCATGCGCCGGCGCATCAACAGGGCGCCGAGGCCCACCAGGAGAGCGGCCAGGACGAGGTAGATGGCGAGCGCCGACCGCCCCTCTGCCTCGTCGACACGCGAGGGCTCCGGCGGCCGCTCTGTCTCGGGCTGGGGTTCAGGGGAGGCAGCTGGCGTGGTGTTCGTGCTTGGCTCTGCCGTCACCGCGGGGGTGCCCGCCGGCCTGACTTCCGCGTTTGGGGGGCGACTGATTCGCTCTTGGGGTAGAGAAGCCGTGGAATGCTGGTGCTTCGTTCGACGCACCGCCTCTGTTGCGGCGCTGGTCGGCGGCGTCGGCGCGGCGAGCTCCACCAGTTCGAAATCCAGTGTGCTCTGCCCGGAGCCCACGGTCACGGTGGCGTCGACGGCCTGATACCCCGGACGATGGAGTCGGACTCGATACTGCCCGGGCGGGATCTCCGCGACTTGCATGACCCCGGTCTCGTCTGTGACGCCGAGTGAGGTCCCGTCCCAGATCACTTCCACTTGGGGCTGCGTCACGATACGCAGGGCGCCGCTCGGCGCCGCGGCTCCCCGCGCGGTGTTGAGCGGCATCAGCAGTCCCAGCAAGCACAGCAACGCGTTCGGTCCGCGCATGATGGTCTGGCCGGCCCCCTCCCCTCTCGCGTCAGGTTCCTCGGTCGTCGCGCTCCGGCGCGCCGTATCCGTAACGGTCGTAGTAGGCGCCGTAGCTGTAATAGCCGTAGGCCATCTCGGCGTGGTCGACGTCGTTGACCACGACACCGAGCAGCCGTCCGCCCGCGTGCAGGATCTGGGACCGCGCCCGCAGCAAGGCCTTGCGCGGCGTCCGGTTGCTGCGCACGACCAGGATGACGCCGTCGACGTGCGGTGAGAGCAGGACGGCGTCGCTGAGCTGCAGCACCGGTGGCGTGTCGAAGACGACATAGGTGAAGTACTCGCCGAGCAGCTGCACCGCATCGGCCATGCGTTCCGAACCGATCAGCACGGCCGGATTCGGTGCCTGCGGACCGGCCGGTACCACGAAGAGATTGGAGTACGCGGTCCGCAAGATCTGCGAGGAGAGGTCCGAGTTGCCGGACAGGAACGTGCTCATCCCGAGCTCGGACGGCACGCCAAAGAGGCGATCGACCGCGGGCTTGCGCAGATCCAGGTCGACCAGCACGGTCCGCGCGCCGGATTGGGACAATGACAAGGCCGTGTTTGCGGCGGTCGTCGTCTTGCCTTCGGCCGGCAGTGACGAGGAGACGAGGATGGTCTTCGGCGGCGTCCCCGAGTGGGAGAGCAGGAGCGAGGTGCGCAACGACTGGTACGCCTCGATCGCCTGCGGCGACCGCTGCCCGTTGCCGTTGCCGTCGGCCGCCACCAGGACCGGTCGTTCCGGGCCCTGGCGCCGGCGCAGCGCCAGCGCCCCTTTCCAGCCCTTGTGACCGTCCGCCAGCCGAAAGTGCGGCACGACGCCGAGCGCCGGCAGGCCGAAGACCTCCGACATCTCGTCGACCGACTTGACGGTGTTGTCCAGGGTCTCCGCCAGCACAACGGCGCCGACGCCGACGAGCAGGCCCAGGAACAGGCCGAGCGTCAGCGATCGCGCCTTCTTGGGCGACGCCGCGGAGCGCGGCACCTCGGCCTGATCGGCGACCCGGATGTTGCTGGAGCGCAAACCGGCGGAGACGCCCGCCTCCTTGAGGCGCTGCAGCAACTCCTGGTAGAGCGCCTTGTTGGAGTCCGCCTCGCGCTTCAGGATGTTGTACTGGATCGAGTCCTCGTTCAGCTTGTCGACCAACTTGCGCTGTTCGGCGGTGGCGGACTCGAGATCATTGTAGCGTCGTTGCGCGAGTTCGTATTGTTGCCGCGCCTCGGAGACCGCCTCGCGTTCTTGCGTTGCGAGTTGCTGGCGCAGCTCGGCGATCTGGGAGTGCAGCTTCTTGACCGCCGGCCACTCCGGACCGTAGGAGCTGCTCAGGCCGGACAGGTCGTTCTCCATGCCGGAGAGGCGATCTTCCAGGCCGCTGATCGAGTCGGTCTTGAGGATCTGCGGGAACTCGCCATCGCCCGCCGCCTGGACCGCCGCGAAACGCGACTGCTGTCCGATGAGCTCGCCCTTCGCCTGCGTGAGCTGGTCGTTGAGATCGGCCAGCCGCTTGCGGGCGATCGACTCGCGGTCGCTGATGTTGACAATGTTGCGCTCCTTGGCGTACTGCAAGAGCGCCTCTTCCGACTTCTCCACCCGCACCTGCAGGCTCTGGAGCTGCTTCTCTAGAAACTCGGTCGCCCGGGTGGTCGCTTCGAACTTGCCTTCCAGGTGCTGCTCGATGAACGTCTCAGTGAGCGTGTTGGTGATCTGGGCGGAGAGCTTGGGATCCGGCGATTCGAAGCTGACCGAGATGAGGCGCGTGTGATGGACCGGTGCCACATTCAGATGTCCGAGGAACCTGCCAGTCAGCGCGGAAGGAGGAGGAGCCTCTTTGTCCTCCGCCCCACCGCCGAGCAGGTGTGAGATTCCGGAGCGCGCGTAACCAACGAGATCGAGCAGGGCGCCCCGGTGGGTCGGCTCGGTAAAGGCCGAGTTGTCGTTCAGCTTCAACTTCTCGATCACGCGGCGCGCCAGATCTCGGGTCTGCAGTTTCTCGGCCTGGGTCCAGAGGTATTCGTCCGACTGCATCTGGGCGCCTGAGGAGTCGACCTCCTTGTACGGCAGGATGTTGGGATCTTCAGGGTCGATCTGCACCTTGGCGCTGGCCTGGTAGAGCGGTGTGGCGGTGAAGACCTGAAGGGCGGTCAACAGGACGACGGTGAGGCCCACCGAGAGCAGCAGCCACTTGCGGCGCCGCAGTATCTGCAGATACTGCTCGAGCGACTTGCCTTCCTCCTCGAATAGAGCGGACGGCGGGCGATAGGGCTGGAGCGCCGTCGGCTCCCCCTTGGAGACATAGCGCTGAGGAAGATTCCGACCCTCCCCCTCGTGCATCTCATCAGACATAGGCGACCGTCAATTCAGTCAACAAAAGCTCATTTGAACATATCACGGCTTCATAGCCGCGAGTGAAATATCGTCAACCATGAATATTCCCTTGATACGGCTATCGATCTGGACGCTCCGTCGCCTGCGGAGTCGAACCTCGATCAGCCGACTCTCTGATGGAATGGAAAGCGTCAACATCGCATGTTGCCATGGGGTCGTGCCCAGAACGGCATCGGTCCGCAGTAAGGATTGATGGGTGTGTAGATCGACGACTTCCACGTAGACGCCCTGGTCGGTCGTCAGGGCATCGGACCGAGCTTGGAAAGCGAAGGTGTAGCTCGTGCCGGGCTGGACGATGACGGTCTGACGGACACCGTTGAAGTTGATGTTGCGCGAACCATCGAACTCGACGCGCAGACCGCCACTGCGCAGTGCGCCCTCGTGCGCTTTCACGGAGATCGTGTAGCCGTTGGCTTGCGAAATCCGCCAGCCCAGCGGTCCGCCCCGCAGCGGCAGATCGAAGCGACCGTTCCAGACTCGATTCTCGCCGTTCGCGTAGGGCGCATCGTGAAGCCCATTGCGCTCAGCCAATTCGATCCAGCCCTTTCTGGCATCTTCGGTCCAGTTACCGTCGAGCAAGTAGCGAATGAAAGGACTTCCATCCGGCAACGGGATGTCCGTCCGATCCGCCATGAGACCGTTCCACTGCCGCATCAGAAAGGCGTGCAGGGCCTGCGGCTCGAACTGCCGGCGTTCGCGCATCAGTCCGTCGATCAAGGTCAACCGGGAGTCAGAGTCGCGTGGCCAGATCGCGTCCACCGTGGATAGCGCGACGCCGAATTTCGCCAGCAAAGTGACGGCCGGCCGTTGCAGCGACGGGTCGCCCTCAAGCGCCGCCGACAGGTAGGTCCGGGCGGATTCGAACTCGCTCCGTCGTAGATAGAAATTGGCCAGACGCCAGTTGATGGCCGGGTCGCGCGGATCGAGCGACTGCGCCCGCCGCAAGTCTCGTTCGGCGGCGTCGACGCTTCCCGCGAGCTCGTCGAGCTGGGCCCGCTGCCACCAGGCCTTCCAACTGAAAGGGGAGAGCTGCGTGGCACGCTCCGCGTAGTGCCTGGCGCGATCCAGGTTGAGGATCCCCGGCATGTCCCCGTGGTAGAGAGCCAACATGTACGGAAAATCGGGATTCTGTCCGTCCCAGCGTGCCGCCCGTTCGAGGCCGGCCGGGCTCGCATCGTCGACCGCGATCTCCAAGGCCACGGCGCGTCGTCCCACACGCCACATGGCCACGATCATGAGCAGCGGCAGCAGGATCCCGAAGAGCAGGCGTCGCATCAGGTTCATGGTGTCTGCGCTCCGCCGGCATGTCCCGCCCTGCCATGCGTGTGATTGGCGCTTTGATCGACGGCCCACGACAGCCCGAGGACGATCGAAAAGATCAATAGATTCGCCGGCAACTGGAGATTGAAGTCCACCAAACTGTGCACCAGGATCGTGAAGATCGCCGCCGCACAGCCCAGGGCGAGCCCGCGTCGGGAGGGACTGCGGGAGGTCAGAAAGACACGTATGGCGCGGGACCATCGCCAGACGATGAACCCCCAGAAGAGCAGCGCCAGTGGGATGCCCCATTCCGCCGCCGCCTGCAGATAGTCGTTGTGCGCCTGCACGAAGTGACTGCTCAGATCGACGGTCTGATAGGCACGAAAGCGCAGTCGATACATCCCCGGACCGACGCCCAGCCACGGGTGGTCGCCGATCATCCGCAGCGTGTCGCCATAGATCTGCGGCCGCGCCCCCTCGCCCATCTGGGCGAAACGTTGCATCAAAGCATTGATGCCGTAGCCCAGCCCCAGCGCCACCGTCGCCGCCAGCAAGAGGGCCGCCACCCGTGACGGCAACCGTGCCGCATGGCCGCGCGCGTGGCGGCGTCTCTCCGCCTGCAGCAGGACGAAGACGAAGAACAGCATTGCCACCAACGTCAGGGAGCCGGCCCGCGACCGGGACAGGAAGACGGCCACGCCGACCGCTGCGCAACAAGCGATGATCAGCCAGGTCCAGGCGACGGTCTCCGAGCCGTGCGCTCGGCGTTGCCGTCGCTCGACATAGCCGGTATAAAGCGCGCCCAGCGCCAGTGCCAGCGTCATGTTCAGCAAGCCGGCGAAGTGATTGCGATTGATATAGGTGCCCGTGGCGAGACGCCCCACGCCGCGCGCGTAGGAGCCGATCTGGTCCACCCCACCGACTGCCTGAATCAGCCCGTAGAGCGCCTCGCCCGCGCCGATGGCAATGAGCACATTGCGAATGCCGTCGCGGACCCGTCGCTCGGCGGCCAGCCACCAGGTCGTGAACAGCCCGAGCCAGCCGATCGCGGCCAAGACGTAGCCGCGCGCCTCGAGCGTCGGTCGCAGTGCCGCTTCGGCGATCAGCCAGGCACCGATCAGGCCCAGCACCATTGTGCGCCACTCGCGAACCAAGCGTCGATGACCGGACCTGCTCGACCAGGCAAGCGCCAGGCACGCGGCCCCCGCCGGGATCAGCAGCCCGAGAAAGAGCTGCATCTCCAGCCGATCCGAGGCCGAAGCGAAGCGGCCGACTCCCGCGGTCGCGACGAGACAGAAAGCAATCGCGAGAACAGAACGCAACCTCGGGGCGTGATCAGGCCCGTGACGAATTTGCCAACCCTCCTCTCAAAGGCGTAGAATACATTCCAGTTTATACAGTTTCAGTTCACATTCGAGAGCGGGTACCCATGAACCGCAATCTACTTCGCCTGATCATCGCAGTCTTCGCCGTCGCGCTGCTCGTCTCGCAGGGCAGCATGGGCGCTAACGTCGTCCTGGGGCAGGTCGCCCTCAACCAGGCCAGAGTCGACGGATCGAGGGTCCCCACCGGCACGACCGTCTTGAGCCCGAGTCTGGTGCAGACCCGCGGCTATGCCACAGCGATCCATCTCACGACCGGTCAAACCCTCAACCTGGCGCCTCACTCCTCGGCCTACCTCGAGGCGATCGAGAATGGAGTCGGCGTGCAGATCGCGGCGCGTTCGGGCAAAGTCGACATCCAGCAAGGCTCGGGTGGAGCCTTCCAGATGACCGAGAACACGGTCGTGCGGCTGCAAGCCGAGCAGCCCGGCACCGGCGAGGCGATCAAGCGCATCAAGATGTGCCGCGGCGATCAGGATCCGGTCTGGGTCGACCTGAACGAGGCCGCCATCCAAGAGGGAATCGATAAGGGCTGGGGCGTCGCCGGCGAGGCGCCGTACGACGAGGACTGCAATAAATCGAACAAGGCCGGCGGCGTGGTATGGACCAAGGGCAAAATCGCCGCTCTGGTCGCCGGCGGTGCGGTGGCCGGCTACGTGATCGGGCGCCAGAACGAGCATCATCGCGAAGTGGCGTGCCAGCCGCACAGTGCCAGTCCGGTAACTCCCGGGATCCCCTTCTGTAGCAGCGACTAAAGCTCATCCTTTCGGACGAGATCGCCGCGCGTCATCGACGCCGAATGACTCGCCGTATACTCCCCGCGCCCGGGCATATTCCAACGCCTGGGAAGGCGAAGCCGTCTATCAACCAGTAGACGCAGAGTCGCCATCGATACCTCTGCGGTGCACGCAATGAGTATGGACACGATAAGACAGAAACTCGTTGACGGGCTGTCGGAAGCCATTCCCGCCAACGCCCCGGTCGCGCTGCTGGACGTGCCCGTTTACCGTAATCCGGGCGACCTCTTCATCTACCTCGCTACCCTGCTCTACTTCCGCGATCGCGGTCAGCCCGTCGTGTGTCAGTCGAGCCTGCGCGACTATCGGACGTCCACCGTGCGGCGGAGAATCCCCGCAGACACCGTGCTGGTCTCTCTGGGCGGCGGCAACCTGGGTGACCTCTACCCTGCCTACCAGGCGCTGCGGGAGCGCATCGTCGCCGACTTTCCCAGGCACAAAATCGTCGTCCTGCCGCAGACCATCTTCTTCCGCTCCGAGGAGACACTGCGGCGTTGCACAACCACCTTTCAACGTCACGAGGACCTCTGGTTGCTGGTCCGCGATCGGTCCAGTTACGAACTGGCAAAGTCCAAGCTGGCGACGAACGTGTCGCTGCTCCCGGACATGGCCCACTACCTGTGGCCGCTCGCCGGCGAGCCGATCTCCCCGGCACCGGCGGGAACGCTCTACCTGCTGCGACGCGATCTGGAGCAGCGCGCCCTGCCTTCCGACGTGGCGCTGCACAGCGCGGAGTTCACGGATTGGCAGCAGCTCCTGCCGGTCACCGGCCTGGCCAGGCTCGGCCTCATCGTCGCGGGACTCAGGCTGGCGCCGACGGCACGAGCCGTCGAGTCGATCTACGCCCACTGGCAGCGCCATGTCGAGCGCGTCCTGAGGCGCTGCGCCCGGGCTTTCGCCAGCTACGAGCGCATCGTCTCCAACCGCCTGCACGCGCATCTCCTCGCCCTGCTGGTCGGTCGTCCCAGCGACGTCATCGACAACAGCTACGGCAAGCTGAGTGCCTACGTCCGCTGCTGGACGCAAGGGCTGGCCGGAGTACGGCTTCTCGAGACCGCCGGCCAGCAGCCCGGCCTGCTCCAGGAGAGCACGACCCGATGAGGATCGGTCCGGTCATCGCCGAGCGAGCCGGCGGCCGTTGGGTGGTGAGTGCGGAGATCGAGCGAGGCAGGCACGGCTCTGCACCGTTTCGTCTCGAAGTCGCCTGGCCGGAGTCGCTCGGCGTCGAGCCGACGATCCAGGCCGATCCGTTCCTGGCCGCCCTGGTGATCCCCGCCATGGCCCTGGGGGAGAACCTGGAGGCGCGAGGCCCGGTTTCGCCGTCGCTGCTCGACAATCTGGGCCGGGTCGTCGAGCTGCTGGTCGGCTGGGGTGAGCGGAATGAGTTCGGGCGACTCCGACCCGTGCGGATTCATTCCGAACGGCTGGAGAAAGCGCCTGCCGGAGACTCGCGGCATGGTCTGTTCTTCTCCGGTGGCGTCGACTCCTTCCATGCCCTGCGTACGCTGCGGCAGGCCGGCGATCCGCCGGACATGCTGCTCCTCGTGCAGGGGTTCGACATCTCTCTGGAGAGCAAGGCGTTGTTCGAGACGATTCATCGCCGGCTGGGCGACGCCGTCCGTGAGCAGGGGTTCGAGCTCGCGACGGTCTCCACCAACCTGCGGCAGCTCACCGACCCGATCGTCAGTTGGGAGCTCGAGCACGGCGCCGCCATGGCGCTGATCGGACTGGCGCTGGGCGGTGGGTTTCAGCGCTTCACCGTGGCGTCCGCCGACTCCTACGTGACCAAGACGCCCTATGGCACCAATGTAGAGCTGGATCCCCTCTGGTCGCGCGCCGGTGTCAACTTCGAGACACTCGGGACCAAACTGAAGCGAAGCGACAAGCTCGCCGAGCTGGCACGGGAACCGGCGTCGGTGCGCGAGAATCTTCGCGTTTGCTACAAGAATCCGGGCGGAGCCTATAACTGCGGCCATTGCGCGAAGTGCGTCCGGACCATGGCGCAACTCGCCTCCCTCGACCTCCTGGAACAGTTCCCGGCGCTGCCGCCGTCCATCGATGTCGCCGACCTGGAACCCGTGATCGAGCCCTTGCGCCGCCTCTTCCTCTGGCACGACGCTCTCGGCCTGCTGCGGGCGCGCGGCGACCGGCCCGAGCTCGCGGCGGCAGTCGAGCGCCTGATCCAGCGCAGCGAGGATGTGCTGGAGCTGCCGCTGTGGCGCTGCCTGTTCCGGCCCCAGGGCCCGCGTCTCGTGCGTGAGCGTCTGATCCGCTGGGGGCGAGCCCACGCCACACCGGGCTGGCGCCGTACCATTCGCGCCGTGAGAGGCGGTCTGCCGTCCAAGTGACCCTGAGGCCCGGGAAGGGAGTCGCGACTCGTGCCGCTTCCGGGGCGGATGGTTGAGCGCTCGCAGCCGCCTCTGATACGTTCCCAGCGCAGTCAGTAACCTTCGATTCAGTCCTCATGCGCGTCCTCGTCACCGGCGGAGCCGGATTCATCGGATCGCACGTCAGCGACGCCCTGCTCGAGCATGGCCACGAGGTCGTCATCCTGGACGACCTGTCGAGCGGCGACCGCGACAACGTCCCCGCAGGCGCCACGCTGGAGGTGCTGGACATCCGCTCGGACGGAGCGGCAGCGCTGGTGCGTGAGGGCGGATTCGACCTGCTGATTCACCATGCCGCACAGATGGACGTCCGGCGCTCGACCGAAGACCCGCGGTTCGATGCCGACGTCAACATCCTCGGTACCCTGAATCTCCTGCAGGCAGCGGCCGGAAGTGAGATCCGACAGGTCGTCTTCGCCTCCACCGGCGGCGCCATCTATGGTGAGCAGGAGGCCTACCCGGCCGACGAACACCATCCCACGCGCCCCCTCTCGCCCTACGGCGTGAGCAAGCTGGCCGGCGAGCGCTATCTCGACTATTTCCACGCGGCGCACGAGCTCGACGTCGCGTGCCTGCGCTACGCCAACGTCTACGGCCCGCGCCAGAGCCCGCATGGCGAAGCCGGTGTGGTGGCGATCTTCATCGACCGCATGCTGCGCGGCGAGACCCCGATCATCAACGGCGACGGCCTGCAGACGCGCGACTACATCCACGTCTCCGACGTCGTGCGGGCCAATCTCGCCGTCCTCGGCCGTCCCGGTTTCCAGACCTTCAATGTGGGTACCGGGATCGAGACCACCGTCGTCGACCTCTTCACCGCTCTGCGCGAAGCCGTGGGCAGCTCGCTGGAGGCCGACCATGGCCCCGCCAAGCCGGGCGAGCAGCGGCGCTCGGTGATCGACGGCTCGCTGCTCCGCCGCACTTTCAACCTGCCTGAGCCACTCGACCTGTACGCCGGGCTGGCGCAGACGGCGGAGTGGTTCCGCCGTCACGCGGAGAGCTGACCCGAGAGAGAACCTCCCCATGGCGACGCATGAAGAGACCCTGCGAGCCAAGATCCAGGACCGCTCAGCCCTGGTGGGCGTCATCGGACTGGGCTACGTCGGGCTGCCGCTGGCGTTGACCTTTCATGAGGTCGACTTTCCGATCCTCGGCTTTGATATCGACCCGGCCAAGGTGGAGCAACTCGCTCGCGGCGAGAACTATCTCGCTCACTTCGCAAGCGAACAAATCACCGGCGCGGCCGAGAGCGATAGCTTCGCCGCCACTTCCGACTTCGAGCGTTTGTCCGAGCCCGACGCCTTGCTGATCTGCGTGCCCACCCCCCTGACCTCACAGAAGGATCCCGATCTCTCCTTCGTCCAGGCCACGGTGGAGGCCGTGGCGCGCACGCTGCGGCCGGGCCAGTTGGTGGTGTTGGAATCGACGACCTACCCGGGAACCACTGAGGAGCTCGTGCGGTCGTTGCTGGATGGGGCCGGGTTGGAATGCGGACGAGATTACTTTCTGGCGTACTCGCCCGAACGGGAGGATCCCGGCAACCGGGAGTTCACGACCTCGAACATCCCCAAGATCGTTGCCGGCGTCGATCCCGCGTCCACTGCTCTTGCGGAAGCGCTCTATGCGGCCATCGTGCCGCGCGTCGTCACTTTGCCGAATCCCCGCACTGCCGAGGCGACCAAGCTGACGGAAAACATCTTCCGTGCCGTCAACATCGCCCTGGTCAACGAACTCAAGCTGGTCTACGAACGCATGGGGATCGACATCTGGGATGTGCTGGACGCCGCCGAGACCAAGCCATTCGGCTTCATGCGCTTCAACCCGGGTCCGGGATGGGGCGGCCATTGCATTCCGGTCGATCCGTTCTATCTCTCCTGGAAGGCGCGGGAGTTCGGGGTGACGCCGCATTTCATCGAGCGAGCCGGCGAGGTCAACATCCGGATGCCGGACTACGTCGTCGAGCGCCTCGCGACAGCCCTCGACCGCCGCGGCGTTCCACTCAGTGGCGCCAGCATCCTCTTGCTTGGCATGGCGTACAAGAAGAATGTCGGCGACACGCGGGAGAGTCCAGGACTCGAGATCCTCGACCGGCTGCAGGATCGCGGCTGCGAAGCGATCTACCACGACCCGCACGTTCTGCGCATTCCCTCGACTCGCCACCACCCCGACAAAGAGGGCTTGCGCAGCGTGGAGTTGACTCCGGATTTGCTCGAATCCGTCGACGCCGTGATCGTGGTGACCGACCATGACGCGGTCGACTATGAGATGGTGCGCCAGCATGCCGGGCTGATCGTCGACACGCGCGGCCTGTTCCGCGGCGCCGACGGCCGCGTGATTCAAGCTTGAGCCAAGCCTTCATCGCCCCATCTGCGGAGACAAGAAAAAACCCGGGCCGATCGCTCGGCCCGGGCTCTGGATCATCGGAATGATCGTCTGACGGCTTCGGCGGCCTAGTACATGTCGCCCATGCCGCCCGGCATGCCGCCGCCCATGCCGCCGTCGTTGTCCTTGTCCTTCTCCTTGATCTCGGCCACCAGTGCCTCGGTGGTGAGCATCAGTCCGGCGATGGACGCGGCGTTGAGCAGGGCGTTCTTGGTCACCTTGGCGGGATCGATCACGCCTCCTGCGACCAGGTCGACGATCTTGCCGGTGGCGGCGTCGTACCCCGTCGAGCCATTCGTGCCGAACAACTCGCGCACGATGACGGAGCCTTCCTCACCGGCGTTGGTGACGATCTGGCGAGTCGGCTCTTCGAGTGCCCGGCGCACGATGTCGACGCCGATGGTCTCGTCGCCCTCCGCCTTGACCTTCTCGACCGCCTTGATGGCGCGCAGCAGCGCGATGCCGCCGCCCGGGACGATGCCCTCTTCGACCGCCGCCTTGGTGGCGTGCATGGCGTCCTCGACGCGAGCCTTCTTCTCTTTCATCTCGGTCTCGGTCGCCGCGCCGACGCGAATCACCGCGACGCCGCCGACCAGCTTGGCCAAACGCTCCTGCAGCTTCTCGCGGTCGTAGTCGGAGGTCGTCTCGTCGATCTGGGTACGGATCTGCTTGACCCGCCCGGCGATCGCCTCACGCCGCTCCTTGGAGTCGGAGTCGGTGACGATCGTGGTGTCGTCCTTGGTGATGACCACCTTCTTGGCATCGCCCAGGTCGTCCCACTGGACGTTCTCGAGCTTGATGCCGAGGTCCTCGGTGATCACCCGGCCGCCGGAGAGGATCGCGATGTCCTCGAGCATGGCCTTGCGGCGATCGCCGAAGCCCGGCGCCTTGACGGCCACGACCTTGAGGGTGCCGCGCAGCTTGTTGACCACCAGGGTGGCCAGTGCCTCGCCCTCGACATCCTCGGCGACGATCATGAACGGCCGGCCCTGCTGCGCCACCTTCTCGAGGATGGGCAGCAGATCCTTCATCGAGCTGACCTTCTTCTCGTGCAGCAGGATCTTGACGTCCTCGATCACCACTTCCATGCGTTCGGGATCGGTGACGAAGTACGGCGAGAGATAGCCGCGGTCGAACTGCATGCCCTCGACCACCTCGAGCGTGGTCTCCAGGCCCTTGGCCTCCTCGACCGTGATGACGCCGTCCTTGCCGACCTTCTCCATCGCCTTGGCGATGATCTCGCCGATCTCGGGGTCGTTGTTGGCCGAGATCGTGCCGACGTGGGCGATGTCCTTGCCCTCGACCGGCTTGGCGAGCTTCTCGATCGACTCGACAGCCGCCTTGACGGCCTTGTCGATGCCGCGCTTGAGCTCCATCGGGTTGGCGCCGGCGGTGACGTTCTTGACGCCCTCACGATAGATCGCTTGCGCCAGCACCGTGGCGGTCGTGGTGCCGTCGCCGGCCACGTCCGAAGTCTTCGACGCGACTTCGCGCACCATCTGGGCACCCATGTTCTCCAGCGCGTCCTTGAGCTCGATCTCCTTGGCGACGGTGACGCCGTCCTTGGTGATGGTCGGCGAGCCGAATTTCTTCTCGATGACGACGTTGCGGCCCTTCGGACCGAGCGTCACCTTGACGGCGTCCGCCAGCTTGTTCACGCCGCGTAACACGGCGGAGCGCGCTTCCTCGGAGTAGATGATTTGCTTTGCAGCCATTGGAATGAATCCTCCTAGTTCGGGTTGGAGTTGCTTGGGTTGGTCTCGTCCGGTGGTCTACTTCTTCTTCTTGCCGTTCAGGATGGCCAGGATCTCGTCCTCGCGAACGATGACGAGCTCATCCTCGCCGATCTTGATCTCGGATCCGGAGTACTTGCCGATCAGCACCCGGTCACCGGACTTCACGTCCATCGGCTGCCGCTTGCCGTCTTCCTGCAGCTTGCCGGGCCCCACGGCCACGACCTCGGCCTCCTGCGGCTTCTCTTTCGCCGTGTCTGGAATGATGATGCCGCCACGAACTTGTTCTTCGGTCTCGATGCGCTTGACGACCACGCGGTCATGCAGGGGACGAATATTCACTACACTTTCCTCCTAGAAACTCTGTTAAATTGCTGGAAACGGCCGACTCGCCGAGGCGAATCTCAGCGGCCGGCTTAGCACTCTCAGCCACCGACTGCTAACAGTCTAGAGGCCGCGCCGAGCCATGTCAAGACCTTGGGCCAACTATCTTAGCGCTCTAGACTAAGATATTCAACGAACCCTTCTAGAGTAGTCAAAACAGATCTTCCCGCAAGCCGGAACAGGAGCGTACGACCCAATGCTGATCCCATTCGTTCAGACCGAGCGACTCGCCAGATGAAGCCGTCGCGATGCGTCCTGTCCGTCGGGTTTGTCCTCCTTCTCGGCTTGGCGTCGCTCGGCTCGGTCGCCTGCCGCCGTCACCATCCCCCATTTCGCCGTGTGGTCCTGATCACCATCGACACTCTGCGCGCCGATCACCTCTCTTCCTATGGCTATCCCAGACCCACCTCGCCCTGGTTTGCGCAACTGGCCGATCAGGGCGTGCTGTTCGAGCACGCGATTGCCACCATGGCGACGACGATTCCTTCGCATTCGGCGATGTTCACGTCGCTCTACCCGATCCAGACCGGTGTCGTGCAGAACAGCAAGGTCCTCGCCGACCGCTACGTCACCCTGGCGGAGCGCTTTCGGCGTGCCGGTTATGCCACGGCCGCCTTCGTCTCGGCGCGCCACCTTGGGGCGGCCCATCTGAACCAGGGATTCGACGTCTACAGCCAGCCGCAGGATGAAGAACGGCATTCCCGGCCCGGCGACAAGACGATCAACCACGCCCTGCGATGGCTCGCCAAGCAGCCTCCCGATCAGCAATTCTTCGTCTGGATCCACCTCTTCGACCCGCACTATCCCTACCGCTTCCATCCCAAGCAGCAGGCGATGATGGAGAGTACCCGACCCATGCCCGACGCCCAGCTGAAAGCGTTTCTGGTCCAGCGGGAACACATCGATCCGCGGACGTATAACGGTGACGTCAGGCGCATGCTGCACACCGTCCGGGACTACGACACCGAGGTGCGATTCGCCGACGATCAGCTGCAGCGTTTCTTCCAGGCAGTGCGCCGGCGAGGGTTGATCGACGACTCTCTCTGGATCGTCACGGCCGATCATGGCGAAGGACTCGGCGATCACCTGTGGATGGGGCACGGCAAGCACATTTACAACGAACAGCTGCACGTACCGCTTCTGTTCTGGGCGGACGATCATCGCTGGAAGCCTCGCCGGGTGGCGCCTCTCGTCGAGCACGTCGACCTGGTGCCGACGCTCATCGACATCCAGAAGCTGGATGCGAACGTCGGGCAGCCGATGGAAGGCGTGTCGCTGCGGCCTCTGCTGCGCGGTCAGAGCAAGAGTTTTCCCGACCGGAGGGCATTCAGCCAACGACGTTCGTTCGCCGGTGTCAAGGTGTCTGAGACGGATCCGTTGCGCCGCAACTACGAATCGGGCGAGCGCTATGCGTTGCAGTCGCTGCGCTACAAGTATCTGCTCTGGACCGATGGGCCGGACGAGTTTTACGACTTGCGCTCAGACCCCTTCGAATTGAACAATCAGATCGGCCACGGCGGGACCGCGGAACGCGACTTCCGGCGGCGACTCCTGCACAGCGTGGCGGACTACCAACGCAACGCGCCACGGGCCGAATCGGTGGAAGACCGGAACCTCGACGCGCTGCGGGCGCTGGGCTACTTGCAGTGACGCGACGACCGAATCGGACCATTCTGTTCCTGACCCACCGGGTCGATCCGCATGAGTTGGCCGAGTTCGAGCGCCTGCAGCGAGAGTGCGGCGACGCCTACGACGTGGTGCTTCTCTTCCACACGATCGAGCACCGCGTCGATGCGCTGCCCGCACACTTGCGCAGCGCCGTCTTCGCCGCCCATGAGGCGGAGCTCGCGGCCCTCGGCCTGCATGACTTCCCGCGCGCCGAGGCGAGAGCGGACGGCTCGCCCACGATCGTGCCGGGCAACGTGGACTTCCTGCAGCTGCTCTATCAGAGTCGACATCCGGACCGTGCCTTCTACTGGGTCATGGAGAGCGATGTGCGGTACTCCGGCGCCTGGTCCGAGTTCTTCGCCGAGGCGGATACTTCGACGGCCGATTTCATCGCCACCAACTTCGCCCGTCGCGTAGAAGCCCCCGACTGGCCGTGGTGGCCGAGCCTGCACGACCCGGCCGGCCCCTATACGGCGCCGAACGCGTTGCACTGCTTCTGCCCGATCTACCGGCTGTCCAGGCGGGCCGGCGAGGTCCTGCTGGCGCGTTATCGCGAGGGCTGGTGCGGGCACGCCGAGGCCACCATTCCCACCATCCTGCACCGGGCCGGCCTGCGCCTCGAAGATCTCGGCGGACGGGGCCCGTTCGTGCCGCCGGGGCAACGGGACCGCTTCTATTCCAGCTCACGCCTGGATCGCAATCTATTTCCGGGAACCCTGCGCTATCGGCCGGTGTTCGGGCGTGTCGGGCGCCGCCCCGCTCGCCTCTGGCATCCCGTCAAACCGTCTGAAGCTCCGGGCAACGCAACCCTCGCATGGTGGTGGACCCATCTCTGGGCGGCGGCCCGTCACATCGTCTCGCGCGCCCGCCAACTGATCCGACGTTTGCGTCCCCGCCCGGCCGGACGCAGAGCGGCCGGGAGTGTCGTGCTCGCCGGACTCCTCCTTCTTCTGTGCGTCTCGCACCGAACGCGGACGACGATGCGTCACGCGGCGCCCCGGCCGAGCAGGACGGCCGCAAACGTGCGCCCGAGCACATAGAGATCCAACCAGAACGACCAGTTCCGGATGTAGTAGGCATCGTGGGACTGCTGCAGCTCGAGGCCGCCTTCGCTGCGCACCTTGACCTGCCACAGCCCGGTCACACCCGGACGCACGCGCCGCCGCAGCTCCAGGATGATCGGGTCGTAGTGCTCGAGATGGTAGGCGGGAAACGGCCGCGGACCGACCAGGCTCAGCGTACCGACGACGACCTGCCAGAGCTGCGGCAGCTCGTCGAGGCTGAAGCGGCGCAGGAACGTGCCGACTCCCGGGACGACCCGTGGATCCGGATCGAGCTTGAAGCGCTCCTGCCATGCGGCGCGCAGTGTCGGGTCGGACGCCAGGACGCGCTCGAGCCGCGCTTCGGCGTCGACATACATCGTGCGCAGCTTCCAGACGCGAATCGTTCGACCCCCCGACCCTTCCCGTTCCTGGGCATAGAACACCGGTCCGTGACTGCCCAACTTGACGGCCAATGCGGAGAGCACGAGCAAAGGCGAACTCAGGAGCGCCAGGACGGTACCCAGGATGAGATCCAGGGTGCGTTTCAGGACCAGGTTTCGCTCCAGCAGGAGTTGATTCACGTACTCGACTCCCACGATGCCTCCGAGATTCTTCACCCGGACGCCTTCGACCGGAAGATCGTGGCTGCGATGAATCCAGAGGACCGACTTGAACATGGTCTGCAGCCGCTCCAAGTCCCTTGCCGACCAGACGTGTTCCACCTCGTCGACCAGGATCGCGACCCGGACTCCCGCCGCGGCGATCGCCGCGGCATCTCCCGTGTCGCCGATGACCGGAACCTCCGCAACGCTCGTCGTCCCTCCCGTGTCGTCTTCCGAGAGCACGCCGACCGGCCGGTAGCCGATCGTCAAGGCGTTGCGAAGCGACTCGATGACATGGCGTGAAGTCGTCCCCGTCCCCAACAAGACGCAGGGACTGGCCCACCATTTCTGTCTTCGCACGACGGCCAAGACGACGAACCGTCCGAGCGGCACCAGTACGAGAGCCAACAACCAGGCCAGGCCGGCGGCCATCCGGGAGTAACGCTGCGGCACCTTGAAGACGAATTCGAAGCCGAGCAGAAATAGGAACACGACCGACGTCGAAGTGGAGAGGCGCCGCAGCATCTCGACTCCGCCAAGGCCGAACCCGGGATAGAGCTCACTCCGCCAGTACACGAGAAGCGGCAACCCCATCAACGGCCAGAGCCTCAGGTAGAGCGCCGCAGTCTGATGCTTCACCGGCCCCGCCCAGACGAGATAGGCAACGGTCGCGGCCACAAACAACGATGCCGTGTCCGTCGCGGCCATGACGAGACCGCGAACGATCTGCCGCCACCACTCACGGCCACTGGCGCGCGTCACGCTGGCCGCTGCAGACAGGTCTCGCGAGATCGTGTTCATCGTGACCCTGTGGGCATCGCCAACCGCAGCGCCGCTTCTCCGCCGCTCCATCTGTCGTCGAGATGCTCTCTGTGGACGCACTCTAGCATCGGCTGCGCGAGGAAGGCGGCGTTGTTTCCGGCGTAGTATTCTCTTTCGAAGCCGTTCCGGGCAATATACTCACCTCACTCGGCCACGGGAGGGCCCGGCGCCTCGTACTGATTGCAATTGGGATTGAGCGGCCGTGTCGAACTACGCTGGTCATCTCCCCGGGAGCGGACACTGCGATGGACCACGGCAATGTCGACGCTGGGAGAGTCACTCTGGCTGTTGAAGGTTGGAACGCCGACAACCTCGAGAGTAGCCAGCTGTTCGAGCGATCGATGCGTTCGCTTGCTGCCCAGACCTATCGTGTCGATCAGTGCGAAGTCCTGATCCTTCTCGATGCGGAGCAGGCAAGTGCCGACACCGCCTGGCTACATGCCTTCCTGCCGTCCGCTCAGATCGTCCCCGTGCCCGGTGCCACCTACTACTGGTCGAAGAACGCCGCGCTCCGGCACGCGACTCGCGAGATCCTCGTGTTCGCCGACTCGGATGTCGCCTACGTGCCGCATTGGCTGGAATCCCTCCTTCGCTGTTACCGCGAACACCCTGGAATCGTCACGGGAAACACCCAGTTCGATCCGGGGTTCATGAGCCGTACGCTCTCCCTGTGCGAGTGGGCCGCCACGCGATCGACCTCGGGCTGGACAGATTGGTTCTACGGCAACAACGTCGCTGCCCCCCGAGACTTGCTCCTTGCATATGGATTCAGGGACGATCTCGGCCCGAGTGGCGGCGGATCGGTCGATCTGCTCAGGCTGCGCATGCGACAGGACGGCATCAAGTTCTGGTTCTGTGCCGACGCTCGCGGAAGCCACAACCTGCCCCCGCTCTTGAGTACGCGGCTGCGTCTGGCCGCCTACCAGATCCATTTCCGCAGGGCGGCGCCCGGGCTGCCCTGGGCCTGGCTGGCGCGGGTTCCCGTTCTGGCTCCCTTCCTGGTCATCTTCGGGACGCTGATCAAGGCCTGGCAGAGAACATTTCGGCTGCGAAAGACCCTCCCCTTCCATGGATGGAGCTTGCCTTTCTACCTGGTCTCGATCACGGCTATCAAGTCGGTTGAGTGCATTGGTGCAGCCGCCTGTGCCTGGTTTCCGAACTGGCTTGAGAAGCGTACGGGCTGGTTCAGGGTGCCCGATCTTCCCGCAAGACCGGAGCCTGGCGGCGAGCAGAACCCCGCCCAAGCGTCGTGAGCTCTTCGCCGGCGGACATCACGATCGTTCACCCCTGGGATCCCCAGGTGCCCGCCATCGGCGGATTCGACACATTTCTCGACGGGTTTCTCCGCTACGCCCCCATGGAGTGGCGGGTGGAACTGGTCGGCGTCACCGCACAGCCTGATTCCCGTCCACCCGGGAAGTGGCAAACGCTCGAGTATCGAGGGCGAACGGTCCGCTTCTTTCCAGTCTTGCCGGACAAGAGCCCGAATCTGCCCGGCAAGGTGCCGCTGTCGCTTCGCTTCGCGCTGACTGCACGCCTGCGCCGAGCGAAGAGCAGCGGCAGGCTGCTCGCCTACCACCGATTCGAATCGGTCTTTGCGCTCCCGCCTTCGGAGCCGAGTCAGCCTTCAGTCATCTACCTGCACAATCACCCGGAGGAGGTGCAATCGCCTCACAGTGACGTCCTGTGGTCCCGGATGCCCGGTCTGTACAAGCGTCTGCTTCTGCGGACTCTGCGACGGGCCGCACTCGTGGTCGCGGTCGACCCCCGGACCCCGGCGTGGATCCGAGAAGAGTTGCCGGACTGGCCCGGCAGAGTGGTTTGGCATCAGCAATGGGCTGACCCGGAGGTCTTCTGCGCAGGAAACACCGCCTCCAGGCAGGTCGCACGAGTGCGATTGCGACAGAAGCTCGAGCTTCCTTCCGACTCCAGGATTCTCGTTTTTGCCGGACGCTTCGAGAAACAGAAGGATCTGCCTCTGCTGATTGAAGCCTTCGAACGAGCCGTGTCCGAACTGGACGATCTCAGCCTCATCCTGGTCGGAGAGGGACGATTGAGGTCCTTCCTTCGCAAGAGGATCGAAGAGCGAAGACTCGAACGTCGGATTCGAATTCTTTCCTCCGTGCCTCGAGATGAGCTGGCCGGCGTGTACCGCGGCTGCGACCTCGCCGTCTGCACGTCTGGCTACGAATCGGGGCCACGCTATCTCTTCGAGGCCGCGGCCTGCGGCCTGCCGGTCGTCAGCTTGGATATCGGACAAGTCGGTCGCCTGGTCGATGACGACCTCGTCTTCGGTTCCCTGGTACACGAGCGCACGGCTGCCCCGTTCGTGGCTGCGCTGAAGGCCGTGATGGCCACCCCAACCGACAACGAGAGAGCCGAACGCTGTGCCCGGAACGCAGCACGCTTCTCTCCCGAATCCGGCTTGCAGCCAATCGTAGATGCCTACCGGTCGCTCTTGGAACGGGCAGTCGATGACTAGAGACGTGTTTGCCACGCCCTGTGTATGAGCGCGAACTACGTACTGGTCCTGGCTCAGATCGTCGCTGCCTATTCTGCGTTGGTCATTTCCTACATCGGGTGGGGCGTTATCTCGAAGGTCGCGCTCGCAGCGCGAGCTTCGGTCCGAGCGACCTGTATGAAGAGAGGCGCCGTCTGGATCCAGAAACGCCGGTATTCTAAGACTACGTGATGGAATCTCGATTTACCGAAGAAGAGACCGTCTCGCCGCACCCCGGTCAATCCATGGTCTACTTGCTGACCCAAGTCGCCTCGCCGGCCAACACGCGCACCGGCCTCGGCATAGCGTCAGCGAGCGGCGCATCGGTCAAGAGGCGCTTGCGCAGCTGCGACAATGAGCGCTGAGCGGATAAACGTCCTGGGCGTTGGGGTCAGCGCCGTCGACATGGCTTCCGCTCTGAATCTATTACGTCAATGGATAGAAGAACGTCGTCCAGAATACGTCTGTATTCGAGATGTGCACGGAATCATGAGGTGTCAGGCAGATCGTGAATTGCGCGCGATCCACAATCGAGCTGGTCTCGTCACGCCGGACGGCATGCCGCTGGTCTGGCTCGCGAGACTGCGCGGATTTCGACACGTCAGGCGCGTGTACGGGCCTGATCTACTGCTCGAAGTCTGTCAATTGTCCGAACAGACAGGTTGGCGCCACTTCTTCTACGGCGGCGCGGAGGGCGTTCCGGAGGCCCTCGTAAACAATCTAAAAGAGAAGCACCCGTCACTCCAGGTCGCGGGAACCTACTCTCCGCCGTTCCGGCCTCTGACCCCCGAAGAAGATGACGCCGTGTGCAAGAGGATCTGCGAGGCACGCGCCGACGTCGTCTGGGTCGGCCTCGGCACGCCGAAACAGGAACACTGGATGGCCACTCACGTGGGCCGTGTCGGCACCTCGGTCTTGATCGGCGTCGGCGCCGCCTTTGATTTCCACTCCAAGCGCAAACGCCAGGCCCCCAAGTGGATGCAGGCATCCGGCCTGGAATGGTTCTTTCGCATGCTATCTGAGCCAAGACGATTGGGACCGCGCTACCTGCGCAACAATCCGGCCTTTCTCTGGCACGTACTTCTACAGGCGCTCCGACTGAAACGCTACTCGATGGAATAGTCCCGTTCCTCCTGAGCTGGGTGCCCAGGGTGAACCTCCCGTCGCCCCTCCATCCCCTGCGCGCCCCCAGATCCCTGGAGCGCTTGCTCGTACGCCACCATGAGCCTGTCGTATGCCTTTTCCGCCGTGTAGCGCTCCAGGTACTCCTCGCGGCACGCCGTCGACATGGCAGCACCGTGATCGGGCAACGCAACGATCGACGACACTGCCTCTGCCAACGCCACCGCATCACCCGGGGTAAAAAGCAACCCAGTGCTCCCATGGCGCACCAACTCATCCGCTGATCCAATCCGTGCCGCGAGAACTGGGAGCCCAACGGCATAGGCTTCGATGACCGTCCTCGGCAGCGCCTCGAACCACTCCGAAGGAAAGACGAGGCACGCGGCCTGTTTCATCTCGTCGCAGACCTGCGAAGGATCCAGCTGGCCTAGGTACTCGACAGCCGAGTTCTGCGCCGCCTCGGCTCTAACCCGGTCCATCAGCGGACCGTCTCCGGCGATTCGAAGCTTGATTGCGCCGTTGAGTCGTCTCCACGCCTCCAGCAGGGTTCCGATACCTTTTTCCGGCGCGAGCCGGCCGGCGAAGAATGCGTACATCCCTGCCCGGCTCCCGAGACCGGGATCGGCAGCGACGAAGTTGGGGCGCAGGAACAACTTCTTGGGTGGCAACCCCGCCGCCACCAGCTGCCGTCTCTGGAATCGACTCAACACCAAAAAGAGGTCCAGGGCACGATCCCAGGTCCGGATCGCGCGATGGAAGGAGAGCATCGCTACGATGGCAGCAGTCGCTTGGACATCGTTTCGATAGCAGCGATGCAATACTGCCTGGACCGGCCCCGGCCACTTCAGACAGTCACGGCAGACGTGACCGTCTCTGAAAAAGAGCCCATTGGGGCACGCCAGGCGGAAGTTGCGCAGCGTCATCACGACCGCGGCGCCCGAGCGTCGAGCCGCCCAGAGTGCGGAAGGCGAGATCAGAGGCAACGTGTTGTGAAAGTGCACAAGAGAGGGTCGAGCTTCGGCCAGCAGCGTTTGCAGACTGCGATACGACTTCCGACTCCAAACTGTGCCCGCTCCAAGGCGAAGACGTCCGTACTTCGAGACGTCACGATTGTGGCGACGAAACTCCGTGACTCGATGGCCGCGGGAACGCAGCAGGTCGACGTCGCAGGCGACGGAACGATCCTCTCCCCCTGCCTGCTGGTAGCTCTCATGCACCACGACAACCGAAATTGCTTCGCTCCCCAATCGAATCTCCTCTAACTCAGACCACCGTGATTCCTCGCAACGATGTCGTGGATCCGGACCTCTTTCTCCAGATCTCTGCAGCGTGCCCGCTACTCGCGAGTATCCCGTCCGTCGTCACATTGTCTTACCGGAATGCCTGTTCGTGTCGCGCTTTGCGCCAAGATATCCGTATCTCTTCATCAGCGGCCATGTGAGAGCCTCGACGACCAACTTCTCTCTCGGCTTCAACCCTCGACGCCACGCGGCGTCGCGTTGCAGCTCTACCCGCCCGGTCTCAAATCGAGACGGATTCCCCGAAATGGAATGCGTCGGACGCAACTCCACCGAGTGGTCGGTGATGAAGGGCAGCGACACCTCCTCCTTGCCGACCAATGAGGAGACCATCCGGGTGAGGCGGGGAAAGGGAGATGCCAGTATCTCCTCGAAGTACGCCCTCTGATAGCGCTTCCCGTCTCCTGAGAACAGTATCTCCGCACCAAGGTTCCATGCGTCCCAGTGGAGCGCATGCTTCCACGGGGCTATGCGCCGCATTCTGCGGCCGTCTTCGGGGCCGGTGCCACCTCGATGCTTGGCGCGATGCCACCAGGAGTAGGCCGATGCGCGGGGGTCTCTCACGAGATGGACGAAGTCGACCTCCAGGCCAGGAATCGCTGTCAACGCGTAGCCATAGGCCGGATCTTTCGATCCGTCGATGATCACGCGGCATCCGGTCACCGTTTGGATACCCCGGTAAAGCCTACTCAAGTGATCGAGAAAGTCGCGGCGCCAGCGCGGTGCATCCCAGCGCCACAACCCCAAACGCATCGCGGGTATGGATCGCGTGCGGACTCTCTTGCACCAGACGCTCATCGCTTCCGCGTCGGCTTCGGAAACTGATCCGAAGGCCTCACGGATCACCGCGGTCCAGGTAGGACATTCGTCGAAGCCATTCCCACAGCCACAACGCCAGTGCTCGAGCAAGCCACGGTCCCAAATGTATTGAATCTCACCGCCGAAGAAGAAGCCGGGGAGCTGACCCAGAATCGACCCGAGAAGCGTTGACCCGCTGCGCCCCCAACCTGCGATAAAGAGAACTCTCAGTGCTCCCGGTTCCCGCATGCGAATCGCCACTTCCATCCGTCCATTCGCCCTGCGCTAGTGCCCGACCTCGGAGTGGGAGTCAGCAGGACGATCGTGCTCCGGTCCCTTGCCGGAAGGACGATGACTCGATCCGACGAGCAACAGTCCCGCCAGGCTCCAGAACCAGACTCCACCCATCGGATTCTCGACATAGACGTCGAAGCAAGCGTTGGCCAGGCTGGCGACGAAATACCCCAAGACCAACACGACGATGCGTGAATCCAAGGAGACACCCTGACGCAAGGACCTGACCGCCGTCACCAGAAGCGTAGCCACGAAGAGCAGGAACAGCGCCAATCCCGGAACTCCCGAGCGAGCCAGGAAAGTCATCAAGACGTTGTGCGGGCTCCTGAGCCCATGATCTGCCCGGACCTGGAAGCCGTCATCGTCCGCCAGATTCACTCCGAATCCCTTGCCCCGCCAACGATACGGCCCGAATACCGTATAGCCCACGATCTTGCGCCACCAATCGAGTCGCCATCTGGCGGTCTGCTCGCGGAGAATTTGTGGCGCGCTCGAAGCTTCACTCTCACTGGAAACAGTCAACGAAGTGGCCGAAATCTCGCCGGGCGACGGCGAGGTGGGAGCGGCGTGGTCGGTTGCTGCGGCACCCCCGATCAAGCGAGTGCCAACCTCGTAGACACTTTGGGCACTCCGAACGAGGTTCTCGGCGGAAATCTCCTTTGGAACCGTTCCGGGACCGCGCTCGGGAACGTTGATCTGAACGCCCGCAGCTGCAAAGCCCAGCCACACGACAACCACAGCGGCGACCAATTCGAGGATCCGCCGCCGCGGACTCAACAGCATTGCGACGCCGAGACCGACGAGCGATGCCAGCATCGCACTGCGCGACAGATTGACGAGCAGGAACCACGTCACAGCCCAGGCGAACAGCAGAAGCCAGCGAAAGGCTCGACGCTCCTCCCTGGTCCACAAGATCAGCACAATACCCGCCCCAGTCAAGTGAACGGTCAGATCGCCGGGTTTGAACAGGAAGAGTGAGACATCTGTTCCCGGTAGCTTCAGTTTG